>Ga0114968_10002953_pt1 | contig 12848 bp, 11 predicted proteins | sample M_130807_EF_Meta_FD_87020 | JGI IMG/M metagenome (GOLD analysis project Ga0114968, IMG submission 87020) | Freshwater microbial communities from Lake Montjoie, Canada to study carbon cycling - M_130807_EF_MetaG | ecosystem: Environmental > Aquatic > Freshwater > Lake | place: Lake Montjoie... | reverse complement strand
TGATTATCACATTTCCTTTCACCATTAATAGACGCCATTGGACTATTATTTTCAAAATTTCCATAAATGCTACTACCACTATATTCTTTTGATACGCATGCATAATTCAAACAAATTGAGTTTGGCCTATTTTTGATACACAATTCATGACCTTTTTTCGAAGGCTCAATCAAAATTCCTTTCCAATTTCTCATTTTTTCTAAAAAAGCAGTATTACTTTGAAACAAACCATCATGTGCACCAAGTTCTATAAAAAAACCATATTCTTTTTGTTTAAATAATTCATCTATTTTAGTTTCAAAAGGTATATTATTACAATCAATGTGCGAATAAAACATATAATAATATAAAACGTATTTTTATATTATTATATTATTATATGTATTTGATATAAACACATATATTTACATTATTGTAATATTTGGAAATGGAACAATAACATGCAAATTATTTATATTATTATGAATTTAAAATAATATAAATCAACCCGTAATAATATATTATACATATGTCTCACCATATCGAAAAAATATTCTATATTAATCTTGACAAACGGGAAGACAGAAGGGAAGAAATAGAGACAGAATTAAAAGATTATCAATTATTTGAGAACACAGAAAGAGTCCAAGCGATTCTTACACCCGGACAAGGAATTCTTGGATGTACAATGTCTCATCTCAATGCTATTAACTTGGCGAAAGAGCGCAATTATAACAATGTTCTCATTTTAGAAGACGATTTCCAATTTACAATTTCAAAAGAAGAATTTGAGAACCAATTGCAAACTTTTTTCAATGCACAAATCGAATATGATGTCTGTATGATTTCCTATAATATTCAACGTTCAGAACCTACAGAATACCCTTTTTTAACAAAGGTTCTCGAAGCGCAAACTGCATCTGGTTATATCATCCATCATACGTTCTATGATAAAATGATAGAATTGTATGAATGGGCAATCCCACTATTAGACCAAACAAAAGAACATTGGCATTATGCAAATGATCAATGTTGGAAAAGACTACAACCAGAAGCAAAATGGTATTGTTTGGCAAACCGTTGTGGCCGTCAAAGAGCAGGATATAGTGATAATTCAGGACAATTTGAAGATCATGATTGTTAAAAACAATGAAATCAAAAAAATCAATAAAAACAAAAAAAATCAATAAAATCAAAAAACCAACAAAAAACAATAAAATCAAAAAAATCAATAAAAACCAAATAAAAAATAAATAAGAACAAATCAAAAAACAGATAAAACATATAAATATAAAAAACAAAATACACAAATGATTAAAATTCATGATTTTGAGAACCCATTTCCAGAAATGATAAAAACCATTTTTGAAAACAAATATGAATTTTTTGACAACTTGGATCAGCTTCATGAAGTATTGGAAACATCTTTAGTATCTCATGAAGACAAGGAATATCACAAACAAATACATGGCTGGAAAAATGATCGCAATTCTATTTTTATTAAACATTTTCATGAATATGTAGACAAAAATCCAATTTTTAATGAAACCTACCATCAATACATAAAACAATATATATATCCACTTTTCCCAAATGAAACAAAATTAGTAATTCAAAAAACACCAAATATTCGTTTCAGCTTCCCAGATGCAGCAGCAATTGGATGCGATCCAAATGATCCTGAAAATATAATAGGTCTTCATTGCGATTCTAATTTCGGTCATAATGAAAACGAAATGAATTTTATCGTTCCTATCACAAAAATGTTCTCAACAAACAGTATTTTTTATGAACCAACGATAGATTCTCAGAAACATCCTATAGATTTTGAGAACCTGGTTTTACATAAAAACCAATTCTTACAAGCTTATTTTAATAAATTGAAACATTGTAATCGTATTAATCAAACAGGAAAAACACGAATTAGTTTTGATATAAGAATCATTCCCTATTCCAAATATATGGAGAACTTGGATTTTTTCAAGGGGACAAAATTTGAATTAGGAAAATACTACATTGTTCTCTAATCATTTATTATATAACATATGAACTTTATATAATAAAATCAATAAAGTGCAGTTTTATACATGTTCAATGCCTTTTCTTTTTGATCGGCATAATCAACAATTGGTTTGGGATAACCAGTTTCTTTATAGTGAATATATTCACTATCCCATTGTATAATATCTTTCACTGGAACTGATGCTAATTCAGGAATCCATTTTTTGATATACTCGCATTCTGGATCATACTCTTCTGTTTGACGCCATGGATTAAATATTCTAAAATACGGATTCGAGTCGCTACCACCACCCATAACCCATTGTATATTGCCATTATTAGATGCTGGATCATAATCAGTTAACTTTGTCGCAAAGTATTTTTCACCAAGCCGCCAATCTAATAACAATGTTTTTACCAAAAATGACATTACGATTAGACGAGCACGATTATGCATATATCCGGTTTGATTTAATTGTCTCATACCAGCATCAACAACAGGATAACCAGTTTCCCCATTACACCATTTTTGAAACCAAACTGAATTTCGATTCCATGCAATTTTATTATATTTTAGTTTCATTGATGAACCCAATACATGCGGAAATGCATACAAAATATTCGCATAAAAATCTCTCCAGAATAATTGGCGAATAAATTCTGGTTGTTTTTTAAAAACTTTATAGATTTCTCTTATGGATACGCATCCAAATTTTATATATGCACTTAATTGCGAGGTGGAATGACTTAAATCATTATGAGTTTTTGAATAATTTTTTATATTTTTTGCTGCTATACGCATTTGCGATACCGCATTGCTTCTTCCACCATGAACCATTATTTTTGCATTCATTTTTGCGAATTTTTTAAAAGCATCCGTCAATGATATACTATATTGCAGTTTCTTATTGATGGATGCAAAATGAATTTTTATAAGATTTGCAGGAGAAATTACAGGTTTTTGCAAAGCCGCTTTATAAAATGGAGTAAATTTTTGATACGGACTTCCTGATCCATTTAAAATTGTTCCTGGAGGATGCAGATAATAATCATGAGTATATTCTAAGAAAACATTCATTTTTTCACATAATGATGTAATACCAGTATCTCGTTGAATTGCATATGGCGTATAATCCATATTAAAAAAAACCGCCTGAATTTCTAATTGTGAAATCAAATGAGAAATAACAGCATTATTCTCTCCATAAAAAGATAATAGCTTTCCGCCCATTTTGTTTATTTGTAAAGACAAATCATGCAAGGATTCAATCATAAACTGAACCGCGTTATCCGATTTAAATTTATTGTCTCCTGAAATCTGCTCAGGTGTAAATATAAATATCGGATATATTTTTTTACACATACTATTTGCAATGTTAAGTCCTATATTATCGATCACTCTAAAATCTCTTCTAAAAATAAATATTCCATTTTCGTACTTAGCGGACATTTATATAAGACATGATTATAAAATTTTATTTTATTTTTATTGAATAAATAAACATAAAAACAACATGTATCTTATATAATAGAATATAAAATGGAGAACCTTGCAAAACAAACACATACAAATAATATAACTGTTATTGGTATTGGAAAACTCGGATTAGGGTTTGCACTTCTTTTGGAAAGAAGTGGATATAATGTTCTCGGCGTTGATATTTTTCAAGACTATGTAAACAAGATAAATGAAAAGACGATTTATTTTTCTGAACCAAATTATGATAATTTATTACAAAAATCAGAGAACCTGAAGGCTACAACGAATTTACAAGAAGGACTTAACCATTCCAATATTATATTTATTATTGTTCAAACACCCAACGGTGGGGGAAATCGATTCTATGATCATTCTATTCTATCTAATCTTTTGGAAAAAATAAACAAATTGCAACCATCCAATAAACACTTTATTATTGGATGTACAGTCATGCCGAATTATATATGTGATATAGGAACAACTCTTATGAACAAATGCAAAAATTCGACACTTTCATATAATCCAGAATTTGTAGCACAAGGAGATATTGTAAGAGGATTTGAGAACCCAGATATTATTTTGGTAGGTACAGAATCTGAAGAATTAAAACCGGTTCTCAAAGAAATATATGATAAAATGACAAAAAATCAACCAAAATATTGCTTTATGCGACCAACGGAAGCAGAAATTGTTAAAATTTCACTCAATGGATTTATTACAACAAAAATCAGTTTTGCAAATATGATTTCTGATCTTTGCGATTCATTAACAAATGTAAACAAAGCAACGGTTCTCGAAGCAATTGGATCAGATTCAAGAATCGGAACAAAATATTTCCGTCCAGGAACATCTTTCGGAGGTCCATGTTTCCCAAGAGATACACGAGCACTAAAACAATTGATGGATCAAAATAATATACAATCGAACATTTTACAAGCAACTACTGATTATAATAATCAACATGTAATAGTTCATGCTCAACAATTGCTTTCAGAAAATGACTTGTTGTCAAAAAAAATTCAGGAATTATTAACATGCACCAAACTCGATGATACTACATTTGTGTTCTCAAATGTTTGTTATAAAGACAATTCAAAAATTCCAATTATAGAAGAATCGGCAAAGCTAAAAATTGCGGAGATATTAGTAAAAAAACACGAGAAAAAAGTTATTATAAAAGATGTCGAGCCGATTATAAATGAAGTAAAAAAAGAGTTTGGTTCTCTATTTTTGTATGAAATTGAACCATAAAATCGAACCAATCAATTCATAAATTGTTTTTATTATAAATAATAAAAATAATTGTATGCCAACAGAAAAACCGCTCGAATTATGCATTCCAAAAGTATCTGCATCTACACCACGTAAACAAATATTTGACACATTTTGTAAATTAAAAATAGGATATATTGAACGAATAACTGAAAACCCATTAAGAGCAGATGCGAATTTCAAACGTATTGTTATACGCATAAAATGGGATGATAAACAACCACTTGCAAAAGAAATACAGGATCAATTACAAGATAAAACAAATCACATGAATGTTGTATATGACATGCCTTGGTTTTGGCAAATATATGCAAATCAGCCGCAGAAATAAGAAACAAAAAAATAAAAACAATATAGAAGAAAGAATGGCACGATGGTGAGAACATGTTATTCTTCGATCAAAATAGATGACAAATATTCTTTCAATGCGTGGTTCTCACAGATCTCCATTTCTTTTTTTTCATAAAACCATATTTGAAATAATCCAGTATTATCTGCGCGCTTTATTTCTTTCATAAACAATTCGTCAATACATCCATATGCATTTTTATAATGTAAAATTTCATCTTTTAATTTCTCTTTTATTTTACATAAAAAATCCAACCGTTTTTGCTGCTTGTTCTCAATATTCGTTCCCCATTTCCATTCAATGTATAGTATTTCATTTTTAACATCCTTGAACTTCACCAGCAAATTTTTCTTATATATTTCTATTCTTTTTATAAATGAGAAAATATTTACATTGCAGATAATAGGAAACATTTTTTTTACTTCATTGGGAATAAATATATTGGTTGATTCTTTAATTTCATTTATTTTTTTCTCCACTTCTTTCATTTTACTTATCACCAAATCATTTTTCTCTTTATGGTTCTCAAAAAATGTTATTTTATTACTTGCAAATTCTATAGAACTTTCTAATCGGTCATATTGATTCGTTAAATATAAAAACAATTCAGCAGATGATTCCAGTTTAAAATAATGAACAATTGAAATAAATAAGGCAACAATTGCATTCAAAGCAGAAATAAAAGCACCACTCCAATGATGGTTTTGAATAATAGGAGCAAAAATAGTAATAATAGATGTACCGATAAATGATGGAATCATCAACATATTCAATTTCATTTGCGTTATGGTTCTCGATTTCATATACAAATTTTTTTGTCCTTTTAAAAAAGTAGTCAAAATATCCAATTCATTCGAATATTTATCATCAGTTTCATAGTATTTATTTATAGAATTACTTACTTCTCGAAATGTTAATTTTTTTAGCTTCGAAGAATTTTCTTTATATATTTCATTTTCGTTTCTATATGTCTCCAGTGCATGGAAATCATTATTGCTATCTTTGGGACAAATCTGCACAATATCAGAATTTTCAAATAATAAACTACTCTCATTATCATTATCATCATCACTATTATCATTAGACATGATAATTGGACTATTTGATTCATAATCAAAATTATATTCATTAATTTGATTATAATTATTATCTTGTTGATAGTTGTGTAAAATATTGTATACATTTAATTTATGAATAAAATGGTCATCTGTATATTTATGTAATTGTGATTCTTCAATAATATGATCACCTATTTCAGAAGTATGCATCATATCTATGTGTATATGTTCACTAACACTTGATTTGGGTGAAGAATCCGTAGATGACATTTATTATTTTTTATAGTATATTGTATATTGTATAAAAATAAATAAACCAAATAAATAAACCAAATAAATAAATTCCCAATAAATAACCCCCAATAAATAAAATTGAACAATATTTCAAAAATAATAAATAACAATATAAACAAATGTCGAATATTGAATCACAAGACGGTATTCATTATACACAAAAAATAAGCAAAAATGAAACAAATCCAGCAAAAACAATAAAACCAATAAGTAAATCAAAAAAACCACAGCCAAATACAGAAGAAGCAGCCAAACAAAATCAAGAAAAGAAACAGGAAAAAAGGCAAATCAGACAGTTCAAAAAAACAATGAGAACTTATTTATTAACTTCACGATTCAATACGGAAACAAGAGCACAAAACGAAATATATAGAAACATAAAATGGCCAAATGGATGTATATATTGTTCACCTGAACATGTTTCGCACGATATACCCATAGAATCAAAAATGATTGTTCTCGAAATGGATAATGATAAAAATACGATATTTGGGGTAGGTATGTTATTGAACAAACCATTTCATAATAAACATTCGGTATATGCAGATGAAAATTACAATCGTTATAGTTATATAGGAAAATATCGAATCAAACGCGAAGAACTAAATGAACAACAAGAAGCTGTATTTAAAGCGCTTGATATTTTATGTTTTAAAGGTAATGAACATATGAAACGTGGGCATGGATTAAAAGCCTTTCCTGCAAAACTACTCATGAATTGCAGTAGTATCATTGATTTACCAAAATTTATTGAACAAATGTTTAAAACAAGATTCTTTTCAAAATAAAAATAAAAATCTGATAATAATAAACGTTGCAAAAAATATAGACGATATGTATAAGATAGTGTAAATATGACAGATGATATTTATGATGTAAATAAATATACAGATAAACAATTATATGATATTTTAGACATGAATAATCCGACAGACCGTGAATTAGAAGCCAAAATTATTCATTTAATAAATAAATATTCAAATATGCAAAATGAATCAGGATATCAATTGGCTCTTTTTTTCCAAAACATCTATGATCATTTTTTCGGAGATTCTAATATAGAAGGATTCGAGGATTCATCTACCCCCAATCCATTATCGATAACAGATGCATCCAATACAATACAAGATACAAAGGTAGGCTATGAACCTCAACAAATAGCCTCAGTTCAGCAATTTGATTATGCATCAGACAAATTACAATTAAATCCGTTAATAAAGCAAACCATCAAGCGTGTAATTAGTATAGATAGCCAATATCGCGATATAAATACAAACCCTCTCGCAACAAATTTTTCATTTGATCTTTCTGAACCATTACGTGATGTAGTATCGTTGAAACTTTATTCGATTCAAATACCTTATACATGGTATACTATATCAAAAAGCTATGGCAGTAATTTTTTATATTTGAAAGGAAATACAGAAGGCATTAATGATGGAACATATGATTATAAAATAGAAATAGCTGCAGGAAATTATACACCTCAAAACCTTGTAGATGCAATTAATTCATCCTTTAATGATATTTCAAATAGTATTGCATCTGATGTTAATTTCAATGGTCTACCCCTATTCACATATGATAGTATAACATCAAAAACTACGTTCAATCTTAATTTACAAAAAACATTCAAAGAATCATATTATCAACTATATTTTCCGATCTGGACTTCACCAATCACCGATAATACTGGTTCTATACCAGGCTATTTGGGATTCAATAATCAAATATATGATCTGAATTCAATTACATCAAATCAATCCTATATAACAACACAATTATTAAACTCAGAAACCAGTCAAGATTACTATTTAGATAATTCAAATAATTATTTTACAGTTATTCAGTATCTAAATTCAGATATATTTTCCGCATACAATTCGCCAACATCAACTATATTAGAGACAATAACGGTTCAACTACAAAATAATGGAATACCATATATAGGATTAGCGACACGCTCTCAAATTATATCTGCAGTGAATAACGCGTTAACAACATCTGCATATTTTGATAATGCAACATCTGGGATTAAAGCAATACCAATAACACAAACAGATCAAGCGAATAATGGCTACACATATTTTGAATTAAAAATTACATTAAATAGAGAAACGATCAAATATACTCCTAATTCCAAAATAGCAATTGTGTTTCCGAACGAAGTGCCAAGAAATAATCCAAGTTATACAGATATTGTATACACAATATGGCATTTACAGAAAGGTTTAACACATTGCTGTTTCTTTTTTGATTCAACCATCAATTATCCGTCACAGATAATATCAGAAACACAAGCAAAATCATCAAGTTATGTAGTTGATACATCCACTAATATTATTTTTACATGCAATACTCCAGGATATAACAATGGTATAAACGATTTCTCAATGAACGTGCCTGCATCATCCGCATTAGGTTATACATTAGGCCAATATTTATCAACAATAACAGGAACGTTTATTACGCAAAATAACAAACCAAATACTGTTAACAATAATATTTTTAATATGGTAAATACATCTGCAGAGATCGATTCGAATTCAAAATTTAATTTGATAGTTGATTTAACCAAAACATTTACCAGTAAAAATTATCATATATCTTTTGATGATAAATCCCTATTATATCAGATGTATGATAAACCATATGGTGGTATCGGATCACCATGGACATTAGATCAAGATTTATCAAGTAATCCAATTGCAAATATATTTCCATATACAATTAAATACATTACTACTGGTTATCAAGTCGACGTAAGTTATATTTTTACGATTTCACCAAATCAAAATATTACACCAAATCAAGGGAATCGAGACGCACCAAGTTGTGCAGTATGTCTACCATATCCCGATAGTGATTTTCCCAAAATATTTGATACATATACATCATTTCTTTCAGAAATAAACAATGCTATTGTAAATACAATCGTTTCTATACCAGAAATAAATGATTCTCAACGTGTTCTCAGTCAATCGTCGCTCACAGGAGCATTGAATACATCTGTAATACCACCAATCATTGATCTTTCAATGAATGTTATATACTCATATGCATTAACAGAGTCAAATTATGATATTTCATTTGTAGATGCAAATTATGATATATCAAATGTTAACAATGCATGGAATTGTTTCAATATAGAATCATATTATGATCTTTATGAACAAACAAAAATTCCTTTATCAAATCCAACTGGATATTATCCATATGCAAAAATTGTTGGAAGTTCTGAAATTACTTCAATTCAAATAATCAATATATTGGATGGAAGCAACACAATATTATTTCAGACATATGCAAATAACAGTAGTCAAACAATTCCAAATCAAGTCATTACAATACAAATTACACCAAAAACATATTCAATAAATACATTGTATAATGAAATAAATCGCCTTTTCAATGAAACAGAATATTTAAATGGTTCATATATAACAAGCATAACAAAAAACAATATTACATATACACAATTACAAATAAATATAAATCGTATATTCACATCTCAAGATTATACATTAGTTTTTTATGATCCTATTAGTTTTATTACATGTTATTCTGGATCGAGAACTGTTCAAAATACAACATGGGATACTACAATTGGGTGGATATTAGGCTATCGTGATTATACACAATACTCATTAACTAAAAAAAATCAAACTGTGAATACTAATTACCCATATAATAAATATTATTTACAGTCCATCAATGGATCATATACGTATACAGAATCATACGGTGCGTCAAATCAACTAATAACAAATACAAATATACAACTTGTTGGTGATACAACATTAAGCACAAATTTATTCAACTATTTTTTGGTTTCTTTGGATGATTATATACAAAATCATTTGAATGATGGATTAGTAACGATTACACGCAATCAAACAGCAATTGGTCTTCCAGGCTATTCATATTCAACAACACAAATATGTGATCCGGCTACAAATACTTTGGTTAGTACATCGACGCAACAATCAAATAGTGATAACGTATCAGCAAATCAATTGTATTCATTAAATCAATCTATTACATCACAACAAAATATTTTGAAAACATATTCGCCTGGACCCTTTATAAAAGATCTTTTTGGGATAGTTCCTATTAAACCACCTTCCAAAACAGGTGATTATTATATTGAATTTGGTGGTTCTTTACAGAATCAAGAACGACTATATTTTGGACCTGTAAATATTCGAAAAATGAGTATTCAATTATTGAACGATCGCGGAGATATTGTAGACTTGAATGGAAGTAATTGGTCATTTTCATTCATATGCGAACAATTATATAGGGCTACTTCGGCATAATGAATCCTATCACATGAAATATATGCAAATACTATGCATGATGGTGTATGTCAAAAAGCGCATAAAATAGTATCATTCTCATATATAAGGGTACCGATTATCTTCAACAAACCAATCAAAAAACGAGGTGGAGGCAAAAACAAAAACATATGTAAATATATATGACAAAACAAATAATAGATTATGTTGGATATCATGGACCTGTTATTTTATTCGCACTAACTTTTTATTCGCTTATAAATAGAACACCATATTTATTTGTATTTGTTTTAGGTAGTATTACCAATATATTATTAAATGCCCTCTTAAAATCTGTTTTTAGAGAACCCAGACCAGATAACCAAATCGAATTTGTAGATTCACACAATCTTACAGGATATAATAATTACGGATTACCATCCGGTCATGCACAATCCGTCTTTTTTTCACTTACATATTTGTTTCTGGCAAATGGGGAAATATTATTGTTATATGTGATGTCATGTATAACTATTCTCACACTATATCAAAGATGGAAATATAGACGTCATACTATAAAACAATTATTAATAGGTTCAGCTGTTGGAATTGTATATGCATGGGTTCTCGTTTATTTTACAAAGTGTTATTTGCATGGGGATAAACTATTTCGAATATAATAATATATCCGCATATGATATAATGTCTCAAAGTGATTATATACAATTAAAAAAAAATATAACAACCTTGAAAAGCCTCAATGAATTTCAACCAGTTTTAGATCCTGAAACATATACTGATTTTGCTGCATATAATTTAGAAACAACAGTATCCAATACAAAAAATGCATATAGTCGCTTGCTGCCTACAGGAAAAAAATACATTTTCAATATTGAAAAAAAAGTGTCAACATGTCCTACATTTACTCTTTGCACAAATACAAATACAAGAGCAAATCGAGTATTAAATACTGCACAAAAAATTGTGTTTTTGAATGGCACAACACTACCTTATAAACCAGCACCTACATTTAAACTCAATAAAAATTACATACCAAAAACATGCACATTCACAAATGGATATATTACACGCAAGTGTATATGTTCAAAAGATACATGTAAATGTGGTACTCATTACTGCTCGCTGATTGGTAAAAACAAAATATAAATATAGAATCATTTATTTATAATGATGATGTCATTATTTTGCATATGTATTTTATAATTATAATAATATGATACGATTATAATTATCATTCCTATTTATCTAACCGTTTATAAATATAAAGAATACAAATTACATAATTTGTTGATTACATAATATAAAACCGATCATTTTTTCAATAAGGACATTTCAAGAAACTGTAAACGGTTCTCAAATTTCTCGCTCTTTTCTTTTATAATAACATTCTCTTTTTTCAATTCTTGAATTTCTTTTACTAATATTGCGATTAATCCTATATAGTTCAATGATTGTTTCTTCTCTTCATCTTTATTTCCATTAACTAAAAATGGATATACTTCTTGTACTTCATGAGCAATAAATCCCAAATCATCTTTATCGATTAATAAATTCTTATATCGCAGTGGTCTTAAGCGATCCACATTGTATGATTCATCTAATAATACCGGATTTTGTTTTATACGGTAATCAGATGTATTCACAAAACGTCCCGCATATACTGTATCTGATACATATAAATCACCTGATACATCCAATGAAAAAAATGCCAGATTTTTTCCAATTGAAACATTACCATATAATATACTATTACCACGTATAGTTAAATTTTTATTTATAACAACATTACCATTGAATGAAGAATCAAAACTTACAAATAAATTTCCAGAAACAGATGTATTTCCTAATGAAACATTACCAAATGTAGTGAAGTTTTTATTTATAATAACATTACCATTAAATGAACTATCTGATACTACATTCAAAAATCCAGAAGCAGTACCTAATGAAATATTACCTCTTACAGAAAGGTTTTTATTAACAACCACATTACCATTGAATGAAGAATCAAACCCTACAAATAAATTTCCAGAAACAGATGTATTTCCTAATGAAACATTCCCTTTTACAGAAAGGTTTTTATCAATAATAACATTACCATTGAATGAACTATCCGA
>Ga0114968_10002951_pt1 | contig 12852 bp, 10 predicted proteins | sample M_130807_EF_Meta_FD_87020 | JGI IMG/M metagenome (GOLD analysis project Ga0114968, IMG submission 87020) | Freshwater microbial communities from Lake Montjoie, Canada to study carbon cycling - M_130807_EF_MetaG | ecosystem: Environmental > Aquatic > Freshwater > Lake | place: Lake Montjoie... | reverse complement strand
TCATGGACATTTGGATACGTCGTGACAAACCAAGTGGCCTTGGTTGTCATTAAAAACCTTGCAGAACCAGGTAGCGGAAATCAGGACGCGTATAGCAAGGCCTTCACATTCTTTATGTTGCCCCACGGCCTTCTTGCAATTTCTATTGCCACAACATTCGTACCGGAACTTGTTCGACGGGTACGTGCTGGCGACAAAGCCGGTTTCAAATCATGGCTTACTTCAGGAGTACGCTGGATCAGCATTTTGACAATTCCTGCATCGGTCGCAATTGTCATTCTGGCAAACCCCATCATCAGCACAATTTTGGAGCATGGCCACTTCAACTCCATCGCTTCACACAACACAGCACGTGCTCTCGCTGGGTTCTCTATTGGCTTAGCCGGATTCTCGGTCTATATTTTCTGCCTCCGTGGCTTCTACGCACACGAAGACACGCGCACTCCGTTCTTTGTCAACTTGTTTGAAAACGCTCTGAATATTGTTTTGGCATTGTTCCTCGTCAAGCGACATGGCGTTCTCGGTTTAGGACTCTCCTTCGGAATCGCCTACCTGGTTTCGTCAGTTGTTGTCTTGTACCTATTGCATAAGAAGTACGAAGCCGTTCAATGGCTCAGTCTTCTTTCACTGATTTGGCGAGCAACCGTTGGTAGTGCAGTCATGGGCATTGCAGTCTGGGGTCTTGAATACGTCCTGCATCCACGTTCCGGCATGTCTCAATTAGCTGAATTGTTCCTGTGCATTGGTGGAGGTCTCGTTGTCTACATCGTTGCCTTGTACGCGTTGCGTGTACCTGAAATGCACAACTTGGCTTTAGTCATGCCAACACGCGGCACAGATCACGAAACCACTCTGTAAGTAGTTATTGGTTCGTAAGAACCACGAGGTCGTCACGATGCACGGTCTCAACTACTGCAAGGTCAATAAGGTCAGCCGTACGCTTGCCCATGCTTGACGAAACGACATCAGACGACATTGCCGTTAGACCGCGAGCCAGCAGCTCGCCAGATTGAGTGACAACTTCGACAACAGCGCCCACATCGAACGACCCGTTGACCGCAGTAACACCAGCTGGCAGCAACGAAGTTCCACGCAAGACCAAAGCATCACGTGCGCCTGCATCTATAACAATTGAACCTTCAACTTCTGCCGCAAAAGCAATCCACAACTTTCGGGCAGACAACTGACGATCGTGAGGCAAGAATCGCGTCCCCACGGTCTCTCCATTAATCGCTGCCATCACAGCTGATTCAGATTCCGCTGCAGCGATAACTGCCGTAACGCCAGACCACGAAGCGATGCGTGCGGCTGCAAGCTTCGACGCCATACCACCACTTCCCCTGTCGGAACCTGCACCGGAAGCAGACACTGACAACAGTGGATCATCTGCGGCTACAACTGAAATCACTGTTGCGTCTGAGTTTGTTCGTGGGTCTGACGTATAAAGCCCCGCAGTGTCAGTAAGCAGAACCAACATGTCAGCAGACACAAGATGAGCAAGAAGTGCTGCTAGATGATCATTATCGCCATAACGAATTTCATTGTTTGCTATCGCGTCATTCTCATTGATGATGGGAATACAACCCAGTTCCAATAGCCGACCAATGGTGTCGCGTGCATGCAAGTACTGCTGTCGATCTACAAAATCATGAGGCACAAGGAGAACCTGTGCGCCAACAAGTGAGAACTGCTTGAGAGCATTGTTGTATGCAGCCATGAGCTGTGGTTGACCAACTGCTGACAACGCCTGAAGAGAAAGAACATCGCTAGGACGTTCCGCCAAACCGAGTCCGGCCACGCCCGAGGCAACAGCACCTGATGTCACCAATAAGACTTCATGACCCTGTGCACGTGCAGCAGCCAATTGCTGCGACACCAACTGAATTACTTCAGTCTTAATGTGCCCCTCTGCGTTGGTGAGGGAGGAAGTTCCAACTTTGACGACGACGCGCATCGCTACAGCATCACACTTCTGGCACGAATTCGAAACTGAATTGTGCAACCCAAACAATGTCGCCCTCTCGAACCCCAGCTTTTGACAGCAATTTGGGTATTCCGAGCTTGGCAAATTTTTCGTCAATGTAGTTCAAGGCGACAGGAGTGGTCACGTCATTCAATGCCACAACCCGCTCAGCGTTGCGGCCATGAATGCGATATTCGTTCTCGCCCATCTGCTCCACCCACGCATGTTCCGTGTCAGGGCGCATGATGATGGTGGCTTCAACAGTGGGTTCAGCTTGACGTGCATATTTCACTTGCTGAGCAAGAGAGCCAATGATGCTGCGAACGTTTGTCATGGTGATTGCCGACATGGACGGGTGTGGCCACGCAGCGAGAGTGTCGGCATCAATACTGTCGGTCTTTGTACCAACGATGATGAAAGGTCGTTCAAGAAGATCTGGGCGATAATTTCCGACTTCGTGCTGCAAGATGCGCAGTTGCTCATCGGGCGCAATGCCGTCAAGGGCGACTAAATCAATGAGGTAACAGAGAACTCGTGCACGTTCAATGTGTCGAAGAAACTGATGGCCCAAACCACGTCCTTCACTTGCACCCTCAATCAAGCCTGGAATGTCAGCCATGATGAACTCAGTTGAGTCATCAATCCGTACAACACCAAGATGCGGTTCAAGAGTGGTGAACGGATAGTTAGCAATCTTTGGTTTCGCAGCCGACACCGTGCTGATGAATGTGCTCTTGCCCGCATTAGGAAAACCAACCAACGCAACATCGGCCATCAGTTTGAGTTCTAGTTTTAACCAGCGCTCTGTTGCCTCTTCTCCTTGTTCAGCAAACGTAGGTTCACGACGTCGGTTATTAAAGAACTTCGCATTTCCACGACCGCCGCGACCACCAGGAGACGCCATCCATTTGTCACCATGATTCACGAGGTCGGCTAACACTTCACCGGAGTACATATCTCGGGCAACAGTTCCCTCTGGAACTGCAATAATCAAATCTTCCCCACGTCGTCCGTGGAGGTCTTTCCCTTTTCCGTGGACACCATCTTTGGCTCGACGATGCGGGTGATCACGAAATGCAAGCAGCGACGCAACATTGCGGTCGGCCACAAGCCACACATCGCCACCCTTGCCACCATCGCCACCGTTTGGGCCACCCATTGCTTCAGGTCCTTCGCGACGGAATGCCACGCAGCCAGCTCCGCCCTGGCCACCTTTGACATTCAATTGGGCTTCGTCGACAAAAACACTCATAAGACTGTCCCAAGGCTACTGGCGCGTAGTCGTTCATCTCGGCGACACACCAGCCACCTATCGTGGTGACGTGGAAAAAGATTCGACTACAGACCGAGGAGTGACCTGGGTCTCCACCATGTCAGGGTTTAATGCCGATCTTGGCATCACGGTCGCACACGCAGACTCCTGGGCCGGTATTGGCACAACAGACATCGCTGATCGCTCATCACGAGAACTGTCCCTCTCGAACTCTCTTGCCCCTCTTGCTACCCAATCAGTCGGGCCCGGCCACCGAGCAGTCGCAGAACAAGAAGACCCGTACCGCACGTGTTTCGAACGCGACCGTGACCGCATCTTGCACGCTTCTTCCTTTCGCAGACTTGCCGGAAAAACTCAAGTGTTTGTATTCCCCGATGATCATCAACGCACTCGACTCACTCATGCGCTTGAGGTTGCACAAGTAGCAGTTTCAGTTGCACGTGTGTTACGACTCAATGTTGCACTCACTGAAGCAATGGCGCTTGGGCATGACTGCGGACACGGCCCTGGTGGACACGCAAGCGAAGATGCGCTGTCTCCGTACATCGATGGCGGTTACGACCACGCCGTGTGGGGTGCAGACAAAGTACTCGTACCTCTCAACTTGTGCCTCGAAACTCTCGATGGAATTCGTAATCACAGTTGGTCACGACCGGCTCCACAAACCGCAGAAGGTGAAGTCGTCAGCTGGGCCGACCGCATTGCATATGTGTGCCACGACTTTGAAGATGCAGTAGACGCAGGCATTGTTACACCTGATCAATTGCCACGTCTCGTGCGTGAACGCTGCGGTAGCACCCGACGCGAACAACTGGGCGCGTTCATTACAGGCATGATCAACGCAACTGCACATACAGGCCGCATTGGCATGGTTCCCGATATCGCTGAAGCCTTGTCGCTCTTTCGTCAATTCAATTACGAAAGAATTTATGATCGCCCCGAATCTAAAGCTCAAGCAAACAGCGTTATCAGCATGTTGCGCTCTCTGATTGATCACTACATCGCGTCACCCACGTTGTTGCCTGCTTGGCATGAAACCCCGTTTGACGTCGGTTCACCAACTGCAGTCACAGAAGCTGTCTCATACGTCGGCGGCATGACCGACCGTTTTGCATGCCGACAAGCAGTCACACTTCTTGATTACCCAGCAGACAAATTGCCACAGGGCATCGACACTCTGTTGTCCGACAACTAAGTTCCGGAAACGCAAAAGGCACACCCGAAGGTGTGCCTTTTGAAAAATATGTAACTCTTAGTTATTCAGCAACTGGCTCAATAGGAAGTACGTCAACAATTTTGCGGCCTTTACGCTCGCCAAACTTTACGTTTCCGTTCACCATTGCGAACAATGTGTCATCTTTACCAATGCCAACATTCTTCCCTGGGTGGGTGCGAGTGCCGCGTTGACGAATAAGAATTGTGCCTGCTGTAATGAGTGTTCCGTCGAACACCTTTACGCCAAGTCGTTGTGCATTTGAGTCGCGGCCGTTACGTGTAGAACCGCCGCCTTTAGTCTTTGACATGGTTGATCAGCCTTTCGCGATGGATGTGATTTCAACAAGAGAATATTGCTGGCGGTGACCAAAGCGACGACGCTGGTTGGTGCGCTTTTTGTAGGTGAAGCCGTTGATCTTCACTCCCTTTTCGGTGCCGATGACGCGACCTTTGACAGATGCACCCTTCAGCTGGTCGGGAGTTGAGAGCACCGTGGTGCCGTCAACGAGGAGAACGGGTATGAGGGAGACCTCGGTACCGTCTTCGACATGCAAGAGCTCAAGCTGGACCTTTTGGCCCTGAGAGACTTTTTCTTGTTTGCCACCTGAGGCGATTACTGCGTACATAGCGGGATTAAACCTATCTGCGGGTTGGGGTTACGACAATCGCCGAACCAATGTTTTAGGGGGATTGGAGAAATTTCTTAGTCGAGAAGGCCGAAATCGACCTTGAAGCCGAGGCCAGCACATTCTGGGCACTCGATGGCAAAGGCCGTGGACAGGCCCTCCCCGATTCGTTTACGGGTCATTTCGACCAGGCCGAGCTCTGAGATATCAAAGACCTGGGTGCGGGTCTTGTCACGACTGAGAGCCTGACGGAACGAATCAATCACTTTGCGGCGGTTGTCTTTGATTTCCATATCGATGAAGTCAATAACAATGATTCCGCCAATATCGCGCAGACGCAATTGACGTGCCACTTCCTCGGCAGCTTCCAGGTTGTTCTGGAACACAGTTTGCTCAAGGTTTGACGTACCGACGTTTTTGCCGGTGTTCACGTCGATAACCGTGAGGGCTTCAGTGTGTTCAATAATGAGCGAACCACCAGAGGGCAGCCACACCTTACGGTCAAGAGCTTTGTGCAGTTGTTCGTGAATGTGTTGAGTTTCAAACAATGAAATTGGTTCGACTTCACGATCGAAGAATTCGATGCGATCTGCAAGTTCTGGATTGAAGGCAGATACGTATCCGTGCACTTCTTCATACAGTGCCCAATCATCAATGAGGACACTGCGGTATTCGGCGTTGAACTCTTCGCGAATTGTTCGTACTGCAAGTTCTGGCTCGCGATACAACAGTTCAGGACCAGTTGACTTAGCAGCTGCTTCTTCGATCTTTGCCCACTCTTCTAACAAGCGAGTCATGTCGGCAGTGAGTTCATGCTCTGTTGCATGTTCTGCTGCTGTACGAACAATGACACCGTGGTGTGCAGGCTTCACGCGGTCAAGAATGTGACGAAGGCGACGACGTTCGGTATCTGCAAGACGCTTTGAGATGCCATAGGTCTTTGAATTTGGAATCAGCACCACAAATCGACCAGGAAGCGAGACTTCCTGAGTAAGGCGTGCCCCCTTTGCTCCGATGGGGTTTTTCGTGACTTGGCACAAGATCATCTGACGCGAACGCAAGATGTGCTCGATACGAGCAGTGTCTTTCGTTTCGACATCTTCTGGGTCGTATTGCACGTCTCCGCGGTACAAAACAGCATTCTTTGGTGTTGAGATATCAACAAACGCTGCTTCCATACCTGGAAGGACGTTCTGAACGCGACCATGGTAAATATTTCCGTGGATCTGACCGACGTCATCTGACGGACGGCTGACGTAGTGCTCCATCAGGCTGCGGCCTTCCATGACCGCTACCTGAGTGACACCATCGCGAACCTGAACACACATTTGATAACGGCCAACCGGGCGGCCATTACGTTCACGCCCTTTGCGACGTTCGATGATTTCTGCATCAACTTCTGGTCCACGCAAAACTTGACCACCGCCAGACCGAGATTTTCCTCGACCACCGCGACGACGCTTTTTGTTCCCGGATGACTCACCATTTGAACTGGCTGCAGGGGCAGGCGCTGCCGAAGGACGGGTGTCGCCTATTTGTGGCTTGCGATTCGGGTCAGCTATCTGGCCAGCGGGGCGTGCGCCTGGACCCTTTGGAGCTGTTTCTGTACTGGCAGATCCATCAGACGACTTTGATCGATTTTTTCCACCGCGAGAACCACGACGACGTTTCTTTGGACCTGATTGGCCCTCGCCCTGTGTGCTTCGCTGATCTGTGTAATCGGCTGTCGATTTATCGGCAGAACCGTTCGTGTCCATGAAATTCCCTTCTCACGTCGCGCAAACAAGCGCGCCATGCGGATCTGGCTGCTGCCGTATGTGGCGCAACCGATCCTCGACCATTTCTAAGGATAGCCCCCAGAGTTACCTGAAGCGCCGCATATGGACGCTCTGGACCAGGCCAATCATGATGGCAAAGGCCACAGTATGAGAACCGCCATAGGACACAAATGGCAATGGCACCCCTGAAACAGGCGTAATTCCCATGGTCATGCCCAAGTTCTGGAAGGCCTGCCAGAGAATGATGGTGAAGACGCCAGCACAGAGCAGGGTGCCAAGACGGTCCTGGCACAGCTGCGCAGTCCTATAAATCCGCCACAGAACAATGCCAAATAACCCAAGTACTATGCCGCCTCCAACCATTCCGAATTGCTCGCCAATCGCCGAGAAAATGAAGTCCGTCGATTGAACTGGGATAAACGAGCCATTGGTCAGTGGTCCAGAAAGGTACCCCTTGCCGAAAAAGCCACCCGTGGAAACTGCGCGCTTGGCAAAACGTACTTGCAGGATCAGTTGCTGCAAGCTGGCTGAATCAGAGTTTTGGTTTAGAAAGCCAGTGATTCGACGCAATTGGTAATCCTTGACCAAACCGGAGACCACTCCACCAACGGCAGAAACAATCGCTATGGAGGTGATCAACACGATGTATCGCAAGCGAGCTCCGGCCACCAGCAGCACACCCATCGCTGAAGCAACAAGAACCGAGGCAGATCCCAGGTCAGGTTCGATGCCAACCAGAAACACCGGAATACCGATGATGAAGAGAGCTTGAATGAACCTCTCATACGGAAGATCTTCACCATCTTCTTCAGATAAGAACCCGCATAAGAACAACAATGACGCTGCTTTTGCCAATTCTGACGGCTGAACAGCAATGGGGCCAATGTCAAACGAAAGCCGTGCACCACCTTTTACCGAGCCTGCAACAAACACAAGAATCAGCAAGAGCATTGTGACGGCATAAAACATCTCAGCGTTGCCTCGCAACTGGACGTAATCAATCCACATAATGACCACCATCACGACGATCGCAATCATCACAAAGACAATTTGTCTTTGAACAACTTGATACGGGTCAACTCCACGGTTCATCAACTTCATTCGGGTCGCCGAATAAATAATGAATGATCCAATGATGGTTAATGCACCGACAGCAGACATCAGAACCCAATCGATGTTTCGCGTAGGCGCCGCAAAACCTCTCTTGATATTTCCCAATCCAGAGTCAGGTCGACGTGAAAACAAAGTTCTACTCATTAGTCACGCACCGATGATCCGACGCCAACAAGACATAACGGGTTCGGCAACAATTGCGGGGACGCCACAGCAAAACTTGCAATGTCCAATGGGTCCGCCGGAACAGCCGCGGCAACCGTGGTTTTCCCTGCCAGTGCCGTATACACACATTTCACAACTGGCGCTGCCGCGCGTGATCCGTATCCGCTCTTTTCCAAATACGCCACAACTGAATACGGCTGTTTGGGGTCCTTGCTGAAGGAACCAAACACTGATGAGTCATTCCATGGAAGATTTCCAGCCCCCTGAGCGGTTCCAGTCTTTCCCGCGATTGGCAGTGACCTACTGGGGTACGAACGGAACAATTTCTCGCCTGTGGTCGAGTGATAAATATCGGAACGGACACCTGGGCCTTCAATCACTCTCGTTAACCCGCGAATAATTGGATCGAGGATTTCTGGGCGCGCACCGATATCGCGTACAACTTGTGGTTCCGCGAAACTCTGCAACACAACACTCTTTGAAAGGTCGACGCGTCCGGACTTTCCGTTCGGAGTGCCAGGGGCCAAGATTGCGTGAACAACGCGTGGCTTCATAACCTTGCCACCATTTGCCAACGCTCCATACGCAACAGCTAATTGCAAAGGCGTTGCAGACAAGAGGCCTTGCCCAATCGAGAACTGCACATTGTCTCCAACGTAATAGCCCTTACCTTCTTTTTTCGCAATAGCCCCACTTGCAGCAAGTCGTTGCTTCAGCGCCTTGCTAGGAATTGTTCCGATGAATTCATACGGCAGGTCAATCTCAGTAGGAGAACCGAATCCGAATAAACGAACTTGATCTTCCAGAACAGGCTTGTTTCCTCGCTGAGTAAAAATCTGTTCGCCAATTTTATAGAAGAAAACGTCAGATGAAATCGCGAGCGCCGAGACAACATTGATACGACCGTATTTACATGGAGCCCCGTTACCGCACACTGCGTTCTTGAACACACACTTAACATTTAATTGGCAGCGTTCTTTGGGAATGCTCTCTAGTTTGTATGTGCCTTCATCTTTCAAGGTGAACTTAGTACCACCAGCCAATTGTCCAGTGTTAAGCGCAGCAAACGCAACAAACGGTTTAAATGCGGAGCCCAAGTTGTAACGACCAGAAATTGCACGATTCACAAGAATTGACTGGTCAGGATCTTTAGTCGTAGGAAATAATTCGGCAAACTTTTCCGAAGAGATTCCGGCGTTAAACCAGCGGTTATCAAAATTCGGATAACTCGCCATCGCTACGACTTCACCAGTTTCATGATTCAACACAACCGTTGAACCTGCAGGGGCTTTGTAGTACGTAATCTCAGGGTACGCCGGGTCTGGTTGTCCAAACGACAACACCGTAGGTGCTTCAGTGCGACGCCGCACCAACAACTCATTCTGAAGTGCTTGTTCCGTAAATTGCTGAATATCTAGATTGATCGCCAGCTGCAAGTCATTGCCGGGAATCGGCTCTTTACGTTCAATCAACCGAAGTATTCGACCACGCGAATCGACTTCGTACTTTACGTATCCCGATTTGCCACGTAATACTGACTCATACGTCTGCTCGACACCGAACTGACCGACGCGTGCGTCTGGGTCATACCCAAGATTTTTGTAGTACGTAGTTTCACTTTCACGGATAGCACCAAGAAATCCAAGAACATGACTAGCCATCGGCGCGTACGGATATTCGCGTCGCCAATTTTCAACTATGTCGATGCCTGGATAATCCTCCGAACGTTCCCGCAAGAAGATCGCCAAATCTTCCGAGACATCTTCCTTCAGTGGCACCGGCTGCAACTGGTTGTATCTCTTTGACACGTACCGATCTTCCAATTCCTGCACGGACATACCAAGTGCGCCCGACAAGCGATTCCACATTTGCTGACGAGCCAGCGGCCCGGCAATAACTGCCCTATCGAGCGTGATGGTAAGTAGTCGTTCGTTGTCGGCCATGATTCGGCCCTTAATGTCAAAAATTCGTCCACGTTCAGAAGTCAATTTCACTGTTCGTGTGCGTACTTCTTGAACTCGTTGTTCTAGGCCTGGTGCGTCAACAGCCTGCAGGAACCACAACCGAACAGTGAGCAATGATCCAAGAAGCATCGCAACAGTGGCAAGAATCGCCAGGCGCGACATTCTGCTTTCGCGAGGCATCAGCGAATAGCCGCCGGTTCAGTGAGCGCCCATCGACACAACCTCTCAGCGGGAACACTCAACACTGCATTGAAAACGCCAACGACGAGCGCCACAAATAACACATGGACATTCAGGATTCCCGTGGCTCCGGTAACAGTCGAAGCTATTGGTAGCAAAATCATGCCGATAGCGCTCGCAAGAGACCCGAGCAGCATCCGTGTCCACCACGTTGGTTCGTACACAAGTGATTGACCAACTCCCGCAAGGTAACCGACAATTGCGAACACTGCTGCACATAACCCCATTGGTGTTGTGAGAACCAAGTCATACAAAAGACCAATAATGAATCCGGCAATTGCGCCAACATCAGACCCACGTGCAAGACCAGCTGATGCGGCAAGCAACACCATGACCTGCAAACAAACACCAAATGGACGCATGTCGTTGAAAACTGTTGTCTGTAAAGACAGCACCATTAAACCAACGAGAACTAAACGTGCATAACGATTCTCTGCTAATACCAGCACTCTCTCGATCATGGCGCAACTACCTTCTCAGATGTTGGTTGATACAAAAGGATTCGAACAAAGTTCAAGTTCTTTAAATTCGCTGCCAGGGTCACTTCAAGAATCGGCCCAAGCGTTCCAGTTCTGTTCACGACGCGGCTAACAGACCCAATCACAATGTCTGGTGGTGCAAGTGACGTTGCGCCGCCAGCCGAGATAATGGGAGAACCAATACGAACCGCACCGAATCGCGGTTGATTTTCAACAAATCGAACAATTGGGGTTCGAGAGATGCCTCTCCCCTCGAGTGCTCCTGTCTCACGCAATGGAACATCAAGACCTGGCGGCACTGTAATTTCTGAACTTGTTGACTTACCCGGCTGATTCGGTCCGACATCACCTATCGGCACCGTACTTTCGCCTGGTAGCGGTGCAAGTGTTGATGACGTTGCAATAGTTACTCCGGGCACAAACCCCGGGATTCCTGTTGTGGTGGTAACGCGAGGCAATGTAGTAGTTGTGGTGGTTGAAGTTGTCGTTGTGGTGTCCTCTACCGGCGTCCCAGGCGCAGCAGTAGTTGTCGTAGTCGGCGCAGGGATATTTACGACCTTTACAGCCAACGAATAACCAGGGTCAGTGAGCAACATCACCACTGACCGCTTGTTATAAACATCTGTGATCTTCCCGATCATTCCGGCAGCGTTGAGAACCGGCATGCCCACTTTCAAACCGCATTCTGATCCACGGTTGATTTCAACTGTTTGCGTGAAGTTTGAAGGAGACTGCCCGACCACTTGGGCAGTACATGAAGCGATTCCCGCAAGTGTTGGCAATCCGTTCAGGGACAATAATTCTTGAGCCTCGCGCACACTTGCGATTGCAGAAATAGTCGAACCTTCACTAAATGCAACAAGATCATTCAGACGATGGTTTTCCTTCACAACGTCGTTGTAGTGCGTCATTCCATTCCACGCATTACCTAATGGACGAGTAACAACTTTTGTTGCACTTTCAATAGGGCGAAATACAACACCAAATGCAGACCGAGTAAAATTAATGACCGAGCTTCCACGAAGGTCCATCGTGATCAGAATCACAGAGGTAAGCGACAGCAGGAGAATCGCCCGACGACGCGTGAAGGATAAGTCCGCCACGGGATTAGTACTACAGCTGATCGAGTCCTGGGAAGGACATCATTCCGCGCATCGCTTCGATGTTCTCAAGCGCACGACCTGAACCGATAGCGACCGCATACAACGGATCGGGGGCGATGTAACACGGCATTCCTGTTTCGTGAGTGACGCGTTGCGTCATTCCGGACAGCAATGCTCCACCGCCAGACAGATAAATACCACGGTCCATAATGTCTGCTGCCAATTCAGGTGGCGTGCGATCGAGAGTTGACTTCACAGCGTCAATGATTGCAGCAATTGGCTCTGCGATGGCGTCGCGAACACTGGACGAAGTGATCTCAATAGTGCGAGGCAAGCCAGAAACCGTGTCTCGGCCACCCACGTCTCCGGTGAGTTCTTGCGAAAGAGGCCATGCGGAGGCCATTTGAATCTTTATTTCTTCTGCCGTGTTGATTCCGATATCCAAGGAATATTCAGCACGCACATAACCGACAATTGCTTCATCAAGTTCATCGCCTGCCACACGAACGCTCTGAGCAACAACAATGCCACCAAGAGAAATCACTGCAACTTCAGTGGTTCCGCCTCCAATGTCAACAATCATGTTTCCACTTGGCTCATGAACGGGAAGGTCTGCACCAATCGCAGCCGCCATTGGTTCTTCAATGATGTGCACTGGACGACGAGCACCCGCATATTCAGCGGCATCTTGAACGGCGCGTTGTTCAACTCCGGTAATTCCAGATGGAACACAAATCACCATACGTGGTTTGCTCCAACGACTAGTTGTGACACGCTGAATGAAATAGCGAAGCATCTTTTCGCACACATCGAAATCAGCAATAACACCATCTTTCAGTGGACGAATCACTTCAATATGTTTCGGCGTTCGACCGAGCATCCGCTTTGCTTCCCAACCGACTGCAACAGGCTTTCCGTCGCGCATATCGATAG
>Ga0114968_10002950_pt1 | contig 12854 bp, 14 predicted proteins | sample M_130807_EF_Meta_FD_87020 | JGI IMG/M metagenome (GOLD analysis project Ga0114968, IMG submission 87020) | Freshwater microbial communities from Lake Montjoie, Canada to study carbon cycling - M_130807_EF_MetaG | ecosystem: Environmental > Aquatic > Freshwater > Lake | place: Lake Montjoie... | reverse complement strand
AATATTAATCCATTTCCCAGGCAATAGATCATTTTGTCTTGCATATCCAGGATATTTGTTACGATCTTTTATAATAATATTTTGTATTATTCCATTGGCAATAATACCGTCGTTTATGTTTAAGATAATCATATCAAGAGTTTCGTCATTTATGATATGTATTTTTTTGGAATCAATGTAATCAATAATAAAAATATGATTGTTTAACTTTTCATATTCATTTTTGTTTGTTTGTGATTCGGATTCTTTTATGAAAATCTGAATTATATCTCCTAATTGTAGTTCAATTCCAACAGGTGGTTGATTGTTTTCATTTTCTTTTTCGTCGCTTGACATTTATTATTATTTATTTGTAATGTTGTAATGTTGTAATGTTGTTTCCTATATTTATAATATATTATATTATCTTTATTAGTACTATGTGTTAAATAATAGTAATAAATTACCAAATAAATATTAATAATAATAATATAAAGTTATCTTTGTAATGAATACATACAAAATCATACATCATAAATCATGGAAATTGAAAAATTTGATACAAAATATGCATTATATACTATTCCTGAATTTGTTAAATATCTAAATTCGTCAGAACAACTACAACCACAACCACGTATATTTAGTGCAGTAATACAAAATGCTAATACTTCACGTGATCAATACCCAGAAGAGGAAACAAAATCAAATGAACCTATCGATAAAAACTACAAAATAATAAAATATAACAAAAAAGAATTACCAAAAACAATGTATTCAACACATGGATTAATACGATCTGTTGTTGTAAATGCATCCAATAAAATTGTATCGTTTTCACCACCTAAATGTATTAGTTATGAAGAATTTTTTGAGAAAAATCCTATTTACAATGAGAATATTATTGTAGAAGAATTAGTAGAAGGTACAATGATTCAATTATTTTGGGATTCTTATGAATGTAAATGGGAAATTGCTACTAAAAGTTCAATAGGTGGTAACAACACTAACACTTTTACTAAAATGACATTTCGTGATATGTTTTTTGATGCTTTAAAAGAGATGAAATTAATATTGAATGATTTCAATCACAACTACTGTTACAGTTTTGTTTTACAACATCCTAAAAATCAAATAGTATTTGATATTGTTAAACCGCAATTGTATTTACTATACGTATATCATATCACTAGTGTGTGTAACATGGTTGAAGAAATTCATGTTGAAGTGCATCATTTGTTTGAACCCCTTGTCAATAAAAACAAACCAAGTATATTGCCTAAGGAATGCAAAATAAAATATCCAAAACAATTCGATTTAAAAGAACATAAGCAAAAGGTATATGATCAACTTTATGATTATTTTTATACAAATAGTCATGATATAAATATGAATTATTCAATTATGGGATTGGTAATTTATAATAGTTTAACAGGTGAGAGATGCAAAATTCGTAATCCATATTATGAACATCTTCACAATATTCACGGTAGACAGTCGAAATTATTATACAAGTATTTGATTGCTAAAAGTCAAAATACGGTCAAACAATTTATTCGTTTTTATCAAGATGATCTAGAAATCAAAAACAAGGTTGATTCATTTAAAACGAAAATTCAATCTTTTACGAATATTCTATTGATTCATTACATTGATTGTTTTATTAATAAAACAAAACCGCTCACTAGTTATCCCCCAGAATATAAATCTCATATGTATAATTTGCACAATATGTATTTACAGGAATTAAAACCAAATAAAAGGAATGTTAATTTAATAGAAACGGTGTATTATGTTAATAATTTGCATCCATCCAAATTGATTTATTCGTTGATTAGGAAGACTAACGACCCAAAAATGAAACAGTAATGTAACTAGATAATAATAAACATACTATTACCGTAATATATATAAATATAAATGACTATATTTATATATCAAGATGCCCAACTGGTGTATGAACAGCGCTTCTTTTACATGTCCATCGAAAGAAATATATGACAAATTGTTGGATTCAATCAAAAACGACTCATGGTTTCAGACGTTTGCTCCATTGGAATTGGATCCAGAAGAGCATCCAGATGGGTGGAGTTATGAAAAAGCATGTTATATGTGGAATACAAAATGGAGTGCAAGAGATGTAGATATAAATGATTTTGACGAAAACGATTACACCATCAACGTATCATTTGAATCCGCATGGTCGCCACCGACAGGAGTTTATAAATTGATGAATCAAAATCACAATATAGAAGTTACTGCATATTATGATGAACCAGGTAATTGTTTTTTCGGTAGATGCATGTATGTCAATGATTATCGTTATGGTGATGGTAAAAAAATAGAATCGGATGAAACATACGATTATTCAAATGACATGAAAGAATTGGAAGAATTACGCAACAATATTGGTGTAGGAAGTGACTTGGATGATTACATGGATTCTACTTGGATAAACTTGCAAGAAATGTGGGAAGAAGAGGATGAAGACGAACAGTAGTATCTGCGCATTTATTTATTATTACCGTGAAACTCGCAATCATAAATAACCATTCTTTTTACTAATTCATCAAAAGTGATTTTAGGTGTCCAATTTAAAATTGTTTTGGCTTTTGTATAATCACCTAATAATAAATCAACTTCAGCAGGACGAAAATATTTTGGATCTATAAAAACATATTCTTTTCCTGTGTTTATATCATATCCAATCTCATGAGGTCCTTCACCTTTCCATGCTAATATTATATTTTTAAGTGCAAATGCTTTTTCTATAAATTCGCGAACAGTATGTGTCTCCCCTGTCGATAACACAAAATCGTCCGGTTTATCATGTTGTAAAATTAGCCACATGCCTTCTATGTAATCATTTGCATGTCCCCAATCTCGTTTTGAATCGATGTTTCCCATAACAAGCCTATCGGTTTCACCGCGAAGTATTTTTGATAATCCAATTGTTATTTTACGTGTTACAAAATTGAAACCTCTTCTCTCCGATTCATGATTGAATAAAATCCCATTCGATGCAAATATTCCATATGACTCACGATAATTTTTAACAATCCAGTATGCGTATAATTTGGCTACTCCATATGGAGATCGTGGATGAAAAGGTGTAGTTTCTGTTTGAGGAACTTCTTGTACTAATCCGTATAATTCACTGGTCGATGCTTGATAAAAACGCGCAATACTTTCTAATTTATTTATTCTTATTGCTTCAAGTATTTTTAATGTTCCAAATGCGTCAGTGTCAGCAGTGTATTCAGGCATTTCAAATGATACTTTAACATGTGATTGTGCAGCCAAATTGTATATTTCTAGTTTTTCCATATTGAGTTGATCTGATTTTATATTTGCTAAAATAGAAATTAAACATGTACTGTCTGTCATGTCGCCATATCGTAGTTTTAATTTATCAAATATATGATCTATGCGATTTGTATTTATGGATGATGATCTACGTATTAAACCATATACAATGTAATTTTTTTCTAATAAAAATTCTGCTAGGTATGAACCATCTTGACCTGTTATTCCAGTGATAAATGCTACTTTGGACATGATGTATGTTGTAAATTGTAAATTGTAATATTATTATTACAATTTATATGTTTAAGTTGTTAATTTTTGAAAATAAAAAAATAATGATAGCAACATCGAATATGTATATGTTTTTATTTATGGAATGGATTGAGAAGATACCATAGAAACATCAAAAAAACATCAAAAAAGGTGTAATTACACGTTGGGATATACAGCCACATATAATTGGTTGTTGATAGTATAACAAATGACATATCTAAACCATTTTTTTTATTTTTGTGAAAACATCGATAGCATTTTTCAAACATTCAACAATATTTTGTTTAATCATTGATATTTCTACTGGGTCAATATATGCAACACGAATAATACTATCTACATCATGAGGATGAAATTTCTTAAAGCCACAAAAGCTCAATGTTTTTAATCCTTCAAAATAATCAGAGTACATAAAATATTCTATTGTTTTACCAATTGTATAATCTTCATTGTTTAAACGAACATCAAAACAATTTTCCATGGTATTATCAGATGGTTTTATTTCCAGTTCATCTCTATGAATTTGCATATCAATTGCTTTTAATTTATCTATAATAATATCACATGCTTTTTGAATAATTTCTTGATTGGTGTATATTCCGATGGTTTCAATTGTAAAATCAAAACTGTCTTTTTTAAAAATCCTTAATGCATCTAATAGTTGCCAATTTTTACTTTCAAATGCTATTTCTTCTGCATTCAATCCAGCATCTTTCCATCCTTGCTGTTTTTTACCTAATTCTTCCTTGATTTTAACATCATCAGGGGTAAATCCATATGCACAAGTAGAAACACAATTGAACATTCCGTCATCTTTCGCGTTACTAATAGTAAATTCACATGTTAGATGGATTTTTTCACCAGGTAATTCATCTGAAATTTTTGGTCTCAATTTAACAAAATCGATAAAATATCCTGTAATATCTGAAGCTGGGAAAATTTCTCGAACGTCGTTCTCGGAAAGGTAACTGTCAGTTTGTAAATTTTTAATTTTAAAATGTTCTGTTGTTACAACCATAACAGTATCGGTGTTATTTTCTTCTTTTACTTCTAATAAATAGTTTTTAAGAGGTAGTTTTAAATCGCGAATATGAATAGGAATACAACTCAAACGTTGCTTCAAAATCTCATTATTTAATCTACTCGTGTTACTATATATTGTTGCTTTATTTTCTTCGTATGGTGACGTTTTGAAAACAACAATAGGAATATCGGATAGAATAGTACGACGTACTGCATTAGCTAAACTTACATTAACACCTGATAATGTAAATTGAAAAGTATTACCTTTATCTGAAATGTTATCGATTTTTGGATTCATGTTTTTGGTTTGTATGTGGATTGGTATGTTGATTTGGAGATATATTATATTTATAGCTTATTATTTATATTTGTGTTATGGATATATAATATTTCAATTTTAATTTTATAAGATATAAAAATAAAGTTAAAAATAGTATATAAAAATATTTGTAATATAATATCAAATGAGTTGTATATTATATTATTCCAATTTCTGTAATCATTCAAAAAATATAATTCAAACATTATCAAAAACTAATTTAGGTAAAGATATTCATTTTATATGTATCGACAAAAGAGTAAAAGAGGATAATAAAACATATATTATTTTAGAAAACGGACAACGTATTATATTACCTGACACGGTTAATAGGGTTCCAGCTTTGTTATTATTAAACAATAATTATGAAATATTGTACGGGGAATCAATATTAAATTATTTCAAACCTAAACAAGAAGTTGCAGTAAAACAAGCAACCAACAACAATATTGAACCAATGGCATTTTCATTTGGAGGTGGTGGTGCGAGTGCATTTGGCATCATGTCGGATAATTATAGTTTTTTGGATATGAATTCAGATGATCTCTCCGCAAAGGGGAATGGTGGTGTCAGACAAATGCACAATTATGTTCATACCAATTATATGGATAAAGAAACAATATACACACCATCAGATGAATCGAGTATCAAAGCAGGTAAGGTACCAGAAGGTTTGACAGTGGAACAGTTACAGCAACAGAGAGAACAAGAATATCAAAATTTAACTGCTAATGGGAATGGAAATGGAAATCAAAGAAGAATGTAATATGATGTAACATTTTCAAAATTACAAAAAAATAAATATATATAGGGAAAAATATATAAAAAAATAATACATAATATAAATAATATTATATATTATGTCGAATTCATCCACGATACTTACCGCATTCAATGATCATTTTATGGAATTTGTCAGTGATATAGAAAGAGTTTTTCCAGAAGATCATGATATTGTGGCATCAAAAAACGCTTTTATTACTATAAGAAAAATAAATCCAAAACTTACAATTCGTGTATGGTCTGAATATGTAGTAGGTAAATATAGATCAGAAATTGAATCTGGTAATATTGATTATTTTATCAATAAAGATTATACACAAGATGTAATGGATTCTCCTAATTCAAAAAAAATTATTATGGGTATTGATCGATTAAGAAACCCAGTAAAAGAAATGAATGAAGAAAATAAAAAGAAATCGATGGGTTATATACAAAATTTAACAAAATTATGTACCTTGTATAGTAACATGAACGGGGGATTTTAATATTTGAAAAATAGAAAAACTAAAAAATCTAGAAAAAGTAAAAACTAAAAAATATAAAATATATAATTAGTTTTAGTTCAATTTAAATAATATTTATTATATTACACATATAATAAATGTCCAGTGATTCAACAACCGATTCGAAAGAAACCAATGTTATTCCTACAGAATTTAATAAAATAATAAAAGATTTATCCAATGATTTGCGCACTACATTTCCAGAATATGCGCACTTTATTGACAAATGGTGGCAAAATACAAAATATGAAAATCCCGTACAATATTTGTATGAATTCTGTTTAAAGAAAATGCCACCACGTTTTTTTGATATTCTCTATAAAAACGCTGATATGTTTTCTGAAAATTCTGATGTAGATACCGAATTTTTACCAAACATTCACTTTAGAAATTTGTGGCAATGTGAAATTAGTGATAATACTCGTGAAACTATTTGGAGATATTTGCAATTGATTCTTTTTGCTATTGTTGGAACAATGGATAATAGTGACGCTTTTGGTGAAACTATTAAAATGTTTAAATCAGTTGAAGAGAACGACTTAAAAAACACATTGGAGGAAACTATGGGCAAAATGTATGAATTTTTTGAAAATAATAAATCCGCTAATACCGGAGATGGCGAAGATGGTGGTGACGAAGACAATGATGGTGTGGGTGAAAACGGCGAAGGAATAAATATGAAGAATTTTCCTAGTGCTGAAAATTTGCATGATCATATTAATGGTATGTTAACTGGAAAATTAGGCGAACTTGCAATGGAAATTGCACAAGAAACTGCTTCTGATTTAAATTTGGGTGCTGATGGTGATTTGAATTCGGAATCAAATGTGAAGGATGTTTTTCAAAAATTGATGAAAAATCCAACAAAACTAATGTCATTGGTAAAAAATGTAGGAAGTAAATTAGACGAAAAAATCAAAAATGGAAGCATAAAGGAAAGTGAATTAATGTCTGAAGCAAGTGATATTATCAATCGAATGAAAGATATGCCAGGTATGGGTGATATTCAATCCATGTTAAAAAAAATGGGTATGTCAAAGGGAATGGGAGGAGGAAAATTCGATTTTAATGCAATGGAAAGTAAATTAAATCAGAACATGAAACAAGCACAAATGAGAGAAAAGATGAAAGAAAAGGCTGAAATTAAAAAGACACAAGCTCAGTATGCACAAGCACAAGCTCAAGCAGATCTTAATGCACGGACACAAAATTATAATCCTGTTCCAGATGAACAATTGTTTAACATGTTTAGTAATCAATCATCATCATCATCCAATCCAAATAATGCCCCCAATGGAGAGAAAAAGAAGAAGAAAAAGAAGAAGAATTAGAATGTTTCACACACTATATAATGGAAAAAAATAAGTTAAAAAAATAAGTAAAATATAAGTAATATTGTAAAATATAAATATTATTATACAATATAAATAGAATAGTAAATATATAAAAATGTCAGGAAACCGAGTAGTTTTTAATGATAATTATCAATATAATAGTAACAACAACATAAAAGAAAATGATATTGATGTATGGGTTACTAATCCGACTGTTTTATTAGATAAAAATACATTATTTGAAATATGGCCAACACAACAAATGTGTTATGAAAGAAAGATTAATGCAATGTCAAGATTAATTATATTTTTAACTATTTTAGGATTTATTTTAACTAGATCTATGAAAATAGTCGTAATTGGATTTATTACATTAATTGTAATTTATTTATTTTATTATCAAAATTGGTATAAATATAAAAAAAATAATAAAGAGGGCTTCGGTTCTGGTTATGAATCATCCGATGATTACAATCCAGTTGTCGGTGTTAATACAGCAACTTCAGCAAATGACGATGATAACGCAAACACCACCAACAACACCAACAACAACAACAACAACAACAACAACAACAACAACAACAACCAAGATGGAACTCCTTTAAAAGAATTTGTAAAAGACAATTATCAACGAAGTACAAAGACAAACCCTTTTGGTAATGTACTTTTAACTGATATAATGGACAATCCAGATAGACTTTCAGCATCTCCCAGCTTTAATCCGTCTGTATCCAATGATATTAGAAATAATGTTAAAAAAATGGTTCAAATGTTGAACCCTGATATTAAATGTTCTGATAAACAATTATTTAATAATTTATACGATAACTTTGATTTAGATCAATCCAATCGTGCTTTTAATGCAACTGCAAATACAAGGGTATCAAATGATCAAGGTGCATTTGCACAGTGGTTATATAGTGATATTAAATATAGTGGAAAAGAAAATACTCCTGAGGGTGCTATTGCGCGTGTTCAAGATAATGCACCTGCTAATTTTATTAACCCAATATCTTCCACTTTTCCTAACAAATAAAACTGGAATTAAAACTGGAATTAAAACTGGAATTAAAACCGAAATATAATTTTTAATATTTTTGTATTAATTTATATTATAATATTAATATAAATTAAAATAATCATCCATCATATATAATGTCATATTCAAGTTCTAATTATGTTTTTGATAATATGTCAAGAATTGGCAATGATTCATGTTGTGTCGATCAGAGTACAATACAAAGTTTAGAAGCATGTAATTATAGTCTAGAAAATTATTTCACTGCAGATTGTTCAATGAAAAATCCTATTTCATTAGCAACATCTCAACCATGTGTTAATTACAAGGGTGGATATAATGTAGCAGTAGGTGGTTGTAATATTAACGACAATTCAAAATTATTGATTGGTACTATTCAAACTCATCCAAAATGCAGATTGGACTTATTTCATCGTCCTTTTGCAACTGTTCCATATTTAGGAAGAGGTAGTGTTGATCCTGTTATGGAATCACAAATCCAACAAGGTGATTATGGTACAAATAAAAAGAGTGTATCTAATTTAGGTGAATTTAGTTATTATAATCAATATGTTAATGTTCCTCTAGTACCAAATGTTAAGAGTAAAATGAACAATCCATCTTATTGTGTAGAGGGTGTAGCATCAGAAGGCTGGGTTCGTGGTGGTGTTCCTTCGAGAGAACTAACAAGAGACCAGGATTTTGTTGTTGAAAACGATAAAACCAGCTCAGCATATGGTAATAACAACGTTTATTCAATGAATGTAAATTCTAGTGTTAATTCTTATAGTTCGCTGTAAAAAAGTTCATTGTAAAAAAATAATAATATTATATAATAATTATATCTATTATATAATAGTCCCAATCACAAAACATATATCAATGGCATCTACAAGAAATAAAAATACAAGAGGCAATTATTGTTTAGAAGAAATTGCAAATGCACACAGTAGGACATACACAATTTATAAAAATTCTGGTTGTAATGAAGCATATAATACACAATTGCCAGGGAATGGTCTTAATCCTGCTCAAATACCATGGAATAAATTATCCTATAACGCTGTTGATATTGAATCCTTTTTATTTGGTGTTAATTCAACCAATTTAGTGGAACCAAAAGCACCATGTTTAACACCAGAATTAAAAGTATTATCATCCGCTAATTTGTATGAAAATGAACCTACTTATGTACCAGAACCATTGGTGGTTGAAAATAATCAACGTCCTTTTCCGGTGCCTTAATAGAGACATTATGAAATAAAAAATATAATCTAATGAATATATAACATTATATTATACATGCGGATGCGTTCTTATAAAAAAAAACACCCATCAAAAAAATATAGTAAAACTATGAAATATAGAAAAGGGGGTGGATGGTTTTTTTCTAATAATAAATCAAATAGTTTAGGTGGTGATAACACAACATATGAGTTAGTATATAACAATAATGGAAAAAAATGTGAGATATGTGGTAACAATGATTACGAAAAAATATATGTATCTATCAATCGTTCCAAAACGTTTGATGTGTTATCTACTTTATCAGGACTTGGTAGTGCAAATTCAAGTGCTGGTCATCCACTTACCATGTACAGATGTGTAACATGTAATAATTGTAAGTTTTTTTATACAAAAACACCATTAAATAATGTAAATGATGTTGCAGTAGATAGAAAAATAGATACAACCACTGCAAATACTGCTTAATATTTAATATTCCGGAGTATGTTTTTTGAATAAACATCCATGTGAATCTAGTCCTGTTACTTCATTTGTAATAATGTCTGGATTTTGAAATGTACAATTGGACATCCATATCTTTATAATACAAAAATTTTTTTTAGGAGAAATAGTAATTCCATTCACACTAGCAACAAATGACTCGTTTGTACTTATTGTATTACCAACTAATGCATAAGTAAATTCACGCCACACATCATAAACATTTTTGTTAATTACTTTGTAGGAGAAACAGCCACCATTTCTGTTTTTAACATCCTCCCAAATTGGTTTAATACCTTCACGCATTATAAACAACATGCAATTTTTTACCAAAATTTCTGGAAGAGTTTCCGTTATTGTAATTGCTTCTTCGACGGTAGTCATAGTAAAAATGTTTTTATAACTTTTAGGTGTCCAATCCGTATCGTGAGGTAAATGTGCCCATAAAGTCCAATTATCACGCAAGTTATGATGGTCTGATTTCATTGTATTGCTAATGGTAGTATCTGGAATTACCATTTATATATAAATTAAATCATTTTTTTTTTATATCATTTACAGTAATTATTTATCTATCCTAAATATATAAATAATTATTTATTGTTTGTATTTGTATTTGTATTTGATTTGATAAAATGAGTGAAAATAATACTACATATAACAAATTTGATCTAATTTTTACAATTGGTAGAATGAATCCACCAACATCAGGTCATGCACTTTTATTGAGTGAGTTGATAATAAATGCTAAAATAAATAACACTAATAAAATAGGAATAGTATTGTCACATACGGAAGATAAAAAAAATCCTATTAGTTGTGAAACAAAGCGTAGATATATTTTACAAATGATTTCTAATATGGATCCAAATATAACAGCTGATATAGTTGCAGATGTTATATGTAAAGGTGATATATCAAATTATGGTAATTTTCCTATAACATCTATAAATTATTTATTAGAACATAATGGTTTAGATCAAACTTCTAATATTTTATTGATAATAGGTAAAGATCGAGCTGAATCCTATAATTGGTTAAATAAAATATATCCTAATTTACAAATAATTGCATTACCTAGACCACCAAGTGCAATGTCAGCTACCAAAATAAGAGGTTATGTTAGTGATAACAATAAAGCGGAGTTTGATGAAGCATATAAATATGTATATGATGAAAATACAATAAACCAATTATATAATGATATTGCAATTGGTTTATCTAAATATAATTATGATGAAAGTAATTTAACGCAAAGTTCAAGAAAGACAGCAAAACGTCAAAAAAAAGGTGGTAGAAATAAGAAAACCAAGACTAAACCAAAATCACGGTCAAGGTCAAAAAAACGATTTATTGTTCGTCGTTTGAAGATTCGTTAGAAGATTCGTTAGAAGATTCACTTAATTGTTCTGTGCATGTAGGTGACACATATTCATTTGTAGTTTCATATTCTTCCTCGCTTTCTACAAAATTATTCTTGTTATCCTCCGTATCGGATTTATCTGTATTTTTTAATGCACTTACGTCAATATTTTTAATCTCATATGTGTCTTCATATATATGAATATATTGTTCATCCAAATTCATATCAATCATATTGACTGCGTTATCTATAAATCGTAATTGACATCCATTTAGATGTTCAATGTTTAGTATTTGATCCGAATAATAATGATTCACAAAATGCAATAAAAATTTTTTGTCGATTCTATTTCCATCAATCAAAAAATTGTGATTTGCAGTTTTCAGATATAAATCCACGAGAGTTTCATCATCTTTCTTTAAAAAAGGAATGGATAACTGAAAAACCATGAATTTTACGGTGGAAGGAATCATATCAATACTATCAAGATCAACTTCCATGTAATCATTCAGACTATTGACATCTTCTTTTTGTATTATTTTTTTATGTTTTGTAGATTCATTCGATAAAATAATAAAATCATACGCGTCTTCATTAATCAAATTTTTTTTTAATGAAACAGTTTTGTTTATAACATCACCATTTTTAATATATTCAAATATATAGGTATTAGTTGGTTTTTCTGGAATGTTTAAGACTTTGTATATGGTTTTTTGTATATTTTCTTCATAGTTTGTGTAAAGGTTTAATTTTTCTTTGATTTGTTTGCATAATATTTGTAATTTACTGTATAAAACAATAATATCATAACTACAATTGAATACTAAATTATTAAATTTGTCTGTCACAGAGTTATCATTCATGGTTTCATATACGCGAATCGATAAATACGAAAATAAAAAATAAAAAACCGCGTTCGGTAAATAATGGAAACTGAATCTTATAAATTGTAACGATAGAATTGCTGTTAAAAACGAGCCACCGTACATTCCTACTGTTTTTAAATTTTCACTAGTAGCGCTCTTGGATAGAGTAGTTATAAATTTTGTATAATCGGACATTATATCAGGTTATAAATTTTATACAACTACTATTTTTATATTGTTTATATATATATTTTTCATTCAAAAATAACATAGACATATACAGTGATAACAATATAAAATTGAACGTTTTATATTGTTGAATTACATAGTATATAACAATAAATGAATATAAACAACTT
>Ga0114968_10002949_pt1 | contig 12854 bp, 11 predicted proteins | sample M_130807_EF_Meta_FD_87020 | JGI IMG/M metagenome (GOLD analysis project Ga0114968, IMG submission 87020) | Freshwater microbial communities from Lake Montjoie, Canada to study carbon cycling - M_130807_EF_MetaG | ecosystem: Environmental > Aquatic > Freshwater > Lake | place: Lake Montjoie... | reverse complement strand
TGATTTCTCCAATCACATTTGCAGAAGGTACATCCGCTAACATTTCACAAGACGTTTTAAACCAACCCTTGATTACTTTATTGTTTTTCAATTGTATGCTTATCCAATCTGCGTCATTAGTACTAATCGCAACGGCAGGAATCTTAGGAAACGAATCATTATAACTCATAACTCCGGTATGCGGGTAATCATCACTGTTAGATGCCAATGATCTTACCATTGCCCCGATAGCTCCGTATTTCGCAGCTTCAGAAGGTCCAGCCCATCTGGCGACTCCACTTTCTCCATACGCATGAAAAGTATATAGGTATGTTGGATTCATCGGAATATTGAGAAACACGATTTTCCCTTTGATATTTTTTTCACCTAGTTCTTTAATTTGTTGAATAGATTTCACTTCGATGATTTCAGCTTCCACCCCTTTTTTGGGGCTACCTAGAGAATTACCCAAAGCACATAATTTCAATTGTCTTTTTTCGCCGTTCATCAAAGTGACATATCCTGATTCTTTCTCGCCTCTTACCCAATGCGGCACCATGCAAGGTTGTAGATAAACTGTATCTGCACCTGCTTCTTTCATCATTCTGGCTGTTTCAATAACAGCTTTTGCTGCATTAGCAGATCCGCTCAAACGAGGACCGATTTTTTTACATATAAAACGAAGATTTTCATACGCATTGGCATTGGTCATTACTTCATTGAATATTTTTCTGATATACAAGGAGTCTTGTTGTTGAGCACTGACAGATTGAAAAGAAACTACAAATAAAAGAACACAAATGATTCTGTAAAACATAAATTTTGAATTATTAGCAAACTTAGATAAAAGCAGTAGAATTGAATGTAAAATATCGAATGTAAAATATTAAATGTAAAAGTTGGATTTAGGAAATCAAATTTTCATTTTCTCATGTATTAAAATACCTCACCCCCAACCCCTCTCCCTCGTGAGAGGGGAGCAATTAAAATTATCTTCTAAAATTTAAAGCACTCTTCGTGTTACTTTGTGCCTTCGAGCCTTTGTGGCTAAAAACCATTGCGGCTTTGCCCCCTTGCGTACCTTGCGTGAAACAATTTAATAACAAACATCATTTTGGCACAGTTAACCATAAAACTTAAATTGCGAATCAATCATTCAACAATCAATCATGAATATTGCAATTGTATGTTATCCCACTTTTGGCGGCTCCGGCGTTCTGGCAACTGAGCTTGGAAAAGTATTGGCCGAAAAAGGACATAACATTCATTTCATCACCTACCAGCAACCCGTACGATTAAGTGGATTTCATGCCAATATTTTTTATCATGAAGTAAGGGTACCAACCTATCCTTTGTTTGATTTTCCACCTTACGAAACAGCGTTGGCAAGTGCCATGGTGGATGTAGCCAATAATCATGACATAGATATTTTACATGTACATTATGCCATTCCTCATGCATCAGCCGCTTATATGGCAAAACAAATTTTGATGAAACAGGGGAAACGCCTTCCTGTGATTACCACTTTACATGGCACTGATATCACCTTAGTAGGAAGAGATAAAACTTACAGTCCGGTGGTAACTTTTTCTATGGAAGAAAGTGATGCTCTTACAGCAGTTTCAGAAAACCTCAAAGAAGAAACCTATCGCAACTTTTCTATACAAAAACCAATTGAGGTCATTTATAATTTTATCGACATCGATAGATTTAATAAAAAACCTGTTGATGCCTTTAAAAAATTAATCGCTCCAAATGGAGAAAAAATAATTGTCCACGCTTCCAATTTCAGAAAGCTAAAACGCATACAAGATGTGGTAAAAGTTTTTCTGGAAATAGATAAAAAAATTCCTTCCAAATTATTGTTGATTGGCGACGGACCAGAAAGACCAGAAATAGAAGCGTTTACGCGTACCTGTAACCAATGCGGAGAAATTAAGTTTTTAGGCAAACAAGAACAGATAGAGGACATTTTACCAATTGCAGATTTATTTCTTTTACCTAGCGAATATGAAAGTTTTGGTTTGGCCGCTCTTGAAGCCATGGCTGCTGAAGTACCAGTAATATCAACCAATGCAGGCGGTTTACCCGAAATAAATATCAATGGATTTTCTGGGTATATGAGCAATGTAGGAGATATCGATGACATGAGTAAGAATGCAATCGCCATACTTTCTGATTCGGCAACTCATCTTCAATTTAAAGCTAACGCATTAGCACAAGCAAAACGTTTTGGAATTGATACCATTGTTCCTCAGTATGAGGCATTGTATGAGAGAGTTATTTCAATTTGATAATTAAATGATTTGAAATTGAGCGCTAAATCATCAAATTACCAAATTGAAACATTATCAAATTGATTCCCCTACCTCCTCTTCAACCATTTCTCCGGATCGTAGTTATTCGTTTCATTACTGATATAAAAATCTATCGCGCCGATGCCATCAAAATTAGCAGCGACTCTTCCTAATGTTTGACCAGTTCTTATAGATTGTCCTTTTTGAACAGTTACTCCTGATAAATTACTATAGGTGGTAAAATATCGGCCATGTTGTACGATTACTACAATCATGTCTTCAATGGGTTTCACGGCGGTTACGGTGCCATCAAATACTGCTTTAACAGGTGTTCCGATTTCAGAAGAAATAGTTACAGATGTTACATCCATAATCGTTCCGCTTGGTAAAGTATTAGCACCATAATGCATTAAGATTACGCCTCTGTCGAGTGGCCAAGGCAATGCGCCTCTGTTCTTTTCAAATGAAGCATTTAATGCGGTGTTTTCTGAATTCAACAAAACGCTTTCTGCTGCTTTTGGTGCAGGCGTTGGTTTCGGTGTAGGTGTGATAATTTTTTTAGTGGGATTGCTTTTTACATCATTTGATGCATTGGCAACATTGGCTTTAGCAATTCTGTCGGCTTCTTCTTTCAGTCTTTTCTTTTCTGCTGCAGCTTTTGCCATAGCTTCTTTTCTGGCTTCTTCTTGAGCAGCACGAATTGCAGCAGCAATGGCAGTATTTACTTTCTGCATTTGCTTTTGCTTGGCAGCGATTTGTTTATTGAGTTGTTTACCTTGTTTTTTTAATTCTGCAATGACCCGATCTTTTTCTTTTTGTTGCGTTTCCAATATGGCCATCTCTTTGCTTTGCACTTCAAGCACCTGATTTTTTTGTTGTTTGGTACCATTCAAATCCTGAATTCTTTTCTTTCTTAAATCTTGTGTGCGAACAATATTGTCTCCTTGCATCTCTCTATAACTACGATAACTTTTTAAATAAGATATTCTTTTGATCGCATCATTGAAATTGGCAGAAGAAAAAATGAAATTCATAAAATCATAACTGCTTCTGTTCTTGTAAGCATATACCATACTCTTGGCATATTCTTGTTTCAAGGTGTCTAATAACAAATCATATCGACGTACATCTTTTGAAATCGTGTACATGTTATTATCAAGCATGTGCAAATCACGATTGATGTTATCGATGACCCTGTCTTGTAAATTAACTTTTTTAGAAATCAGATTGTACTGAAGAAGATTTTCTTTGGTTTGTGTTTTATTGCTATTGAGTAGCTTTTCTGTTTCCTCAATTTCTTTTTTCAATTGTTGCCTTTGTTTCTCCAATTCTTCCCTCGACTTTGGCTGAGCATATACCACTATGCTCATGGTTAGAAAAGCCAGAATGGAAAAAATGAGTTTTGTCATGTATAGAATTTGGGGGTATGCAAAAATACAAAGGCTAATCAAATAAATAACCTCAATTAAGCAATTAACATTTATTTGAGCTTATAATTTTTTGGGACATTAAATGTTATGGAAACTTCTTTATTAAACTCGTATTGTTTGTAATTCAATTTTACATCTAACTTATTTTTTTCTGAAACAGAAATTTCGCGGTCAGTAGAAAAATTAAATCCTAATGTATTTTCATAGCCATCATAAGTAATGTCTGCAGTTCTGCTTCTGCTTACATCAATATCATCCATTTTACTATGCATCATGATTTTATTATCGCTTGAAATAGTTAGCAGATTTTTGAAAAAGGGATCCATTGTAGACAACAATATCTTGTTATCAATTTTTCTGAATGAAATCACACTGTCTCCAATGAAAATCGGATTGCCAATGATTAAATCCTGTAATGTTTTAAAATCAAATGGTATCTGAGTCACTTCCTGAAGATAATCAAGAGATCTGTATTTAACTTCTTTATCTTGTTTATTAAGCAGTATCACACTATCCTTTTTAATCAATACCCTGTATACTTCTACATTTAAAAAAGTAGCAGATAACGATATCCAAATCGCAGAATCTTTCATAATTTTTACAACCGCTGAAATATCAGGATTTTTTCCATTGGCGCCTGTTGACTCTACTTTAATCTTTGCACTGAAAGTGGTGAAATCAATTTTTTGAGATTTAAAATCAGTTAACACCTGCTTTACTTTTAATATAGAATCTTCTGCATCCTTGTTAATCATTGCTGGAGTCAACTCTTTCGGAGCAATGGCTTTGTTTATTGTTTTAGTAGATCGACAACTACTGAAAACAATAGCTGCCAATATGAAAATGAGTATGGTTGTTTTTTTCATTACTATTTTTTAATCGCCTCAAAGGTGCCAATTATTTTTTGCCACAAAGGCACCAAGACACAAAGTTTCACAAAGAAAAAGGATTCAATCACTTGACACAATTCCTAATTCCCAATTCCCGAATCCAGTATCTAGTATCAAGAATCCAGCTTATCTAGCTTATCCAGCCTATCTAGCTTATCTAGCTTATCCAGCCTATCCAGCAGTCCTACCTCACCCCCGTACTCCCAAATCCTCCTGCTCCCCTTTCAGTTTCATCAATAATTTCTACTGGAATGAGTATTGCTTTTTCAACTACTGCAACTACAATTTGTGCAATTCTGTCTCCATGTTGAATAGCTTGTTTTTCATTGCTCAAGTTAATCAGTAAAACTTTTATTTCGCCTCTGTAATCACTATCAATTGTACCGGGTGTATTTAAGCAACTGATGCCTTGTTTGAATGCCAACCCACTTCTAGGTCTGATTTGAATTTCATAACCTTCAGGAATTTCAGCAAACAAACCTGTCGGTATCAATTTCCTATCCAACGGTTCAAGAAAAATCGTTTCAGTCAATGACGCTCTGATATCCATACCTGAAGAGCCTGATGTGGCATACTCTGGTAATGAGTTTGATGATTGATTGATGATTTTTATTGCTACCATTTTTTTAATTTGGTGATGTGTTAATTTGGTGATTTGATAATGTGCTAATTTGGTAATTTAGGCCCTTTTATTGAAGATCAATTTTCTCATTATCAAATTATCGAATTATCAAATTGCCTCATCGTCTCATTTTCAAATTATCAAATTGACTAATTACCAAATCATCAAATTGTTTTTTTCAATAACACTGTTGCATAAGCCACCAAGCCTTCTTCTCTTCCAACAAAACCCATCTTCTCTGTGGTAGTTGCTTTGATAGAAACATCGTCAATTGAAATAGATAAAATCCCTGCAATGGCTACTCGCATCGCTTCAACATGAGGGGCGATTTTTGGCGCTTCTAAACAAAGCGTGCTGTCGATATTTACAACCTTATATCCTTTTGCTGTAATCAAATCAAAGCTGCGTTGCAAGAGAATTTTGCTGTCGATGTTTTTGAATTCACCACTAGTGTCTGGAAAATGTTTGCCAATATCTCCCAAGGCCAAAGCACCAAGCATCGCATCGCATATGGCATGCAACAATACATCAGCATCACTGTGTCCTAATGATCCTTTATGATGTGGAATTTTTACACCACCAATCCAAAGGTCTCTGCCTGCTACTAATTGATGAAAATCTACGCCGGAGCCGATTCGGTATGACATGTGTTTTGAGGTTTAATTTGCTGAAGCTGGTTGAATGGTTTAAATCGCTACGCTGGTTTAATGGTTTAAAACGATGCGCTGGTTGAATGGTTTTATGAGTTCGTAGACTCAAACCATTAAACCGTTAAACCTTTAAACCCTTAAACCTTTCAGCGCAAAAATAAAAAAGCGCTTCCGGTTAGAGAAACGCTTTTTATAAATGTTATCAGAAATTATTTTTTTGATTCCATGTTGTATACTAAGCTGAAACGCAAAGTGTTTGACAAAGGATTACGATTAACTCCAGAACCTGTTGGTAACAAGTAAGAGAAGTTTAATCCCATCATGTTATACTTTAAGCCAGCGCCCAAAGTGAAATAACGACGGTCTCCTTTGATTTTATTTTCGTAGAAATAACCTGCTCTGAAAGCGAACTGATCTTTGTACCAGTATTCAGAACCTACTGCGATAGTAGCTTCTTTCAATTCGTCTTTTCCAGCATCACCGAAAGAACTGAACCAGCTAGATACAACACCTTTTGAACGATAGTCTACTAAAGAAGCAGAATCAGTTGCACTTGGAGGTGTAGGAACCATCAATTTGTTGATGTCTAAAGCAAAAGTGATTTTGTTATCAGCATCAAACTTTTTGTTGTATGCCATACCCAAACCTAAGTTAGCAGGGATATAATCTTTTTGGTTAGCATCACTTGTGTAAGCGATTTTAGAACCTAAGTTAGATAGAGTAGCTCCATAATCGAAACCATTTCCTTCTGCGTTAGTTCCTTTGTAATACCAGTGAATATCACCAGCAATAGCTGTACCTTTTTTGTAAGTAACACCATTAACGCTACCACCAGCCAAATCAGAACTGATATAACGAAGTGCTACGCCCAATCCCATTTTGCTAGATAATTTTCTAGCGTATCCCGCGTCGAAAGCAAACTCACGAGGACGGAAAGATTGTAATTGGTTACCGCTGAAATCAGTAAATTGGATATTACCCAAACTGAAATATCTTAATGAAGCAGAAATAGCTTGTGTTTCATCTAATTGATAATAACCAGCTAAAGAAGCTAAATAAACGTCGTTTAATTTCAAATCACTCAACCATGGAGTATAAGAAGCAGTGATGCTCATTTTATCAGTTGCGAATGGAGTTTTTGCTAAATTCCAGAATCCTGAACTTGCATCAGCAGCAGTAGCGATACCAACATCACCCATACCACCTGCACGAGCATCAGGAGAAATTCTTAAAAATGGAACGGCAGAGGTAACCACATTGATTGGGTTTGTTTGTGCCTGTGTAGCAGTTACTGATCCTGCTAATAACATAACTAGAGCAGTTAGTCTCAAAGTTGTTTGTTTCATGCGATTTTTTTGTCTTGGTTAGGTAGAAATTCGTCTATAATTGTGTGTTTGTTAATTGAAAATGAGTTGTAAAAATAATTGTTTTATCGAATTCACCAATTTTTTTTTTGAAATCTATTAAAAAATGAAAAATAATTTTTGATGTTACCAGCACAAAACGAAGAAATTGGTTTGATTATTGTACCAAGAAATTATTCTGAGTTGTGAAGTGAATGACATTCTTATTAAAGAATCCGTTGCTTGAATCTTAAAAGTTTTCAAAAATTTGCTAACAAATTCTGAAAAGTGTTTTGGAATGAATTAAAGTTGATATATTCGCACCCGTTGTAACCCAAAATACAATAAAAAAGAAAACCCTTCGTTAACCAATTTGCAAAACGAATGCACATGCAAAAAACTTTGTCATTTAAATCCCTTGTAATCTTAGGATTGTCAGCTCTATCCTTGAGCTCTTGCGGTATTTTCAGCAAGAAAAAGGAAAAATCAAGCGTAACCGGATGGAGTTACGATGATAAGAACATGGGAAATTTCCATGTATCTAAAGTAAAATACCCAAATGCAGGTCCTGGTCTTGTATTCGTACAAGGTGGATCTTTTGTAATGGGTGCTAAAGAAGAAGATGTAATGGGCGATTGGAATAACATTCCTCGCAGGGTTACTGTTCCTTCTTTCTTTATTGATGAAACAGAAGTAGCGAACGTTCACTACAGAGAATATCTGTATTGGATTGAAAATACATTTAGCGGTGATACTACTGTAATGGCGAAAGTTCTTCCAGACACTTTATGTTGGAGAGAAGAGTTGGCTTACAACGAACCTTACGTTGAGTATTATTTCCGCTATCCATCTTACAATTACTATCCTGTTGTAGGTGTTAACTGGCAACAAGCACATGATTTTTGCATTTGGAGAACTGATCGTGTAAATGAATTTAACCTTATGAAAAAAGGTTACTTGAAAAAAGATGCAGCAAAGAAAGAAATGAAAGGCGGTGGCGCTGATGGTTCTTTCAACACTGAAGCTTATTTGTTGAATCCTGATATGATTCAAGGAAGATCTAAACCAAAAAAATCTGAATTAAAAGATATCAATAACAAACCAAGAGCTACTGTGAAGATGGAAGACGGTATCCTTAATATGGGTTATCGCTTACCAACTGAAGCTGAGTGGGAATATGCAGCATATGCACTAATTTCTCAAAACCCTTCTCCTCGTAAAAGCGAAAATAAAAGTGGTGAGGAATTACGTTCTAACCAGCAAATTTATTCTTGGAGCAAAAACGTAAATGGATTGAGAGATAATCGTCATGGTACATGGCAAGGTAAATTTATGGCCAACTTCAAACGTCAAAGTGGAGATAACATGGGGGTTTCAGGTGGTTTGAATGACCGCGCTGCAATACCTGGTCCTATCAAAGCTTTCTATCCAAATGCATTTGGTTTGTATAACATGAGTGGTAACGTAAGTGAGTGGGTGGGTGACGTTTACAGACCGATGACACCTTCTGATGGACAAGATTTCAACTACTTCCGTGGTAATAGATTCCAGAAAAATTTCAAAAATAGCAGCGGCGAATTTGAAAGAGACAGCATGGGTCATTTGAAAAAGGTTGATATTTCTGACGAAGAAGTAAAAAACAGAACCAACTACCAACGTAATAATGTGATCAATTATCTTGATGGTGATTCTGCAAGTACCGCTTCATATCAATATGGTGTTACGACTTTGATTAACGATAAATCAAGAGTTATCAAAGGTGGTAGCTGGAATGACAGAGCTTATTGGTTAGCACCTGGCTCACGTCGCTACATGCAAGAAGATCAAGGTTCTTCTACTGTAGGTTTCCGTTGTGCTCAAAGCTACTTAGGACCTCCAGAAGGACCTGGTTTTAAAGAAGGTAATATCTTCGGCAAACGCAAACAGAATAAACGTAAAAAATAAAATCGCTTTAATAAAAAGAGACCTCCCAAATGGGAGGTTTTTTTTATTCACCTCTGAGAAGGGAGAAAAAGAGTTTAACGCAGAGGTTTGGTGAATGTTGGATAATCATTTGTGAAACTTTGTGCCTTCGTGCCTTCGTGGTAAATATTTCAAACAAAAAAGAGGATGCTCATTTTCATGAAACATCCTCTTGATGCGGAGACGGCGAGATTCGAACTCGCGATACAGTTACCCGTATACACACTTTCCAGGCGTGCTCCTTCAGCCACTCGGACACGTCTCCGTTTTGTTGGGAAGCAAATGTACGTGCTATAACGCTGAATTAAAAATCAATCTAACACCTTTTCCATTTGCATGCTGCGAGAACCTTTTACGAGAATTATCGCATCAGAAAATTGTTGTGTAACAAACCATTCTCTTGCAGCAGTTGATGTTTTAAAATAATGAAAGGGATCGTGAATAGTTTCAAATTGATGACCTACCAATACGACATGTTTCCAATTGTATTGCTTGATTAGTGAAACGATATTGATATGCTCTTGATGACTCTCCGCTCCTAATTCCATCATGCCACCAAGCATTAATATTTTATTATCTCCGGGCATTTTAGCAAAATTTTCAATCGCGAGTTTCATGCTTGAAGGATTGGCATTATAGGCGTCGAGAATAATGGTATTGCTGTGTTTCTTTAACAACTGAGAACGACTATTTGATGGAACGTAGGATTCCAATGCTTCAGTAATTTTTTCATCAGCAACGCCGAAAGTTTTGCCGATGCAAACTGCTGCTAACACATTCGGTAAATTATAACCACCAACTAATTGTGTTTTGATACAATTAATTGATGCGCCTTTTGTAATGCCCACTTCCAAAAATTGTTCGTCGTTGTTAATCATACCAACTACATCCGCATTTTTATTCTCAGAGCCATAGCTAATGATTGAGTTTGAACCATTACTCATTTCCAGCAGGTAATCGTAGTCGTTATAAATGAATATTTTGCCATGAACTGATTTCAAATAATCAAACAATTCGCCTTTGCCTTTTTTCACACCAGCCTCGCCACCAAAGCCTTCCAAATGGGCTTTGCCACAATTGGTAATTAACCCATGAGTAGGCATCGCATATTTGCAATAACCTTCAATCTCTTTCTGATGGTTAGCGCCCATTTCAATCACCGCAATTTCAGCATCCTGTTTTATTTTAAGGATTGTTAATGGAATACCAATATGATTATTCAGATTTCCTTCTGTAGTATAAGTTTTGAAAGTAGTTGACAATACGGCATGAATCAATTCTTTGGTGGTCGTTTTTCCATTGCTTCCTGTGATGGTAATAAATGGAATAGTAAATTGCTCGCGATGTTTTTTAGCCAATGCTTGTAAGGACTCAAGAACGTTATCTACTATTATCAATCGATTGTCCTCTGCTCCTATCATCTCATCAATCACACAATAGGAAGCGCCTTTTTCTAATGCGGTATGAGCATATTCATTACCATTAAAATTATCTCCTTTAAGGGCGAAGAAGATGTCTCCTTCTTTTAGTCTACGCGTATCCGTTTGTATGGAAGGATGCTGAAGGTAGAGGTTGTAGAGTTCGTTGATGTTCATGTTACTTAATTTGATGTTTGGTGTTTGGTGTTCAACGTTTAACGCCAAACACCAAACGCCAAACAAATATTGTTATTTTCCAAAAACCATTTCCGCATTCTCACTTGTTCTTTTTGCCACTTCTTCAAAACTACAATTTTTAATGCTTGCAATTTTTTCAGCAATGATTTTTAAATAGGCTGTTTCATTTCTTTTTCCACGATGTGGAACTGGCGTTAAATATGGCGCATCTGTTTCCAGTACAATATGCTTTAAATCTATATTTTCTAAGACCTTATCCAAGCCAGAATTTTTATAAGTTACCACTCCCCCAATGCCTACATAAAAACCCAATTCAATAATCTGTTGGGCTTCTTCAATGGTTCCGCCGAAACAATGAAAAATCCCTTTTAAATTTTCAGTCTTGTTCAGACGAATCACATCTATAGTTTCCTGAGTCGCGTTTCGAGTATGTAATATGATGGGTAATTGATTTTTTGTTGCCAACTGAATTTGAAATTCTAACGCGAAATATTGTTCCTTGACAAATGTTTTATCCCAATAAAAATCAAGTCCACATTCCCCTATTCCTGAAAATGAATAACGACTCAGATAATCATCAACAATTTTCAATTCGTTTTCATAATCTGCTTTTACATAACATGGATGCAATCCAATCATCGGTTTACAATAGGAAGGATAACGATATGCCAATGCAACCATAGCTTCATGCGTTTCGCTGTTGATGGCAGGTAAATAAATTGTTGAAACGTTATTTGCTTGAGCATTGTTGATGACCAATTCAATGTCCTTTTCAAATTCTTCCAAATAAAGATGTGCGTGTGTATCTATGATCATTTATAAAATGTTAGTCGTAATTTTTTCAAAAGCAAATCCTTTCGCTGAAAAATATTTCAATACCTCTGGTAATGCAAAACTCATTTTTTCATTAGCTTTCTCACTGTCGTGAAATACAACAATGGAGCCAGTTGTAGCATTTGTAATCACATGGTCTCGGCAAGTTTCCTTTGAAATTGATGGATCAAAATCGCCACTTAAAACTGTCCACATAATTGGCGTCAATTTGAAACGAGGCGCTTTCAACTGACTCAATTGAAATCGTGTTATTCTTCCATAAGGAGGACGAAACAAATCACTGTCGATATATTTTTTTGCTGTGTCAATATTGTCAAGGTATTTTTTGTCATCGGTCTTCCACCCATTCAAATGATTGTGTGTGTGATTGCCAACTGCATGTCCATCATCAATGATTCGTTTATATACTTCTGGATATTTTAAAACATTATCTCCAATACAAAAAAATGTAGCTTTTGCATTGTATTTTTTTAATTCATCTAAAACGAATGGAGTTATTACTGGATGTGGACCATCATCAAAACTGAGATAGATTTTTTGATCAGTTGTTTTAATGCTCCAAATGCAACTGCTGTAAAGCCATTGTAAAAAAAAAGGAGTTTTAACAAAATAGAACAACAGGTTACTTTTATTTATGAATTGAAATTATTAGTTTTGAACTTTGTCACACAAAAATATAGATTATGCAGAAAATAAAATTATTACTTCCACTTATCTCCGGAATAATTATTCTTGGATTCAGTTCTTGTAAAAAAAACAACACAATTGCCTCAGAAATTGAAACCACTTTTGATTTAACAGGCAAACAAGCCATCAGCGAAAGCCTGACTGATGATGCTAACAATCTTTTAGATGAAACAACCGAAACTTTAGGACTATCAGGAAACAAAGCACCAATTATTGATAATGGAACTTTGAGCTGTGCAACAGTAACAGTCTCTCCAGGTGCTTTTCCAAAAACTATCACATTAGATTTTGGAACGGGTTGCACTAATCCTAATTCAAACATCGAAAGAAGTGGGATTGTTCACATTGTACTCTCAGATTCATTCCGCTTAACAGGCAGTACGGCTATTATGACATTTGATAATTATTATGTAAACGGCTACAAAAAAGAAGGAACAATTACCTGGACAAACACCAGTACAGCAACTGTAAGAAGTTGGAGTCGCCAAGTTGTAAACGGGAAGATAACGGCTCCGGATGGACGCTTTTGGTTTCATAATGGACT
>Ga0114968_10002946_pt1 | contig 12861 bp, 14 predicted proteins | sample M_130807_EF_Meta_FD_87020 | JGI IMG/M metagenome (GOLD analysis project Ga0114968, IMG submission 87020) | Freshwater microbial communities from Lake Montjoie, Canada to study carbon cycling - M_130807_EF_MetaG | ecosystem: Environmental > Aquatic > Freshwater > Lake | place: Lake Montjoie... | reverse complement strand
CAGAATTAGTGATTACCCATACCAGTGATCGCGGAGGATTAATTGTATGTGTACCGATTGTATCTAATAAAAATTCAAATGCATCTACAGGTACTAATGTATTGGATGATATTATTGACCATGCACCTCCACAAAAGGAAAGTACTACCTTGAACATTCACGATTTTAATTTAAATTATTTGATTCCAAAAAGTGCATATTACTCTTATACTGGAACGATCGCTTATGGAACGTGTAATGATACACAATATCAATATGTTGTGTTTCCAAAAAATGCTTTGACAATTGCTCAGTCTACATTGAATACTTTAGGAACATTGATTCACGATTCTTACATTTCAGTACATCCAGGAGAATGTTTTTATAATGAAAAAGGAACTACACAAAATGGATTTTCAGGAGATGGACAAATTTATATTGATTGTCAACCTACAGGAGAAGAAGGAGACATTATTTATAAAGAACCCGTACCATCAAAACCTCTGAATATGAATTGGATTTATATTGGTCTGTACTTTATTATAGGGTTTCTTTTTATTTATGGAATGGCAAAGGCCATGACGTTTATATTCGGATTCTTTGAAAGTAGGACAGCCCCTAAAACCCCGTAACTTTGTCTTCGCCATATAGTATGAAGAGTCGAATGCGTAAAACAAGAAAGACACGGACAAGAAAACAAAAAGGTGGGTACAAACAATATTTATCCAATGTCGGATTTAGAAATGGATATGTATTGGGTTTTGACCGTACTATGAATACTCCTTCTGCCATTCGTACATCCACCAATTGGGCTTAAAATTGATTTTCTTTCTTTAGAGTAGTCTAAAAAATGATGCCAGATGAGCTTTCACGTTATATTCAAGATTTTGCAAGACCATGTACAAAACCGAACTGGAGAAAGGGTTCTTTCTATTGTCAACATGCAACTTACGGAGAATTGTACTGGGAATTATTTGATGGTCCATGGTATGAATTTGACCATAATAAGGAAACGATGATCGCTTTCTTTATTCATGGAATGAATAACATGTCTATCTCTTACATGTTAAGAAACTTATTTTATCATAAAGGTAAAGAATTCACATTGATCATGTATGACCTTGTAAAACGTAATCCTTTTCTATGGAGTAATTTGCTTCATGAAATGGAGGTCTATGACATTGATGCATATTTTGTATCCAATTTAGAAAGAATGTATCTATAATATACAATGTATGAACCACTACATCGCTGGAAAACACCACTATGTGAACCAGACTGCGAATCCTGTGCAATGAGTCATTTTTTTCCATGTCACATTTATGCCATGGCAAATAAACCAAATTATACAGTCGCCTTTTTAACTTATGCATTGACTATCCTAAGTATTCATCGTCTTTGGTATGAATTGTATTACATGAAGGTGAATCAATGTCCATCTTCTTTAGTAGACTATTGTCTAGAAACAAATTGTGAAAACAAATACATGATCGCAAATGGAGTGGCTACACCTTGCATGTATCGCGCAGATGCTGGTATGTGCACTTATTCTACGATGACGTGTCTAGAAAAGACACCATTTACAGCAATAAGTGTTGTTCTTTCTCTTTTTTATTTATGTATTGTCTTCATGAATTATGTCATTCGAAGAAACGTTAGAGAACAAAAACAAATTCAGGGTGAATGTTTGGAAAGCACCATTCCTTGTGGCCTCGCCCAATTGTACCGAGAAATTGTATAAATAAAAATGATGGATAAAACTATGGAAGCCTTAAAGGTAAAAACGATTCCAAAATCTTATCCTGGTGTATTCATTCGTACCTCTATGAAAGACATACCATTTGATTATGATGAATTCATGAAGGGGTTTCACATAGAAGCTCCTATAAAACAACCAGTAAAAAAAACAGTGGTTACACTCGATACATTTATGTTTAAAAAAATAGGATTGATTACTATTCCAGAATTTACAATTGTGGTTCGACCAACTTGTACCAAGATAACCCCTCCCATTACGAATCAATCGTATACCATGGTGAATCGTATGGTATTTATGAATAAAATACAACCATTGTTAGAAGAATTCGTACCAAGAAAAGACATTTCATGTTCATCTATGCAAGAAGAATTAACATTGTTACCACATCAAAAGTTAGTCCAAACCTACATGAACATAGATACTCCTTATCGTGGTGTACTATTATATCATGGTTTAGGATCTGGAAAAACGTGTTCTTCCATTGCTATTACAGAAAATTTGAAACCTTATAAAAATATTGTAGTGATGTCACCTGCTTCTTTGGAAACCAATTATGTACAAGAATTAAAAAAATGTGGTAGCCCCTTGTACAAAACACATCAACATTGGGTATGGACAACGTCACCTTCGTTGGAACAATTACAAGAGTGTTGTTTCACAGACAAGGACCTTTTACGAAGAGGTAGGGTAAGAGGCTTATGGGTTCACGAAAAAAAGGAACCGAATTATGATGAGTTGACACCGGAAGAACAATCATCCATCCAAGAACAAATTGATAAAATGATTCGTACGCAATACCAATTCATTCACTACAATGGTATTCAAGCGTCTACGTTCAAACGATTGATTGCAAATGGAAATCCTTTTTCGAACAAAGTAGTTGTCATTGATGAAGCACATAACTTTGTTTCGCGTATCGTAAACCAAATGAATGATCCAACACATCCATCCATGCAAATGTATGATTTATTAATGAAGGCCGAACAATGCAAGATCATATTATTAACAGGAACACCCGTGATTAATTATTCACATGAAGTATCTATTTTGTTCAACATGTTGAAAGGGTACATTACTACATACTCATGTGCCATTAAAGTAAAGGAGTCTGATATAAGAGAGGCTTTACCAGATACAGATATGGTGTATGCAACGGGAGATACGATGTTTTTTACACAACTTCCCCTTGAATTTATACAAAAAGAGAACGAAGCCGTTTACACCAACGCGGATCTTGCACCTTATCAGGAACGATTAGAAGAATTTCTTGGTAAAAAAGTAATTGTCAAACAACAAACTTTATTGCCTGATTCTGAAAAAGAATTTAATGCTCAATACATTCAAGGTACTTCACTTGTAAATCAAAAGAAACTCATGTTCCGAATTTCTGGTCTCTGTTCCTATTTCCCAGATTTAACACAATTGATGCCTACCTTGAGAGAACCCATTTTACACGTCATTCCAATGTCTGAAGTACAATTAGGTGAATATTCCATTGTTCGTTCGGAAGAACGAAAACGTGAAAAGGTGAAGAAACCAAAAGATGATGATATTCCCGGTACGTACCGCATTCATTCACGATTAATGTGTAATACTACTTACCCAAGAGAGGTACGTGCCAAACGGCCTGGCAAAGAAGAGGATGAAAATGAGGAGTTGTCGTCTCGCGATATTGACCAATTTTTCAAAGCCATTGATGCATCTGATTATACTGGAAACATTCAAGCGTACAGTCCCAAATATGCAGAGATGGCTAGAGTGATACAATATACAAAGGGTCTTCATTTAGTGTACAGTCAATTTTTAACCATTGAAGGCATTGCCCTTTTTTCCAAAGTATTAGATTCCAAGGGATATACTGAATTTAAATTAGTCAAAAGAGATACATGGGAATTGAACGTAACGGACGTTACAAAACCCATGTATGTGACTTATATTGGTACGAAATCACAAGAAGAAAAAGAACTTATACGTAACATTTTCAATAAAAATTGGGACTTTGTACCTGAACGGTTACGAAAACAAGTAGAAGGAGTAAATATTCAGATTTTTATGATTACGTCGGCTGGTGCAGAGGGTATTTCATTGAAAGAAGTACAATATGTACACATTATGGAACCTTATTGGAATCCTGTACGGATTGATCAAGTTATTGGAAGAGCAAGACGTATTTGCAGTCACAAGGATTTGCCAGTAAAGGAGCAATTCGTAGAAGTACACATGTACGTCATGTCATTTCCTGAAACTATTTCCGAAGAATTAAAATTAGACATGGTAGATGGTAAACCAGGATCAACGGATGAATTTTTATTTTCTATTTCAAAAAGAAAGAGAACGTTGAATACGTCAATTATGGATTGTATCAAAAAGGCATCGGTCGATTGCTTTTTGTATGAAAAGGATTATTTGCGTATCGCTGAAAAAGATCCAACTGTTTATTCTTATTATCCAGATGCTACCAAAGATGTAACGGGAGACAAAGATATTGGAGAAAATATTCAAAAAGAAAGGGCAGGCTTCTTGAAATTCAAAGGTGAAAAAGCGGTTAAATTTTATGATAGTAAAAAAGATGGCGAGTTGAAAATTCTCTTTTCGTTAGATGAACGTCCAATTGGATTTGTGAATTTAGGATCGGGTACGTTTTATGATAATGATAAAAAGAAAACATCTTTGGAAAAATTAAAAGATATGTAATTTTCTTTCTTTTATTTTATTCTTCCAGTAAGAAATGGTAAGAATATCTTTATTTGGAGGTTTATAAGATGGTAATTGTTTCGTTTCAAGCATACGTATTATTTCTTCTGCTGTAGAAAAGATCATATTGTCTTCAAAAATTTCTTTGTATTTACTATTTATATTCGATACAGGCATTGCACCTAATCCAATACATTCATAATGACGATGACAATCATCTCTATCACCACCAGTTGAAACAACAAATTCAGATGATGCAATGTTTTTTAAATACATTTCATATGGTAACTTTTCACCACTTTTTTTTCCAAAGACATCATAGACACGTCGTGTGTGATTGTCTGGTAAATGAGGATGTACTGCAGAGTGTTGATTTAGAATGGTTCTTTGTTTTTCACAAAATGTATAATAATGAACATAGTTTTCAATATCCAAATGATGTATACCATATGGAAATGCCATGTATTTTTCATGTTGATAAATGGGATTTTGAGAGATCCATAAAAAAATAGATGGATGATTTAATAATGCATCTGTTTTTGAAGTTCTCTGAATTTGTGGTAAAAGTACTTGAGTTGTAAAAAGAATTATTTTTATATTTTTACGAAATAAAAAGGGTAGCACTTGATCCTGAAAAAAAGATAAATGATCTGCTTGTACTTGAATGATATCCATGTTTTTAATGGTATCATAATTTCTATTAATCCCCAAATTATTTGCAGATAATTTTAGCTTTTTACCTATAAATGTGGGTGATAACGGATCTACTTCGGTTGAAATAAAATGGTCACACATAAAATAAGACGATATGGGTGTTACTAAATAAGTAAGAGGTGGTTTATCAGATAATAGAATATCTTCGAATATCATGAAGTGTTTGTTTATTTATATTTAAATAATTATTCTAATATCTCGAGAATTCGATACAATAATTGTTTGATTTCTGTCAATTCACTCATAGTAGGTGGTTGTTTATATTGTTTTTGGTTCATACGTTCTTCTAGCCAGGCACATCTAGCTACAAGAGATGCACTTTCCAATTGTTTTATCCATTCATCTAAAAAGTGTTTGTTTTTTTCTTCCAGGGTTCCCTCTTCTTTATTTACTTCATGTATCAGTGTTTCAAATAAAGCCTGTGTTTTTTCCACAGTAACATCTTCTTTAAACCATTGTTGTTGAACTAATATATCCCACAACATGCGTTTATTATCCAAAGAATCCATACATGAATAAGAAAAAATGTTTTTAAGTAGTGGCAAGCCCCTACGACCCCATAAATAGGGGCAAGCCACTAAAAAAGAGGTTGTAGTTCTTGAGCCTGTACGTAGTTAATATATATTTACCGCCTACCGAGGTAGGTAAGTTGAGCAAGTTAGGTAGTCAGCGTCCTGTAGTAAAGCAGTTACGATTATGCCTTGACAGAAGGCGACCAATCCGTACTCTGCGATAAACCGTAGTTCTTGTTCACGCACGGTTAGTCCCTGGTGCCCGTATGGTCCTGTTACGGCGGCTTGACGTACGAGAGTAGGCGGTGTTGGAATTTCATCCATATCGTCTTCGCTCATCTCAATCGCTTCAGTCTGGTAATCCATTTTTTAGTACATCAGTGGTATACTTTAAGTCGTTTCAATTTTTTTGAGATCCGTTGCAATGGAAGCTCAAAAAATTGAAATGATCTCTAATGGATGCTCGCACAACTTTGAAAAAATGGCAATCTACGTCCAAGAAATTCGCGCGATGGAGCAGGTGTTGACTCATTTCCAGGAACAATCGTGGGGCATGCTCCTTGCTCCAATGCAGTCGGGCAAAACCAACACGTTCCTGTTGACGGCATGTGAAATGATGCGTGCTGGCATCGTGGATCGTGCAGTCGTCTTCAGCGGAAACAGGGAAACAGATTTGCGTGATCAACTCATCGAGAAAAAACAAGAAATAAAAACAATCTACCACACGTTTCTTCTGAGTCGTGGCATCACCGGACACGATCTCATTTCTGCCGGATCGTTTGTAGACAAGATCGCAATTCATTTCGGACAAAGCCTCAAGGAGTGTGAGGCACAAGGTAGGACTCTTTACATTTGGGAGGAATCACACTACGGTCAAAGTCAGCGTCAAGAAGTAGACTTATTCCTTCGTCGCATGGGAATCCAAGCCACTGGTTCTCTACCCGACGGATGTTTTCTCCTCTCCGTAAGCGCGACTCCCTTTTCCGAATTGTCGGATCAACACCACTTGACTCAGGACAAGTTTGTGGTTCAGTTGATTCCATCGGAAAACTACCTTAGTGTGAAAAAAATGATGGAAAACGGACAAATCCGAACCATGAAAGATCCGTCCAAAGAATTTGCCACGATTCTGTCATCGGTTCATGATGGGTACGGATTAGTTCGTGCGTCCGATAAAAAACAAAAAGAAATGGCTGAGTTGGCCACTCGTGCTGGATTTGTAGTGATTCAGTGCGACATGAAAAATAAATTCGACTTGAATCAAACCCTCAAGGTACGTCCTGACACAAAAACCATCATATTTCTCAAAGGCATGTGCCGTATGGGAAAACAAGTCGTCAAAACACACATTCGATTTGTCATGGAAACGTCCTGTGGCAAAACCGACACGCTTCTCCAAAGTCTTCTTGGACGCATGTGTGGCTACGATTCACGTCCTGACATTCTCATCTACATTAAAAATCTTCCCTTGGAAGAACTTGAAAAATACAATCAACTCCATGAAGGCGTTTTCACATCCATTCCCTCCAAGGCGATGAATATTCGAACCAGTAATGTGGTCAAAACACGTTCTCCCCTGAAACCCATTCGTATCACACTGGATGTAGACCCGGAGGCGTGTCTAGCACGCAACGTGCTCCAGATGCTCGATCAACTGGAACATCAAAATTCCGAAGAAGATATGGCAGTGGCATTGCCGATCATTCGTCGTCACGCAGAGGCTTTTGCTAAGTTGTCGTCTGACCGTTCCATCGAAGAAAAAAAAATGGCGAAACATTGGCTTCAACACAAACAAGGTAAAGTATACAAGGAAGCCATGCCTCTCATTGAAGCGGCGTGGCGCACTGGCACTGCCCAGTGCGAGTTTGGTAGCGGTGCTGGTGTTTCTGCATCCGAAGATGAGGTAGTCGTTTGGCGCAACAAACGTCATCTCTACCTTGTCATGCAAATTGAAAAATCTACGATAGACGCGAAGGTGGTACCCATCACGACGAAACGTGAAGTCTTTTGCAGGGAAACGGAAAATGGTGGCGCCACATTCTCGGTATCTCCGGCGACTCGAAATCATCCGTTGGAAATGGAAAAGGCATTGAATTCACTTATTGAGGCATCGCGTGTATTGGGACCGGCAAAATTCACTTCTAACGGATACGGCGAATACATTTTGCTCACAGAAGCCGTGTTTGCCCATTTACAAACACTTGCCGAACTATGGAAACAACAAGGTGTATTCATCAAAACAAAAAAAGTGCGCAAACCCGCAGGTATGACCGATGTACGACTTTCTGAAATCACATGGACAGTAGGGGTTCCACCGTAGGGGTCCACCCCTACAACCCCGATAGGCAGAACCTACGGTTCCGCACCTCCCTTAGTGGGATACAGCCAATAGTGGCACAACTTTTTTACTTTTTTTAATAGTTAAATATATGTTTATCGCCATTCCAACCTATAATCGATCCGATATACTGGAACGTAAAACTCTAACTACCTTGTTAGACGGTGGTATTGATCCATCTCAGATATACATCTTTGTAGCCAATGAAGCAGAAAAAAAGAAATACGAGGTGATTCCTTCTACCAAGTACCACAAAATGATTATTGGTGAAAAGGGGATCGCACGTCAACGGATTTTCATCAAGAATTATTTCAAGGAAGGAGACTATGTGGTTTCTATTGACGATGACATAGAAGGATTATTTAAACTAAGTGGTGACAAGCTGACACGGATTAAACAAGTCAAACCCTTTTTTGAACATGCCTTGGAAGAGCTTCGTCGGGAAAAGAAGTACATGTGGGGGATTTATCCCGTACGTAATGCATTTTTCATGAAGAAAAAGACATTCAAAGGGTTATCCTTTGTCATTGGCGCTTTGCACGGCTATATTGTAAGGCATGACAAGTCATTGAATCCGAGTACTAAATCTGAAGGAAAGGAAGATTATGAGCAGTCCATTCTTTACTATTTAAAAGATGGTGGCGTACTTAGGTTCAACGACGTAGCGATCAAAACGAAATTTTTAGCAAAAGGTGGCTTGGGAGAAGATCGGTTTGAACGTAACCGTTTGTCAGCCAACTACTTGAAAAAAAAATACCCGGATTTAGTATCCATTTTCCATCGCGCCAATGGGATGTCAGAAGTACGATTAACGCGCAAAAAGTATTAAAGCGTTATCACGGTAATAATGCAAATGCTTTTGACGATTGAAATGCCAGACGAATCCATTGTGAAGCATGAAGTATCGGACACCACTACGTTACTAGAAATTGCTACCTTGGTAAATCTAGTGCATCCAGTCTTTTTTTGTGATCGATGGAAAGGTGAACTCGGAACGCTCATTTCCATGACACCAAACGATGAACCCATTTATAGGTTTAATACAGATAGTATTGTTCTCATAGATCGTCATCACATAAAAGAAAAAGATGTACCACGATACTACATGGCTATGACAAAGGGCTACTAGTAGGGGCACGCCCCCTACGACCCCATAATAACGGGGTTTACCCGGTGAAGCTGGAAGGTAGGGCTCCGCCCACAACCCAATTATTACGGGGTCGTAGGGGCTTGCCCCTACCTAACATCGGACACGTAGAGATCGGTCACCATGATAAGGACGTTTTCGAAATGTCTTTTTGTGTATGTGCAAACGTTTCATACGATCCAGACGATATAATCTCCAAGGTGGTTCATCGTTGGAATGGGATACACCATGTTTTAAATACGCGCGAATGGCATCATGATTCGCGCGTGTTTTTCCGAATGCATACGGATGTACGGTTCTTTTCCCTTTTTTTTCATTTTCATAATAAAAAGAAACGGGATGTTTTTGCATCGCATCACATAGTTCCATAGTTTAGTTTTCTAAAAAAACAACTCAGACAATCATTTTGTACAGACGTATTATCCATACATACAGGACAAGATTCATTTCCTTTAAATTTTTGATAATTATACTCATCCCATTCCTTTTCTGCTCTTGCACATTCAGAAGAATGTTTTAATTCTTCATTTTCATACTTTAAAAATGTATAGGCATTCATCCAAGTTGGTCTTAATGAAAATAGATTATTTCTAAGTTCTATTAATGATTCATAACTATTATCCATATCAAACCATAAACTTCGAAACTCTTGATATTCATCATATTTGATACGTTCAGGATCATTCTCATTGTCATCGTCTAATTCAAAAGGCCAATCTGGTCCTTGTCCTAATTCTCTCCAATGGATAGGTTTTTCTGTAGTGGCTATACCAAAATAAATGATCTTACAACATGGCAAACATAATCTATGATTACATGGTAATGTAAGTAGTGTGGTGTCTTCAAAACATACATCGCATTCACCTTGTTCTTGATGACCATAATCAATCGGTAAAGTAAAAGCGTAACAATCATGACAAACATAAAAACCATCAAAATATTGTAGACACGTACCAGGATACCACCCTAAATCATCACAAAAATAACATGGTTTAAATGACATAATTAAGATGATGGCTTTGCTTTAAGATTTTTTACCGTTTTGTTGTGTTTTTTCATGAATCCACGCGTTTTATGCTTGGTCCGTTCCCATATCTTTTTTCTCAAGTAGCACACAACAGACATTCGTTCTGCTCCCTTTTCTAGTTTAATGGGTAAATTGGCGTGCCATTGATGTACGTCCATCAATAGTATGTCACCCTCCCGTACGTCTACACCAATACCGTACTGTGGTAAACACGTTTCACCGCCCGTGTATTTACCTTTTTCGACGACCGCCAAATTTCCGAATCCGTCCTCGTCATCTCCCTTATCTTTATGAAGTGTAGTTTGGAAATTTATATTTGTTGTTATGGTGGTGAAGGCAGTATCCGCTATTTTGAAATGTGTTTGTTTCGCTTTCGCGTATTGCTTCTCATAGTACTCTGGCAAATGTTTTTTATAAAGACGGTCGACTTGTTCAATAAAGGGAACCATTTTTTCAAATTCATCAGGATGATCTGATAAAAATGCAGTTTCGCGTACTTCAATGGGTGTCGCAATTCCTTTTTTTTTGAACAAATGTTTATGAATAGGAGACCATCGATCAAAGTAACCCGTAATGGTTGTTTGAATCTTTGGATTATCTCTTGTATTTTTTGAAGTACTACCAGATGCAGTGCCTCGATTTGTACTGGGATGTTTCTTCATGTAATCAGCGATAACGTCATAAAATTCTTGTCCTCCCGTTAACTTTTTTTTACGAAAGAGTAACAACAGTTTACCATCTTCTGTATAAACGGTCGCATCCTTACGTAGGATAGTGTCAATATCGGATGGTTTTATAAACGTATTTTCTAACTTTTTCATTTCTTCGTCTGTTTTTTTCTTCGCGACTTTCATACTTTACCCGTACATTTTGTAAGGTCGTAATAACTCATGGTAGTGGTCACTTGTGGTTTTACGCGTTTCACTGCATAAAGAAACGATTTGTCATTATAATGTTTTTCTATAAAGGCTACATAAGGTTCTGCCTCGGTTAACGTAAACCCGGGCATGAGAGTCATATGTTTTTCAATGAAATCATGATGCATTAGAATGGAGCTAAGAACAACGTAGGACAACACATTCGTGTCTTCTTTATAGTCGCATGGTTCTAGAAGTTGAGGATAAGTAAGACCCATATGGTTCAACACGTTAACCATATGACGCCGTGCATACTTTTTTTCATGATACAAAAGGGTTGATACGGGTATGTGAGTACAGGAAGCAATGATGCAACAATTTAGTGTTCTTGCCCATATTTCACAATAAGACTCGTAAATATTTACTTCCGTGTCTACCTTAAAGATGTCTAACATACGTTTTTGCAACGATGGGTCAAACAAGACGTTTTCAAAGTTTAAAAAATGGAAAAATTCATGAATGAGTACCTTGAACCATTCTTCTTTCCGGTAGACGACGATTTTATCAGAAGAATACCCCGTATTCACATTGGATGGTCCGAATACTTTACCTTTTGGATAAAACTTTTTAGCAGAGGTTAATAAAATATCGGCAACGATGGGTTTGGTTGGTTCTAACAACCATAATAAACGATCTACGTAGGAAAAATACGTATCAATGTTTTCGTTGGTATAATAAAAGGTGATTCTGTGTGGTCCAACACAAAATTCTGTGCAATGGGTAAGTTCTGAAAAATCAATTTCGGGAGGACAGGAATAGCTTACTGTTCCAATGGCTCTTGGGTACGATTTGACCTTGGAAGGTACGTAGGATCGGAGACGTTTCATGATTTCATTCATTACTAATAGAATATAAAATCAATTCGATAAGTAAAACTAATGTCTTATCAATCCCTTTATATTGGATATGCTAGTGTTTCTTGTACCACGGAAAGAATCAAAAAAGAATTTGATACTTTCTTACAATGTAACATTGTATCTAAAGTGGATGAACGTGTGAAAACAGACATGAAGGGTCGTGAATACAAAATATTTTTTATTCATTTTGATTGGGTGAATCCACCGTTGAAACAATTATTTGAAGAAATTGGAAAATATCAGCAGGCCAAGGTAAAACAATGGACGGTTAAGTTTAATACACGGTTACGTGATACACCGATACAGTATACACCGTTGGAATCCAAAGATGATGCGTATTGGGTATCGTTAGCGAATACGTTTGCGAGTTCTGCGCCTTGATTTTCCACCTACTTTTGTTAATTGAAAACTAAATACAGATCTGTTTCTTTTATCTCCATATTCATCCAAATATTCAAAATAATAATTACCATTTTTTATTTCAGTAATAGTTACAGGTTTACTTTCTCCTTCTACGATTACCCTATCGCCTACTTCAAAAGTAGGTGTTTTAGAGCGAGCAATTGGCGTAGGCTCAGCCGGATCAGCCGGTTCAGGCATAGTGGCAATTATTTCAGGTACAGGTGCCATCATTTCAGGAAATTGTCTTACATAGTCATCTACCCATCGTCGAAACACATCCATTGTTTCTAATGAATTTACCGTTTCTATAGGGGTGTCTTTTACTTTTACAGGTAAATAAAATAAAAAATACTCCATTTCAAATGTATACGGACCTAATTTAAATGTTAAGTCATCTATTTTCATATTATAAACACGTTCATCACCCCATGAATTTTTGAATATAATTTCATCTTCATCTATGGCAATAATATGAACAGCATGGTGTGCATGTTCTTCATCCGACGTAACATCTT
>Ga0114968_10002943_pt1 | contig 12864 bp, 20 predicted proteins | sample M_130807_EF_Meta_FD_87020 | JGI IMG/M metagenome (GOLD analysis project Ga0114968, IMG submission 87020) | Freshwater microbial communities from Lake Montjoie, Canada to study carbon cycling - M_130807_EF_MetaG | ecosystem: Environmental > Aquatic > Freshwater > Lake | place: Lake Montjoie... | reverse complement strand
GATCTTGCTGCATCAAACGCATTAGTTCGTCCAGGCGCTATGAATACAGTAGGTGCTTCTTACATTAAGCGTAAACACGGTAATGAAGCGGTACAGTTTATTCATCCAATTATGAAGCCCTTTACCGAGAATACATACGGTGTTATTATATATCAAGAGCAGGTTATGCAGGCATGCGTACACTTGGGCGGTATGACTTGGTCAGAGGCTGATAAGGTCCGCAAGATTATTGGAAAGAAGAAAGATGCAAAAGAGTTTGACCAATTCAAAGATAGGTTTATTGCTGGGGCTTCAAAACACATTTCTAAGAAGCAAGCCGAAACGCTCTGGCATACTTTTGAAGCGCATGCTGGTTATTCTTTTAACCGTTCCCATGCTGTTGCTTACTCTATGCTTAGTTATTATACTGCTTGGCTTAAGTTTTATTATCCACTTGAGTTCATGTTTTCGATTCTTAAAAACGAAAATGACAAGGACAAAAGAACAGAGTATCTGATTGAAGCTAAGAGATTAAAGTTAAGCATTAAGCTTCCACATATCAACGAGTCTGATGTATTCTTTTCTTTAAAGGAAGACTCAATTAGATTTGGCCTTGGAGAAGTAAAGTTTATTTCAGATAGTATTGCAAACAAAATTATTGACCAGAGACCGTTTGCTTCTTACTCAGAGTTTATTGACAAGGCTTCTAAAAAAGGCAGCGGAATAAATAGCCGTGCTATCTCTGCTTTAAATGCAATCGGTGGAGCGGCATTCCCAGACAATCCTAGAAGCGGAAATGAAAAGGATAGTTACTACGAGTATCTAGGTATACCTACATTTAACCTAGAGGGAATTCCACCACGCATTAAATCACAGGCAAGACCTATTGAAGAGTTTGAAGACCTCGGATCATTTGTTATGTTTGGTATGGTTAAATCAATTAAGCGTGGTAATGGTTGGGCACGTATAGAATTAGTAGATGAAACTGGATCTATTGGTCTATTCCATACGGAGCAGACTCAAATAGAAACAGGACAAATGTATTTTATCCTTGTAGGTGACAACAGAATTGCTCGTTATGTAAAGGTTAGCGATATTGATCCATCTGGGTCTAATTCATTTGTAGATTACCTGTATAAAAAGCAATACGATCTTGACGAAGACGAGTATGTTGTAGTAGACTTTACTCCGTATGTAACAAAAGCTGGAAAAACAATGAGCCATATAGTTCTTTCAAACGCACAAAAAGAATTAACTAGAGCAATTGCTTTCCCCACAATGTATAAGATGTCCCTTGCTAAAATGCGAGAAGGAATGAAATGTAAGGTTGTTCTATCTACTTTAGATGATGGAACTTTAATGGTAAAGGAAATAAAATGACAGAAGAATATGATATCAATGATGTCCAAGCTTCACTAACAGCAAGCAAAGTTTTGGTTGCTATTCTTGAAACACTTGGAGAGGTAAGGGTTGAAACAAAAACCTTGGTTAGTGCAGAAAATAAAGATAAAGAACTTATTGTTGATTACGATGAGACAGGTCCAGCATTTATTTTTAGACTTCCAAAGCCAGGCGATCTTGAATATAATGCAGAGATTATTGATGGTAAAGTAGAAGAAGCGGAATTAATTAATGACTTCGAATAGCATAGTAACAGAGTACGGCCTAGATGCTCTATCAGCAGTTTTGCATGAGACTGCAATTGAAAAGGGTTTCTGGGAAGGCACAATCAGTTACGACAAGGTTGGAAACAAGTTAGCGCTTGTGCATTCTGAAGTAACAGAAGTTCTTGAAGCAATCAGAAAAAATAAAGGATCAGAAGAAGTTGTTGAAGAGATGGCAGATGTAATCATTAGATTGCTAGACATTTATGCAGCAATGAGAAATTCAGGAGATTTAATACATAGCCTAGATGATGTTCTAGATAAAAAAATTAATATAAATAAAGAAAGACCAAAGCTTCACGGCAATTTATTTTAATGCTATACTAAGGGAAAGAAAAGGTTCACATGAGTATATTAATAGATGATGTATTGGCAAAGCTAGACCCTAAAACAAGAGCAAGAGTTCAGTCTGCACAGGATGTTCAAGTTGAAAAACAACTTACACCTAGTATTGGATTAAATTTTGCTTTGCGTGGAGGTCTAGGATACGGAAGACAGGTTCTAGTATGGGGCAATAAGTCTGCAGGAAAGTCTTCTTTTTGTTTGCAGATGATATCTTTGGCACAAAAAGAAGGAAAGACTTGTGCTTGGATAGATGCAGAAGCATCATATGATCAATCATGGGCTGAAAGTTTAGGAGTAGATTCATCTTCCCTTATCTATTCTCCAGCAAAAACAGTTAATGATATGGTTGACGTAGCAACAAAGCTAATGGATGCTGGAGTTGACATGATAGTTGTCGACTCAATTTCTGCATTGTTGCCTGCAATTTATTTTGAAAAAGATGGAAATGAAATGAAAGATTTGCAAGATACTAAGCAAATCGGCGCTGAAGCAAAGGATATGACCCACGCAGTCAAGATGTTAAACTATGCAAACAAAAACACACTACTTGTTCTCATCTCACAACAACGAAATCAGTTTGGATCTATGCATGCTTCGCACATCCCCACGGGTGGAATGGCAGTCAAGTTCTTTTCTTCAACCGTCATTAAGCTCTGGTCGTCAGAAGCTGAGGCTAATGCTATTAAAGCTGGCGTTAAAGTTGGCGACAAAATTATCGAACAAAGAGTCGGAAGACCAGTTAACTGGATTATTGATTACAACAAACTCGGCCCCCCTAATCTATCGGGACAGTACGACTTTTACTACCAAGGGGACTCTCTCGGTGTAGACCGTGTTGGAGAAACTCTTGATGTTGCAGAAATGTGCGGGATAGTAGAAAAAGGTGGAGCATGGTATACAGTAAATGGAGAACGTTTTCAAGGACGTGCAAAGGCTGTAGCATATTTAAAGGAAAATCCAGATGTTGTAGACAGCTTGGAAGAAGAGATAAATGCCAAATCTTAATGAGTTTCTTAATAAAGGAGAAAAAATATTTCCTTCAGAGCTTGAAAAAATAGGTGGAGTAAAACCTTGTAGCAAGTGTGAAAAAGATTCTGAAGAATATTTTTGGGACGCAGTAAAAATGACTATATCTTGGGAATGCCCAGACGGACATAAGAATTCTTATGTGGTTGGATAATGTCAGAAAGATCAGAAGTAAAACGTGATGGCGCTAAGGCTCAAAAAAATAGTGGCCGTGGCGATTATCAAAAAGGTGATGCAAAGTGGAACCAGTTCCTTGTGGACTATAAAGAAGCAAAAGCATCATTCAATTTAAATAAAGATGTATGGGCTAAAATCTGTACAGATACTTTTAAGGTAAGTCGAGATATGCATCCCGCTCTTAAAATAATTATCGGTGAGGATTCTAAGGTTCGACTTGGAATCATTGAGTGGTCAGTCTTAGAAGACTTGATCGCATTCTGGGAGGAAAATAAAAATGGCTAATCCAACAATTACAATCGTTGGTCGTGTAGGGCAAGATCCAGTTAAGCTAAACAATGGCGGAGTAAGACTTCGTATTGTTTCAAATGATCGTGTAAAGAATGATGCAACAAATCAATGGGACGACAAGGACACCTCATGGTGGACAGTTAAGGCCTGGAAAAGTTTGGCAGAACAAAGTATTGCTACCCTTAAGAAGGGTCAGGAAGTTGTTATTGTAGGAAAGATTTATGAAGAGACATGGAAAGACAAAGAAGGTAATAGTAGGACATCTTATGATGTAAACGCAGACACAATTGCAGTGACAACCTGGTCTTTATCAAAGGGCGATTCAAATGTATCTAAGCAGTTCCCCAAATCAGACTCATGGACATCTCCAGCTAAATGGGATATTACAGAGGCAGAGGTTCCATTCTAATGACAACTTTCCTGTTTGGGTTGTTGTTAGGTTTTGCAATCGGATATCCATTCGGATTGTTTATAGATAAGGTAGATAAATGGCAGAAGAAAAGAACACACTAGAACTAATTAGCAATATTACTGAGTTTAATGACCTACATGAGTTTATGAAAGATGAACATCTAGACAAGGCATTAGCAATTGTAGTAAAGCTATTAATGAATCCAGATGTTCCATCTGCTAAAGCACCCATGCTAATTATGGAGCTTCAAGCAATGTCTACTAAGTTTGCCGTAATGTCTTCTGTGTATTCAACTATTGCTAAAGATAAAGCGGGAACTGTAAATAATAATAAAAAGAATGTTTACTATTCAGTAAAGGAGTCCATAGACAAACTTGTAGATGCACTTAAGTATGTCGTTAGGTACAACTCATAAATGGCTAGAGATATTGTAAAGAACCTTAAGTTTAAAAAGCACACTGGAAAGTTCTTTGATCCAGAATTATTTGCTCAACTTCTTGATGAATCATATAGAAATACAAAACGTGCAGATGGTGACATGACCAAGAAGTCGTTTAGCCCAAGCTCATTGGGGTACGGACATGGCAATTGCCCAAGATATTGGTACATGGCATTTAGTGGTGCAATGTTTATTGACGACAACGATGCTGTTGCTGTAGCAAATATGGCTCAAGGAACTCAAGCCCATGAAAGACTGCAAAAACTTATTTCTACAATGCCTCAGTTTAAAGCAGAGGAAGAAGAAATTACTAATGAGTATCCTCCCATACGTGGCTTCATTGATTTGATTATGGAGTACGACGGAGAAACTGTGATTGGTGAAATTAAAACAGCTAAGCAAGAAGTGTGGGACACAAGACAGTCTGAGATGAAGCCTACAGCTAACCATATGCTACAGATACTTACTTACATGAAGCTAAAGAATGCTAAAGAAGGTTTTTTCTTATATGAAAATAAGAATACTCAAGAGATATTAGTGATTCCAGTTAGCATGAATGAGCGTAACAAAGAGATAATTGAAAATACTTTTAGGTGGCTTGAGTCAGTCTGGGATAATTTTCAAAACGGTGATCTTCCAAGAAGGCCAGAAGGCGCAACAAAATCAAAGATGCCTTGCACATATTGTCCAATTAAAAAGGAATGCTATACAAAGGGCGGACCAGAAGGAACAGTAGACCTAGATCTATTTGTGGTACCAAAGATATGATATGTGCAAATAAGGAATGTGCAAAAGATTTTGAGCCTAAAACTCATAACCAGAAGTATTGCACAGATGAATGCTGCAGAGTGGCAACAAATCGAAGAATCATGGAAAAGTACTATGAAAAGAAAGCTATTAGAAACGGCGCAGTTCGTCCATGCAAGAAATGTAAGATACAATTAAGTAGATATAATAAAACAGAATACTGTGCAACATGTGAAAAGAATATTGATATGTCTACAAGGGGCAAAGTAAAAAGGATGTTAGATGACATTGGCTAGTCTTGCAAAGACAAAAGCAAATAGGGTTTTAGGTATAGATGCCTCAACAAACTCTATTGCTTTCTGCTTGATGGAAGACGACAAGCCATTAAAGTGGGGCAAGATTGATCTTAATGGTCTTGATATATATGAAAAGATTCACGACGCAAAAAATAAAATGCATTCAATGCTGGAAGAATTAAAATCAGATTACATTGTTGTCGAAGGTGCTGTGTTTGTTAAGTCAGCAGATGCTGTAATTAAACTATCATATGTTTATGGGGTTGTTATAGCAGAACTAATGTCGACGGGGGCAAAGGTTATAACAATAGCACCGTCATCCTGGCAATCCTACATAGGAAACAAGAACCCTACTAAAGATGAGAAGCAAGCAATAAGACTACTTAACCCAGGATACGCAGACTCATGGTATCAAAACAAACTTAGAAATATGAGAAAGCAGAGAACTGCTGACTACTTTAACAGGAAGTATAATTTAAATGTGGTGGATTTTGACGTTGCAGATAGCTTTGGTATTGCACATTATGCTAACAAGGTACTAACAGAACGATGAAATTGTATCAAAATAAAGACTGGCTATTCAGAAGGTATTCTGTTCAAAAGAAAACCATTATTGAAATAGCTGAAGAGTGTAAAGTTTCTGCTATGACTATACAGAGATACCTAGAAAAGTTTGGACTGACTAAAAAAAGATGAGTAAAGATGTGTGGCTAAATGCCAATAAAGATACAGCAGGAGATCTTATCCTTACAGGTTATCATGGCCCACTAAGAGATATGCCTGTTTACGATGATGTAAAATCATTATTCGGACATGGATCAACAGCCCTAGACTTTGGGTGCGGAGTAGGAAGAAACTCTGTAGCACTATCTGACACATATGATAAAGTTATTTCTTTTGATTTGCCCAGCATGATTGGCCTAGTCCCAGAAGATAACAAGCTAAGCAATATAACATATACAACCGACTGGGAGTATGTAAAATCTTTTAAGTTTGATACTGTATTAGCAAGCCTTGTGTTTCAGCATATAGAAGATTCAGAATTGAATTCATATTTAACCGACCTGTTTCAAATAGCGGACAGATTAGTTCTTCACAGCAGAACCTGGATTGATCATTCAGCTTCACAGGTATTGCCAATTGTAGAGAAATACTTTATAATTGATACTATTGAGTATTCAAAAGATCCCAATAATCCTATTGAGGATCATTTTATTGCAACATTAAACAAGAGGGCGGAATAATGTTAAAACCAGTATATGAAGATGTATCTCAGTTTCATTGTAATGATTTGTATTTAAGATCAGTAGGTGCTCCAGCAGGCAATAAGATCTGGGAAACATGCCATGAAATTGCACACATGTTAATTGAAAAGAATATATCATATGGCAACTCGGCTTTAGAACCTGCAAGAATATTTTCAACGGCGGACTCAACAGAACAATTAAAGGTCCGTATTGATGATAAGTTAAACAGAGTAAAGAACAACCAAGGCTTTGCTGGAGACAATGATATTGATGATTTGATTGGCTATTTAGTATTATATAAGATTGCAAAGGCTAATTCTAATTGACATTTTAGTCAACTGAAAGTATAATAGGTTAATGAGCGAAATAGAATTAGCCCAACATTTTGACAGAATGAACAGGGTTGTAGAAGAACTTCTCAAAGGCAACACGCCAACACAGATTGCTACCCTAACGGGATTTCAAAGAAAAGAAGTACTTGAGTTTATTGACGAGTGGAAGACTGTAGTCCATAGCGATAGCGGAATTAGAGACAGAGCAAGGGAAGCCATCTCAGGGGCAGACCAGCACTATGCAATGCTTATCAAGGAAGCCTGGAGAACAGTTGAAGACGCAGACCAGGCGGGACAGCTGGCGGTTAAGTCAGGTGCATTAAAACTAATTGCAGACATAGAGACAAAGCGAATAGCAATGTTGCAGTCTGTTGGCGTACTTGAAAATAATGAAATTGCATCTCAAATTGTTGAGACAGAACGTAAGCAAGAAGTACTAATAAGAATATTAAAAGAAGTTACAGCACCATGCCCTAAGTGCAAAATGGAAGTTGCAAAAAGATTATCTCAAATAACTGGAGTAATTGAATCAGTCCCAGTAGAGGAAGCAGATGTCGTTTGATTATGCTGACCTTATTGACATGCTTGACGGCGAAGAGTTTGATGAAAAGCCAGTCGATCTAAAAACGTTTGCTACCCATTCAGACTATCTAGGCTTACCCCCGCTTTCAGAATACCAATATACATTAATTGAAAAGAGTTCTCAGATTTATAAAGAGTCAACTCTAATTAAGCTGTTTGGTGAAGAAGAAGGAAAAATAAGATTTAAACAAACCGCTAATGAAGTTGTTGCACAACTAGGCAAAGGAAGCGGAAAAGATTACTGCTCAACTATTGCTGTATCTTATATAGTGTATTTACTATTGTGCCTAAAGGATCCAGCAACATATTATGGAAAGCCTCCAGGGGACAGCATTGATATTATTAATATTGCTATCAACTCGCAGCAGGCAAGCAACGTTTTCTTTAAAGGTTTTAAGACACGCATTGAAAGATCCCCGTGGTTTGCTGGTAAATACAGCGACAAGGCTGCAGAAATTAAGTTTGATAAAGCAATTACAGTACACTCTGGCCACTCTGAGCGTGAAGCTTGGGAAGGCTATAACGTTATTGTTGTTATCCTTGATGAGATTTCAGGCTTTGCAATTGAAAATACCACAGGGCACGACCAAGCTAAAACGGGTGTGGCTATATATGATATGTATAGGGCATCAGTAGATTCTCGTTTTCCCGATTTTGGTAAAGTTATTTTGCTTTCTTTTCCTAGATATAAGAATGATTATATACAGCAAAGATACGACGCTGTTGTGGCTCAGAAAGAAACTATAGTTAGAGAACATAAATTTAAAATGGATACAGATCTTCCAGACGGTACAGATGGAAATGAATTTGAAGTCCAATGGGAAGAAGACCACATCTTATCTTACAAGATACCAAAGGTGTATGCTCTAAAACGCCCCACATGGGAAGTTAATCCAGTAAGAACCATTGATGATTTTAAAGTTGCATTTTTTACAAACCCAACAGATGCTCTTTCTAGATTTGCATGCATGCCACCAGAAGCAGTCGATGCATTCTTTAAATCAAGAGAAAAAGTTGAGAAGGCATTTAATAAAGGACACCTAGCAGTAGACACATTTGGAAGACTAGAAGAATGGTTTATACCAGATCCAGATAAGAAATATTTTTTGCACGTAGACTTAGCTCAAAAACATGACCATTGTGCAGTTGCAATGGGGCATGTAAACAGATGGGTTAATGTTAAAGTAACCGACACATACTCTCAGCCAGCACCGATTGTTGAGATAGACGCAGTAAGATACTGGACACCAACAGCAGATAAGTCTGTTGACTTTACAGAAGTTAAAGATTATATTTTATCACTTAGAACAAGAGGTTTTAATATAAGTGTTTGTACCTTTGACAGATGGAATTCTCATGATATGATGCAACAACTAAAACAATACGGCATCAATACAGAAATTCTATCTGTCGCTAAAAAACATTACGATGACATGGCGATGGTTGTATTAGAAGAAAGACTGATTGGCCCACACATTCAATTATTAATTGATGAACTGCTTCAGTTAAGAATTATGAGGGACAAGGTCGATCACCCTAGAAAAGGATCAAAAGACTTGGCGGATGCTGTATGCGGTGCTATTTATAATGCTATAAGTAGAACTAGATTTGACTCTAATCAAGAAGTAAACGTTCACACATATGAATCAATGACTTTTGATAATGATTTTGGTGTAGAGCCTGACGGAGAGACATCTAGTTTTAATATGATAAGGGCACCACGTATGCCAGAAAACTTAAAAGACGCAATGGACAGGATGATGATAATATGAGTACGTATCAAGAAAAAGCAAAAGAATGCAAGTGTTGCGGAAAACATGTTCCGCTTCCCACTGTATTAAAAGAATATAATGAAATAGTTTTATGTCCAACAACATTTTCTAATGTAGTTGAATATAAAAGAATATGGATAGCCTCTGGGAAAAGACCAATGGGAAATATTCGTAAACATTTTTCAGAATATGTACAGCAAATAGTTGAAGAAACTATTGACAAAAATGAAGACGGCACGTTATAATAAACTTCTAAGCAACAATAGCTTAGTTGGTTAAAGCCCCGAACTCATAATTCGGTAATCGTAGGTTCAAGTCCTACTTGTTGCACGAAAGGTTAATATGGATAACGAAGATAAAATGGAATACTATCTTTCAATAGGTGCCATAGAGTTGTCTGGAATGGACGAGGATGGCGAATTCATATTTAACATAACAGACAGGGCAAAAAAGCTTGCACCAGAACTTTGGCGGGCACACGAAGAGCATGTTAATGAGTCATTAGTTTCTCTATATAATAAAGGATTAATTAATGTAACATACAATGATAATCTTGAAGCAATAATTGAGATGTCTGATGAAGGAAAAAGGGCAGCAAAAGAGATGGGCTTAGTTGAAATGGATATGGACATAGATATTCCAAATGATTAAGACAAGCCTTCGTAGCTCAGGGGATAGAGCGAGACTCTTCTAAGGTCTGCGTCGCAGGTTCGATTCCTGCCGAGGGCACAATGCGGATGTTGCATATTGGTAGTGCCTCTGCCTTCCAAGCAGAAGGGGTGAGTTCGATTCTCATCATCCGCTCCATTTCTCACTCGTCCAACGGCAGGACATCGCCCTTTGGAGGCGAGAATCGTGGTTCGAATCCATGGTGAGAAGCAAAAAAAATGATATACTATAAATAAGCAGTAAAACTAATAAGGAGAAATAAAATGGCAGAAGTAATTCACCCAAATGCAGCAAAAGTATTAGCAGCGGCTAAGAAGTATGCTGATGAGAAGTACACAGAAGGAACTAATAACGATACAATTTTTGGAAAGCGATATGGAATGAATCACCAACCATGGTGTGCAATGTTTGTTTCAGGATGTTTTGATGATGCTGGAGTAGTTCATTTAGTTGCTGCTTCAACAAAGAAAGGTTTTGCATCATGTGATGCAGGAGCACAGTGGTTTGCAAAAAACAAAAGAATTGTTCCGATTGGACAAGCACAAGCAGGAGATGTAGTATTCTTTAACTTTGATAAGACCCCAACAGATACAGAACATGTTGGAATTGTTATTTCAAATGACGGAAAAAACCTTATCACTTATGAGGGTAACACATCTGGAGATACAAAAGGATCACAAGCAAATGGGGATGGCGTATTTAAAAAGAAGCGTCCTTATAGTTTAGTTATGTCAGTAGCTCGCCCAGATTGGGATGCACCAGCCCCAAAAGCTGCACCTGCAAAGAAAGCGGCTCCTGTAAAAAAGTCTGCAATTAAGAAGCCAATGTAATGTACGAATACCATGTTAAGAAAGTAACTAACGTAGTAGACGGAGATACAATAGACGTAGAGATTGATCTAGGTTTTGACATATCATTTAGTTCAAGAGTTAGACTGGCTGGAATTGATACTCCAGAAAGTAGAACAACTAATAAAGCCGAAAAGGTTTTGGGGCTTGAAGCTAAAGAGTATGTAAAGTCTAAGATCAAGGACGCTAAAGAAATTATCATTAAGACAGAAAAGATGGACTCATCTGAGAAATATGGACGTATCCTTGGATGGCTATTTCTAGATGGATCTAAAGTATCAGTCAATGAACAAATGATTGCCGATGGGTATGCCTGGGGATACCTAGGAGACACTAAGGTTAAAGACTTTGAATCTTTAGCAAAAGCTAGAGCTAAATCTGGTAAATAAACTATTGTAGTACTTTAGTAGAAATGGTATACTCGTTGTATGCTAAACAAAAAAACAATTAAGTTTTATGCTGCTGCTGAAGATTTATATGAGGTTGAGCAGCCTCCAATGCCAGCTAAATTAGCTATACCCGAATGGTTTAAAAAAATACCAGCGGAAGATAAATCAATGGCATGGGGCGATCCAAGGGATGCTGCAACTGTAAAAAAATGCATGCCATTTTTAGATTCTTTAACTGCAGGCTATATGGTTGTTACACCACAAGATATTAAAATAGCAAAAAATGAAACGGGTGGAACAATGGCATATTGGGGAGCAACATCTCCAGGAGCAGATGTTCTTTTTGATTTAGATAAACCATTACATAGAAGTGAAGGTATGCCAGTGCCACATGGATACAATAAATATGTATGGCGTATGGTAGCTTATCCACGAATTGAAACCCCATCTGGTTATAGCATCATGGTAACTCACCCATTTAATAGATACGACTTACCATTTTTGTCTTTAACTGGAATAATTGATTCAGATCAAGTGCATGCAAGACTTGCCATTAATATGTGGTTGCGTGATGACTTTGAAGGAATAATTGAAAAGGGAACTCCAGTAGCTCAAATCTTTCCTTTTAAAAGAGAAGACTGGGTACATGAGTCCTTGCCTCCTTTTAGCAGAAAGCGGGAACTTCAAGATACCTTTAAAGTAAGATCCGTAATGAATAGGTCCTATATGCGTCAGTTTTGGCAAAAGAAGTCTTACGAATGAAAGAAGTGTTTTGTTTTGATGATGTTTTGTTAGAGCCAGCAGACAACAGTAATGTTCAAAGCAGATCTTTGCCAAACCTTTTAATGAAAGTTGGAAATCCCAATAATAAATCAGCATGGTTAAATCTTAAATTTCCTATTATGATTGCTCCAATGGAGTATATAAGTAGCACTAAAATGTTAAATGCCATATCTTCAGCTGGAGGGCTGGGGTTTGTTCAAAGACATAACTCAATACAAGATAAAATGGCTCAGGCAGAGTCTTTAAATGGTAGAAGCGGATTTGCTGTCAACATAGATCAAGCAAAAGATGTTGAATTAATCAATAAAATATTGAGTTTTAACATAAAGATTATCCTTTTAGATACTGCTTTAGGTCATACAAATATAGTTATAGATGCAGTAAAGAATCTTAGAAGCATAGTGCCAAACAAAATTCACATAATGGTTGGAAACGTGTCTTCGTATGGTGCATATAAAGCTTTAATGGATGCAGGTGCAGATTCTGTAAGAGTTGGCATTGGTGGAGGTGCTGCGTGTATGACAAGAATTGAAACTGGATTTGGAGTTCCACTTTTAACTTCTATAATGGAAATATATGAGAATCTTAAAGATGATGAAATAAATGGCATTGTTGCAGATGGTGGAATTAAAAACAACGGGGATGTTGTAAAAGCTTTTGCAGCAGGAGCCAGCGCAGTTATGATGGGCTCAATGTTTGCTGGACACGATGAATGTGATGGAGACCCTGGGGCATTTAGAGGTCTTGCATCAGAAGAAATACAGGTCAAGATGGGCATAAAGAATCCATACGCAGAAGGAAAGTCTGGGCGGGTAGCAAGCAAAGGATCAGTAAACAAAACAATTAGAAATATGCAAAACTCAATT
>Ga0114968_10002941_pt1 | contig 12869 bp, 10 predicted proteins | sample M_130807_EF_Meta_FD_87020 | JGI IMG/M metagenome (GOLD analysis project Ga0114968, IMG submission 87020) | Freshwater microbial communities from Lake Montjoie, Canada to study carbon cycling - M_130807_EF_MetaG | ecosystem: Environmental > Aquatic > Freshwater > Lake | place: Lake Montjoie... | reverse complement strand
TTGCTTCCAAAGTTGGATCTGATGTTCCATTTTTATTACATGGCAATACAGCCCTTGGTTATGGCAGAGGAGAGCAATTAACTCCAGTACTGCACAGAGATTCTTTGCATTGGGTAATTGCAACAAATAATTTTGGTTTATCAACTCCTGAGGTTTATGCAGAATTTGATCATTTAACCAAAGATAAAGAAATTCCAGATCCAGAGATTTCTTTAGAATTATTACAAGCACTAGCTCATGGAAACCCTAACGAAGTAGCAAGAAATCTAGTTAATGATTTGCAAGCTGCTGCTTTATCACTTAAACCAGAATTAAGAAGATTACTTAGAGCTGGAGAAGAAGCAGGGGCTTTAGCAGGAATTGTTTCAGGCTCTGGTCCAACTTGTGTATTTCTGTGTTTGGATGACACCGCTGCATCAGATATTGCAATTGATCTATTAAGTAGTGGAACTTGTACTGCTGCAGTTACTGCTTATGGACCAGTTCCGGGAGCAAGAATTAAATAGCAGATTTCTTTGTGGTTAATGTTGGATTTGCTTTCAAATCAGTTAAACCATTCCACACAAAGTTAACAACTTGAGCAGTTATTTCTTCTTTTGAAATATGTCTTTCTTCTTCCCACCATTGCCCTGTTAGAGCAACTGAACCAACTAAAGCTCGGGCATAAATTCCGGCAGATTTTCTTGGTAAACCAAAACGACCAAAAGCATCAGCTAAAACAGTTTCACATTTATCAACAATGTCATTAACCAAACCAGAATAAGCACCAGCTCCTTTTGCAGCGGGTGCATCTTTTAGTAATACGCGATATCCATCTGGATGTTCATCAATGTAGGTAAAGAATGCATAAACAGCTTGTTCCAACATTGTGCGGGGATGTCCTGGTTTTAAATGTGAAGTAACAGTGTCAAGTAGCTCTCTAGTTTCGCGATCAAGAATTACTGCATACAAACCATCTTTACTGCCAAAGTGTTCATAAATTACTGGCTTTGAAACAGAAGCCCATTGAGCAATTTCTTCAACTGATACTGCTTCATAACCTTTTTCAGCAAATAAATGTCTAGCAACGTTTATTAATTGTTCGCGTCTTTCATGACCACTCATGCGAGTGCGACCGGCTTCGCGTTCTACTTCCAGTGCAGCCTTAGTGACTCGTTCGCGAGCACGCTCTGCTTCGAGCATCATTTTTTCTTGGGCCTTAAGTAATTTCTTTGCAGCTTTGAGTTCGTCTTTTGTAGGTTCACTCGTAGAATTGGTAGGCACAAATCAACGCTACAACTCCAGATGGTTAGGCTTATTCGAGCACTGGTTCACTTGCACTACAAATCAGATAAAAGCTAATCCGGGATCGTCCAATTGGCAGGACATCGGCCTTTGGAGCCGCGAATCGGGGTTCGAGTCCCTGTCCCGGAGCCACTTGAAAAGTACAACTACCTAATAACATCAACTACGTGAGCAATTTAAGCGCCGCAATTGTGTTGGCTGCCGGCTTCGGCAAAAGAATGAATTCATCCACCCCAAAAGTTTTACATCCAATTTGTGGCATGCCGATGCTTGGTCATGTTTTAGAAACAGTTGAAGAATTAAAACCAGCTCAAATAATTGCTGTTGTTGGTCACGGCAAAGAACGAGTTACAAAGTATTTAAATGCTGATTTCAAAAAAGTAAAAACTGTTGTACAAAAACAACAAAAGGGCACTGGCCATGCTGTGCAAACTGCATTGGCTGAAATGAAAAACTTCAAAGGATTAGTTCTAATCACAGCAGGAGATACTCCTTTACTAACCTCTGATTCAATCTCTCGTTTAGTTGCAGCTGCCAAAGAATCAAAAGCAGCAGTTTTAACAGCTGACTTACCAGATCCAACTGGTTATGGTCGAATCATTCGATTAGCCAGCATGGTTGATCGCATTGTGGAACAAAGTGATGCAAGTAGTGAAGAACTAGAAATTACTGAAATTAACACTGGTGTTTATGTCTTTGATGTAGAAATCTTAAAGAAAGCCATCACCCAAATAAAAGCAAATAACAAACAAGGTGAAATCTACTTAACCGATGTAATCGCAGTTATTAACAATATGGGTGAATCTGTAACTGCTGTGATGTGTGAAGACTACTTAGAAGCCTTAGGCATTAATGATCGAAGCCAATTAGCAATGTCACAGCAAATCTTGCAACAAACAATTAATGAATACTGGATGAGTCAAGGTGTTTCCATGAGAAACCCAGACTCAGTAGTAATTGATGTCAATGTGACTTTGGGTCAAGATGTTTTCTTAGATAACAACACTCATCTATTAGGTAACACTGTGGTGGGCAGCAATTCAGTAATTGGTCCAGACTCAATGCTTAAAGATTGTGTAGTTGGAACAAACTCTCATGTAATAAGAACTACTGCAAATGAAGCCAAAATTGGTAACAACTGCGAAATTGGTCCCTACACTTATTTAAGACCAGGCACTGTATTAAAAGATGGTGTTAAAGCTGGAGCTTATGTAGAAATTAAAAACTCAACAGTTGGGCAAGGTTCAAAAGTTCCTCATTTGTCATATGTAGGAGATGCCACTATTGGTATTGAAACAAATATTGGAGCTGCCACAGTTTTTGTTAACTATGACGGAGTTGAAAAACACAAAACCGTTGTGGGAGATCACGTCAAAATTGGTTCAGACACCATGCTTGTGGCCCCTGTGAAAATTGGTGATGGTGCCTACACGGCAGCAGGTTCGGTAATCACTGAAAATGTGCCAGCAGGTGCATTAGGTGTGGAAAGAACCAAACAAAGAAATATTGAAGGCTGGGTTGCACGTAAAAGAGGAAAAACTAAATCAGCGTCTGCGGCACGACGAACCCGAGCAAAGAAGCCAAATAAGTAACCGACAGAATTAGAGTTAGCACCACATAGAAATCTTTCCTTAGAAAAGGATTTGCAGTGGCCGAGATCGAAACCGTAACCAGCAAGCGGCTTCTACTTGCCTCAGGTCGTTCTCACCCAGCATTAGCCGAAGCAGTTGCTCGCGAACTTGGTGTTGAGTTAGCAAAACTTTCTGCATACGATTTTGCCAATGGTGAAATATTTGTTCGTTTCGAAGAATCAGTTCGAGGCACCGATGCATTCGTATTGCAATCACATACTTTTCCAATTAACAAATGGATTATGGAACAACTACTTTTAATTGATGCATTAAGAAGAGCATCTGCTCGAAGAATTTCAGTGATCATGCCTTACTACGGTTATGCCCGCCAAGATAAAAAACATCGTGGACGCGAACCTATCTCTGCAAGACTTATGGCTGACTTACTAAAAACTGCAGGTGCAGATCGAATCATGACAGTTGACTTACACACTTCTCAAATTCAAGGATTCTTTGATGGACCTGTGGATCATTTGTTTGCGATTAAAATTTTGGCTGAACATGTTCAATCTAGATATGATCGAAATGAAATAACAATTGTTTCTCCAGATTCCGGTCGAGTAAGAGTGGCTGAAAGATGGACCGACATCTTGGGTTCTCCTCTAGCAATCATTCACAAACGTAGAGATCCAGATGTGCCAAATGAAGTAAAGATGTTTGAAGTTGTGGGTGAAGTAAAAGACAGAGTTTGCGTGCTAGTTGACGACATGATTGATACCGGTGGAACCATTGTGAAAGCCGCTGAAACCTTATTTGATAACGGCGCTAAAGCAGTAATAGTTACTGCTACTCACGGAATTTTGTCTGGCAAAGCTGCTGAAAAACTTCAAGGCTCTCGCATTGCAGAAGTAGTTGTTACAGATACCTTGCCGATAGTTCCTGAATCTAGATTCAACAAATTGACCATCTTGCCTATTGCCCCAATGATTGCCAATGCAGTCAGAGAAGTTTTCCACGAAGGTTCAGTCACAAGCCTCTTTAATGAAAGACAACCTTCACTTTTTTAGTCCAATTTTGACCTCAAAGTCATAGCGAAAAACCACCACAGGTAATCTTTTCTTTACGCAATTCGGCGAGGGTGACTAGATCACCGTGATCGACGGAAAGGTTCGATTAATTATGGCAAAAAAAGAAACAGTATTTTCACTCACTGCACAAAAACGAGATTCTTTCGGTAAAGGTGCATCCCGCAGAGATCGTCAAAACGATCGCATCCCTGCAGTTGTTTATGGCACAGACCAAGAACCACTTCATGTTTCATTGGATCATCACACTGCTTCATTAGCACTTCGTGTTCCGTATGTAACTATTAATTTGGAATTAGATGGAAAGAAATTTGTTGTTGCACCAAAACAAATTCAAAAAGATCCAATCAAACCAATTTACAAACACGTTGACTTAGTTGTGTTAAACGACAAAGAACAAAAAGAAAGATTAGAACTTGCTGAAAGATCAGAAGAAATCGCTGCAGCTGCATTGAAAGTTCGTTTGGAAATTGCTGCGAAATCTAAAATGGATCTGGGCGAAGTTGCTGCACCTGTTGCAGTGGCTGCTGACGGAACTGCTGCTCCAGCTGCTGATGGCGCTGCTGCTGCACCTGCTGCTGATGCAAAAGAAGCACCAGCTGAAAAAGATAAAAAATAATTAAGGTTTAAAAACCTCAACAACATAGTAAGGCGAGTAAATGACTGACTCACCATGGTTAGTCATTGGGCTAGGTAATCCCGGCCCAGATTATAAAAATACTCGCCACAATGTTGGCGCAATGGTAATTGACCAAGTCATCTCTGACTTAGGTGAAAAACTCGCTCACAACAAAAAAGTTACTTCAGATGTTTGTGAAACCAGATTAGGTACCAAAAGAGTAATTCTTGCAACACTACGTTGTTACATGAATGAATCTGGTGGACCAACTTCTTCTTTAATGAACTTCTACAAAATCCCAGTAGAAAACATGCTTGTGATGCACGACGAACTTGATTTGCCTTTTGGTGAAATCAGAATTAAACAAGGTGGCGGCGATAACGGCCATAACGGTTTGAAATCAATTCGAGGCTCAATTGACAGTGGAGAATTTGTGAGATTGCGTTTAGGAATTGGCAGACCTCCTGGTCCTATGGATCCAGGTGATTTTGTCTTAAAACCATTTAACTTCTTTGAAAAATCTCAAATGACTGAGTATTTATCAGCTAGCACTAAAGCGTTATCAGACATTGTTTCATTAGGGGTAGATCAAGCACAAAATTTAAATAACGGAAATGCATAAATGAAAGATGAAACAGATTTAGAACTCGCTAAAAGATTAGCAATTGAAGCAGGAAAAAAACTTGCCGATCATAGAAGAAACAATGCTGTTCCAGAAGATATAACAAAGAGAAAAACCTACGGTGAAGCAGCAGATCGAGTAAGTCATAACTTTTTGATGGATGAATTTGCCAAGGCAAGACCAAATGATTTAGTTTTAAGTGAAGAAGGAACAGATCCAACTGCCAGATTAAATTCAGCAAGATGCTGGATTATTGATCCTTTAGATGGAACTTTTTATTTTGCCAATAATAGAAATGACTTTGCAGTTCATATTGCCCTTTGGGAAAGAGATAGCAGTGCACAATCAAATATTTCTGTAGCAGCAGTATCTATGCCAGTGTTTGAAACTATTTATGACACAAGTTCAGTGAAAGTTGCTGCTAGATCAAATGATGTACCAAGACTTTTAGTTTCAGGATCTCGACCACCATTGCAAATGCCTCAATTAACCGCTGCCTTTGATGACAAATTTGGGGGAGTAGAAATAAAAAGTGTGGGTTCAGTTGGCGCCAAAGTTGTACAAATACTTGATGGCCATGCTGATGTTTATGTGCACACAACTGGTTTTTATGAATGGGATATCGCAGCTCCTCTTGGAATTGCTATTGCTGGAGGATTAGCAGTTTGTGACATTTTCGGAAATCCACTAAAGCTAAATCAGGAAAATGTCAGAGTAGAAAATGTAATTATTTGCAGACCAGAACTACTCAAGGTTGTGTTACAGGCTGTTTCATGAGTTTAGATTCAGTATTTAAAGAAATAACAAAAGTTGAGCCTTGGCTCAAAATTGCTCAAGCAATAAAAAATGAATCTGTTTATAAAATTGCCAGCCCTAATTCATTATTTCCAGTAATCGCTAACCACATTGTAAATAATTCTGATGGGGTTTTATTAGCAGTTTCCGCAAATGCCCGAGAAGCAGAAGACTTAGAGCACGCTTTAAAGCTGTGGAATAAAGATTTAACTGTGGCGCAATTTCCTGCATGGGAAACACTGCCACATGAAAAAATTGCTCCCACTTCAGACATTGTGGGTAGAAGACTTGGTGTGATTAGACGCCTTGTTCATCCTGATAATAAATTTAAAGATGCCCAAAAATTAGATGTAGTTGTTGCTCCAATTAGATCTTTAATGCAACCACTACTTGCATCATTAGCTGATTTAGAACCACTTGCACTAAACGTTGGTGACTCAATTGATTTAACTGCCGCTGTTACCAAACTTGTAGAAATTGGTTATGAACGAGTTGAAATGGTGGAAAGACGTGGTCACATTGCAGTACGCGGTGGAATATTAGATGTATTTGTTCCAGGTCATGAACATCCTTTGAGAATTGAATTCTTTGGCGATGATGTTGAAGAAATTAGAAACTTTTCAGTTGCAGATCAGAGAAGTTTAGAAGTTGCCCCAAATGGATTATGGGCTCCTGCATGTTACGAACCATTTTTAAATGAAGAATTTGAACCAGTTGGCAAGCTTCAACTTTTTACTGATTTGTTTCCTCAAAATAGCGTGGTATTAATAAGTGATGCTGAAAAAGTTAAATCAAGAGCAGCAGAAGTTTTAAAGACTTCAGAAGAATTTCTTAATGCAGCTTGGATGAGTGCATCACTTGGTGGAAACATTCCACAAGAAGTAGCTCTTGGTGGTTTTAAGGATTTACTAGACGTAGAAAAGAATGCATTAAAAAATGATCTGAAATGGTGGCAAGTAAGTCCGTTTATAGGTCACGTTGATGATGAACAAAACTTTGATGTTGTTGATTTAAAAGCACGAGTTCTTGATGGTTTTCGAGGTGATTTCACAGCTGTAATTACGGAATTGCGAAACAAATTAAGTTTGAAATGGAAGGTAGTTATAGCTTCTGCTGGGGCAGGTTCAGCGCAAAGGTATTTAGAACAACTTTCTGGTGCTGATTTAGCAGCCAAAATTACAGAAAATGAATTAGCAAACAACTTAGTCAATATTTATATTTCTAATATTTCCCACGGTTTTTCTCTACCTGAACAACAACTATTAGTGATCTCTGATACCGACATAGTCGGCATGAGATCAAGTATGAAAGATGTTTCCAAACTTCCTACCAAGAGAAAAAACAGCATTGATGTTTTAACTCTTGTTCCAGGAGATTACATAGTTCACGAACAACATGGTGTTGGTAAATACATTGAAATGACCAGTAGAACTGTGGGCAATGCCACCAGAGAATATTTAGTCATTGAATATGCCGCATCCAAAAGAGGACAACCTGCAGATCGCTTATTTGTTCCAACAGATCAACTAGATCAAATCACCAAATTTATTGGTGGAGAAATTCCATCGCTAAATAGATTAGGTGGAATTGATTGGGAGAAAACAAAAGGCAGAGCCAGAAAAGCTGTTAAACAAATTGCTGCTGAATTAATCAGACTTTATGCTGCCCGACAAGCATCTAAAGGTTTTGCATTTTCTCCAGATACTCCATGGCAGCGAGAACTTGAAGATGCATTTGCTTACGTAGAAACTCCAGATCAACTTTCTTGCATTAATGAAGTTAAGAAAGACATGGAAAAAAGTGTGCCTATGGATCGAGTTATTGCAGGAGATGTGGGTTATGGCAAAACCGAAATTGCAGTAAGAGCAGCATTCAAAGCAACTCAAGATGGCAAACAAGTTGCAATTCTTGTGCCCACCACTCTTTTAGTACAACAACATTTCAACACTTTTAGTGAAAGATATTCACCATTTCCTATAAACGTTAAACCTCTTTCTAGATTTCAAAGCACTAAAGAAATAAATGAAACATTAGCTGGAATTGCTGAAGGAACAGTTGATGTCGTTATTGGAACACATCGATTACTAACTTCAGATGTGAGATTTAAAGATCTAGGACTTGTAGTAATTGATGAAGAACAAAGATTTGGTGTTGAACACAAAGAGCACTTAAAAGCTTTAAAAACAAATGTTGATTTTCTAACAATGACTGCTACTCCAATTCCTAGAACTCTAGAAATGTCTTTAACTGGAATTAGAGAAATGTCGGTAATTCAAACTCCACCAGAAGATCGTTTACCAATTTTAACTTTTGTGGGCGCTTATGATAAGCGACAAGTAGCAGCTGCCATTAGACGAGAATTATTAAGAGATGGTCAGGTTTTCTTTGTTCATAACAGAGTTGCAAGTATTGATCGAGTCACTCATGAATTACAAGAATTAGTTCCAGAAGCAAAATTTGCAGTGGCTCATGGTCAGATGAATGAACATGAATTAGAACAAGTCATTCTAGATTTCTGGGCCCAAAAATATGACGTACTAGTTTCTACAACCATTGTTGAATCTGGTTTAGATATTCCAAATGCCAATACTTTAATTGTTGATAGAGCAGACAATTTCGGTTTATCCCAACTTCATCAAATCAGAGGCAGAGTTGGCAGAGCCAGGGAAAGAGCATATGCCTACTTCTTTTATCCAGAAGAAAAACCTTTAACAGAAAATGCTTACGATCGCTTAGCCACAATTGCTCAACACACAGATTTAGGTTCAGGAATGGCAGTAGCACTAAAAGATTTAGAAATTCGTGGTGCAGGAAATATTTTAGGTGGCGAACAATCAGGTCATATTGCTGAAGTTGGATTTGATTTATACGTCAGATTAGTAGGCGAAGCTCTAGCTGTTGCAAAAGGTGAAGCACCAAAAGTTGATACTGAAATCAAAATTGAATTATCTCTTGATGCTCATATTCCACATGATTACATCAAAGAAGAAAGACTTCGTATGCAAATTTATAGAAGACTTGCTGAGGTTAAAGAAGAATCAGAAGTGGCAAATATTGCTGAGGAATTAATGGATCGATTTGGAAAGTTTGGTCCACCTGTAGAAATATTGCTGGCTATTGCCAAATTAAGAGTATTAGCGAGAAAAGTTGGCGTTAGTGAAATAGTGCAACAAGGAAAAGTCATTAGATTTGCACCTCTTGAATTACCAGATTCTCGAATCCTTAGACTTAATCGTCTGTACCCAGGAACTCAAGTTCGTGCAACAGTACGATCGATTCAAGTACCTGCACCACTAACTGCTCTTGTTAATGGTCAAGTATTAAAGAATCAAGAATTACTCAACTGGATAACAGAATTATTCAATCAAGTTTTTGAAGACGAACTGAAAGGAACACCATGAAGAAGCAATTAAAGAAAGTAGTTGGCTTACTTTTTGTTTCTAGTGTTCTAATTGCCTGTGGTCAACAAAACCCAGGAACAGCCGCTTTTGTAGGAGATGCTCGAATTACTTCTGATCAATTAAGTGTCTATTTAGATGATTTAAGATCTGTTGTGCCAATTGAAAATAATGATCAAGGAACTGCTCAAACCAGAGGAGTACTTGCTCGCTTAATTATTAGTCAAATCATTAGTGAAGCAGTAACCGAATCAAATGCGATAGTTGACCAAAGTTTAGTTGCTAAAGATTATGAAGCTTTAGAGAAACAATCTGGTGGAGCAGAAGCACTAGCTGTGTTTGCTGGTTCTAGAAATGTGCCACCGATGCTGATTAAAGAAGTATTAAGTCAAAATCGTGCGATCGAAGCAATAGGAAAAGTTCTTGAACCAAATGCACCCGAATTAGTGCAAAGAGCAAGAGGTGAAGGTTTACTTTTAAATATTGCAAATTCTAAAAAGATTGAAATCAATCCTCGTTATGGTTCATGGGTTTCAGAAAATGGATCAATTGCACCACCTGCAAATGAATTAAGTGAACCTGCCTTTGCAAAACCGATTGATCTACTTACAAACCCTTAAGTAAATGGCAAAACATAATCCACCCAGCAAAAATGGTGTGGCAGGTCTTATTGAATTAATGAATATTTTGAGATCCAAAGATGGTTGTGCTTGGGATAACGAACAAACTCATCAAAGTTTAATTGAATATTTATTAGAAGAATCTTTTGAATTTGCTGAAGCTGTTGAATCAGGGGATCGACAAGCAATCCGAGAAGAATTAGGCGATGTTTTATTACAAGTAGTTTTTCATTCCCGAATAGCCCAAGAAGATAAATCAGATCCATTCAATATTGACGATGTTGCAAATGTCATAACTAACAAACTTGTGAAACGCCATCCTCATATTTTTGGTGAGAGTGGAGAGTTATCTAAAGAACAAGTCGAAGCTAATTGGGAACAAATCAAACAAAAAGAAAAAGGGAGAACCTCAATTACTGACGGGGTTCCTGTTGCCATGCCTGCACTAATGCATGCAGACAAATTAATCACCCGAGTTAAAAGCCTTGATGAAAACATTGCCCAAGTGACAAAGTCACCACAGGTAGAAAACCTAACTCAAGAATTACAAGGCGAAGAAGAAGTAGGACAATTCTTACTATCTTTTGTGGCCATGTGTAATGAAAAAGGAATTGATTCAGAATCTGCTTTAAGAAAAGCTATTAGTAAATATCGAGAAGAAATAAAGAAATCAGAAAACTAAATTAATCTTTCGCTTCAAACGAATTTCAGCTGCTTGAACGTGTGGACCTTTTTTAGCTTTATTGGGAAGTTTTAAAAGCATTCTTCGCAATATTTTCAAAGTTAAATTAGTTGAGGCATCAGCAAATCTTGGTCCTGCCAAAGTGGAACCTCGCCATGAATCTCCATACATCTTTCTTACCCAACGAGGTAAAGATGCAAAAGACAAACTGACCACAATTGCCCACATAATTTGTGAGGGAGTTAAGTATCTAAAGAATTTACTCATCGGTGGCAAGAAGATAAACCTGGCTGATTCTCGAACTGCTTTATCTGCAATTAATTCATGACGTTTATTTTCATAATAGTCATTTAACTCATCAACATTTGAGGGACAAATTGCAGGATCAAGTCCAATTAATTCTGCTGCAATTAATTGTTCTTTCACATATCTATCTTGATCAGCTTTACTAAAATTCATTCCTGATCTCATTGCAATATCTAATAGGGAATCTGTGAAACCGTTATGAACCCATAACAATAATTCAGGAACATCAAGTCCTAAAGCTTTATGCATTGCTCGTACCTTTGAAGCTGCTCTATCTGCTTCTTCTTTTGTGCCAAAAGAAATTACACCTATATATTCAGCAGTTCTTAATAATCTGCCGAATGGTTCTTCTCTATAACGAGAATGAGCTTGCACTCCACCAAAAGCTCTTGGTTCTAAGGCTTGCAAAAATAATGCTCGAACTCCACCAACAACAGCCATCACATCAGAATGAATTCTCCATGTGATTGTTTCTGGACCAAAGTAACCTTGATCATTTGAAATTGTGTCAGGTGTTCCGAAGGTCAATTCTGGTGCAAGCATGCTCATACATTTACACACTTTTAATGTCTGCACCACTCGAAGGTAGGATGAGAGCACAACAAATTAAAATATTAGGAGAAATTAGTGGCCACGATTGAAAAAGTAATTGCCCGTGAAATTTTAGATTCTCGTGGAAATCCAACTGTAGAAGTAGAAATCGGCCTATCTGACGGAACTCTTTCCAGAGCCGGTGTCCCATCTGGTGCATCAACTGGTGCTTTTGAAGCTCATGAATTACGCGATGGTGAGAAAAGATATGGCGGCAAAGGAGTATTGAAAGCCGTTGAAGCAATTGAAAGTCAAATTGCACCAAAAATTAAAGGTTTAGATTCAACTGATCAAAGAAAAATAGATCAACTAATGATTGATCTTGATGGCACACCAACAAAATCAAATCTGGGAGCCAATGCAATTTTAGGAGTATCCCTTGCAGTTGCAAGAGCATCTGCCGAATCAGCTAAAGAATCACTATTTAGATATATCGGTGGCAAAGATGCAAATCTTTTACCGGTGCCAATGATGAACATTCTTAACGGTGGAGCTCACGCTGACACTGATGTTGAAATTCAAGAATTCATGATTGCCCCAATTGGTTTTAAAACATTTTCAGACGCATTACAAGGTGGCGTTGAGGTTTACCACGCATTGAAATCAGTGTTAAAAAGTAAAAAACTTGCAACCGGTTTAGGTGATGAAGGTGGATTTGCACCACAATTGCCAAACAATCGTGCTGCTCTTGATCTAATTTTAGAAGCAATTGCTAAAGCGGGATTTAAACCAGGTGAAGAAATTGCACTAGCACTTGATGTTGCAGCAACTGAATTTTACAAAGATGGAAAATATTCATTCGAAGGAGAAGCTAGAACTTCTGAATGGATGGCAGATTATTACGCCAAGTTAGTTTCTGATTACCCACTGGTTTCAATCGAAGATGGTATGAACGAAGAAGACTGGGCAGGTTGGAAACATTTAACAGATGTTGTGGGCAGCAAAGTTCAACTTGTTGGTGATGATTTGTTTGTTACAAATCCGACTAGATTACAACGCGGCATTTCTGAATCAACTGCAAATGCATTATTAGTTAAAGTTAACCAAATTGGTTCCTTAACTGAAACTCTTGATGCCGTAAAACTTGCACAAGAAAATAAATTTTCCACCATGATGAGTCATCGATCAGGTGAAACAGAAGACACCACAATTGCTGATTTAGCAGTTGCCACCAAAGGTGGACAAATTAAAACAGGTGCTCCTGCTCGAGGAGAACGTGTTGCTAAATACAACCAATTGTTAAGAATTGAAAAAGAACTAGGAAGTTCTGCGGTTTATGCGGGTCGCTCCGCATTT
>Ga0114968_10002938_pt1 | contig 12878 bp, 13 predicted proteins | sample M_130807_EF_Meta_FD_87020 | JGI IMG/M metagenome (GOLD analysis project Ga0114968, IMG submission 87020) | Freshwater microbial communities from Lake Montjoie, Canada to study carbon cycling - M_130807_EF_MetaG | ecosystem: Environmental > Aquatic > Freshwater > Lake | place: Lake Montjoie... | reverse complement strand
TGCGGTTGCATGTGTCGGCAGACTGAAGTTGAAGACATCGGAGAGATCATCCAGTCCGGCGCGCAAGTATTCCCAGTTTTGCTCCCTGGCCTGGATGAATGCAGGGAGTTTCAGCAGTTGCTTCCGTCCAATGGCGGCCTGCGGATCAAGCGGCTTGAGATTATAGCCAAGGTGGCTGTAGGTGTATTTGTGGTCGTACCCCTTAGGGAGTTCGCCGAGATTCCATCCGAAGCGTTTGCCACAAGAATTATCCTTACCGGATGGACACCAGCAGTCTCGACCCCAGTCACGGAAACTTTCGGCGTAGGTTTTGAGGGGTGGCCGAGAAACGATGTTCACGGCACCACCCTCTCCCATCGTAAGATGATGCGGTGGATAGAATGACTGGGTGGAGATATCCCCCCAAGTACCTGTGTAACGGGTGATGTGCGTGCCATTTTCTGCGATGCCAGGAGAGTTTTCTGTGATTCCAAGCGCCTTGGCCTTCTCGATCGGCATGGAGTAGGTGCACCCGAGGGCATCGCAGTTATCCTCAATCAGCCAGAGCTCATGTTTGCGGCAAAACTCAAGTACACTGGCGACATCAAAAGGATTCCCCAGTGCACTGGCGATCATCACGGCCTTTGTCTTTCCTTGCCTGAATGCGGCCTCCAGCTGGTCCGCGCGGACATTGCCAGTAGCAGGATCGTTATCCACGAAGACGGGGATTGCTCCACTCTGAAGAATCGGGGCAACGGTCGTGGGGAATCCTGCGGCTACCGTGATCACTTCATCGCCGGGCTTGACTCTCTTGTGATCTGGGAGCTTGTGCGTGGTTAGCACGGAGATGGCCACCAGATTTGCCGAGGAGCCCGAGTTCACTAGAAGCGAGTATTTGACCCCCAGAAAAGCCGCCAATTCTTTTTCGAAGGCTTCTCCTTCCGGTCCAAGCGTCAGCCAGAAATCTAACGTGCTTCCGACGGCCGCCTCGACCTCATCCTCCGTGAAAACGCGGCCAGCGTAGGGAACAATCGTCTCGCCCGGAATAAACGGTGAACGACTTGTGTCGGCACCGGGCCGCTGTGCTGCGTGGGCGAGTTTTGAATACTCTCGGGTAAGACGCAGGATCTCCTCTTTGAGTTGTGGAAGGGAGTTGCTCATGTGGTGTAATCTACGATCTGGCGACGGGTAATATCAAGAGCGGTCGCCTTGTTCTCGCGGACATCCCGATACCACACAGCTGTTTTTTCAACAGTTTGTGCAAAGCCCCACTTCGGCCGCCAATTCAGGACGGCCTCGGACCGGGCAATAGAAAGATTAAGTAGCGTGGCTTCATGCGGAGCTTGGGGATCGGAAGCATCCCTCCAGGATCCCTTGCAATGCTTCAGCAACTCGTCGACAAGATCCTCAACGGTTCGGTTGGAATCAGGTCCAGGGCCAAAATTGAAAGGCAACGCCACCGCTGGATTCTCAGCTAAACGAGCGATCAGTGTCAGGTATCCGCTAAGGGGCTCAAGGACATGCTGCCATGGCCGGACGGCCTTGGGATTGCGGACAGCAACTGTTTCACCCATTTCCGATGCTCTCATGGCATCGGGGACAATACGATCCTCGGCCCAATCACCGCCGCCGATGACATTGCCGGCACGGGCGCTAGCAAGACGAACTGGCCCTTTCTGAAAATAAGAGTTTCGATAAGCAGCCGTGGCGATCTCAGCCATGGCCTTACTGGAACTGTATGGATCATGCCCTCCTAAAGGATCACTTTCTTCGTATGCGCGACCCGACTCAAGATTTTCATAGCACTTATCGGTTGTGACGATCACGGCAGTGCAGGGGTGGGTAATGCTACGCAACGATTCCAGAACGTTGATCGTTCCCATCACATTGGTCTCATACGTCTCCACGGGAATCGCGTAAGAACGCCGCACCAAAGGCTGGGCGGCCATGTGGATGACAAAATCGGGCTGGAAGGAGCAAATGGAGCGCCTAAGCCCTTGGGCGTCCCGAATATCGGCCACTTCATGTTCAAGACGTCCGGCCAGGCCGAGCTGTTCAAAGAGCGCGGGAGCTGTGTCGGGAGCCAAAGCATAGCCGTGTACAACGGCTCCGAGTTGAAGAAGCCACTCGGAAAGCCATGACCCCTTGAACCCAGTGTGGCCTGTAATAAATACCCTCTTTCGCAAAAAAAAGTCAGTTAGGTTCATAAAGATGCCTTATTTCAAATACTTAAAGTTTTCATATGGAATCACAACAAAACGGCTCAGCTTATTTCAAATAAGGCCAAAATTAAAGTTCTTTATTTAAAATAATACTTCTTTTAAACGGATTGCCCTGATTTGTGAAAGCGAAGGCAAATTCTTGCTTGGCCGCCAGGTCAATAGATTTTTGGCCTTGGAAATTTTGAGGCCGCCGAATTTCGGTCTTTTAGCAGCTTGACATAGCTTTCTTGTGAGTGTCGGTATTATCAGCTCTTTATTCAGATTATAATTTTTACATATTTTTAAGGCAGCCTCATATCTGCTAAGTAATGGATTGTCTCCTGCTAAATGAAAGATCCCGCTTTTTTTTTGCTCTATGATTTTGCAAATTCCAGCAGCAAGATCCTTGGCGTTAGTTAAGTTTCCGTGCTGATCGTTTGCGACTTTTAAAGGAATTCCATTTTTAACACTATTCAGCACCGTATAAAGGAAGTTTTTTTCGTTTTTTTCTAAACCAACAACACCCATTGTTCTTACAATTACATTGTTCTTATTAATTTTTAAAATATCTCTTTCAGCGTGCTGTTTATATTTTCCGTATGTCGATATGGGGTTTGGCATATCGTTTTCCGAATATAGTTTTTTGTTGCCATTAAATATGTAGCTTGTCGAAAGGTGAATGAAGCGAATTTGCTTTGAATTTGCAAAAGCAGCTATTTTCTTTGGATAAATCCAGTTCTCGTTTTTACCGCGTAGTTTGTATAATTCACAACCATCTACCCAACTGAACCCCGCACAGTTTACTATTACATTGGGCTTGATCCTCATTATAACTCTTTTTATTTTCGCAATATTTGACAACTTGACCCGTATTAGCGTTTTGAACAATTTTTTCTTGTGGTATGTGCCTTTTACATAGTGACCATTTCTTTTGAGCTCCTGAAATAAATTGCTTCCTATTAGACCCGAGGCACCCAGAATTAATATTTTCATTTTCAAAATGGTGTGCGAAATAGATCGAGAGGCCTAAACCCTGCATCTCTTTTGGAAATAATTGGTTTTCTTACAGGCCAAGAAAACCCGAAACTATTCCAATGAATTCCCCTATCATGGGAAGGCGCGTGACTCGAGGTCGTTATATATAGCAATTTGGTGTTGTTTTCTAATGAAAGAAATCCGTGCGCAAAACCTGAGGGAACAATTAAGCTTGTTGGTTTTACAGCACTTAATTTAAATACCTTATGTTTACCGTAATCTTTTGAATTTCTCATTAAGTTTACAGCTACATTTAGTGATTTTCCGTTTATGCAGGTTATGATTTTCGAATGCTGAAACGGCGGAGCCTGAAAATGCATACCTCGCAAAACATTTTTCCCGGAAGTTGTATAGAATATTTCTGCAACTTGAGCAATCTTGTGTCCTCTCCCGTTGCTCAGTACTTTTATAAAAGCACCGCGTTTATCTTTAAAGATGTTTATCTTTGAAAGGAAGCAATCTCGAAGGTCTTCTGTCATTATATTATATGTCTTTAAGTGAAGTTATTTTAATATTGTCTGCAATTTACTATGAACGCGTTTTCGCAGGTCTATATATGTTTCTGCAAAACTATACTTTTTCATTAAGTTTTCTGAAAGCATAAGTGGTTATCATTTTGCTTAAAACATTTGTCGTGCTAATAATGGGACAACACATGTGATTGCATATTAAAACATAACTTTAAATCTTTGGAAATAGTAAATCAGTAAATTGCAATGCACCTTTAGTCATAAATCACCTGTCAATGCTATTTTTTGTAAAATACTTTCGTATACTTCAGTACTAAATTTATAACGGCGTTCGTGAAAAGATGCAGAGGGGTTTATTGGGTTTGAGAAAATGTAGGTATAGTCACTTCCCATCATTTGACAATTTGAATAGTCCCATACTTGGCCGTCGGAATGCGAGCACAAATTCGATATTAAATGAGATTCATCCATCGAAAACAGAATATTGCAGGCACCACTTCCATACGGCGCTATAAATACTTTGAAATGAGACATTAATGCTATCTGGTCGATCATTGAAAGCGATTCTGGCGGGGAAAATTGAAACATTCTATATTTCGTCATTAGTCTTGAGAATTCGTCTGAATTTATGCAATTTCGAGAATAGCCTCCTCTTGACAGGTAAATGCCATTATATTTACTGAAGTCTACGTTTCTAAGCGTAGACCTTTTCATCGCTTTTTCTCTTATTGAATTCCAAAGTTTTTTTAGTGCAAACCAATGATTGCCGTAATTTTCCAAAGTGCTTGGTATAATTAAATTTTTTACACGAACAAGTCCAGACGTTAAAGAAAGGCACTCAACTTGTTTGTCCAAGCTCAATTCAAAAAGCTCTTTACGAAAACTTTCATAGCTAATTCCACCACGAGATATCGCTACATGGTTATTTTGTAGGCTTGGATGCAGGTCCAATAAATTATTTATAAAATATGATGATGGTGTTGCTTGACCAAGATGGTGCCCAAAGCCGGTGTGACAATTGCCATATAAAAAATATGTTTTGTTGCGATCAAGGCTGATTGCTTCTTCAAATCTTATATTCGGGACACTTTCATTTTCCAATTTGTGAAAAGACTGATTTTTTTTTATAAAACTAGTATAAGGTCCTAATGTCGAGCCTAGCTGCCTTGTGCACTCAATCAAATGTTTCTTGCTAGTAAAAACTAAGCTGCCGTTCAATATATATGCGTTTTTTAAAAATAACAAGTATATATCAGGCGAGGGAATTCCGTCTTTTGTGCTTTGAAAGATTCTCGTCCATTTATCTGTTTGCTCTGTACTATCACCAACAATACAGCTTAAGGGGGTTGCTGGTTTTCGTTCTAATGGCCCGCTTTTATTATAGTAATAAATGGCATTATTTGATGACACTTCTTCACTGAAGAAATCGCAAACTGAAGATAGGCCAATTTGCGTAGTTTTTTTTTCATTATCTTTGCTCAGTTCCTTTAAACTGTTTTTAAGAGATAAATAGAATGAATCATTTATAGTATAATAATTCTCGCCTAAAACATACTCCTCGTTATACAAGGACATTGTTATAGAGCCTTTTTTAATAAAGATTTCTCCTATTATTTTCCCATCTATATTTTTAAGATAAATTTTGTTTTTAAGCTCACATATGTTCCATAGTTTTAATTCAGGCACATCAATATTAAATAAAAATGAATTGTTTTGACATAAGTTCAAATAAACTGACTCGCAAGCTTGTCCATTTAATTTGAAAAAGATAAATTCTTTTTTGTCTTGAAGATCAATGTTTTTCGGAAGGGTCTTTTGGGCCAATTTAAGTTTTTTCAAAAGCCTTCCAAAAAAGCTTCTAAAAATTGATCGTGAAAAAGTTTTAATCATGGAAAGATTTTTTATCACTTTTATTATTTAATATATTTTTGGAGTTTGCCTCAATGTTTGAAATGCTTGCAGAAATAATAAGTCAGGAATAACGCCCAGTGGTGCCTGTTGAAGATAATTAGTTTAGTTAATTTAAGCTTCTTTTTATAACTCTGAGAATTGCTTGTAATGAAGCTAATGGTTTTTGTGTCAACTCTTTCCCATGTAGATTTACTTATCTGCACTTCACGCGAACAAAGAAGCCTTGAAGATTTAATGCCGCAAATCTTTGCTGCTTTAAGAAGCATTAATAGCAGGCCTGCTGAAAAGGAGTAATCAGCTGGAACTTTTTTATCCCAATAATACTTTTTAAGTTTTATTTCTTCCTCTTGTGCTGTTACAGCATTGTAAATGTACATTGGTTCAGCGACAAGCTTTGCAGTGCAATTATAAAACATTGCACACAAACTAACAGAGTGCGCATAAAGCTCAGAGACTTTCCTAAAGTCTTCAATGAGATTTTCACTGAAATATCTTTTGCGAAACAAAAGAGATGAAAATGCAGCAGTAGCTGACGTAAATCCGTAATCTAGCCAAAGATTAACTGCTCTGATGTAAAACTTGGATTTTTCATTACTACCGAAATTACTTACTTGCTGACCACTGGGCGCTCTAATCACACTATTAAGCAAGTAAAAGTCGGTTGCTTCATCCAAGTGATTAGACAAATTTGAGAAGCAGTTTAATAGCGGCTCATCATCATCGCCAAAAATCCAAACTAAGTTTCCGTTTGCTTTTTTAATTGCACCACCCAATGCGCCTTCGGGGGATTCGTAGGGTGTATTTTGTCTCGCATATTTTATAAATGGATAAATCTTTTGATATTCTCTAACAACGGTTTCGGTGTTGTCTTCTGAAAAGTTGTCAACAACACATATCTCAATTGGTCTAAAGCTTTCTGACTTGAAATATGCATTTATAAAATGTTGTATTGTTTTATTTAGAGATATGCATCTATTTCTTGTGGGAATAACGACAGAAAGACTTATGCTCTTTTGGTTTTTTTCTATCATTAAATCATATATTTTAAAAGATTGCGTTTAGGATATTTATATTCGTTTTTTACCAAATTTTCCAAGGTGCTTTATTTTTTTCCCAAAGCTCTTCAAGATTTTGTTTATCACGCAATGTATCCATTGGCTGCCAATAGCCCTGATGACGAAATGCATGAAGTTGCCCTGAGGAGGCCAGGCCTTGGAGCGGTTCCCGCTCCCAGATCATCTCATCTCCGGAGATCAAATCCAGAACGCTTGGCTCCAGCACAAAAAAGCCTCCGTTGATCCAGCCCCCGTCACCCTCCGGTTTTTCGACAAAATGGGTCACTGCGTTGCCATCCACATGCATGGCCCCAAAACGGCCGGGCGGCTGAACAGCCGTCACCGTGGCCTTCTTGCCGGCCGCCTGATGAGCCCGGATGACCTCAGTAATGTCCACATTGCCCACCCCGTCCCCATAGGTCATACAAAAGGTTTCTTTCGGGACGTAACTTTGAATTCTCTTCAGCCGACCGCCCGTCATGGTGGACTCCCCAGTGTCCACCACGGTCACCTTCCACGGCTCCGCGTTGCGCTGGTGGACTTCCATGGAGTTCTTTTGCATGTCGAAAGTCACATCTGACATGTGCAGGAAGTAGTTGGCGAAATACTCCTTGATCACGTATCCTTTGTGTCCCACGCAGACGATAAAATCCCGAATGCCATGGGCGGAGTAGATCTTCATCACATGCCAAAGAATCGGCTTGCCCCCGATCTCCACCATCGGTTTTGGCCGCGCGCCAGATTCTTCTGAAATCCGCGTGCCCAACCCGCCAGCCAGAATGATGCACTTCATAACTAGCTCACTTTATCCAATATTTCCTCAGGAGGAATCACAAACTTTTTCACACCACAAGAGGCGTCCTGCGTGGGGGTAAATTCAGAATTCGAAAAGAAGGGGGCCCTCTGTTAGCTTGAACTGGTGCAAGAACTGAAAAAGATTTGGGCGTTTGGGATCCCTTACCTCAAGCCGTACCGATTTCGATTTGTCCTCGGGATTTCCTTAAGCATCTTCTTTGGTGTTTCCAACGGCCTGTTTGTTTTGTCGATAAATACCTTGTTCAACCGTTTGGCCCCTGCCCCAGCACAAACTCCGCCGGTGGCCCAGATCGAATCGATCCCAGCCACCGAAACTGTTTCGTTCGACAAAAGAATTAAGGCCGCTTTGAAAGAAAAAACAGCGGCTATAGGCAAGAGCTTCCAAGCCGCTTCGGACGAGTGGCTCCCGCGGATGGGGCAGAAAATCACCTGGAAACAGATGCTCGGTGGCTTTTCTCTTCTTCCACTGGTCATGGGCGTTCGGGCTATGGCCAGCTACTTTAGTACCTACTGCCTGACATGGGTCAGCGCTCGAGTCATCCGAGACATGCAGGTCGCCGCCCTGTGTAAGGCTCAGGAACTTTCCATGGCCTTCTTTCAGAAAATGTCGGTTGCAGACCTTTACGCAAGAATTACTGCCGACACCAGTGCCATCTACACGGCTATGACCAACGGCTTTATCGACACGATCCGAGAGCCTTTTACTGTTTTGAGCATACTGATCAGCATGTTGGTGATCGACTGGAAGCTAACTCTTATTTCCATCTGCATGCTGCCTCTGGTCGCTGTGCCGGTTGTCTCAAGTGGTCGTCGACTGAAGGCTCTCACTAAGAGGTTTACTGGCTTAAGCGTTACCCAAAGTGGCGGGCTTTTAGAAGCCCTCGCTGCAGTCCGTATCGTTAAGGCTTATGCGATGGAAGCTCTCCAACTCCGATCCTTCCGTGAGCAGGCGAATCTCGGGGTAGAGATGAGCGTGAAGACAGCCCAGACCCGGAATCTACTAAATCCCCTGATCGAGATTTTGGCGATGCTCGGCATCGGATTTCTCCTCATCTTCGTTTTCTCCACCAGCGCTAAGCCCGGTAATCTCGTTGCCTTTCTCAGCGCTCTCCTTCTCGCTCCCCTATCAATTAAACGGATCGCCAATCTGCATCTCACCCTTCAGATGACCACGGTCAGCACTCAGAGATTGGAGGAGCTGTTTTCGGAAAAACCTACGGTAGTCGAGCCCGCAAACCCCCGCCCCTTAAAATCCTTCCAAAAGGGGATCCTCCTGCAAAATGTAACCTTTTCTTACGGACATACCGATGTTCTCCACGATATTAGCTTGGAGATTCCAAAAGGGAAAAAGATAGGCCTGGCGGGAGAAAGTGGTTCAGGCAAAAGCACGCTGATCAACCTGCTGATGCGTTTCTACGATCCGACAAAAGGTAAGTTGCTTTTCGACGGCCACGACTTGCGCGACTACGCGACGAAGGACTTACTCCACCAGATGGCTCTAGTCAGCCAGGACGTCGTGCTTTTTGACTTACCAGTTGGCATCAACATTGGTTTTGGCAAAGAGAATCCAACCCAGCAGGAAATCGAGCAGGCGGCCAAACATGCCTATGCTCACGACTTCATTATGAAGATGCCCCTGGGATACAATTCCCCTTGCGGCGAACGTGGCCAGCTTCTTTCTGGTGGTCAAAAAGCCCGTGTCGCGATCGCTAGGGCATTTGTCCGCAACGCTCCGATCCTAGTTCTAGACGAACCGACCGCTGCCTTGGATTCCCGTGCAGAGAAAGAGATCCAGACCGCCATCGATTCTCTGGAGGAAGGCAGAACCGTTATCTGCATCGCCCATCGCCTTTCGACCCTTGCTAACATGGATGAAATTGTTGTGCTCGATCAAGGTCGGATGGTGGAACGTGGAACTTTTGAGCAGCTCCTCAAGGCCAAGGGTCATTTTGCAAAGATGGCGGAACAGCAGAGGCTAACGGCGGCGAGCTAACAGGAGCCTACTCTCATCTGGCCGTCAGAAATCGGATGACGGAGGGCGGTGGCCGGACCCCTCTCTTTTCTTTACAAGCTAACTTGGGAATTGACTGATGGCATTATGGCAGTATGATGCCAACATGGTGCGAACACAGATACAGCTTAAAAGCCAAACTTACGAAAAACTAAAGGCTAGATCTAAGGGGTCTGGGGAAAGTATATCTGAAATCGTCCGCCGATCTCTCGATCAGACGATCGAGTCGCAAGAGTGCGATCAAAAATGGGCCCGTGCCTTGAGCTCGTTGGGCAAATTTACAAGCGGTCTGAACAATCTCGCCGAAAAGCACGATGAGCACTTGGGCGATCGTTGGTGAATACCGTCTTTGTCGATACCTCGGCTTTCTTGGCAACACTGGACAAAGGGGATCGCTTTCACGAAAACGCGGCAAAAAAATGGTCCTCTCTGGCTAGAGGCAAGACTGAGTTGTGGACGACAGACTATGTCCGCCTGGAAAGCTGGTCTCTTATTCAGCGACGGTTGGGTGCTGAGGCGGTGATGGCCTTTCAGGACGACTGGTTGCCCTTATGCAAAATTCACGAGGTTGGTCGTGATGGATTTGAGCGTGCCGCCGCGCAGTGGCGCATTGCCCAGCGTCGCAATCTTAGCTTAGTAGATTTGACCAGCTTTGATGCCATGCGACAGCTGGCCATCCGAACGGCTTTGGCCTTTGACCAGCATTTTCAGGAAATGGGGTACTTAGGTGTTGAGGCATAAACTTCAGGGCGGGTAGTTAGACTATTTCGGAATGCGGATTTAGAATTTCGAATTGAGGATAAAGCAATGAACAAGGTTGTTGGAAAATCATTTTGGAATTTGGATTTGGGATTTTTGATTTTACAAAGGGAGCTAAAGATTGAATAAGGCTGAACTGGAGCAGCGGACAAAAGAGTTCTCGCTGCAATTAATCCGGTTTTTGGAAAGTCTGCCCAAAAACTACCTTGGCGAAACCCTGGGCCGACAGCTGCTTAAATCCGGCACTTCCATCGGGGCAAACTACCGGGAAGCTAATCGGGCGGAGTCCAAGGCAGATTTTATCCATAAATTGGCCATTGTGGAGAAAGAAGCCTCGGAAACCCTCTATTGGCTGGAATTGATGCTGGAAGCCGGAATCGGGGCAAATCAAGAGGCCATAAGGCTTATGCAGGAGGCCAAGGAACTGTTGGCCATATTTACAGCGGCTGGACGAACATCGAAAGGGTTACGGTGATTGCGAATTCCGAATTTGGAATTTCGAAATCCAAAATTCAAAATGAATCAGCCTTCCGGCGGGAGTCGGCCTTCGGCGATGGCACGGCGGCGGTTAATGGGAAATTGCAGGGAGAAGGTCTCTGCCTCCTCCAACCAGCGGAGTTTTTCTATCAGGGTCATTCTCATTCCATTTTGTAACATGGTTCGCTCGGCGCCTTCAAAGTTAGCGTCTTTCCATGCTGGATGATTGTCGAACTCTTCTTGGGTCATTTCAGTTTTCCAATTTTTTCTAGCATATCGATATCTGCCAGATCCTTCAAGCGACCCGCCTCTTTTTTCATCTGAATCAATGCATCCCAGCCCACGACCCTAGCAATCAGGCCCGGCGCAAGCTCTTGATGCAGCGCGGTCGCATGTTCCTTGTCGAAATCAAATGGCTCCCTAACAAAGACATCAACTTGAGTTCGAGTATGCTGATCCGACCAGAACTGCAAAACCAACATTCCCTTTTCCCTTCTCCACAACTCCCTTTTTTGCTCATCGGCAAAATCCTTTCCGGTGACAGGAACCCGGGCTCGGTACCCAATCTTTTCCATCGCTTCCCAAGCCGCCACGATGTTCTCGGGCTTTAGTTGAATGACCAAATCGAGATCCATGGTCAATCTCACATATCCATGCACATTTACCGCAACCCCACCCACGATAAGATACCTTACCCCAGCTTCATTCAGCGTTCGAACGACAGCTTCTACACTTCGGGCTTCCATCCCCCTTTACTACCCGCAATCGGACAAAAACAAACAGGGAAAAGCCATTTTGAAATTTGAATTGCGAATTTCGAAATCACAAATCCACATTCTAATTACGGCTTAGGCGGGAGGGGCTTTTGAGAAAGCTTGTGCTCCAAAAGACGGGTGTGGCGGACGAGGGTGGAGTAGAAGGTTGAAGCGGCGATATAAAAGCCCGGAAAGCCATCGAGAAAGCCAAACCGGAAAACATAGGCCCGGAAAAATCTCCAGAACGCACGAAAGGTGGCCTCCGCAGGTGCCCACTTTGCTTTTTTCTTAAGCCGCGATTCTAGATAGAGATCAGAGAAGTAGTTGATCTTGGAAATATAGCTGGAGATGGAGGGATTCGAGTAGTGGAGGATATCCCCAGACAACGTTCCAACTCTGCCTTCCACTATCAGTCGGTCGTGCGGATCCGTCCCTCCCCACTTCGCCTTACCCGCACGCCAGAGCCGTGTCTGCCAATCCGGATACCAGTCACCATGTCGAACCCAGTGGCCGAGAAAGAGTGAACAGCGGGCCATCCGCATAGCGACAGGATCTCCATCTTTCGCCGTCAGAAAAAAACGGTGAACCGAATCCTTTAATTTGTCGGAGATTTCTTCGTCAGAATCGAGGCCCAGGATCCAAGGTTGGGTAGCCTTATCCGCAGCCGAGTTCTTTTGGGCAATATGCTCTTTCCACGATTCTCGGAATACTTTGGCCCCATGCTCAGTCGCAATTTTATCGGTACCATCCGTGACGTCGTCGTTCACCACCACAATCGTCTCGGCGACCCACCCCTGGACGCTTTGGAGGGCCCGTCCGATTCGAGCGGAGTCGGGTCCCGAGATCATGCAAACAGAAATAGGGAGCGGGGTAGGCATAGGGTTAGATTACCGATAATAGCCTGAAGATGAAGATTAAGATCGAACTTCCTTCTTTATCGGCTCGCAGGAGGACAGGTTTATGTTTATGTTTCTAAGTTGAAGGACAGGTGCCGGAGCGGTCTATCGGGCTCGCCTGGAAAGCGTGTGTTGGGTTAAACCAACCGTGGGTTCGAATCCCACCCTGTCCGCCCTTTCTTAGGACAGGGAATCCATTCTGCGGGACGCGAGAATTGGCTAGGTCTCAGGGTAACGGGGGACCAATCCCACCCTGTCCGTTTTCTTTTGAGGACAGGGGTATTTACTCACGCAAAGGACGCTAAGGGCGGAAAGGGAATGCTTTTTATTTGCCTTTGAGTGCGTGGCGGCCGTGGCGTGAGGTTTTGGGGTTTACCCCATCCAAACAAACTCAACGGGCTTTGCAATCCGTGGGTCCAGGCTGTGATGAACCGGGCAGCCCAGTGCGGCTGCTTCCAGTAGTTTTCTTTGCGGATGATTCCCGAGGAGTGGAATAGAGATAGTCGATTTGAG
>Ga0114968_10002937_pt1 | contig 12883 bp, 14 predicted proteins | sample M_130807_EF_Meta_FD_87020 | JGI IMG/M metagenome (GOLD analysis project Ga0114968, IMG submission 87020) | Freshwater microbial communities from Lake Montjoie, Canada to study carbon cycling - M_130807_EF_MetaG | ecosystem: Environmental > Aquatic > Freshwater > Lake | place: Lake Montjoie... | reverse complement strand
CAAAATACTTGCATTGTTTTTGTACATTTTGTAAATGCTATTGAGTTTTCGTAAATCTCCTTGAACAAATTGAATAATATTATTGAATGTATCATCTTCATTAATAGGAATAATATTTTTCATGATAACAGACACTTGCTCTTTCGTTGGAGTTATAATTTCAATTGTACTGCAAACTTTCATAAGTTCTTTTATTTTTTTATCAATGTGATAATTACCTATGCAAATAATTGGATTTAAGGTAACATCTTCTTGTTTTTGTTTTTTAGTTTTTTTTGGGCGAATAAGTTTTATTAGAGTGTTAATACCACCTTTATCACCATTATTCATTCCATCAATTTCATCCATAACAATTGCAATTTTTTTTACTTTTTTATGAAAGAGACTCATAATATTTTTGTCAGACATATTATGTTTTGTAATAGTATCAATTACTGATTTATTGCGTATGTCTCCAGCATCATATTTTATTACATCATAGTTAAGTTCTTTTAATATGTTCATGACAAAAGAAGTTTTTCCAGACCCAGGATCTCCATAAACATAAATACCTTTTTTCAAAAGCGGGTCTTTTTTATTTAATTCAAAATGGGACAATATGTCTTTCATTTGCTTAACGTGCATTTCTCTGTTTAGCAAATTATTTAAATTTAGATTCTCCATTTTATATTTAAAGTTCGATTCTTTTTATGTTGATTTTTACTTAATGCCGATTCGTAAAATATATTTTTATAAAAGCATTAGCGGGGAACCTAGGTTTAACGAAGTAGCACACTCCTGCCCTTCTGAAAGGAAAGACCCTTACCATTTTCAATAACAACTTTTATTTATTGAAAATTAACTTTTTTAATCCAAGTATAACGGCTATATTTGTTGTAAAATTATGGTTTTGATGAAGCATTATATACCGCCGAAAAATTTGTTAACGTATTTCCTGAAGCATCGCAAGGATTGGAAACACCATAAGTAATCCCATCCCAAGTTACTCCGCAATTTGTTGCCCATTGATATTTAGCGCATAATGAATTGCCTCCACTAAAAATAGGTTTAGTAAAGTCCATTGTTAAATACTTTTGAGACCCCGATGGTTTACAAGTACCATTTCCTAAATTTTTAACATTGGTACATTGTGAACCATTTCCAGATAAATCAACCCAAAAATCAGGGCATTCACCAACAAGCGGAGGCCATATAGAAGTGCTAGCTTTTTGTAGGGAATAACCAATTAACACTAAAACTATAATGAGTATAATAATTGCTAAAAATAAAACAAATTTTTGGAATGAAGGCATATTTATATAATATAGTATGTGAATAAAATTATATAAAGCCTATATTTTTTTCTATTTTATTATTATATAAATGCAAAGTTCAAATGGAAGAGTAGATATTAAAACCGCAAGTACGTGTGATTTGTTTAAAATGTATGATAAAATTCCAGCAAATCAATGTGCAACATTTAGAAATCCCACAGAAGGTCTTTGGGATGACACTAAATTATCAAATGTGTTTTTTTCAAATGCTAATATTCAAATAATTCAAAATGGAATTAGGGCTGGAGTTTTTAAAAGGTCAAATGGCCAATACACAATAGGAGAACAAGATTGCGATTCTCTCAAAATAATTATGAGGAGTGTATTTTTGCAAAACGCAGTAAATAAGCCTACAAACATTAAAGGACAAATTGAACAATTGAACGACATTGTGCTTAATTATTGTATACAACAAGTTTATAGTGAAGCACAAGGCTACATGAAATATTTAGATGACGCCAGCACTTTAGTTGTTCCTTTGTCAAATCCTATGATGGAATCAACGTATGATAAACAACTTGAATTAAAACCTTGGTTTTGAATCAAATCAGAATGCAAATAAAAACATATTTTTTTATTTATTGAAATACTTTATTTTTGCCGCATTCTTCGAGTAACCTTTTTATTGCGCTTTGTTTTTTTATAGCGTTTTGTTTTTCTTTTTCTTCGTCCTCCTTTTTTACTTTTGCTTGATTCTCCTTTTTCTGGGTTTGGTTCTTCTTCTGCAAAATCCATTTCAACATAACCAGGAAGTTTATTAAGCGCTTTTTTACCAGCCTCATCTATAATAACTTCATATTGAACTTCGTCCATTAAGTTGCCAGAAATGTATGTAATAGTATCTCCAACTTGAATTTTATCATTATTTTCTTTGAAATAAACATGTGGATCTTGACTAGTAGTCCAATTTTTAGGCATTTATAAATTAAATAAATATTATTATTAGTAATTCAAAAACTATTTCTCTCCATTGGTCTTTTCCTTAAAGAAAAATTTAGGATAGTTTTGCGAATACAAAACGAGTATCATTAGTCCTAGAGGTAAAAACAATGGTTCATAATAGTTCAAATATGTCCAAATCATTACAAATATAATAGGAAAAATATGCGCCCTTGGAATCAGTTTATAACAATCTGAAGTTCGAAAATAAATCCATGTGCCAGAGAAAATTACCGCTATAATAACTTTATTGTCATAACTCAAATATTTATCTAAAAGCATTATATAGTATGTTTACAAAATTATATTTAGAGACAACAAATCCAAAACTTACTCTCTCCGGCTTACTTTCGCCAAGAATCATGATTGGAATTTTTGACTCAGTTCTATTTCATACAATAGTATATGTGTTGTTTTGCAATGTAGGAAGTTGGATTTTCTTTGGCAAAGTTTTATCAAAAGAGATTAACGCGCGACTTGCCATTGCGTTGACTATCATAATGGTTCTTGGTTACATTGGTAGACTTTTACATACGAGAGAAATTTATAGGGCTTATGATGGCGATATTGAAAAAACAAGAAAATACATTGATGACCATTACATTTCTTGGGTATTTTTATCATAAAGTTTTTGAATTAGACGCGCATTGTAAAAGTTTTTGAAAGAATGTGCCGTCTTGTTTTGATTCATTTTTTTGAGATTCAAGTTTCTTCAATTCAACCTTTTTAAATTCCGCCAACGTAGTCTCATCCAGCACATAAATTTTATAAATAGGTGAACCAAACACTGCAACATTTTCAAAGAACTCTGGCTTTGATTTCATAAAACTGGAAATAGTAATAAATCTATGTAATGGAATCGTCATAACATGTTCGTCATTTATTACTGCGACGTTGTAAAGTTTTGGAAAATTGTCATGGTAAATAGAAGTCGCTGCCGGTGGAATGAAATCCTGATTTTTTTCACTCGAAAAATCAGGATACACAACATTATAAATTTTTGCATAAAGGTCTTCTAATGAAATATCTTTATCAACGATAAGAGGCAAGTTTTTTTTCAAAGTATTAATCTTAAACTTAATGTTATTATTTTTGTTTTTGTTTTTGTTTTTGATTTGTTCCGCTACTTGATTATTCATGGAAAATCTATCATTATTTGATTTTTCAAAAATTGAGTATTCGAACATTGTTATTTAGTTGCAAATAAAAAAACTTTTATATTGAGTTCAATTTTTTTATAAACCATTTCAGTATACAAAATTATTAACTACTTGGTAGGCGCCTTGGACTTAATCTTAACAACGGATGCTTTTTTAGTTTGAAGACCACTCATCAACCTTTCACGCTCCTCCTTGTAACCAAGATAAGCCTCGCGTAAAGAATCTAGTTCAGAAGACCACATCTCTTGAATAGTTGTTGCCTCAATCGCAGTTAATTCTTTTTGCTTTGTCGAATGTTCCTTGTTCAATTTATCAACATTCTCTTCTGTAACACTATCCATTGGCATCTTGACCAAATATTTATATTCTTCATCATCGTTAATAGTATCATACTTTTTCATCTTTAACATAGTGCAGACCTCGTCTTTCTTCTTCTTGCGCAGGTCAATGGTTCCATCCAAATTTTCCTTGATGTAGCGTGCTTTATTAGAAAGAACCTGCAAGTCGCTTTTAAGAGCATTAATCATGTAATTCTTTCTAGTTTGATATAGTGAAAGTCTAGTATCAAAATAGTCATCAATAATCTGCGCTACATTTGCGTACTTTTTGAGTTTATCTTGAGAATCAAACAAATGCATATTTGTGCTTGACATTGTTGTAAATAGCTTGAATGTTTTTTCAAGTTGATTGAGCCCGTGGTCCGCAGAACCAGCCTCCAACTCATCAAGCTTACCCTTTTGCAAAACAATTGTAAAATCAACGTTTGTATCCTTACTCATGTCATCATAATCTTTAACTAGTGGGGTAATTTTCTTGCCAGCCTTATCTGTTGTTTCTGTTAGCGACTCAAGTAGTTCTTTGAAGTCTTCCGTCCAGAACCCAACGGGAAGTTCTGTGACACGAATTTTATCACTAGCCAACTTTTCATACTTTCCTTTAACAAGGAACTTACCTTCGGTCAACTTCTGAATTTGACCTTGAAATCCTTCGTAGTAAGGTACAAACTCAATGCCATCTACTGAAGTATTAGCAAGTTTATGTTTCAAATATTGAATAATAGTGAGAGGATTATAGCACATAATATCAGTGCTAAAACCAGTGCCAATTCCTTTGGCTCCATTTACCAAAACCATCGGAATAATAGGAGCATAGAATAGAGGCTCAACCAATTGTCCGTCATCGTCTAGATACTTGAGCACATTATCATCCATTTCAGGAAATATGAGACGCGTCATTTTATTCAAATAGGTAAAGATATATCTTTCAGATGCACTATCCTTGCCACCTTGCAATCTAGTTCCAAATTGTCCACTAGGAACAAGAAGGTTGATATTATTCGAACCCACAAAATTTTGCGCCATGCCAACAATTGCTCCGTTTAGCGACGCTTCGCCATGATGGTAGCCAGAGTGCTCACTAACATAACCCGAAAATTGTGCAACTTTGATTTCAGTTGTAAGATTCTTCTTGAAACTAGAATACAAAATCTTACGCTGAGAAGTCTTTTGGCCATCCATCAAGTTTGGAATACTGCGGTCGCAATCATACTTTGAAAAGTGAATGAGTTCCTTGTTGATAAAATCATCGTAACTCACTAAAGGCTTACTAGTGTCAAGATAACTTTCGCGATCATATTCTTCTAGCCACTCCTTTCTGTCATCAGATCTCTTTTTATTGAAGACCATATCAATTGCATCATCGCTTAGCTTTCCGCTATGCTCAAAGGCAACAATCTTTTTCTTCTCAAAGTACTCTCGAAACTCTTTTGCAGTACTAGTGCCAAGTCCCTTGTAATATTTAATGAGCCAACCTTTTGTCTCATTAACTTCCTTCCACTCCTCATATTCACCATTATTATAAAACATCAACTCTTTTGATCCCTTTTTTGCTTTCAGAATAGGTGTATTCATGAAGCCAATGAACCCTGGAATAAGTGTTAAAGACGGCCATTCAGTTTGGAATAAATTGATTCCAAGACCTTTAATATGAGAGCCGTCCAAGTCTTGATCCGTCATAAACAAAACCTTCCCATAACGTAAACTCTTTGCAATATCCGCCATATCCTTATATTGCTTTCCAGTTTCAAGACCAAGAATCTTTTTTATCTCTGCAATTTCCTTGTTTTCCGAAATTTTCTTCACAGATTCGCCACGAACGTTGAGAATCTTACCTTTCATTGGATAAACACCAATTGTATTTCTATCATCTGATGAGAGCCCAGAGACAATGCCAGCCTTTGCTGAATCCCCTTCGCAAAAGATAATCATACATTGTCCGGACTTTTCCGTTCCAGCCCAGTTTGCATCAACCAACTTGGGAATACCCCGAATGTTCTTTGTTTTAGAACCATCGGTTTTCTTGGCCGCCTTGTTTTCTTTGACTTCGGTGATTGCACATGCTGCATCCATTACTCCGATCTTTGCCAGCTTTTCAATGAATTTATCGCTAACTGCGCAAGACGATCCAAACTTGGAACTTGGCGTATTCATAAAATCCTTGGTTTGGCTATCGAACGCAGGATTCTCAATATCGCAACGTATGAACAATATGAGTTGTTCCTTGATGCTATTCGGCTTAACTTCAACCTTTTTCTTCTTCTCAATGAACTCGATCATCTTCTTAGTGATTTGATTGAGAATATATTCAACATGTTTACCACCCTTTGATGTATAAATACCATTGACAAAGGAAACCTGTTGAAACTCATGAGTCGGTGAAAGAGCTGCGACATATTCCCAGCGCCCATTTTCAGAGTCTTCATGAACTCGCTTGACTTCGTCCTTTCCGCCAATATACATATCAACGTATTGTTGAAATGTCTTGATTGGAAGTAAAGATGAATTATATTTTACCTTTAGTGTTTTATCGGTAACAGCAGCAACATCGTATACACGCTTTCGCAAAAGTGCTAGCATATCCAGAGTCAGACCATTAATTCCAAGACGCATATAGTCGGGCTTGAAGGTGATTTTAGTATACGGCTTACTCTTACACTTGGTAATAACTGGCGTACATATTTCGTCCAAGTTATTTTTGAACGTTTGCGTGTACTTTAGTTCACGAACATGGTCAATAGTTTCGATAGAGCCAATTGTCGACCAAATGAGCGCAAGCTTGAAGCCAAACCCATTTTTACCTCCAACAATTTTCTTTTCGGTTTTATCATAGTTTGTTGAAGTTCTAAGATGACCAAAAATCATCTCAGGGATCCACATTTTATGTTCCGGGTGCATTGCGACATCGATACCATTTCCATCATTGACCATGATAATTGTTCCGTCGTCTTGAATAGATATGTCAATGTAGGTAACTGGAAGGGCATTTGCACTTTTGTTTGCGGCGGCTTGCGCTTGGCGAACAACGTGATCACGACAATTGACAACGCCTTCGTCAAACAGCTTATATAGACCTGGAATATAGCGAATATTCTTTTGCACAATTTTATCTCCTGACTCGGCAAGAATCCACATGTCTGTATCAACCTGTTCAACAGACCCGATATAAGTATCTGGATTATCCAAAATATGCTGTTTATCTGTTTTTTGTTGATATTTATTTGCTAGTAGACTGGCTTCTGTCGTCATTCTTATCGTTGTTCATAAATTATCTTTAATTAATTATTTCAATTTTATTTCAACTTTTAGAAAAAGTTGATTTTTTATCAGAACTATATATATATGACAAGTTGCTACATTTCATATGTAAAAAAACATTTGAATAGAACAGCAGACTGGTTAATAAAACAAGAATGTTGTGATCGCATTACATGTACAGACTTGGCAAGAGATTTGCAAGACCTACAATATAAATGTAATGACTTGTATGGAGATTTGCATGAATCAAATAGAGATGAAAAAGGAAATATAATAGGAACTTTATGCTCTAAATTAAAAAACAAAAAAATAATGACATTAAATAAATTAAAGCAATTAGAATCTCGAGGAGGTAAAAAAAATAAAAGTAAAAGCAAAAACCAAAGTAAGAGCAAAAATCAAAGTAAAAAACAAAACAAATCTAGAAAGATTATAAGAAGATAAAACGCAACTACTTTTGCTTTTTTTGCTCAACTTTTTTTAAAAGTTGATTTTTTTGCTCAACTTTTTTTAAAAGTTGATTTTTTTGCTCAACTTTTTATAAAAGTTGATTTTTCTAAAAGTTGATTTTTTTGCTCAACTTTTTTAAAAGTTGATTTTGATATACTTTTTCTAAAAGTATAATAGATGTCAGACCAAATATATGGATTTCCAGTAACTTATAAAGGGGCAAATGTATCATTTATAAAAAGAATGGATAGACAAACACAAAAAGATGTCTATTGCAATTGTATTCAGACTTATTATAAAAAATTTAAAACTGCTGAAAATAATCCTAATATTTCAAATGCGATGAGAGTGTCTCAAATTTTATCAGGGAGTTCAAGTTTAGGAGGTAAAATTTTTTTTGGTAATGCAAGCAACAATAGAAAGCCTAAATATGACGCATTATCGGCAATAAATGTTCAGACAATAGTTCCCATACGAAATAAATTTTGATTTTTAGTTGCGTTCAAAAATAATTAATCTTTAGAAATAATTATTTTTTCTCACGTCATTTTATAATGACGCACATTAAAACAAGTGGCACTAGAGCGGAAGTTTGGCACGGAACTGCCAAGCACACTAGCGGCGGGTTAGAAAAGAAAGATTTACTTCAGAACAAACATGGTCGCATTGTTTCAAAGAGAAAGCATCTTTCTGAAAAGAAAGCTAAACGTTTGATAAAAGCTGGTTATGGAACCCAAAAGGGTAAATTTGGATTTGTTAAAATTGGCAGCAAGAAAGGAGGTAGTCGCGGCGTTAGCCGCAGCCGTAGCCGCAGTCGCAGTTTAATGTTAGGACGTTCCCGTTCAGGAGGACGCAGTCGCAGAAGACGTGGCGGAAACGGAACAAACTATGCATTGAGCCCCACAGAAGTTAGTGGTATGGTTGGAACAACCGCATCAAACCCTAGCACTGGCGTACAATTCGCTGCGGGAAGAGGTAACTAATTTGCCACTTTTAGAAAAAGTAGCGCAAAATCTAAAAGGTAGAGCCAAATCTACTGCCACTTTTAGAAAAAGTTTAATAAAATAAAAATCAAAACAACTTCCACTTTTAGAAATGGAAGTTATTTAACTTTTTTAAAGTTCTATATTAAGTATGTCTTCACAAAAAGTTCCCATGCGATATTTGCCAAAACGATTAACAAGAAAAGATAAAAAAGTGCAAGCGCAAATGTTGAAAAAATCAAGACGCTTATATAAGAAAGGGATTTACTTTAGTAGAAAACCATTGCCTAGTTTCAAGAGCAACATCTCTCCTCATATTATTAAGGCACGTAAAATGTATGGAGTTGAAAAAATTGGTGCTACTGATGAATTAGCAAAAAAAACGGGGTGTTCAAAAAATGCGTTAGCTAAAATAATAAATAAAGGCGCCGGAGCGTATTTTTCGTCAGGTTCTAGACCGAATCAAACAGCACAATCATGGGGGGTTGCACGTTTAGCAAGTTCAATAACTTCTGGAAAAGCAGCGGCCGTAGACTTTAAAATTTTAAATAATGGTTGTAAACCGGAAAGTAGAGCACTTTCTTTGGCAAAGAAAGCAAAAAAAAAGTATGGATATGGCACTGGTCCTACAAGAAAAACTAAATTATAAAATGCGTCAAAATAAAATTATTTTGACGCATAAGTATTTAAAGATTGTAAAATACAAAGTCTATAAATGTCTAATTCGATAAAAAATTCGTCAACTGATAGTAATGTATTAACAATTAAAACTGTTCAGATTGCACCCTTTAGGACATTAATGACTGCGCTCAAGGATATTTTATTAGAGACGAATATAACCTTTCAACCAGATGGCATTCGTATTATTAATATGGATAAGTCACACACCATTTTAGCTCATTTACACTTAGCTGCGCAAAATTTTGAGTTTTATGAGTGTAAGAAAGAGAAAATTATTATTGGCGTAAATATGTTTCATTTGTTCAAGTTAATTAACTCAATTGATAATGATGATACCCTTACAATTTACATTGAGAATTCTGATTATGTTGATGGTATTGTTTCGCATTTGGCGCTCAAGTTTGAGAATGGCGAGATTAAGCAATGTAAGACGCAAAAGCTGAGACTCATTGAGCCTGAGCCTGAAGAGTTGGAGTATCCTGATGTAAAGTTTTCGTCGATTATCAATTTGCCTTCATCTGATTTCCAAAAGATTATTCGTGACCTGTCTTGTATTTCGGATAAGTTGGAGATTAAGTCAGTGGGCAGTGAACTTATCTTTAAGTGTTCCGGTCAGTTTGCGTCCGCAGAAATTCACAGAGCAGAGTCAGATGGTAGCATGGGTTTCGTATTGAAACAGGATTCATCAAAGGTAATTCAAGGAGAGTTTTCCCTGAAGAACCTTGGATATTTTATTAAGTGTACAAATTTATGTTCGCAAATTGAAGTTTACTTGGAGAATGATTTACCTCTTGTTGTGAAATACAATGTCGCCAGTTTAGGCGAGATAAAACTCTGTTTAGCACCCCTTCCCTCTACATAAATGAAGCCATTATAATAATTATAAATTGACACGATAAAAATTTTTTTATATATTATTAACTAAAATTTAAAATATTTTCAGTTAATAATATAAATGGCAAATACACGATTCTATTATGATCCTTGTAGAACAAAAAAAAGATTACAACAAGCAACTGGGCCAGGTAGATACATATTAGATGTACCTGGAAATGGTTCAGATCCTTGCTACATAGAAGATCCACAAATTATCATTCAAAAATGGGGTGCAAACTTAAGAACGAATACAATAAACTTGGAGAGTGAACTTTTGGGAGTAAATAGAAAAGCCAGTAGAGATTGTTTAGGAAAAGACTTGTATACAAATTATAACGTCCCTAGTAGAGCAATTTCTTATCCAACATGTAATAATTTATATACTGAACAATCAAGAGCTATAATGCCTGCTTGGACTGCCAGAGATCTAGAGCAAGTTGATTGGTATACATTACCTTTGAACCCCCAAGAAAACACTTGCTTTCCTTTTGAAAATAATTTAAATACAAGAATTTTAGAAAAAGATTATCATGTTCCGATTGAATTTACCCCAATGTGCATTTCATCAAATAATATTGTTCCTGAAAATTAAAATTTTAATAAACTTAATCCATTTATTAAAATTAAAGAATAATTGGCTCTTTAAAATATATTGTTTTATATATATATTAATATGGAAATTGCATTACCAATGATAGCGCTAGGCGGATTATATGTCATATCTAATCAAAATAACTCAAAAAAACGCAAATCGCAACTACTTGAAAATTTTCAAACAGCAGGAGCAAATAGAAATGCATTGCCAAACACAGATATAGCGCCTCAAAATTATCCGGTTAAAAATTTGAATAGTTTAAATGATAACGTGCAAGAATATCCTAACCCAAATGTTGCAACAGATAAATACTTCAATCAAAGTTACTTTGAAAAAAAAGAAAATGAAGGCGTTCGCGTAGGAAATATGCCGCAACAAGTTTATAGTATGACGGGTAACTACTTGGAGTCGCAAGAGTTTAAACATAATAATATGGTTCCATTTTATGGCGGTAAGGTTAAAGGTTATACTTATGATATGAATGTAGCGGAAACTTTATTAGATAACATGGCTGGAACTGGTTCTCAAGTAATAAAAAAGATAGAACAAGCACCACTTTTTAAACCCGAAGATAATATTAACTGGGCGTATGGAGCACCAAATAACAGCGATTTTTATCAATCAAGAGTCAACCCAGGAATGAAAAGCAATAATGTAAAGCCTTTTGCACCTGTTTATGTTGGTCCTGGTTTGAATCAAGGGTTTAGTTCTGAAGGAACCGGAGGATTCAACTCTGGAATGGAAGCTCGTGATTTATGGATGGATAAAACTGTTGATCAGTTACGCGTTGTTACAAATCCTAAAATGGAATATACATTAGATAATCACGAGGGTCCTGCTAATGCGCAAATCAAAAATTTGGGAATTATTGGTCGTGTCGAAAAACAAAAACCAGACACATTTTTTATGAATACGCAGGATAGATGGCTCACTACAACCGGCGATGAAAAGGGGCAGATGTTACGCTCAATACAAGAAATGGGTGTAATTCGCAGACCAAACTGCGAAACTTCTTATCCTGGTCCTGCTGCCCCCGCAGAAAAGGTTGCGGGGTATGTTCCGACTGCATATGAAAATTCAAAAAGAACTGAGCTGCCTGCTAAAGATATAAATCATTCAACTGCCGTTGGAAGAGGACCTGTAGATAATTTGAATATGCTACAAAGTTATTCTAATTACAACAATCATAGATCAACAAGTCGTCAAACGGATACTATGCGAAGTGGTTTTAGCGGAGCTATCGGCGCAGTCATTGCACCATTAATGGATATACTAAGACCTTCTAGAAAAGAAGAAGTTGTATCAAATTTGAGAATTTATGGTGATGCCGGGCGCGCAGTCGAGTCTGGATACGTTTTGAATCCAAATGATGTAACACCTAAAACTATAAAAGAAACAACCTTGTACACCCCAAATACTTTTATTAACAATCAAAAAGAAAGCATTTATGTTAACAATTACACGCCTATGGATTTAACGCAGAGGGATACTACAAGTTGCTCAACTTTAGGTTTTGTTGGAGGTGCTGCAACAGGTTATGGTGACATGAACTATGATAGTGTTTATAGACAAACTAATAACGATGTAAAAGCACAAACAATTTACAATCGTCCTAATATGGGAGGAACTGAAACTTTTAACAACCAATACAATATATCTGTTTCGAAACAGGAGTCTGATTGCATTAATACACGTTTTACGGCGCCATCGTCGGTAATTAAAATATCTCCTGGTAAAGAAATTTATGGTAAATTAAATACTCCTCAATATAAAAATGAAGGGATGTCTAGCGATAGAATAAGTCCAGATTTACTGAATGCATTTAGGTCTAATCCATACACGCATAGTTTGACGACAAGTGTTTAAACCGATGAACATTTAAACCGATAACAATTTTAGCGTTAAACCTGGGTTCCCCGCTAAATTAATCTTAACTTTAAGGTGATTTTTAAATTTTTGATAATAAAAAAAATATAAATAATAGTTTTTATATTTTTATATTTATTTTATATATAATATGTCATTTAGTAGAAATGGTTCGGGATATATGACATCACGCGGTTGCTATCAACCTCCAAATTGTGGACAACCTGCATGCCCGCCTGTAAACGTATTTGTAAATGGCGGCGGTGGCGGCGGCGGAACGGGTCCGCAAGGCGCACAAGGCGCACAAGGCGCACAAGGCGCAACAGGTTCTGTGTTTGTAAGCGGTGAAGGGTATGGAAATGTAGTAGTTTACAACTCTGGGAATGCAAGTCAAAGCGCAATTCTAGGAACTACAGGGTCTGGTGGT
>Ga0114968_10002935_pt1 | contig 12885 bp, 15 predicted proteins | sample M_130807_EF_Meta_FD_87020 | JGI IMG/M metagenome (GOLD analysis project Ga0114968, IMG submission 87020) | Freshwater microbial communities from Lake Montjoie, Canada to study carbon cycling - M_130807_EF_MetaG | ecosystem: Environmental > Aquatic > Freshwater > Lake | place: Lake Montjoie... | reverse complement strand
TTTTGGCCCATTCGTCTAGTGGTTAGGACGCAAGGTTTTCATCCTTGAAACAGGAGTTCGATTCTCCTATGGGCTGCCAATTTTTTGGCCCATTCGTCTAGTGGTTAGGACGCAAGGTTTTCATCCTTGAAACAGGAGTTCGATTCTCCTATGGGCTGCATTTTTTTAATGAGATTAATTATATAAACAGCTATGGCAAACCATAAATCATCCATCAAGCGCATTCGTTCAAATGAGTCTAAGCGCGTATTGAATAAATACCAGCACAAAACAACTCGCAACGCAATGCGTAAATTGCGTGCAACCAAAGACCGCAAAGAAGCAGAAGGTTTATTTCCTGCTGTTGTTGCCATGTTAGACAAACTTGCAAAACGCAACATCATTCACAAAAACAAAGCAGCGAACCTCAAATCAGGTTTGCAATTGCGCATCAACGCGCTCTAAGCTACGTTTTATATAAATTATGAAGGGCTGCCTCTATGGGGTGGCCCTTATTTTTTTCTTATGTTTGCGTCATGAAATACTTATTGTCTTTTTTGTTGCTCACCACGCTTTGTAGCCGCATAGAAGCACAACGTTTAGCTCCAGTTGATACCCTTAAACAACAAAATCGCACCTTCGGTGATCTCCAGGCCTTGACGCAGCAAATGGATGGTTTTGGTGCTATTTTCTTTTTCAATCCTACGCAAATTCTGCCAGATGCCGCCGATTTATACCAACTTGGCTGCATTACCTTCGCTCGACCCCAAACACTCCTCAAACCCCTCACATTTTCAGCACTGCCGCATCTAGGTTTTGGCTACGGTTTTGGTGCACAGGGTGCACAGCGTATCCGCGTAGATTTTGAGCAGGCTTTCACACATGGTGTTTTATTCAACTTGCGCTATGATCGATGGCAACGCACGGGCTTTATCCGTTCAGATGAACTGCGTTTCAGTCAATTGCAGCTCAATTTATATCAATCGGGAAAACGACATGAAGTGTTGCTGCATTTTGGCAATGCCAACGATGATCGCCAGTGGGCAGGGGGCTTGGCGTCCTACACATCCCTAGGCAGTATTGCAATGGATTTACTCCCAGTTGTAAAGGAAACGGCACGCACACAAAAAAATAGTTACCTAGGCAGTCTTGACTTCCGCTATCGATTGTTTGGCGATTCTGTCAATGCTCTCTATTTAACGACGGAGCATCAATATCAACTAAGTAAGAGGCTTTATCTTGAAGAGGGGCCATTGAGTACGTTTTACCCGCAAACTTATTTCAGTCCTGATTCTTGTGCAGATGCTTTTGACCAGCAACGCATCGAAAATCGCATGGGTTTGCAAGTGCTAAAACTTGGTTTAGAGTGGAATACACAAATGGGCCTAAGACAAAGGAAGTGGTCTGATGCGCTTACACAATACGACACGCTAGAAGTTAATTGGCACAATCAGCTACTGTTCAAACGGGCAACACATTATTTTGCGCATGAAAATGAATTCAATATCATTGGTGCTGCACAAGGATGGCATGCCAATAGCACCTACCGTTGGGCTCAAAAGAACTGGAAAGTTGCTGTGGAGCACCACTATGCCAATGAATGGCCCATGTTGTTGCAGCGCGCTTACCAAAGTAACCTCACTAATTACTTCTGGAGCAATCCACGAAAACAGTTTTATCAGGAGTTGAGTGCGTTGGGAGCGTTTCAGAATGTTGCTAAAACACTTAGCGCTCAAATGAAATGGAGCCTCATTCAGTACAAAAATGCCTATCGTTTTGATCCACAACAGCTACTTTGGTCTACTACTACTGCGGCCTCAGCTGGTCAATTGGCGACTATTCAAACTGACATCTGTTACACTTTGCCCATCAACACAAAAACGCCCTCAAATGGCGCCTGGGTGTTAGGGTCAAAGTACAAGTACTTGGCACAAAAGGATGCTTTTTTACCGAAGCATCAAGCCGCGCTTACTTTGGCCTGGCAGGGCGGTATTTTCAAAGACAAGCGCTTAAATATGCGCGTAGAAGGTCAAGTTACTTACCAATCAGTGAGTAAAACTCTTGTATATCTTCCGTTTATGGAGAGCATAGATTGGGGAGCGTCGCAACTTGGGACGATGAATACAGCCTATTTGAATGCGCAATTCAACGTGGCACTCGAAGTAAAGACCTTCAGGTTTTTTGTGAATGTAGCTAATTTAGGCAGTTATTGGAACGCTGCACAGCTTTCTACAGTGCAAGGATATCCGTTTCCAACAATGCAAATCAGATTGGGGCTTACTTGGGATTTCTGGAATTAGGAAGAAAGCTACGGTTCGGCCTAAAATCGACACAGAGTCGACTTATTGACCGAGTACTTCGGCCATTTTAGCACCGATCTGAGCAGGAGAATCTACTACGTGGATGCCACACTCGCGCATGATGCGTTTTTTTGCCTCTGCGGTGTCGTCTGCGCCACCAACAATAGCACCAGCATGACCCATTGTGCGTCCTTTTGGTGCGGTTTCACCAGCGATAAAACCAACTACTGGTTTGGTACCGTTTTCTTTGATCCAGCGTGCTGCAATAGCTTCTAAGTTACCGCCGATTTCGCCGATCATGACAATACCTTCAGTATCTGGGTCGTTCATGAGGAGCTCTACTGCTTCGCGAGTAGTGGTGCCGATAATTGGGTCTCCACCGATACCGATTGCCGTAGTAATGCCCATTCCTGCTTTGGCAACTTGGTCCGCTGCTTCGTAAGTAAGGGTACCAGACTTGGAAACGATTCCAATTTTACCTTTTTTGAAGACAAAACCTGGCATGATCCCTACTTTGGCTTCGCCGGCAGTAATGACGCCTGGGCAGTTTGGACCGATGAGTCTAGTTTCAAAAGCTTTGATGTATTCTTTTGCCTTGACCATGTCGTTGACAGGAATGCCTTCTGTGATGCAAACAATTACTTTGATACCCGCTTCGGCAGCTTCCATAATGGCGTCTGCGGCAAAGGCTGGTGGTACAAAAATGATAGAGGTGTCGGCTTGGGTTTGAGCAACAGCGTCAGAAACGGTATTGAAAACTGGACGATCTAAGTGGCTAGACCCGCCTTTTCCTGGGGTAACGCCACCAACCACGTTTGTGCCAAATTCGATCATTTGGGTGGCGTGAAAGGTACCTTCGCTACCTGTAAAACCTTGAACAATTACTCTGGAGTTTTTATTTACCAATACACTCATAATATCATTTTTTTTTGCGAGTCAAATTTAAACATTTATTTGGCATCAATAACCTTCATTTTAAAATAGAGGATTTTATCTTTTCCGATGCGATCGGTTCCGCTCTGGCCATAAGCGAGTTGAGGTGGAGCAATACAGCGCAATTGACTCCCGACGGGCAAACCGTAAAGGGCTTCTCTCCAGCCTTTGATGACGCCGTTGAGGGGAAGGCCAATTGCCTGATCCTGAACTTCAATGATTTTTCCAGAAAGTAATTTAAGTGTGTAACTGACCCAAATGCTGTCTTGAATTTGGATGGCTCTACCAGTGCCTAGTGAATCTATTTTGAGGTATAAACCACTGCCGGTAGGTTTGAGATTCAATTTGTATTTCTTGTTGTAGGCTTGGATCTGGGTTTCGAATATACTGAGCTCAGTTGTTGAATAGCCACAGGCACTCAGTAGCGCGATCAAACTAAAAAAGAGTAGCAGCGGCTTCATATTTTTTCTAAAACGGCTAAATAATGTTCTTCAACGGAATAGGCCCTGCGACATTTGAAACCGCAGTCTGTGGCGTGTTGGTGCAGGGTGTCGTAGTCGACGTAGAGCCATTCAAATTCAGGGCCACTCATTTTTTTGTAGTGCATCTGGAACTTGAAGTTGCCGTAGTAAGCTGAATTGAGGTCGAGCCAATAACCTCCATCTTCGTCCTCATAGAGATATTTTACATCTGTGGAGTCAGCGATGAGTCGGCCACCAGGCAAGAGGAGCTCGTGCGCTTTTTTAAGAAATGCAGGCAGGTTTTGGAGATTTTTTGCCAAACCCATCCCGTTCATTAGGGATAAAATCGTGTTGTATTGGGTTTTGTTTTGGAGGGCATAAAAGTCTATTTGTTTGGCGTCAATGCCATTTTCTTTCATGTAGGCCACGGCTCCGGCAGAGAGGTCAATAGCGCTAACTTGGTGTCCGCGGTCTTGCAAAGCAAGTGCATGCACGCCTGCGCCAGCTCCGATGTCTAGCACCGCACCTCTGCATTGATCTAAAGCATTTAGTTCGAGTTCGGGCATCTCTTCTTCTTTGCGGAACAAAACTTCAATGGGGATGATGTCGTCGTCGCAGAGATCTGAGCTGACAATGATGTCGAAGGGTTTTCTGAATTTGGCGTAGTCTTGGATGGCTTGGCCAATAGGGTCGCCGGCAGTGGCGTTGGGCTTAGTATTCATATTCGCTGTAATCGTTGAGGTCGTCGTCTGCGTAGTCGTCGTCAAAATCTTGAAAACCAAATTCGTCTTCGTCTTCGTCGGTATCGGCAATTTGATTTTCGGGACCGAAAAGATTTTCGTCGAGCATTGATTTGGTGCTTTCTTGTGGTGCGTTGCCGATAGCTAAGGCCATAACGGGGCTCTCAGGAGCTTCTTTTTCGTAGGCGATGAGTTCTATTAAGAAAATCCACATGCGCATGAAGTCGTAGACCAAAATAAAGCGTTGGTCTGGTTCGGTAAGGAAATCTTGTATGCAAGCTTGTTTCATGACCGAAGCCGGTTCGTCTATGGCGTCGTCGTCGTAGGACATGTCTAGTAAAGAGAGTTCATGGCCTTTGTCCCAGCTGTCGTTGGAGACATAAAAGCTGGCCATTTGATCGCCGTTGAAGCCAAATGCAGACATAATGGCGTGGTAAAAAGTTTCGAAATCGGCGTCGTTGGCGATAAGGATGTCTCTAAAGACTTCTTCGTTTTTGTCGCTATCAAGCAATACGCGAAATTTTAAACCGGGCATGTTGTTGGATTTAGGATAAAGGTAATGATTATTCAGGCTGCGGAGCCACAACGACCGCTTTTAAACCGATTTCGGCGCCAAAACGCAGCATTTCGGCAAAGGCCTCTTGGTACTCGTTGGCGATGTGCCCTTCGAGAATGGCATCTTTGATGTGCATTTTGATGGTGCCAATTGCCGAGCACGGGCCAATTTGGAAGGTATCCATAATGAGCTGGCCTGAAACGGGCGGTTGGAAATTGCGCACGCGGTCTTTTTCTTCTACCAACTTGAGTTTTTCGGAGACGAGTTCAAAATTTTGCTTGTAGCGCTTGACTTTGAATTCGTTTTTACTCGTGATGTCGGCGTTGCACAATAGCATAAGGTCGTCGATGTCGTCGCCAGCTTCATGCAGCAATCTGCGGATAGCGGCGTCGGTAACTGAGCCCTTTACCAATGCAATTGGCCTGAGGTGTAGTCGGACCAATTTTTGGACATATTTCATTTGGTGGTCAAGCGGCAAGCGCAGCCGTTTAAAAAGTTTCGGTACCATTTTGGAGCCTAATTCTTCGTGACCGTGAAAGGTCCAGCCAACTTGTGGGTCAAAACGCTTTGTAGGGGCTTTGGCGATGTCGTGCAATATAGCAGCCCAACGCAGCCAAAGGTTATCGGTGTTTAAGGCAAGGTTGTCTAGCACTTCTAAAGTGTGCAGGAAATTATCTTTGTGTGCTTTGCCATCTCGTGTTTCAATGCCCTGAAGCGCTGTTAGTTCGGCAAAGAATAAATCGAGAAGACCTGTCGCTTGCATGAGCTTGAAGCCACGAGAGGGTTGCTTTGTCAGGATGATTTTGTTGAGCTCGTCAGTGATGCGCTCTTGCGAAAGTATTTGCAGCCTATCTGCGTTTGCTTTCATGGCCTCCAAACACGGAGTGGTAATTGTAAATTCAAAACGCGTGGCAAAGCGAATGGCGCGAAGCATGCGCAGGGGATCATCGCTGAAAGTAATATGTGGGTCTAGTGGTGTACGGATGATACCGGCGTCGATGTCGGCTTGTCCGTTGAACGGATCGATGAGCTGACCAAGTGTTTCGGCACGCAGACTAATGGCCATCGAATTGATGGTGAAGTCTCTACGGTTTTGGTCGTCTTGAAGCGTACCTGCAACGGTTTCTGGTTTGCGCGATGCCGGGCTGTAAGATTCTTTGCGGGCACCTACAAATTCGATGTCGAGGTCTTTGTACTTGAAATGAGCAGTGCCAAAATTTTTGAAGATGCTGACCTTCTTGACCCTTAAAATATCTGCTGTTGCACGCGCAAGTGCCGGGCCATCGCCAAGTACTAAAATGTCGATGTCTTTGCTAGGGCGGTCCATTAGGAGGTCTCGGACCCATCCGCCAATAACGTAAACATCGAGCTGTTGCTCAGTTGCATACTGAGATAATACTTTAAATACGGGGTGTTTGAGGTGACTCGCGTAAGAAACATCCATGGGATGCAAAGTTAAGCGTAATCGCCGAAATGCGAAGCTATCTGTCTTTAGAAATCATCTTCATCTTCGTCATCTTCGAAGAAATCGTCGTCTGGCTTCTTGTAGTTGAGCAATTCGTCGTCGAGGTCGTCGTCTTCATCGTCAAAAAACTTTGGACTCTTCCCGCTCTTTTTGTAAGCATCCATTTTGGGCTTTTTGTTGCGGTTGTCGTCTTCAATTTTACGATCTTTTACGTTCGCTTTCTTGCGGGGTTCTACCTTTGGTAAGATAAAGCCTGCCGCTGGAGTGGCGTCGTCGTCATTGCGCGCATCGGATCGGTGTGCTGGTGCGTCATTGGATCTTGCTGGCGCGTTGTTATCTCGGGGCGTAAAAGGTCTTGGATTTGGATTCGAACGGTTGTCGGTGCGTTGTTCGGCTTCTTTGACTGCCAAAGCACGTCCATTGATGACGTGGCCATCTAGTGCTGAAATAGCGTTTGAAGCCTCTTGGCGATCGGCCATTTCGACAAATGCGAATCCTCTCGGTTTTCCGGTCTCACGATCTGTAGCAACAGTAGCTTTGAGAACTGTACCGTAGTTTTCGAAAAGTTGGCGCAACTCCTGGTTACTGACGCCAAAATCAAGTTTAGCAACAAATATACTTGTCATAATGTGATTTAAACAACACAGATTTAGGTAAATACTAATCGTTCTTGCTCCGAAATTAGAATAAAATTGAAAAACTGCCTACTTTTTGAAAAAAAATATTCAATTGATGTCCGTAATTATACCTCATCAGGCCTGCTTGAAAAGAATTATATTTGCAAAATGCGCTTAGTACGTCAAATAGCTCACGAGCATTTTTTAATCTCGCTGCACCACTACAACGATAATTACTTGTTGAGTATTACCCTAGATAACTACCAACAACAATTCAAAGTTCCCGTCTCCGATCTTCAAAATATCGATGCCTTCGAACAATTATTAAGCCCTGAATTTTACTCGGCTTGCCTGCAAGATTTCATCCGAATGCGCGAGCGCTGGCTTCAACTTTTAAAACCACTTCAACATGACTAAACTACTTTATTTCACCATCGTATTGGCATTAAGCGCCGCGTGTTCTTCGCCAACCCCTCCAAAAAAAGATCAAACACCGAAAGTGCCTATTACCCGACTAGACGGCTTGAAAATAGCCTACTATGCCAACGATAGCATTAAAAAGTACTTTGACTATTTTAAAAAAGAAGAAGCCGTCGCCGAAAAAAACCAAAAACGCTTTGAAAAAGAACTGCAAAAGCGCAACCAGGTTTACGAAAACTACATCGTGAAAAAAGATCAAGAAGCCCGTGCCGGATTGCTTTCGGAAAATGAAATAGCAATGGTTCAGCAAAAAGCGCAGCAAATGCAAAACGAGCTGATGCAATATCAACAAACTGAAGGCGCACGCATCGAAAAGCAAACACTCAAATCCTTAGAAGCGATCAATAAAAAAGTGGAGCTGTGGGGTAAAAAATATTGCGAAAAACACCACATCGACCTGCTCCTGATACAAGGTCAAGGAGGGCAAATTAACTACGTCAATAAAAAGATGGATGTCACTAAAGAATTCATCAATTTCCTTAACGAGAACCAAAGCTCCATCGAAAAAGAACTTTAAATGCGCCCAAATCCAGCCCTCCAAAACGAAAATGTCGCCGAATATTTACTCTATATTTTTCAGATAGAGGCGCTTGTTCGCACCATCAACCTCGACATCACGCGGCTTGAACACGAACTATTGGCGCCCGCTTTTACAGATCCATCTCAGCTAGAGCATCAGCTCAGTTGGTATCGCACAATTGTTGCCGAAATGCAGCAACGCGGCTTACAAAAAGAAGGGCACCTCGATCAAGTGGAAGAAATCCTAATGGAATTGATTTATCTGCACAATACACTGCTCACCATCCTCAATGATGACAATTATAAAGGATTCTGTGAACATGCCCATGATGCACTGCAAGCCTTTAAAGTTAAGTCTAATATGGCCACCCGTCACGATATCGAAGTGTTGCTGCATGCTATGTTTATGAAGCTTCAACTCAAAATGAAAAAACAAGAAATAAGTGCAGAAACGGAGGCTGCCTTTGATTTATTTCGCATTCAGTTAGCTTATTTATCCAAAAATTACAAGCGCATGAAAGCTGGCGAACTCAATTTCGTCCAAAACTAAGCCCGAGGGTTTTTCAAAAATCGCCGCTTTTGTTTAGGTGTTTTTTGGAAAACTGCGCATTGGTTCAATGCTTCTTAGTTTTGCATCAATCTCATAGACCAAATGCTCTTGTCCATTACTTAAAATAAGACACGCTGCCCCGATCATTTTCTGATACGTAGAAATTTGCATAAACACCTCATGACTGAGCTTGATTTGCGGTGCTTTGCATTCCACTAAAATAGCTGCCTCAAATTGTGCGTTGTACACAACGACATCCCAACGGCGCGTAAATCCATCGTACTGGATTTGCTTTTCTACGGCAATTTTTTCAATCGGATAACCTTGATGTAAGTGTAGGTATGAAATGAGGTTTTGGCGCACCCATTCTTCTGGTGTGAGGACAATTTGCTTTTTACGCACCAAACAATTGACGAAGATACGCCCAGCTTTGCTACTGAGTTTAAGTGGTGCAGGCGGCAAGTTGAGTTGCGGCAACAAGGACATCAGATACCTGGTAGAATGAGATGGATATCTTTGTATTGTAAGTCAAAAACCTTTCCTAAGACTTCATTGGTGAGAATGCCCCTGAACATATATACACCATTTCTGAACCCTGAATGTGTTCTAATGAGGTCAGGAACGCCACCGCGCTCGCCCATTTCTAAGAGCAAAGGGGAAAGTGTATTAGATAGTGCAAAAGAGGCGGTTCTGGATACACGAGATGCAATATTAGGCACGCAATAATGCGTAACCTCATGCTGTACAAATGTGGGTTCGCTGTGGTTGGTGATTTTGGAGGTCTCAAAACAACCTCCTTGATCAATACTGATATCTAAGACAACAGATCCAGGTTTCATTTGTGTGATCATGTCTTCAGAAACCACACAGGGTGTGCGGCCAATTGTGGAGCGCAAGGCGCCAATAACGACATCTGCGCGCTTAACTGCCTTTGCCAATACTTTTGGTTGCAGTACAGACGTGTAAACACGCTGCCCTAAATCGTTTTGAAGTCGACGCAGCCTGGATAGTGAGTTGTCGAATATTTTGACGGATGCACCCAAACCCAATGCTGCTCTGGTTGCAAATTCACCAACAGTGCCCGCGCCAAGCACTACAATTTCTGTGGGTTGTACACCTGCAATACCGCCGAGCATGAGGCCTTTTCCTTCTGAGAAAGAGGAGAGGAGTTCGCCCGCAATAATAATGGAAGTGGTACCTGCAATTTCACTCATGGTGCGCACAATGGAGAAAACACCTTCTTCGTCGCGGATATAATCCCAGGCGATGGCAGTTATTTTTTTGGCGCTGAGTTGTTGTAAAATCTCTTTTGGTTGGGTAGCAAGTTGTAGTGCCGAAATAAACGTTTGGTTACCTGGCATGAGTGCGATTTCTTCTTCTGAAGGTGGCGCCACTTTGAGGATGATATCGGATTGGTAGACGCCCTTTCGATCATAGATAATTTGTGCACCTGCTTCGCTATACTCGTTGTCTGTAAAGTGTGCTCCTTCGCCTGCCTTACTTTCAAGTAGTACTTGGTGCCCATTGGCAACAAGTAAACTAACCGCCTCGGGAACTAAGGCCACTCTTCTTTCTTGAAAAGAAGTTTCTTTAGGTATGCCGATAAGAAGCTCGCCCTTTTTTCTGCGCACCTCGAGGAGGTCCTCTTTGGGCATGAGGGCTCCTTGTTGGATTAAGGTTTTGAGCAAGTGTGGATCAGTTGTCATAGCGCAGCGTGATTTCTCGACTTTGGTCGGGTTCTATACGAAGATACAGCCTAAAGTGCGGATTTGGAATAATTGACTCGATTTTTTGTGGCCATTCGACTAAAAAGTAAGCATTTTCATCGAAGAGTTCTTCAAGACCTAGATTGTGAATTTCATGCTCATTTTCAATGCGATAGCAATCTAGGTGATAAACGGTACCTTTATTTGGACTGTCATAAGGTTGAATTAGAGCAAAAGTCGGGGAGCCTTCAAAGTGTGCAACTGCTGCAACGTCTAATAAAGCCCGAACAAGCGTTGTTTTGCCGCAGCCCATTTCGGCTTCGAGCGCTACAAAACAGGGCACGGGTAGCAAAGACCAAATTGTTTTTGCAATTGTTGGCAGTTGCTCAAGACTCACCCCAGGCCAAAAACCGATGGTTTTAGTTGCCATGATAAGGGCTTACTTGGTTACCAACCCATTGCAAGAGCTCGAGCTTTTCGGTATCAAATCGGGCAAAAGTATCGTATTGTAGCCAATCTCCGGTATTGACATAAAGCGTGTTTTCGTGCTTTAGATATAAAGGGAGGTGGCGATGTCCAAAGAGATAGTAGTCGTGGTGTTGTGTTTGCGCGAGTTCTTGCACATATTGAAAGAGCCACTCGTCTTGTGGGCCAGTGTATTTAGCGTCTTTCGACCCGCCATTAGCTCGGCTTCTGCGCGACAGAAAACTTGCCAAACCAATGCCAAAATTGGGATGTAACCTGGCGAAAAGCCATTGACATAGGCTGCTTCTAAAAAAGCGCTTGAGCACTTTGTATTTGTAGTCGCCGGGACCTAAGCCGTCGCCGTGATGCAAATAAAATTGTTTGTTGGCGTAGCTAAAGGAATAGGAATCGCTATGCAGCGTGAGGCCGAGTTCTTTTTCAAAATAATCAAATACCCACATGTCGTGGTTCCCTTTGAAAAAGTGAATTTCAATGCCGGCATCTGAAAGTTCGGCAATTTTGCCAAAAAGTCTAGTATAACCCTTCGGAATGACGGTTTTGTATTCAAACCAGAAGTCAAAGACATCACCGAGTAGGTAAATAGCTTTTGCATGAGGTTTAATGTGGTCGAGCCAATTGATGAAGGCTTTTTCTCGGGCCGCACTTTTTTGCGCATTGGGCGCGCCCAAATGTAGGTCGGAGGCAAAGTAGAGGAATTTTGGCTGGTCTGCCATTAGAAACCAAAGATTTGTTGCAGCGCTTGCTCTAAGGCAGCACCCCTTAGGTTCGTGGCAATGACCCGGCCTTCTTTGTCAAGCAAAACAGTAAATGGGATGGACTGAACACCGTAGAGTTTGGCCACCTTACTTTGCCATCCGCCTAGGTCACTGACGTGATTAGGCCATACCAATTGATCGGTAGCAATGGCCGCCAACCATTTATCTTTGTTTGAGTCAAGCGAGACGCTCATGACGGTAAAGCCAGCGTCTTTATATTTTTGATAGTTCTTCAGTACATTGGGGTTTTCTGCACGGCAGGGACCACACCATGAAGCCCAGAAGTCGAGCAATACTACTTGTCCTTTAAGGTCTGAAAGTTTCATTTTCTTTTTGCCGTCTGTGCGCAGTTCTTCAAAATCAGGCACTAGTTTGCCTGCTGCAAAAGGGTCTGCCGCCTCGCGCTCTTGTTTTTTGGCTAAGTACTGATTGTAAAGGTTTTGAACAATTAAACTTTGTCCGAAACTTTGATAAAGCGGCAGTATAAGTTTTTCGTAAGAGGCAAAGTCTTGGTCTATTTGCATACTGCTGAGCGGTAAAATGATGGCTGCTGAGTTGGCATACATCTCGACATAACTTTGTATAGCTGTCTGGAACTCCCCATAGGCTTGTGTCATGTAACCGTTGATTTCGGCTTCTTTACTTGGGTCCGTTTTGATGGCCAAAAGTGCGGAGTCTGCTTTGTTTCGCCAATTGGTATTGAGCACAATAAATTCGTGCATTTGGCGCGATTCCTCTGAATTGACAAAATTGCAAAATTGAAGAAGGTTTCTTCCGTCTCCATAGATTTGGATTGGAGTGGTGTCACGGATGACGATATGAAGGGAGTTTTGACCGATGCGCAAAATATAGTAGTCAGGGTTAGGTACTACGCCTTTGAGTTCAAAATTACCTTTGGCATTGAGTGCGCTGCCGTAATAATCTTTAAATGTGCTGCCAAATTGTTGGGAGAGGTAAACTGAATCAGCACCACTCGAAAAAATCTGCCCACTAATTTTAAAGGACTGACCTTGTCCAAAACCAAGCAAGGGTAATAGAAATAGTAAGATGATGCTGCGTTTCATGTTATTTAAATATTTGAGCTAATTTATTTTGGAGTTTTTGCCCCCTGAGGTTGGCCCCTATTATTTTACCATCTGGATTGACCAATACAGTATAAGGGATGCCATCAAATTGATACAGCTGAGGAAGATTTGACTTCCAGCCCAGTGGTTCATTTACTTGGTCTGGCCAGGTCATTCCAAAGGACTTGATACCTTCTTGCCATTTGTTTTTGTCTTCGTCTAAAGAAACGCTAAAAACGGTGAAGCCTTTGTTTTTGTATTTGTTGTAAGCGGC
>Ga0114968_10002931_pt1 | contig 12896 bp, 8 predicted proteins | sample M_130807_EF_Meta_FD_87020 | JGI IMG/M metagenome (GOLD analysis project Ga0114968, IMG submission 87020) | Freshwater microbial communities from Lake Montjoie, Canada to study carbon cycling - M_130807_EF_MetaG | ecosystem: Environmental > Aquatic > Freshwater > Lake | place: Lake Montjoie... | reverse complement strand
TCTATCGGTGAAGGAACAAAAATCTGGCATTTCACACATGTGATGTCTGAAGCTGTTATCGGCGTGAATTGCAATCTTGGACAAAATGTAGTCATCGAACGAAAAGTAATTTTAGGAAACAATGTTCGCATACAAAATAACGTAAGTGTATATCAAGGTGTGATTTGCGAAGACGATGTGTTTTTAGGTCCAAGTGTTGTGCTCACCAATGTGATCAATCCCCGCAGCGCCATCAGCAGAAAACATGAATTTAAAAATACCATCATCAGAAAAGGGGCTACGATTGGCGCCAATGCTACAATTGTATGTGGCAATGAAATTGGCAGTTATGCATTTATTGGCGCAGGTGCTGTAGTTACCAAACCGGTTTCGCCTTATGCTTTAATTATAGGAAATCCAGGAATACAAACTGGTTGGATGAGTGAATACGGTCACAAACTTTCTTTTGATAATAATGGCATTGCATTTTGTATTGAATCCAATCAACAATATTCACTACACGATAATGAAGTAAAAAGAGTTCAATAAGATTATTCATTCTTATACATTCTCACTACAATTTTTAAATTTCTTTATTCGTAATTTAGCTACTCAAATAAATACAGTATGTGCGGAATTGCCGGGTTCATAGATTATCAAAATAGTTCTTCTGAAAGTGTATTAAGGTCGGCAACAGACATACTTTCTCACAGAGGTCCAGATGGCAGCGGATATGCTTTTAAGCAACTTGATGATTGTCAAATAGGACTTGGTCACAGAAGATTATCCATTATTGATTTAAGTAACGCGGCTTCTCAACCCATGTCTTACAAGCATTTCAGCATTGTATTCAATGGAGAAATTTATAATTACGCAGAAATAAAAACGGTATTATTACAAAAAGGCCATCAGTTTGAAACCCATTCAGATACTGAAGTCATCATTCACGCTTGGGAAGAATGGGGCGGCGCCATGATTGATCAGTTTATAGGCATGTTTGCTTTTGTAATTTATGATTCGCTTAAAAAACAAGTGACATGTTACAGAGATCGTGCCGGTGTAAAACCATTCTACTACTATTGGCATGAAGGTTTATTTTTATTTTCTTCTGAATTAAAAAGTTTTCATCAACATCCACGATTTAAAAAAGTTATCAATAAAGAAGCGATACATCAATATTTCCAATACGGATATATCATGGCTCCACTTTCGATATTTGAACATACACATAAACTAATACCTGGACATTATTTACAATTTTCAATAGAAAAAAAATTGTTACAGATCAATAAGTATTGGGATGTGTTTGATGCTTATAATAAACCCAAGCTTGACATTTCAGAAGCAGAGGCCAAATCAACATTGCATGAACTTTTGATTTCTGCTTGCAATTACAGAATGGTGGCTGATGTTCCTGTGGGTGTTTTTTTAAGTGGTGGTTACGACAGTACTGCCGTTACAGCATTGATACAATCGCAGCAAACTGAAAAGCTTAAAACATTTACGATTGGTTTTCATGAAGAAGATCACAATGAAGCCGTGTTTGCAAAAGAAGTTGCCTCGCATTTAAAGACTGATCATACAGAATATTATTGCACGACAAAAGAAGCCCAGGATATTATTCCAACGATTCCTTTTTACTGTGATGAGCCTTTTGGAGATTCATCAATTATTCCAACTACTCTTGTAAGCCAATTGGCCAGAAAGCAGGTAACCGTTGCATTAAGTGCGGATGCCGGTGATGAGGTTTTTGCTGGATACCCTAAGTATACTCAATCTGTAGATTTTTTGAGGCACATGAATCGCTTTCCATCTTTACTCAGAAAGTCATCATCGCATATTTTAAATTTCATACCAGATGCTTTGTTAATAGGCATTACCGGAAACAAAGCGGTGCCCATAAAAAAACAAAGATTTGTAGAATTGCTGCAAAAAAACAAATTGAGCTCCGATGATTTAATGAATGTTTTATTCTCTCAAGTATATACCAATAAACAGCTAAAAGGATTATTAAGTGAAGATGTTTCACAGCCTGATTCTTTTTTTACAACAGGTCATTTGCTGCGTGATGACTTGGGTTCATTGGATAAAATTCTGGCTATTGATTACAAAACTTATATGGTTGACGATATTTTATGTAAAGTTGATCGTGCTGGTATGAGCACATCTCTCGAAGGCCGCGAACCTTTGCTTGATCATAGAATTGTTGAATTCGCAGCTGAAATTCCTGAGGCATATAAAGTAAAAGGGAATAGCCGCAAGTATTTATTAAAAGAAATCGTTCATGAATATGTACCTAAGCAAATCATGGACAGACCTAAAATGGGATTCTCAGTGCCCGTTGCCAAATGGTTGAAAGAAGACTTGAAATATTATGCAGATGAATTCATGACAGAAACTGATTTTGCGAAACATGGGCTTTTTAAACAATCAGGCGTCAATCATATCATGAATCAATTTTACAAAGGCGATAGAAATTACAATAGTTTATTCTGGTACCTATTGATGTTCCAAATGTGGTATAAAAAATGGATGGACTAATTTTAAAATTGTATAATACATTGTGAGTCAGTACTTAAACTCACATTCTTACTAACTTCGGAAATTACGGTCTTCGTTTTAAATTTTACTCAATTTCACTGCTGAAGGATTGATTTTCAGTGTGTAAAGCAATATCATCAACATTGCTTCGTTTTCCATTGTACCAATATTACTAAAACTAACCCTTACCCCAATGGAACGAATTATTGCAGTAGTTGTATCATACAATCGACATGCATTGCTTGCTGAGTGTATAAATGCGATACGCTATCAAACTAAAAAACCAGACGCGATTCTTGTTGTAAATAACGGAAGCGTAGATTATACAAGCGTTTGGCTCGATCAGCAAACAGACATCATTCAAATTTATCAGGAAAATAAAGGCTCTGCCGGCGGATACAATACAGCCATCAGTTGGGCTTATGAAAAAGGCTATTCAATGATTTGGTGTATGGACGATGATAGCTGTCCGAAATACGATGCTTTAGAAAATTTATTACTCTACAAAGGATATGAACTTGAACTGCTCAATTGTGCTGTAATCAATAAAGATAATAAGAGCACTTTTGTTTCTAAGACAAAACATTATTCTTGCATTGAAGAAGTGAAAGAAAGAATGATTGAAGGCATTTGTCATCCTTTTAATGGCACATTAATCCATCGTTCAATTATTGAAAAAGTGGGATTGCCACAAACGAATTTCTTTTATTGGGGGGAAGAGCGCGAATATTTTTACCGCATCGTCAATAAATATAAAATTCCTGCCAAAACGATTACGCACAGTATTGTGTATCATCCTGAACTTTCACATGCTCATAAAAAAGAGTGGGATTATCAATCATCTTGGAAAATGTATTTCTATATCAGAAATCGTTACAAAGTGTTACAATCCAAATACAGATTTAAAATTCAGGCATTCCTTCATTACTGTTATTTCCTTTTGGCTTTTGTAAAATCGATTGTGATATATCAGAAGCAACACAAATTCAGAAAAATGATTTTCATGCTTTGGCCGATTAAAGATGCTGTTAAAAATTATTTTGAACATACACCGGAAACTGTAATCAATAAGATGGCTACGGAATATAATAAGCCAATTACTAAAATTGTTTTTGCTCCAGTTAAGAAAGCCATTTTATCCTTTTTTGTTCCCCCTTATTCCGATGGTTCAAAAGCTGCAATGATGGAATTATAAAAATATTGGTTGTTATAAATACTAAGCCCTGGCCTTATGGTTGGGGCAAAGTTTTTTTATAAACATTAATAGTTATTTTTGCCAACATCAATGTGTCATTCATGTGCGGAATTGTTGGATCTGTAAATCAAAAACTATCATATACAAGGGTTAACGAGGTTATGCTTCACCGAGGTCCGGATGAGCAAAACGGTTACGCTTATCAAAACGTAGATTTATATCATTTACGACTTTCCATATTAGATGCTACTGGAGGTAAACAGCCCATGCATCTTAACGACAGGTACACGATTATTTTCAATGGAGAAATATACAACCATGCTGAATTGAGAAAGCAATTTGGGTTGACAGGAACTTCTTATTCAGATACAGAAACCATTCTATTATTATTTCACCGTTTTCGTGAAAAATGCCTCGATTTATTTGACGGCATGTTTGCTTTTGCGATTTATGATAAAATAGAAAATGTCATATTTCTGGCAAGAGACAGAGCAGGAAAAAAGCCATTGTATATTTTTAACGATGGCCAAAAAATTGTATTTGCCAGTGAGCTCAATTGCCTGAAAGCCTTATTACCACTGGAGATAGACGAAAGAAACTTGCTTCAATATATGCGACTAGGCGTGTTTTACAAATCACTCACTCCTTATAAAAAAGTAAAAGAACTGGAGCCAGGAAGCTATGCCATTCTTGATTGCACTAACATTTCTGTTACCACAACCAAATGGTGGAATGTTCATGATTTTTATTTGCAACAAAACAACGATAGTTTTGACACCGCACTTGAAAAAGTAAATGACTTACTAACGGCATCAGTAAAACGAAGAATGGAATCCAGTGATTTGGAAGTGGGTTGTTTCTTAAGTGGCGGCATCGACAGCGGATTGGTAACCTCAATTGCCAGTCAATATTCAAGTAACATAAAAACGCTTACCGTATCATTTGATGGCGAATATGATGAAGCGCCATTGGCTAAATTGGTAGCCGATAAATACAATACAGACCATACTGTTGTGGGGATTTCATTTGATCAATTAAAAAATGATGTAGAACAAATCATTGCCAATTATGGCGAACCATTTTATGACAGTTCTGCAATTCCCTCTTATTATGTAAGTAAAGCCGCAAAGCAATTGGTAACTGTAATATTAAATGGAGATGGCGCTGATGAATTGTTTGCCGGTTACCGCAGGTATGTGCCTTTCAGCAAGTATGATTTTTTCAAAAAGAATATGCTGGTTTCCAGTGCAGCCAATACTTTCATCAAATGTTTGCCCGCACCTCACGATAAAAAATCAAAATACAATTTTCTATATCGCTTGCTGAATTTTGCTGGTAAATCAGATCTCGATATTTATTTTGCAGCTGGAGTAGATATCATGGAAGGCTTTGAAAAAAATCTACTTACTAGCGGGTACGATTACCTTAGTGAAATGAAATCAGGTTTTCATCAAATCAATGATTCATCATTATCTGGATTGAAAAAAATTATGAACCTTGATTTCGATAGTAATTTTTCAGGACAAATGTTGACCAAGATGGACATTGCCACCATGCAACATTCGCTGGAAGGTAGAAGCCCTTTTATGGCTAAAGAAATTTTGGAATATGCGCCAACATTAAATGATCAATTTAAAATTAATGGAACGAGCACAAAATATCTGTTGAGAACATTGGCTAAAAGATATTTGCCGGAGCTACTAATCAATCAGCCCAAGCGAGGATTTGAAATTCCATTGAAGAGCTGGGTGAATGGGCAGCTTAAAGAAATCATTCATGATTATTTAAACGATGCCAACGCTTATCATAAAAACCTTCTAACAAAAGGCTTTATTGAAAAGTTGTTGGCGGATCAAATAAAAATGCCTGCTGAAAAACGTGCTAAAATATTATGGACTGTTTTTTCTCTAGAGGTGTGGTATAAAAAAGTTTATCTTTCGTAATTGTTGTTTAGATGCAAAAGACAATAGCCATATTAGAAAACAATATTGTTTCCACCAACACGATGCGAAACAAGTTGACGCTTGAATTGATGCGCCAGGGTTTTAATGTGGTTGTGTTAACTACCGGAACTGAAGAAGATATGGCCATTGCCAGAAAAAACGGCATCAACGTAATTGATGTGAAAAGCAGCAATATCAACCCTTTTCATGTTTTTCGATACATCAGCAACATCAGAAGAGCATTGAAAAAAATAAAAGCTGATGTTTGTCTTACATTCACCATGCGTCCTGCCATTTGGGGAAATTATGTAACGGGTCAACTGGGAATTCCTACTGTAACAAATATCACAGGCATTGGTCCATTATTCAGTAGTCATAATCCTGCTTATTTACTTGCAAGATTTTTATACAAATTTGTGTTGAGAAGAACAGCTCAATTGTTTTTTCAAAACAGAGACGATATGAATTTGTTTGTGATACATCGATTTGTGTCATCCGACAAAGCTTCATTGATACCAGGCTCTGGCGTTGATCATGAATATTTCAAACCACAACCGAAAACTGACAACAACCCATTTACTTTTTTATTTATCGGCCGATTATTGAAAGACAAAGGTGTGATTGAATTTGTAGATGCTGCAAGAATAGTATTAAAAGAAAATCCAGAAGTTATTTTTAAAATTGTAGGTCCTACCTGGAATCAAAACCTCAGGAAAAATACAATTACTGATAAAGATATTCAAGGTTGGGTGGCTGAAAAAATCATAGACTATTGTGGTGCATCCGACGATGTAAGATCACATATTGCAGCATCAGATTGTGTCGTTCTTCCTTCTTATCGCGAAGGCATAAGTAATGTTTTACTGGAAGCTTCTAGCATGGAAAAGCCTTGTATAACTTGTGATACAACAGGTTGCAGAGAAATTGTGGAGCATGGCGTTACAGGTTTGTTATGCAATGTTGCAGATGCAGTTGACCTTTCAGTAAAAATGAAACAAATGATTATGTTATCGGCAGCGCAAAGAAATGATATGGGCATTAATGCTAGGAAGAAAGTGATTAAAGAATTTGATAAAAAATTTGTAATAGATTCTTATTTGGATGTTATCAATAAGACGATTAAATAAAAAATAATGAATGAATTGTTTTCATTAAAAGATAAGGTAATAGTGGTAACTGGAGGAACAGGAGTTCTAGGAAAATCATTTGTAAAAGGTATTGTGGCTGCAGACGGAACGGTTGCTATCATCGGCAGGGACATCAATAAAGCGAATATTTTAGTTGAAGAAATTGTCAATAAGGGTGGAAAAGCTTTAGCAATCTCAGCAGATGTATTGAGTGAATCACAATTGGTTGTAGCTAGAGAAAAAATTTTATCAGCATTTGGAAAAATAGATGGATTGGTAAATGCTGCGGGTGGAAATATACCTGAAGGTGTTTTACAAAATAGTGCAGATATTTTTGATTTGAATATCCAAGGAATGAAAAACGCGCTGGAATTGAATGTATGGGGAACGCTCATTCCGACACAAATATTTGGAAGTGTTATGGTTAAAAATGGAGGAGGAAGTATTGTGAATATTTCTTCGGTTAGCCCAAAACGCGCCTTGACAAAAGTATTGGGCTACAGCATGGGTAAAGCTGCTGTTGATGCCTATAATCAATGGTTTGCTGTTGAAACCGCTAATCGTTTTGGTGATACCATCCGAATGAATGCATTGATGCCCGGTTTTTTTCTCACTGAACAAAACAAAACTTTGCTAACTAATCCCGATGGAAGTTTAACAGATAGAGGAAAACTTATACTTCAAAATACTCCTTTTAAAAGATTTGGTAATCCCGATGAATTGATAGGTGCATTGATTTACTTATTGAGCGATGCTTCAAAATTTGTTACAGGAACACAATTGAGTGTAGATGGTGGTTTCAGTATTTTCAGCGGTGTTTAATTTGGCTTAAATAAAGAATGCTCAATCACACAAATAGTAAAAATTTAGTTTTATGAATCAAATGCAGCAAACGATGCGTTGGTTTGGTCCAGATGATTCTGTAAGTTTATGGGACATCAGACAATCAGGTTGCACAGGCGTTGTTACTGCTCTTCATCATATTCCTAACGGTGAAGTATGGTCGATAGATGAAATCAAAAAAAGAAAAGACGAAGTAGAAGCGACAGGAATGGTATGGTCGGTTGTTGAAAGTTTACCTGTACATGAAGTCATTAAAATACAATCCGAAAATTTTCAAATCTATATCAACAATTACAAACAATCGATTAGAAATTTAGGAGCATCCGGAATAAATATTGTTACATATAATTTTATGCCTGTAATGGATTGGACAAGAACCAATCTGGCTTTAGAAATGCCTGATAAATCTCTTGCCTTATCTTTTGTAAAAGCTGAAGTGGCCGCATTCGACTTATTTATTTTAAAAAGAAAAAATGCTGAAGCAGACTATACTCATGATGAAATAGAAAACGCGAAAAATAGATTTTCGGTAATGAGTGATGAGGAGAAGCAAGTACTTAAACAAAATATCATTAAGGGATTACCAGGTAGTGAGGAAAGTTTTACAATTGAAGCATTTCAAAAAGCATTAGATACTTATAATGGTATTGATGCCGAAAAACTTCGTTCACATTTGATCTATTTCTTACAAGAAATCATTCCTGTTGCAGAAGAATCAAATGTGAAGATGGTGATACATCCAGATGACCCGCCATTTTTTGTTATGGGCTTACCTCGTGTGGTAAGCACGGCTAATGATGTACAGCAATTATTTGATTGTGTCCCCTCTTTACATAATGGACTTTGTTTTTGTACTGGATCATTTGGAGTTAGAATAGATAATGATTTGCCAACTATGGTAAAACAATTCGGTGACCGCATTAATTTTATACACTTGAGAAATACCAAAAGAAATGAAATGGGAGATTTCTTTGAAGACAATCATCTCGAAGGCGATGCAGATATATATGCAATTGTGAAAGAAATAATAAACATCATGCAACGTAGAAACATTTCCATTCCAATGCGACCCGATCATGGTCATCAAATGCTTGACGATTTGAAAAAGAAAACCAATCCTGGTTATTCTGCAATTGGAAGATTAAGAGGGCTGGCAGAATTAAGAGGATTGGAACTTGGAATTGTAAGAAACTTAATGGAATCATAATAAACAATTAAAAACGACACATGGAAAATGCTGTGTTTTCAAACGGATCAAAAAATAAAAAATCGCGAACCATTATCAATGATAATTTCTTATTGCAAAAAGAAACAGCAAAACTATTGTATCACGACTTTGCAAAAGATATGCCTATCATTGATTACCATAATCATTTACCACCAGATCAAATCGCTTCCAATAAAAAATTCGAAACCCTGACTGAAATATGGCTGAAAGGTGATCATTACAAATGGAGGGCTATGCGTGGTTTGGGTGTAAATGAAAAATACATAACAGGTAATAATACAACAGATGAAGAAAAATTCATCGCATGGGCAACTTGTTTTCCGGAAACGATTCGTAACCCTTTGTTTCACTGGTCGCAACTAGAATTGAAAAATACTTTTGATATAGATGAATATTTAAATAAAGACAATGCATTGGAAATATATCATCATTGCAATGCAATTTTAAAGAATGACACACATTCTACACAAGGAGTTCTTAAGTCATATCATGTAGAAATGGTAGGAACAACTGATGACCCTTGTGATGATTTAACCCATCACAAGAAAATAAAATCTGATAACATAGGCTTCAAAGTATTGCCATCATTCAGACCTGATAAAATTTTGAACATCGGTAATCGCGATGCTTTCATGTTTTATTTACATCACTTGGAAAAAGCTTCAGAAATGAGTATTACAACTTATGCTGAATTAATTATCGCTCTTGAAAAAAGAATGGATTATTTCCATGAAAATGGTGCTCGTATAGCAGATCATGGATTAATGAAATTGCCAGATCAATTTGAATTGAATGCTTCGCTTGAAAAAGAATTTGAATCATTTGTTCAGGTTTCAAATACAAGAAATTTTTCTGCACCTGAAAACTTTACAGGAGCTTTGTTAGTGGCCCTTTGCAAAATGTATCATCAACGTGGTTGGGTGCAACAATTTCATTTGGGGCCAATCAGAAATACCAATTCAAGATTAGTGAATTTACTAGGTGCTGATGCAGGAGTTGATACCATTGGAGATTTCAATCAGGCAACTTCGTTAGCTAATTTTCTTAATGTGCTTGAAAAAGACGGACAGTTAGCAAAAACTATCTTATATAATATCAATCCTGCCGATAATGAAGTATTTGCTGCCATGTGTTTTAATTTCAATGATGGCATTACAAAAGGAAAGATTCAATTTGGATCAGGCTGGTGGTTTCTAGATCAGAAAGATGGAATTGAAAAGCAGTTGAATGCTTTGTCTAACATGGGAACAATAAGCACATTTGTTGGCATGTTAACTGATAGCAGAAGCTTTTTATCCTATTCACGCCATGAATATTTCAGAAGAGTGTTATGCAATTTATTTGGTGAAGAAATGGAAAATGGATTATTGCCTAATGATACTAAATGGATAGGGGATATAGTACAGAATATCTGCTATAATAATGCGAAAGCATATTTTACTTTTTAAGTGTGCTGTAATTTTTAATTCAATTTGAATCATAATGAAATTTCCAAAAATTATTACCCTTTTTATCTTTAGCTTTTATGTGAATTATGCTACAGCACAAAAGAGATATAAAGATGAAGTATTCTCCACAATAGATTCTTTAATAAACATTCAATATGGAGAAGCTATAAATATCAAAGGAGAAAATGAAAAATTACTACTTGATGTAATTTATCCGAACAAAGCTGACACTTTAAAACACAGGCCATTACTCATTTTTATACATGGTGGTGGATTTCAGAGTAATTCCAAAAATGGAAGTTACAATTTAAAAGTTTGTCAGGCTTTTGCTAAAAGAGGTTATGTGGCAGCTACTATTAATTATCGCTTGGGCGTTGAAAAAACAAGTGTTGAAGACGGAAAAACAGTCGCTACCAATAAAGATTTTGCCGAGGCATTGTATCGTGCACAGCAAGATGGGAGAGCAGCTATTAGATTTTTTAGGAAACATGCTGAAGAATATGGAATTGACACTTCACAAATTTTCATAACAGGAAGTTCAGCTGGATCCATGACTTGTTTGGCTATTGCTTACATGAATGAAGATGAAATTCCTGAAACGGTAAACCAACAAAAATGGGGAAGTATTGAGGGTACTAGTGGCAATGAAGCGTATTCTTCAAAGGTGAATGGAGTTATAAATGCTTGGGGCGCTTTGATTGATTACAAATGGATTCAAAAAGGTGATGTTCCTTTGTTTAATACAGGTGGCACTGGAGATAAGAAAGTTCCATTTGACAGCTCTTTTGATTATCATGGATTTAAATATGGACCATACATTCTTTTTCAACATTGTGTTTCTATTGGTATTGCAACAGGTTGGCGACCTTTCTACGGTAATGGTCACACGCTAAATAGTAGTCCGTTGAAACAAGACAGTTGCATAGCGGACATGTCAGCTTGGTTGTATACACAATTGAAGTTTAATAAGAAAAAAAATGATGAAGGTGTGTTCCGCTGGAAAAAAGACATCAGCAGTTTTGATAGCTTGAACGCTGTTGAAAAACATTCAGACAGCGCTATCATGTTTATTGGAAGTTCTTACATCAGACTATGGAAAAACATTAGAGAAGACATAAAATACAAAGACATCATTCATCGTGGTTTTGGTGGTTCCAATTTAAGAGATGTAGGTTATTATGTCAAACGAATTGTATATCCGCATCAGCCCAAAGCCATTTTTATTTATGTTGGCAATGATATCACTGCTTCAGAAAAAGACAAAACACCAGACCAGGTGCTTGAACTCTATAAATATGTGGTAAATATCATTCGCGAGAAATATCCTTCTGTTCCTATAACATGGTTAGCCAATTCTCCCAGTGAAAAAAGATGGAGTGTGTGGAATCAAATTCAACAAGCGAATGCTTTGATTAAATCATTTACTGAATCACAATCAAATTTATTTTATGTAGACGCTGGTCAAAACTTTTTAGGCACTAACGGAAAACCTAATGAAATTTATTATCGCGATGACAAATCACATTACAATGATTTGGGCTATCAGCTATGGGGCAAAACAATTGAAAAAGAAGTTAAAGCGATTACAGAAAAAAAATAAAAATTCAATAATAATATTTATAGAGTAAGAAAATCAGGAGTTGATCTTTTGAAAAATTTCTCCTGCGTCAGAATAACAATTGAATATTAATAATCCTCTTTTTGTTTGACTAAATAAAAAATAATTAAAAAGGCAATCCAATAGCAATATTCAAAATCAGATTTTCTCTTCGCCATTGTGAATCTCCAAATGCAATTTTATTCATTACCCATCTTTCATTTTCAGGAAGAAATGGTTTTCTTAAGGGTATGCCCAAATCAGCTCTTATCAACAAAATGGTGGCATCAAAACGTAATCCCGTTCCTGTACAAAATGCTATTTCTTTATAGAAGTCTTTTGAAATTTTACCTGGATCTCCAAACAACAAAGTATCTTTTGTCCACGTATTTCCAATATCTGCAAACCATGCCAGGCTAAAATATTTCGATATGGGCATTCTTAATTCAGTATTGAATAACAATTTCATGTCACCACCAATGATTTGATACAAACCACGATTTAATGCGGAAGGCACTAAAGAGCCTGGTCCAATTGTTCCCGCATTAAAGCCTCTTAATGAACTCGATCCGCCTATTGTGTACAACTTAGAAAAAGGAAGCGCTTTTGAATTATGATAAGGCAAACCCAAACCAATTTGCAATCTGTTGGCAAATGATTTTTTCCTACCCACGGCCTTAGTATAATGCAAATCAACATCCAGTTTTACATATTGAGCAAAAGGTGCTTTTATTATTTTTTTCTCCCGATAGTATTTGGCTCCGGTAATCAGTCCTGCTATATTTCCAGAAACATCAATGCTTGTGTTGATGTACCATTTATGATGTGGCTGTTCTGAAAATTTACTGAAAGACAAATAAGTGCCAAGTATGGTTTCAGCATATACATTCACTAGCAACGAAGGATTAATATTGGCTTCTCTGTAAAAAGAATCCGTAACATTCGTTGCATTGGTATAACTCAATGCTACGGGCGCAAAATTAATTTGTGTTTTC
>Ga0114968_10002922_pt1 | contig 12913 bp, 10 predicted proteins | sample M_130807_EF_Meta_FD_87020 | JGI IMG/M metagenome (GOLD analysis project Ga0114968, IMG submission 87020) | Freshwater microbial communities from Lake Montjoie, Canada to study carbon cycling - M_130807_EF_MetaG | ecosystem: Environmental > Aquatic > Freshwater > Lake | place: Lake Montjoie... | reverse complement strand
CAAACGTGCGTCTTGATGACTGACATTTGACTAAAGCCAAACGTGCGTCCTAATGACTAACATTTGACTAGCGTCTGACATTATCTATAACTTTTTTTCATATCATTTGTCTGCGGCTTCATAACTCTATCATAAGCGCTCAATGTATCGTATTCTTTATTCTGTACAACATCTGGGCCAATCCAGCGATTCATAAGTTGTCTTGAAAGAAGATCTTTTGATTCAATAAGCCCCCTATCTGTTTTTGTTTCTGTTACTGCTGTTCGTAATTCACGAACCACGTTTCGTGGATCCTGTGTTACATCAAACTTCTGAAAATAAGGGTTCGCTTCTATACCGCCTCCATCAACAACAAAAGGCTGTGCTTGAGCATAATCTTTAAAATTAGTTCTACTTGCTTCAGGATTCATATCCTGATAATATCCGTGTGAACCAGATTTTGGACGTTCCATTGTAAGGCTCGGAGTATCACTTCTCCAATGTTCAAACTGTCTAGCATTTACTGAATCACGTGTAGGTGCTTCTCGCCGGGCTCGGAGGGAAAAAGCAGGTGGTGGTATAAGTTGATTATGACTAATTTCAGGCCAGACAGGTTGAGCCATTTTACTGTTGAATAACCTATTTTTAATTGGGTCTAAAATGCGAGTTATTGAATATTATAGAATGAAACTTCTACCGTTTCTAGTGTCGGCACCTTATAATGTTAAAATGTTGGAACATAATGTAAGTGTCTATAGAATTGCCTTTCTTTTAGACTCGGCTAAAAATATTTGGGATGAATCTGAAGTTGAATTAAACACTGTTGAAAAGAGTTGTCTCACTCCAAATGAAATTACTCCATTTAAGAAAAAATCTTGGAAAACTATTGATAATGTCCTATATATACCAATCAACAACGAAGTTACTCAGATTCAGAATTTTATATTATATGAAGAAACACCTAAACACGAAGGGCTTATATGGAAAACATTCTATTATTTCTTAGATATAGATCATAATAAAAGTTTCTTAGATAAATGGAACTATCCTGACGAATATGAAAATATGTTAAGTAACGCCCTAAAGGTATGGAGCGTTAAATAAATATAAGGATGCAAAGTAATACATGGAGAAATAAAACACTCAGACGAAATGTCGACTTAAGTGGCAATCCTGGTCCTTGGAAGGGCCCTACCTCAGAGGCACTAGATAATTTTCTAAATGCTGAGGTAAATGAGGCGTACAAGCGTCCTTGGCATCGCTTAGAAAGGGGGCTTAGATTAAATAGACTCAACCTTTTTGCAGAGGAAGAGAAGAAGCGCCTAGGATTATCTGATCAAGATAGCAAGGATCTTTACAGTCTCTTAGTTAAAAGTCTCGATAAGAAGTTACTCAATAGCAAGTCAACAGTAAATTATGATCCTGTAAAGGAGCGTATACTTGAAATTAAGGGGCTTGTTATGCATAGAAACGCAGAAGAGCGTGTTCTCTTCCAAATAATTGAACGTAAGACAAATAGTATTACGTTTAGAAAACCAAGGGCTTCTTCGCCACCGACAGGCGAACCAACTAAAATTGATAAATAGGATCGAAGCGATGGACGACCAAAAGAATATGTTTCAAGATATTGTAACTTATATTGAAACACACTCTGACGTAAAACCTGTTGAACAATTTGCCACTGATATTTGGAAACAATCAGTTGAAGAACTGTTCGAAGATGTAGAAGATACAAATATTCTGGCAATTAAAGATATGCTAATAGAAATAATTCCGTCATTTTATGAAGGAGTAACAGAAAAACGAATTGAAAAAGAATTCTCAAAGCGTAAGATACGCCTTGAAGAGTTCGGAAATATTGCTCAAATTGAGCAACGTTCGGACGAATGGTATAAACACGCTCAAGAATTCCTAACAGCGAGTCAGTTTGGCGATTTACTAGGCGCAAAGAGGACACGAGGGAAACTTGTAATGTCCAAAGTTAAGAAAGATGAGGATGAAACTCAACAGAATCGTCGCAATGCTGTTTGGCTGAATGAAACAAATCCGTTTGATTGGGGGATTCGGTTCGAACCGGTTGCGAAAATGATTTATGAACATATAACTGGGGGTACACATGTGTTAGAAGTTGGGCGAATTGTTCATCCTGAAGCCAAATATAAATTAGCAGCATCGCCAGATGGAATTATAGACTATGACCCCTCTGGTAAACGTCTTGGATGTCTTGTTGAATTCAAAGCACCTATTTCGCGTGTTATAGAATCTGGTGTTGTACCAAAAAACTATTGGCATCAAATGCAAATTCAAATGGAAGTTACAGATATTGATATATGTGACTATTTTGAAGTGAATCTTCGTTCACAAGCAAAAAACAGTATTGGAGCCCTTACAGAAGGTCCAACTAAGTATTTTGGATATGTATATTCAATTGGTAAAATACAACATCCATATGTTGAACCTCAACCATATAGATATGCTTATAGTAAATTAAATGAGCCTACACCAGATACAAAAGCAATTGATTTACAAGAGGGTGATACACTCTTGGAAATTATTCCGTGGGAACTTCTTGGATATAATCTTGTACCTGTGCATCGTTCATACACATGGTTTAATAGTATTGTGTCATCTCTCGCAGAATTCTGGGAAGATGTTGAACAAGCCAGACAGGGATCATTTATACTTCCTGAAGGGCGAAAAATGCGCGCAAAAAGCGCTTGTTTGATTCAAGATGATATTGAACCGAAATCCAGTACAAAAAGGAACTATAACTTTATGGTTATTGATAAAGAAGAGGACGAAGAAGACCACAAAGACCACAAAGATGAAGAGCCAATTCTAAGCGTAGATGCCTAAGATAAGGTCATGATTGGGTGCTGAACAAGACTCCCCATTTTTATGTTTATAATTATTTGTCATTTGACGATAACTCGGTACTAAAGATAACGCTGCTTCGTAATCGGCTTCATAACACTGTTGACTGGTAGGACCAATTGGAACTTGTGGAAACGGCTTTGTCTCCTGTGAAAGAAGCGCATACGGTTTCCGCATAGCATCTAATGTGCTATCAGTCGGTGATAAATCGAGAAATCCTTCCCGATTTGTAAAAAATACGAGCACAGCTATTGATCCAACTAAAAGTATTAATGAAGTAAGCCACAACATCCCTGTAAGGGTATATCATTTTGTAAAAATTGACGGGTTTTTCTGCGGCGTGAGGCGCTCAGAAAGATGGACTTCAATAACAGCATGCAGGTAGTAAAACGCGATGGTCGTAAGGAGGATGTTTCCTTTGACAAGGTTTTGGAACGTATTCGGAAGGCTGCGAAGGGACTCCAGGTCAATTCAACGGCAATCGCTCAGCGTGTAATTGACCAAATTTATGATGGTGTTCATACAACTGAATTAGATGATCTTGCGTGCCAACTGTCAGTTAGTTTAACAACTCTTCATCCTGACTACGGAGTACTCGCATCTCAAATTGCTGTAAGTAATCATCAGAAGAATACACAAGAGTCGTTTACTGCTGTTGTAAATACACTGGGAAATCAAACAATGACTCAGACGGGCGAGGCACTCTCATATGTTTCAGATGAACTAAAGGAAATTGTTCTTAAGAATGGCCCGGAGATTGATGCGTATATTAAGTATGAGCGCGACTATCTATTTGATTATTTCGGTTTCAAGACACTTGAGAAGTCGTATTTGCTCCGTGATTCATCCAAAAAGATCCTGGAACGTCCTCAGCATATGTGGATGCGTGTTGCGCTCGCATTGTGGGGGTCTATTGATTTGAAGAAAGCATTTGAGACTTATGACTTGATGAGTCTGAAAAAGTTTACTCACGCAACTCCTACACTCTTTAATGCTGGTACACTCAGACAGCAACTTTCATCATGCTTCCTGCTTTCAATGCACGATGATAGTATTGCGGGTATTTACAAGACTCTGAGTGATTGTGCTCTGATTAGTAAGTACGCTGGTGGTATTGGTCTTCACACTCATAATGTTCGTGCACGTGGTTCTATTATTCGCGGAACAAATGGCACTAGTAACGGGCTGATTCCGATGTTGCGTGTATTTAATAATACTGCGCGCTACGTTGACCAATGTTTTACACCAGATACTTTAATATATACTAAGAACGGAGCAAAACCAATTGAAGATGTCAGTTTAACAGATGAAGTTTTAACAAGTGACGGAAATTATAATTCTGTCAAAAAGTGTGTAACACACTTCTATAAGGGAATTATGTTGAATATTATTGTGGATGATGGTAAAAAAATTTCAGTAAAAGTTACTCCAGAACATCCAATATTGTCAATTATTTCAAATGGAAACACAAAAGAGAAAATAGTCAATAGTCTACATATTGGAACTGCTAAATTAGAATATAATGAAAGTAAAGAACTATCTGTAGGGGACTTTGTAGCAAATCACGAAAATATATTATATCAGATTGTATCAATTACACGTTCAAATTATGAAGGGGTTGTTCACGATTTTGAGATTAATTCTATTCATAATTATACTGTAGCACATCTTGGTATTGTCCATAATGGAGGCGGAAGGCGTAATGGCTCATTTGCGATCTATTTAGAACCGTGGCACGCGGATGTGGAGGATTTTCTGCGTCTAAAACTCAATACTGGCTCAGAGGAGGAGAGGGCACGTGATCTCTTCTATGCTCTCTGGATTTCTGATCTCTTTATGGAGCGTGTAGAGGCTGATGGGGAGTGGTCACTCTTCTGCCCCAATGAAGCGCCTGGTCTAGCAGATGTGTATGGAGATAAGTTCCGCGAACTCTATACTCGTTATGAGCGTGAAGGACGCGCGCGTAAGACTGTATCGGCCCAGAAACTCTGGTTTCAGATTCTTGACACTCAAATGGAGACTGGTACACCGTATCTCCTTTATAAGGATCCTGCAAATGAGAAGAGTAATCAGAAGAATCTTGGAACGATTAAGTCTTCAAATCTTTGTACGGAAATTATGGAGTATTCTAGCCCAACTGAACAGGCTGTGTGTAATCTTGCATCAATTGGTCTTCCAGCATTTGTGAAATATGAAGACGTAACTCACACGGATGGTATTACTTTTAAGGAATATAGTTTTGATTTTGAAGAGTTTCGTCGTGTAGTCAAGATTATTACAAATAATCTGAATCGTGTAATTGATATTAATTACTACCCTACTCCTGAGACTAGTCGTTCAAATATGCGCCATCGTCCAATTGGTCTTGGCATTCAGGGACTCGCAGATGTATTTGCGATGCTAAAGTTGCCTTGGGAGACTGATGAAGCTGCGCAAATGAATCAACTTATCTTTGAGCATTTATACTTCGCAGCAGTGGAGGCGTCAATGGAGGCCGCGAAAGTAGATGGGCATTATGAAACTTTCCCAGGTTCTCCAGCAAGTCAGGGAATTCTCCAGCCTGATATGTGGAATGTAACACCGATTACTGAGAGTGATGGTACACTTGATTGGGCATCTCTTCGCGCCAATGTAATGAAGCACGGTCTTCGTAACTCGCTCCTTGTTGCGCCAATGCCTACTGCGTCAACAAGCCAGATTCTTGGATATAATGAGTGCTTTGAACCCTTTACAACAAATATTTATGCGAGACGTACTCTTGCAGGTGAATTCCCAATGCTTAATAAGCACTTGCTAAAAGATCTTCTTGAGCGCGGGCTATGGAATGAGGATCTGAAGCAGAAACTAATTGCAAATAACGGATCTGTTCAGGGGATTGATGAAATTCCGGAGAACCTTCAGGCATTGTATAAGAATACTTGGGAAATCAAGATGCGTGTACTAATTGATATGGCGGCGGCACGAGGCGCTTTCATTTGCCAGAGTCAGAGTCTGAATCTATTCGTTGCTGATGCTACATACTCAAAACTGACTTCAATGCACTTTTATGCTTGGAAGAAGGGTCTGAAGACCGGTTGTTATTATCTGAGAACTAAGGCACCTGTTATGGCTCAGAAGTTTACAGTTGATCCGAAACTTCTGTCACAGGTTACTCCGTCCTCTACAACTGTAACGGCAGATAGTTCTGAAGATGAGCGTAAGAAGAAGCGTAAAGAACTACTTGATCGCCTTGCAAAGGAAGCAGAGGAGGCTGCTAAGCAAGAGTGTGCGGCAGATAATGGCGAGGGCTGTATTCTCTGCTCTTCTTAGATGACCACCCAACAGGAGGTCCTGGAACAAATACAAAAGACAAAGAATTCATTTTTAAATGCAGATAAAGAATCACTCTATAAGGCGCTTAATGGAGCAAGTACACTTTTTCTTGCGTATAAGAAATATGGAGGTTCTCAAGGATGGTCACAGAATATTATGAGTAATAATGAAGATAAACCAATTTATACTCGTGAGGAACAAGAATATTTGGAAAAATCTTTTGGAGGAATGTCCCAATTTATTGATCCAATATTTCTGGATAAAGACGACATGCAAAAGGGAGGTCAATACAAACCAGGATTCTCAAAAGATTCGTTAGTATCATATAGTTCACCTTATGGGTCTATAAATCAAGATGATATTAGTATTGATAAAGCGGCAACAGCAGTTTCAGATTATGTTAGTGCGTTAGATGAGAAGAATAGAATTTTGGCAAAAACTCTCGGCCCATTTAAATTTATTGACGACTTGAAAGTTGACCCGATAATTCCTCTTCCACCGCCTCTTGTTCCGATTAAAGTCCCTGCGCGAATTATTGTGCCTCTTATAACATCATTTCTTGAAATGCTACGATTATTAGTAACATTTGGCGCATTTAAAAGTGATATGTTACGTAAAATTCTATCAATCGTTCTCGCAATGGCAGATTTATCTACAGGGAGTTGGAAAAATGCTGTGCTTACTTTTGCAGGTGTATTTGGTTCAACACCTCTCCTGTTAGGAATTATAGGAAAACTTATAAATAATGCGTGGAATCTTATTTCACCTAATACTCGTGCATCTCTAAGTAATGAAGTATATAAAGGTGCTAAATCAATGTTTGTCGGATTTTGGCTATATATGTTTAGCATTTTAGCACCAGATGTAGTTAGAGCCTCTGTAAACCAATCATTAGCATCTTTAGCAAAACCCTTAGAGGATTTTAATAAAAAACTAGGTGAATTGGAGACGACTGCGCAACGTCAATTGGACCCTCAAGGTCTACAAGTATCTTTTCAAAGACTTCCCTTACAGATGCTCCCATCGCTTGATGATATTCAGAATATTCAAGTTTTAGCGAGCCGACCAGAAATATATTGTTCGCCAGAGTTTCAACAAGTTATTCAGCCAATGATGAAGAATGTTCCAATTCGTCTTGTGCTTGAATTAATGAGTGTCCCAACATCTCCAGATACTTTAGCAACAGCCTGTAAGGGAATTAATCCAGGCGGTGTGGCTGCTGCAATAACAGATACTTTAACACCACAAGTTTCTCCTAAACCAGGCGGTCCTCTCAATCGTATGAAACAAACATTAAAAGGAGGTAAATCATCTTCTAGGCGTACGAGGCGCAGGCGGAGCCGCAGGTAGACCCTCTAATTCAAGTTCTACACCAGCGATTTTATGAATAAACGTAAGGTACTCTGGAGGAAATCCCCAGAAACACGCAGGCTTTACATCTGAAGGTGGGATGCGACGGCTGCTTGAATTTTCCCCGTGACAGAAACTCACAATAATCTGCTGAGGCTGCATTTCAATTACTTCACTTTCACGTCCAGTAATAAATGTCTCACCTTCCGCAATACTAATCTTCTCAAACTTGCGACTATTGAAAAAGTTGCGACGAAATGTAAGAGTCGCCTCACTAATACGCTTTCCAAGAGAGAGATCATAAGGCGGCACATTTACAGCGCTAATTCCAGTCTTCAAATCATAGAGCGCAATTGTTGTACATACCGCACAAGACTTCTCAGGATTCTTCACGAGCCACGCAGTACGTCTCCGGAAACTCGTCTCAGGATAATGATCATCATCGTCCATCATAAGAATAATATCGTGAGTTGCTCTCTTAATACCCATATTACGCTTACCACCAATCGTCAATCTCTCATGATGAGGAACATATACAACATTTAGTCCAGGAAGAACATTCTGAATCTTAGTGATCTTATCACTAATACTCTGATCCATATCATCACTGTCATCCACAATTACCCACTCAAGTTTATCACGAGGATAATCAGTAATCATCATATTATGTAAGGCAAGATCCCAGAACTTACGACGATTGTAAATGAGCGTAATAATACTAATTGGAGGACACTCCTCCTTTGAAAGACCAGGAGGAATATGCCGAGTCTTCCCTCCAGGCACAGAGCGGCTTACTTCAACACCCTGTGAGGCCTTCGCAAAAACTGGTACAAGTGCTTCCTTAAAAGCGGCACGTCGTGCTACAGATGCAGCCACACGAGAAGAAGCACATAATCCAAAATCACAGTCCATAAAATCTGCGACAGCGGAATCTAAAGCCGCAACAGAACCGCTTAGATCTAATACATAACGGCTTGAACGTGTCTTATCATTTGCAATTTGTGTAGTAGGAAGAAAACGAACATACTTATCATCGGAGTATGTTGCATCATACGCCTCATTGTGGTTCAGTAAACAGAACGCACCAACTGCTTCCGCTTCAGCAGCGCTTATTCCAAATCCCTCCGCTTCACTCACCGCACAGTGACCAAAATAACGTCTCTGTAAGGAAATAATTTCACCAGATTCAAGTTGCTTACGTGTAATAACTACATTCTCCTTAGCCTCAACCCTAAAGTCGTTAAGAGTTGTGTAAATATTTAGTGCGGGATATGAAGGCTTCCAAAGAGACACAAGATCTTTCGCAGCCGCCGCCTTATTTACCGAACCACCAATGAGATATAGGAATTCCTTGACACCATTTACAATTGCTCCCTTTGATTCTACGCACCAAGGTACAACTGCTGTCTTCTCTGGCGAAAGCGCACAAACAATCTGAAAAGTATCTCTTACAGCCTCATTTTTAAATAACACTAAATCAAATTGTGATAGATAGGCATCATATGCTTCAGACACCCACCACTCTGGATTCACCATTACAATATTATAACGCCCATATGGAATCCACGAATAATAAGGAATCTCAAGATGTATAATAATATCGCACATAACCGGCACTTCACGAGAGTCAAAATGCTTTACCTTGCCAATACTCTGGCCCTGAGCGCGAGCAACAGACGCAAGATTCTCTTCAAGTAACTTCGCATCCTTCTGAATACCACCCTCATTAGAACGGTTGTAAACAATTGCTACATCTAGAATCTTTTTCGCAGAAGAAGGAGTAGGCGTCATCTAAACCGAGAATACTATAGAGGTTTAGGCGGCCATCAAATGACGGCCAAGGAAATACGAGATATTGGATTTTTATCATGGAAAGACCCTGATGCGTGGATGGAAGCAATGAGCGGTCCAAGATGGACAGCGCTCGTTCAAGAAGAGAATACACGACTTTCTAATTTTCTGAATAAAAATACAACGAGCGAACAGCTCTCCCGATTTAAAAATGAACTAAAGGCCGCACAAGAACCTTTTGACCTCGAATGTTTTGAATCTGGTCCATTAAAAATTACGCCTCTTGGAACATTCTCCCTCAAATGGAGATTTGATGGAGAAAATGAATATGTAAAAGGGCGAGACGTATATTCAGATGGAAAATACGTTGTTTATACACATGATATTGGAAAAGGAGCTGAAAAATATGAACTTGTCTGTATTGATGTGAAAACACGGAAAGAACTTTTCAGGAAATCTCCAGTTGGCCCTACAGTATCTTTTGATGGGCCGCGCCTTTACTACCTCGGTGTCAAACAGAAACTCTGGTACAATGAACTATTCGTATGTAATATTGCAACAGGACAAAATATTAAGAGTCTCTATGAAGAGAAAGACGGGCATTATAATCTCTCTTTACAACGTAAAACATATCTTGTAAGGGAAAATTCGGGAAAAACTGATACGTTTTATGTAACATCAAATAATACATTAACACCTTTGAGACCGGGTTCAGAACGTCAATACGCATTTAATAACAAGTGTTATTACAGGGAAGCAGGTTCTGATACTTATAAAAACTTACCAGCAGGTGTTGAAGGTACTCCTTATGATATTAATGATGTATTAATATTAACACATAAACAAGGAGAAATATTTGTATATAATCATTTCGGTGCTAAAGAAGCACATATTACACAAGGTACTATACAATTAGACCATTATGGTAAAGGTTATAGACTCCGCATTGATGATGGTATTGTACCCCCTTATATTGTTGAATTTAGTGTAAAAATTAAGAATAAAGAACCGCCATTTAAATTGAAAGCAAAAAAAGTCACGGCAATATCTTCCGATGGTCGGCAAGTAAACGGGACAATCGTCTATAAGGGATTATTTACAAAACCGAAGGCGATTGTTGCTGTTGGATATGGTGCGTATGGTGTTGCTTCTTCGCCTGCAGGATGTTATTCAAAATGGGGGCCACTTATTGAACGAGGCTGGGGTATACTATATACATATTTGCGAGGTGGTGGAGATGATTCAGATGCGTGGACTCAAGCGGGACGTTTAGAAGGACGAACTCATACTCGCGACGATTTTTTGGCGTTAGTTGAGGCTGCGCAGAAGACGTTTAAGATTTCTTCTGTGAAAACTGTTATATATGGTCGTTCTGCTGGTGGGTTTTTAATGGGAATGTGCCTAAATAAAGAACCAAGTGGTAAACTATTTGGTGCTGTTTATACAGAAGTTCCTTATGTTGATCTTTTAAGAACAACTACGAATCCCGGATTGCCATTGACAAAGATGGAATATAATGAGTTCGGCGACCCCTCGCATAGACCTGAAGACTTTGGATTTCTTGTAGATTTGTCTCCTGCAGATGTGGCAATTACGACGTCTGCGCCAAATGTGTTTGTTCTTGCGAGAACTGGGTTGAATGATTCAGAGGTCTATGCGTATGAACCTGTGAAATGGATTAGGCGATTGCGAAAATCTGGCGATAAAGAGGAAAAGGTTATCGGCATTGCTGAAGACGAAGGGCATTTTTTTTCGGCTGATGTTGCTCTCCAAGCAAAAGCGGAAGATTTAGTGATGTTACACAACAGAATCTTTTAGATGGTGACGCGGAAAAAAAATGTTGGTTATGAATATAGAATAAATGTCCGTCAGCCGCAAGAACCGTGCCACACGCAAGAACCGCGCGTCTCGCAAGAACCGCGCGAGCCGCAAGAATAATAACGCCAATGTCCTGATGGGTGGCAAGCGCCGCCGCAGCCGCCGCGGTCGCAAGGGCAGCCGCAAGAGCGGTCGCCGCACCCGCCGCAACTAAATTGTCTACTTCAGTCATCCTGAATTAGACAATCCTGAACTACGGTTGCGGCGGAGGGCAACGTATTCTTCATAAAGAGCCGTCTATGTCCTTCCAATAGACCATGCTCTTTAATTGCGTTTCTATGACGTAATGTCCCGTATCCCATACAAGACATTAGATCATACTGTTTGGCAGCCGTTTCATTGGCTGCGCACCAATTACTAACAAATTCATCGTGTGCGACTTTCGCAATAATACTCGCAGCAGCAATGCTCAAATACTTTGCATCTCCACTAACAATTGTCTGAATTTCGTGAGCGGAATCATCAATTGTCAAAATACCATCTATAAGGGCCCTGTCATAAGGTTTTCCGAGAGCAGAAAGAGCAAGACAAAACGCTTTCTTATTTGCGTCTGTCATACCAATCTTATCGACTTCTTGCGCGTCTACAACTCCAACACCTGTTGCGACTGCTAGACGTTTAATTGCTTCCGCAATTATGGGTCTCTTATTTTTGGGAATCTTCTTTGAATCCTGAATTTGCGGAGCAATTGCGTGATGCTCAGAAGTCCACTCAGATTCTGATGGCCAAATAACGGCTCCTGCGACAAGTGGTCCCCAGAAACATCCACGCCCTGCTTCATCCACACCGGCTTCAGTGGCACCATCAAGACTGAATCGGAGACTGAGTGTTTCTTTCTTAACTCTAGGTGGCATCTTTCTTCTAATATAATATACTATAAAGGAGTGGTGTCAATTTTTATTTAATTAAATCAGATTAGATGAAGCAACTCTATTTTTTAATAGTTGTTTTTGGCGCAGCGATATTTTTAAGTTTTTACTATTCAAATGAAGGGTTTAATAGTGCTGTTGCTAATTCTGGTCTCCAAAGTGAACTAGCGGATTTAAATAAAACAATGGATTATTTGAGGGGGGTCGGTATTAATGAAAATAGTGCAAATGTTACATTTAATACAACTGCTGCTAGAATACAGGAAATTAATGCTATTCTGAATCCTGCGGCGGCGGCATCTAATTCATTAAATGCTGAACTTGTGGAGTTAAATAAAACAATGAATTATTTGAGGGGGGTCGGTATTAATGAAAATAGTGCAAATGTTACATTTAATAAGACTGCTGCTAGAATACAGGAAATTAATGGGATTTTAGGTACTAACACTGCTGCTCCTGTTCCTGCCATTACTTCGCAGACTGTTGCTGCTGCTGCCCCAATGCCACAACCACCTGTTGTTCAACAAACTGATAGTGTAGCACCATTTTCTCGTATAACATGTCCTCCTGGAAAACAATTTTATAATGGAGGATGTGTTACATTAAATGCATCAGGAATGCCTACAGGAGGGGCGCCAGTTCGAGGCACGTGTCCATCTGATAAAGTTGAATATAATAATGCCTGTTGGGGCCCCTGTCCATCTGGTACTATACAAGTTGGAAACCGTTGTTTTTCAGATCCTGTTGTAGCAGCTTCTGAGCAAAGAGTATTGGATGATGAAAATGCCCGTTTTGAGCAACTTTTAGCAGAACGAAATCGTCTAACTGACTCTTCTGGCAACCGTGTCCCTGTTCCTCCT
>Ga0114968_10002921_pt1 | contig 12915 bp, 12 predicted proteins | sample M_130807_EF_Meta_FD_87020 | JGI IMG/M metagenome (GOLD analysis project Ga0114968, IMG submission 87020) | Freshwater microbial communities from Lake Montjoie, Canada to study carbon cycling - M_130807_EF_MetaG | ecosystem: Environmental > Aquatic > Freshwater > Lake | place: Lake Montjoie... | reverse complement strand
GAGCTTGGCCATGTTTGAAACAATCCCAATAAATCAACTACTTACACCAACCGACCCCGACAAGAATTCAGAATTCGAGCCTCAGCAGCTCTCTCTCCTCTGAAAAACGTTGGGAAGCTACTGGAACTTTATGTATACCTTATTGAATGGAGTGTGCACTGCTACTGCCCCGCCCGGTGCTCATATACTGATTCAGAACTGCCGTTGGCAGCAGTTTCTTAAACGTGATTTGCCACTCCCCGGTTGACTCCCATTACCTCACTATAGACCGCCATCTGCATCCTAGAAGTTTTAACGCTGACATTGCGGCGACATTTGTACCGGGCACTACTTGCATCTTTGTCGCTTAAGGATTTAGTACTGTCCCCGCCCCCGTAACGCTGCTTTGAATATTGGGCGAAGAATCGCTTCAAGCAGTGCTTGGGTATCTTTAACGGTAAAGCCGCCAGTCAGACCCCGTGTGGCGACATGTTACCTAAAGTGCTCACCTCGCGATCTACAATCCCAGCTCTCACAGGCGGCACCAGCTTAGGACATGACATGCACCCTGACTTTTTTAATGCCTACCGTGCCTTGCGGCAGTTATCCTTTGGCGAGTCCCTTACCGCTGAGGAGGTTAGCCATCTAATCGGGGCAGAAACCAATTCAGGCTTAGTTTTGGAAATAGGCGCCAACGATGGGCAGACGACGGTTGAATTCATCCGCAACATGCCCCATGCACGCATCATTTGCTTCGAACCAGACCCTAGGGCGATTCAAAAATTCAAATGCAAAATACGCAGCCCGTATGTCAGTTTGGAGGAGATTGCGATAGGCTCCTTCAACGGCACCGTTTGGTTTCATCAAAGCTCAGGTTTGGAACAGATATTTCCGCTGGGCTATGACCAATCAGGTTCCATCCGCAAACCCAAAGCACATCTTGAAGTCTGGCCCTTAGCAAGGTTCAATCGCCAAATTCCTGTGCCAATGATGCGCCTAGACGATTGGGCGGCAGCCAAGCGGATCGGTCCTGTGGATTTTATCTGGGCCGATGTACAAGGCGCAGAGGGTGATTTGCTTTTGGGAGGGCAACATGTTCTAAGTCAAACTAGATTTTTTTATACTGAGTTCAGTGACGACGAATGGTATGAAGGGCAAATTAACTTCGCCACCCTCTGCGCCTGTTTGCCAGGATTCTCGCTGCTTCAAAAATATGCCAATGACGCATTATTTGTTTCAAACAATGAGATCGTTCGCACAATCAAAAACAGCCGGTCATCGGCTTGACCCAGTATAAAGTTGCCTTACTCCGCTCTGCTCCTTCGTTTAAAACGACATCTCAAGCCAACTGCTCGGCCGCCATAGTAGCGTTTAGTTTGCTGTAGTGCCTCTCCAACATCAACACTGAAGTACCCATTTGCCTCGCCAGAGTGTGTATGTCAGTGCCAGCCAGCAGTTCTGTAGTAGCAACGGAGCCATACCCCTATAGTGCCTAAAGTTGAGGTGTCGCTTTCCACGACATAGGGTGAGTTGTCGGCAAGGAATTGTCAGTTTGCAGTCTGTTAAACCCTGAAATGTCGTCATTTTATATTTTGACGTCATTATCAGCCTGAAATCCAGTAATTAAGCGCTTTGTCAGACGTGGCACAGAACTTGATCACCAAAGGTTGAGGTTCCACCTTCTGTCGGTTTATTGACGCTTCACACCTGTATTTTTTACAATTTCAATTAAGACACGAGCGATTGGTGGCAACCCTTACCTGAGACGCCCCATGTCCCTTGTCGTTGGAACCAATGTATCTGCGTTGTATTCACAGAATGCAATGAGGACCAACGCGCGTTCAACGGCTACTGTAATGGAACGCCTATCCACTGGCGTAAGGGTAAACAGCGCAAAGGACGATGCTGCGGGCTTGGCGATTGGGCAGAACATGACATCCCAAATTCGGGGACTGAACCAAGCGGTACGCAATATCAACGATGGGATCAATTTAGTTCAAACCGCCGAAGGTGGGTTGAATTCCGTATCCAATATGCTTCAGCGCATGCGAGAGTTGGCAGTCCAAGCAGCCAACGGAACCTATAGCGACGTACAGCGGCAGTACCTAAATACCGAATGCCAGCAACTGCACACTGCTATCGGGCAAGTTATTGATACAACCATGTGGAACGATCAAAAACTGTTGGATGGAAGCTATTCAAAACCCATTCAAATTGGCTCGGATGTTGAAGGAAATATGCAAGTGACGATTCCTTCAGCGAAATTGGGGGACCTGGGCGCTAGCAATTTAAGTGCTGTACAAGTAACTAAAGTAACTATCACAACGCCGCCTAACCCATCGCCAGTGATGAATCAAACTGCGAGTTATATTGAATATACAGATCTTGGTACGGCCGGCGAAACCATTAGCGCCATAAGAGCACTAACACCGAATGTAACCAATAACGCTATTTCCATAATCGGGATGACCGTCTATCGGGGTGATGGCTCCGCAGCCATGCAAATTGGCACCATTGATAGCCAGCGCGATGGGACGGCTGGCAAGGCACTGCGAATTAATTTACAGCAACAATTCGCTAATGGCAATTTTGATAATGGTAGTCCGGGGTCTGCCGCTATTCCCGGTTGGACTGCCATGAACCAGAGGGTTAGGCTCGATGGTACAAGTACAGTCGCTGGATGGCCTACACCTATTGACACTATTACCGCGCCACGCGGTGGATTAGAAAGTGCGGGTGGAAGCGGAACATTTAATACAGTTTTAACTTCTGCTACGGCGACCGGCACCGGCCTTTCCGTTCAGATGAGTTCCAATTTAGGTTCGGTAACGAATAATCCACCAACGGTAGGCGGTGTTTTGCATGGCCCTGTGTTAGTTAGTAATAACTCTATACCTTTGAACTCAGGCGATACTATTGCATTTGATTGGCGAGCAAGCGGAGGCGCAGACGCATTTGATGTGTATGCCTATTTATTGAATACGCAGACAGGTAATACTGAAGAGCTTTTAAATGTTACTGGAGCAACTGCTAGTGACACCCGACCCTGGACAAATGTTTCTCACACAGTAGCAAGCTCTGGTGATTACAAGTTTGTATTCTCGTCAGGAAGTTGGGATGCCTCGGGCGGACAAGCTGCTGGGGCTAACCTAAATATCGACAACGTTACCGCCAACTCTAGCGTGCCCCCGGTTCTGACCAGCCTACAAGTAGGCAACCTTAGCAATTTAGTTCAGTACCAAAACGCCACACCATTAACCGCATCAGTTTCTATAGACGGCGTGACGATCACCTCTGCACCCGGCACTTCGGCCACCGCTTGTGCAATCAATCTTTACAGCGCAATTGCAGCCCATCTTTCCGGGGGGGGTATTCTCAACCTCAGCATAAGCCGAGTTGGTAATGACATTATATTGACTTCAAAATTACCTGGAAGTGCATTTACCGCAATTGGCGCGGGGACGAGTGATTCAAAACTAATAGCGCTTGGCGTTGAAGATATGGATCCCAATATTGCGACCATTGATATTTCAAGTTTCGCACTCGCCAACAGCGCAATTGCAGCCATCGATTTGGCGCTTGATGCGATGAACACTTCAAGATCTACGCTTGGAAGTTATATCAACCGACTTGCATACGCTGGCAACAACGTAACTAATATTTCTTCCAACGCCACACAGTCACGCAGTACCATCTTCGATGCTGACTACGCCATTGAGACAACTAACTTAGCAAAAAATCAGATTATCCAACAAGCAGCTACTGCCATGTTAGCTCAAGCCAATGCACAACCTCAAGCGGTAATGGCACTATTGAAGAATCTTTCAGCTTAACTGCTTGTCGGTTAAAACTATACCTCAAGCCAACTGCTCTGCCGCCATACTAGCCGTCAACTTGCTGTAATGCCTCTCCAACCTCCACACTGCGTTTGTAATCTCCAGTGTCACAGTCAAGCAAAAGCTTACTTTGTTGTTTAGAAAATGAGCTGGACACTACATAAACTGGCATTGTCGCGCTGACCCGACCTATGTCCAGTTGGACTAATCTTTCCGCAGCTAAAGTAGAAGTCGCAATCAGATATAAGCCAAGGATGATAAGAAATTTTATCTAAAGGTTTTTCATTTAGTGGCTCCAAATTAAGTTGCGATGTATTCGCCAAAGGCCGACCTATTACCACCAACAATACTTCAAGCCAACTGCTCAGCCGCCATAGTAGCGGTCAACTTGCTATAGCGATTTATTTCCCAACTCCAAACAGATTGAACCAGGAGCCTTCTTTGCGCTCGGGCGGACGTGTGATTGTTTCGGCAGGTTTAAACCCTTTAACTACAGCACGGTAGCCCTTCACTTGAACGCAAACATCGTGGAGAAGAAACGAGAATCCCCAAGGGTCTCTTGTAACGATGTTGTAAACCGGATTAACCAAGATATCAGTAGTCAAATCGGATTTCTTTGCACCGCGCAATGCGTTGTACATCGCCGCAGCCTTTGCTCTATCAACAGGGCTGCTTGGTTCGTCGCCGCTTGTATTGAGAAAGGTTTCATCACCTGACTTAAACAAACTCAATAATTTCCTAGAGCATCCAACACCGGAAATCGGCTCCATAATTTGAACATCCGCAATTGAGTCTGTGACGCCAATAGTCGGCGCAGGAATTTCAACTACCTTATTGGTATCCACTACGAATGCGCACCCTGAAATAATCGTTGTTAAAAATATTAATGTTATCTTTGAAAGTAAATTATTCATACTATTAATCTCTTTGCTTATAATATGTAATCATAAATGGAAATTAATAACCTTAAAAATACTCAAGGCAAGTGATCAGCAGCCATAGTAGCGGTCAACTTGCTGTAGTGCTACCCACTGCTTTGGGCAACCAGCCCAGTTTCGGTGTGTGGGTTTTGTGCGGCAAGTTTTACTGGCGCCGCCAATCTGCCCCGCACGGCTCCCACCATGGGCTGTCGTTTGGTGCCAGAGAGGGCAATCGCTGGTTTCTCCAGTGTTACAATTTCCGGCTCTGGCCCGGTAGCTCAGTCGGTAGAGCAGAGGATTGAAAACTATCCTTGAAACGGTAATCATCAGCATTTTCAACTGGTTAAGCCAGCCTGAAAAAAGGTGCAGCACATTCTGTGCGACAGCCCAAAAAATCACCCCTCTAATTGCCCATCTGACACAGCAATTGATTTGCTGATGGACAATGGATAAACATAAGTGATATTGGAACACGCTGGATTGCAACTGGCAACATTTGGTGCAGCAGCCACTCAGCAAAAAAGTATTTTTGCTATGCCTTTCGTCCGTGTACCCGTGTCGTTTAAAACGACAGCCTTTCACAGCCAATACCAGCGGATTTTGACGATTTTGGTGGATTTATTAGAACTTTCCAGCCTATAGCCCAGCGCTGATGCTGTGTTGTTGCCGCTGCCTGCGTTCGTTCTCACGCTGCTGTCGCTGCCTGTCCCTTTCAGCCTGTAGTTGCTGCCTATCTCTTTCGACATTGTTTTTCAGGCTGGCTATGCGTGCCTGTGCGGGATTTAGGGGTGGCTTGGGTTTGATGGGTTTGATGGTTAGTTCGGCAATACGCATCAAGTATTTACACCAACGATGTGTACCGCCGTTCTTGCCTAATCCACCTGCGTGTAGTTCAGCACCATCCCCACTCCGTACTGAGCCTCTGCCAACTGCTTGGCTGCCAACGCATTGTCAGCGTAGACGACAGTGTTGGCGGTTTGGTAGGGGTTGATGCGTACCCATATCAAGTACTTGTTCATTTCCCAAACGCAGCCCGCAGTTTGGTGGATGCGGAATCAAGTGCTGCGTCCAACTCACCAGCTAACACCGCCGCCTTAATCAAGTCCAGTGTTGCGGGTAAGTCTTTCTCAGCAGCAACCTCAACTGCGTACTTGCCCTTAGCCAGTTCCAGCAGTTTGGTTCCATACCTGACGCTTAAGCAAAGCTTGCCGGTGTCAGCGACGAACCACCACCGCTTTATAGTTTTACTGGTTTGCACGGTTTGGCGTGTGCCTGTGTGCTTATCGGTAATGGTGCGGTAGAGCGTGGGACTAAAGGTATTTCCCTCAGCCTGTGCCCGCGCCAGTTCCGCCTGTTCCCACAGCCGTTTAGCAAGTTTATTGCGGCGTAGTTGCACAGGGCTCATATGCGTGGGCTTTTGTGCTGCTGTCAGTTTCAATCCGTTAAGTGTTGCAGTAGTCATTGCTGGTTTCCTTTCTTAGTAGCAATGCAGACAACTTTAGTTTCGGATTTGGCGATTGAGCAACCGGATTTTTAGTCAATCTGTGTCAATTTCCCACACCTGTCCAATCAACACCAAACAGAGACTCAGTATTTGCGTGGGATTCTTTGGTATTGCATAAATAAATGCATGAACAAAAAGAAAGAGAAAGACAAACTGAGCCATAAGCAATTCCAAATCCTTCGCCACCAAGGCAAAGACATAAGGACTACAGAACAGTGGATGAAAAGCACGGGCTTAGATGTATGCGTATTTAACAGACTACCCGTTCAAGTGCTACAAGCACAACAAGTAGCACACACCTTGCTAACAGAGCATAGAACCCTGCTCACCACTGAACAAGTTAAAACACTTTGTGCTTTTAAGCGCAAAGTGGGAAACACCAAGAATCACAAAAACTTAAAGCCTCAAATCGCTTATCCAATCTTCAACATCAGCAACAAAATCAATAGGCAACTTTTCAAGCAACACAGGCAACTATCACAATCAACCATTTCAGCAAACACCATCTAAAGACATAGGCAATGACAGCAGATAAGCAACTGCTATAACAAAGTGTAAAAACCCAGTTTGTAATATGACGGCTAATGAGACTGGACTTGCTACAGGTTGCTGTAAAGGCTTGTAGCGTAAGGAGATGCCGCAGAGTATCAGCATTAGTACTGTTTGGAAGTTTCAATACATCAGTCTTCCACCAACTCTTTTACAGGCGTGTAGCGAAATGAGTGACACTCAAATCAAACTGCACGACACGGCGGCTTATGGCACCTGACATTTATGTTCGTGCTATAGCCGTCGTGCGCTCATTTCGTTCTATCTAAATCAACCTAACAGCACCTCACACAACTGCGTTGTGTTCGGCTTTCTCTTATAGTTGTTCATCAAAAACATCAAGTGCGAAGCATTGAGTGTGAGCGACAAGCGAAACACAAGCGAACGCCAGTTCGCTTCACCCTTAGTGTCGTATGCATAGGGACTTAGATTAAAACCACCAGCACTGATTAAACAGAAACCACGCAGATTTTGCACAGTAGGTTTTTGTGGTGCTGCTATAGAGGGGGCAGGCTACTTTGCACAGCAGCACCTCAAATCAAGCGAAAGTGCGGCGATACACCACCTAGCAAGGGTTTGGGTGCTGGGCACTGCGTAGGCTGCATGTAGGGCGTTTTACGCTGTACGTCTGCATCTGTGTCCGCTGCCCCACATGCCGCACTAAATAGTCAATACCAAAGAGAACTATTGAACTAATTTGACGGCAGTGCAAGTCATTGAAATTGAACAGCTTAGCAATACACCGCCACTTTGGCGGGTTTCGGTTGCTCTCTCTAAGGGTAAGACTACATACTGCAACAACACAAACTATTAGGAGAACTTAGATGGCAGCAGCAAAATCCCTAACCCCCGCAGAACTTGAGCGTGTTTTGCAATACATGTCCCTTCGCTCTTTTGCACAACGCAATCGTGCCATGCTAATGATGACGGTGGCGGCGGGACTGCGTGTAGGAGAAGTTGCCGGACTTACTCTGGGTGATGTACTTGATGCTGATGGACAAGTGCGTGGTGAGATTTACCTTGCAGCACATCGCACCAAGCATAACCACGCAAGAACCATTTACCTCAACACTAGGCTGCAGGCAGAACTGGCTGCTTACATAAAACAAAGAACTGTTCGTCCCGCACACTTTCCCCTGTTTCCCACTAACAGAGGAGATAGATGTGCGTTCAGTGCAAATACTCTCACCCAGCACTTCTTTTGGATTTACAAGCGGGCTGGCATTACTGGTGGTAGCAGCCACAGCGGACGCAAGACATTCTTAACATCACTGGCTGGACAGGGTGTCAGTGTGTTTGTATTGGCGGCACTGGCGGGACACAAATCAATCGCCACCACGCAACGTTATATCACCGTCAATGACGATACCAAGCGTAGGGCGGTGGAGTTGGTTTAACCTGTATGTCGTTTTAAACGACAGAGTCAGCGCAGAGGAAACTTACCCAATGCGGTGTTTTCAATAATGGCTTGGGCATGGCGGACATAGCGACTTACGGTAGCGCCCAGCGTGTTCCTTCCCAGTAGCCTTTCGCCATACGAATCAGCCAACGCTGCCTTCATCGCTTCCCTGTTCAATTTCAACTGCACCCCAATTTCCCAAAGCGTCATTCTTTCTGCTTTTTCACGTGCTGAGTTTTCTACCCATAAGTCATAGACAGACAGCATGGTTTGCAGGTTGCTGATGGTGTAGTTATGGGAAAGCACATACCGGGCTGTGCTGCGCATGTCGGCTACAGCAGGACGCCCCTGTCTACCAACATGACGTTGGTTCAATATCTTTGCAAACATTCCCTTCAATGAACGCTTACTGATGCGTAGGGGCACTGCAATAACCATTACGTCATTGCTGTGCCAGTTTGCGTCCCATGCATCTCGTTCAGCCAATTCACCAAATTTCACCGTCAGCGGCGCTTCAGCGAATAGGCGCACTCCCCTGTCACCGGCTACCCACCATTTGTGAAAGTCATCCTCCCTTACATCCCCAAAGTCGGAGTACAGATGCGCCAATGCCCCCTTACCACCAGCAGCGCAGCAAGCGATATAGGCAGGATTGCGGCGCAGGAAAGCCCACCACCAGTAATAGGGACTGCGCTGTTGATACGCAATGGACAGGCGGTTATTGGTTCTACCAAAGCGTGGGTGTGGTGCTAAAAAGTGTGCCAGCATAGTATTAACAAGTAATGTTTATGGGGTTTCGTTTATGGTTGATTTTTGAGTATTTTGAGACAATAGACACATCAGCAAATAAGTGGTTTATCTGTTGATATTTCATTAACAAAGAAAGGTATTTTATGTTTGATATTATTGACAACACAGCAGTACAAAACGTCGTTTTAAACGACACACAGACTACTGCGGCACAGGAAGAGCAGGCATTGGTGCAAACACCTACGTCTTTGACGAAGGTGCTGGGAAACATGGAGGCTAAGCGTATTGCATGGGAGGATGGTGCATACCGCACTTCTAACCAAGCACTCTACGCTGTGTTGGCTGAATGCTTGGCTTTTGCCGGTGAACTGAAGGAAGCCGCTCAGGCGAAAGAACGTAGCGCAGCATTGGAAGCGTTTTACAAGGAACGCGGCTATCGCTACAAAAAGGAAACACCTCTTGCTACTCGTGTAGTTCGTGCTGTGTTTGGTGGGATAGACCGTCGGCGTGTTAGCACCTACTCACTGGTACTGCGTGAAGCACTGAAGCAAAAGGTGTTTGTACAGAACTTAGCGCAATGGATTGAGGACAACGGCGGGATACAAGAAATCCGTCTCAGTCAAAGTGCAACCTTTCTCAGTCCCAAAATGAAAGCGCAGTCTGCACAAACAGATGCTGCAGCACTACCTGACTTGGCAGTTGTAAAGAGTGAAGCACTGGCAGAGATTACAGACGCTGACTTTATGGGTGAAGACTGCGTGCTGCTGGCACGGCAGAACACAGACGGCAGCTATGCGGTGCGTGCTGTGCTACGCAGCAGCGGATTGGTGTCGGCTGCATACACAGCACTTTATGCACAACAAAAGCAAGCAAAGGCTGGCGCGGCTAAAGAGAAGCAAGCGGCTAATGATGCTGACGGCAGTTTGGCTGCGGCAGCGTGACGGATGGGTGAGGCAGTGTTGCTGCTGCCTCACCTACCTTTTTACTTATATATCTATCTATCTATTTTTAGGAACAACTATGTTTAATGAGAACCAATTTACACCCGTCACCGTGCATGATGTGTTTTACGGAAACGATGAATCGCAGCAGCGCATAGCGAACATTGTCAGTGGCGCTGAGCCCTTCCCAGCATTCGGCAAGAGCGCTATATTGCTTTACGGCGTTTGGGGCACGGGTAAAACGACGCTTGCAAAGATGCTGCCTGACGCAATTGAGACGGCGCGGGTGGGACATGACACGAACATGCCCGCTGACTTTATTGCGTGTCAGCAGGGTACGACGGGGCCTCAGGTTATGGGATTGATTGATGCAGTGCTGGGGAAGAATTCATTTAACACCAGCGGCCTGCATTACTTTGTATTGGACGAGGTGGACAATCTAACCAAAGCCGCACAGCAAAGTCTCAAGTCTGCACTCAATACCAAACACGGTGCATTTGTATTGACTACCAATCACTTGTCTGAGTTGGACAAGGGCATGTTGGACAGATGCATTTTGGTGGAGATGAATGCACCTACTGCTGTTCAACTTGGCGGCTTGGCAGACAAGATTGCCGCTGCTGCTAATGTCGTTTTAAACGACACAGACAAGCAGGCATTGGTTTCTACTTGCAAGGGTTCAATACGTAATCTCACCCATCAGACTATGCGCTCTGTTCTGCGTATGAAAGGTGCTGCGGCAAATGCTGGGGAGATGCAGGCGGCGGCGTAAGTAAGGTTTGGGGGTGGGCATTTAGTTTCAAGCAAAATAGCCAGCACTGCTGCTGGCTATTTTTTTATCAATAATCCATACAAGGCTGGCAGGACAATCGGCATAAAAAAATACGTGGAAGATCAGTTCCAAAGGTTAAGCAGGGCTATCCTTCGCTTGCTTGGTGTTCCCACACATGAAGACGTCTCCTTCAATAATTGAGACAATTTCTTTCTCTTCAAACCCAAGCGACTTCCGCGCATTAGCAAAAAACTTATTGTAAAGAGGGCTGCCTTTAGCAGCATCACGCTCGTTATGATAGGTTATTACGACGGCATTACCTCCAAACGAATAAGCCCGACCCCTAAAGATATCAAGTGACGTCGTAAAATCGGTAGTGGTGGTTACCCGATATTTTTGGAGAAAAGAACATTGCCTTTCTCTTATGGCTTCGTGGGAGCTAACAACCACTAACCCTGCATTTGCAATTTCTGCTAGAGGCACAGATGTACAGGCTACAAGCAAACATATCAGCAACGCTGCAAAGATACCTTTGGTTCCAGCAGTGAATTCGAACTGCAAAATTTTATTTTGGACAATCATAAAGATCGGCAATTAATTTGGTGAAATACCGCGTGCCCTGCAACGACGTTCCCTCTCTAAGAATTAGGTTTGAAGTGTCATAGGTTCCAGCGAATTCCGAGCCGTCAATTTCCGAGTGGTGGATAACGACTAATCTTTTGGCGCCCATTAGCGCTGCACGATACTTGAACAAATACATCGTCGAAGGAAAATCCGTATTGGTTCGGACCATGTACCTCTGCATAATTGAACAACCACCGACAGACGCTTGTATTTGGGATCCAACTGCAACCGATCGTGACTCAGGCGTTTCGGCGAATAGTCTATTTGGCTGGATCAAAGTAGTGTCCGCAAACTGATGCGGGCTAACCTTATGCTGCTGGACTGGGTCTGATAGCGTGGAGTCGCTGAGCTTTACAGCCTGTGCAAAGGCATAATTAAAAAGCAGAGCACCGACGGTCAACAGGTACTTGCTCTTGCTGAATTTAATACTTTTCACTGGAAGCCCCTTAAACAAACATATAAGAGAGCAATTTACCACAGCAATTATTTTCCCCGGCTGTAACATGAGTAACGTTAGTAGTCATTCATGTTATTCAAGCCAACCTGTCCGCCGCCATAGTAGCCGTCAATTTGCTGTAGTGCCTCTCCAACATCAGCACTGAAGTACCCATCTGCCTAGCCAGCGTGTGTATGTCAGTGCCAGCCAGCAGTTCTGTAGTGGCGTATGTGTGGCGCAGACTATACAAAGTTCGCTGTTGCCCCGTGCGCATATCCTTACCCAGCCCTGCCGCCGCCAGTAGCCGCATAAACGTACCCGCGAGCCCATAAGGCTGGCTGCCATCGTCCAAAGTGAATACCCGCTTTGGCGACTGGGCTTGGATTGCTGCCTCTAACGACATGCCCATGCCCCTTTCTGCCAGCCGCTCCAGCGCCTCAGCTGCCCTGTGTTTGGCGATAAGCCACCTGCCGCCAGTTTTGCCCGACACCCAAATGCGTAGATAGCGCTGCTGCTTTTCTCTGTACCACTCAATGTGCTGCCAGCACATGTTCATACTTTCTTTTCCACAGCGCATGCCTGTATGTATGAGTAACTCCACATAGTCCCTAAGCAGCAGTTTCATCTGCCTGCCCGTGTGCCTGTGTCCGCCTGATGCCACCCACTCAGGCATGTAAGTGAGCAGTTGTTCTATCTCCGCCGCAGTAAAGCCAGGGCGTGCGGTACTTTTAGGCCCTCTGCGGCTCAGACGCGGAACGAGGTTGTTAGCGCTGAGCCAGCCACGTTCCACCGCCAAGTCAATCACTCGGTTGTAGGCGGCTGCGTGGTTTGCTAGTGTGCTGGCGACAGGCATGTGCCCAATCTGTTGATTGCGCCATAGCTCAAACTCACGCACCAAATTGTTATCTATGCTGGTGAGGTTGTACCTGCCAAAGTGGGGTATGAGGTATTTGCGTATGGCTCGCTGATAGTCCTTATTTGTCATGGGTCGCAAGCCTTGCTCAATCTCTGCGTCCAGCTGCTTGAGGCACAAGGCTGCCACTGCGCCAAAGCCTGCGGTACGCTGCGGCAATCCCAGTTCTTCTTTAAAGCGTGCCCTGTCATAGATAGTGCCCGCTACTTTCAGTGCGTACGCCAATTCCCTGTAGCCAGTGGTACGAATGTGCCAACGACGGTCTTCCAGCTTGTAGCGCACCTGCCAGACT
>Ga0114968_10002920_pt1 | contig 12915 bp, 10 predicted proteins | sample M_130807_EF_Meta_FD_87020 | JGI IMG/M metagenome (GOLD analysis project Ga0114968, IMG submission 87020) | Freshwater microbial communities from Lake Montjoie, Canada to study carbon cycling - M_130807_EF_MetaG | ecosystem: Environmental > Aquatic > Freshwater > Lake | place: Lake Montjoie... | reverse complement strand
TGGTATCTTTGATGCACCTTATGCGCTAGCCCTTAATAACGGGCTTGAATCAGGCAGCTTTGGTCTTGCCACAGGTCAGGGTGGTGACGTTGCCACTACTAACTGGGCTGGTATGTACGCCAGTGGTGATGTTTATTTCACAGGTAACCTTTACACTAAGCGCGCTGCGGGCACAGCTACACTTAGCACAGGTGGTACAGTAACTGTTTCAAATGTGTCTATCGGTGATTCTGACCCAATTGTATTCCTTACATACAAGGGGGATGCCACAACAGACCGCGGCATTTTGAGCTATAAGTTTGTTGCTAATGGCGGGGGTGATGCTAATGATTTGGTCATTTCATCTACAGATGGCGACGACCGCTCTCAAGTTAACTGGTTCATAGTGAACGTAGGCGTCGGCAGCGACTAAACCATTGGTTTAATTTTTGTTAAAAAGTTTAAATTGTATTTTTACTTTTTAATTAATTCTTGTCTACTCAGCGTTTAACGTGACCATTAGAAACAATGTCATCGATGTAACTGTATGTATTGGGGTCCTTTATGGCACCATATTCACCCAGTGGTTGCGCTTTGAATATGCGAACTCCGTGTGTCTGCTTAGGATAGCCGTGTTCGCCACCCTGTTCACTAATAGGGACCACACCCAACGTCATGTCAGGCAAATTAGGTATGGGTCCACCAGAGCCGAACGCCTGACCCTTGAATATTGAACCGTCGGGCTTTCCATTTTTTGGATATGGCTTTGCATCTGCTTTTACTTCTGGTTCCGCCTTTACAACAGGTCCTGTGCCCGTGCCGTCCATGTTATCAAGATTGCTCATGCCACCCACTGATTTCATATCGCCCTGTACGATTTTATCAAGGTCGCCTGCGCTCTCTAAGTTTGCTTCCAAGGGTAAGGCTTCAAACCCCTCCTTTGTTGATATTTTCATGGTCTGCATCCGGGTTGCGGCAATTGCTACGATTAGAATCAATGCGATTATAAGTAATACTTTATGGGAGCAATCCATTCTAGATTTGGTTTGGTTTTTAATTTCGGGACCTAAAAACGTAACGACTATTTTATATAGAATGGACATGACCTATGGGTGGTTTCCACGCGGCACACGCAACCCGTTTATTAAGGAAATTATGAGCCACGAAGATAACACCCTTGTTTTTGACGGATACTTTTACGTTGATGCGATGGATTTACCTGTACAACGCGTTATGGTTACTTACGATGCGCCGGTCAAAACGGAAACGGGCTACTGTTACACGGCTGTTTCAGCTTCACATGTGGAGATATATGAGAAGGAATCGGGTCAGGATACTAGTCACGATGATGAAACGGATGATGAAACGGCTGCTCACAACTGCAGTAATGAAGAGAACATCTGCTTCTTTCCCACTGAAATTACGACGCTAAAATACAGGATTCTTAAAAGCAATTTAACGGTGATTGAAAGAGATATTATTGAGTCATCTATTAAGGAGGCAAACAAGGCGCTCAATGAGAAAAAAATAGCCATTATGGTTGCTACGGCTTCTGCTAGTGAAGATTGATTTGTTGACGTCGGCTTTGTGTCAATCATCTTTCACTCATCAAAAAATTGAAGCCACCTTGCGCTTTAGCTTAATTGTCAGAAAAGCCTTTGTCCAAAGAAGTTCAAAGCACACGCGCAATATGAGCAATACAATTAATGACGATAGTGGCTGGTCCACTGTAACGGCAAAAGCGGGGAAGTATGTGGCGCCTGCTGCTGCTGCTGCTGCTGCTGCGCCAACGCCCGTTGCTGGTAAGTACATACCTCCCAGTAAGCGGGAGGACACGACGCCCATCCTCAACTTTGCGCCACCGCGACCTGGGGCTGCTGCTCCTGTACCTGTGGCACAAAGCAAGTACGTTGCGCCCAGTCAACGTGCCGCCGCCGCAGCAGCCGCGCCTAAGACCTTTGATGAGATGTTTCCCGTCGCTGAGGTAAAGGCTGCTTCCGTTGCCAAGTGGGGTGGTGGCAACTTTGCTGAGATTCTGAAGACCAATGAGGCGGCTCTTGCTGCTGCCGCTGCTGCCGCCGCTGCTGCTGCCGCCGACAAGAGCATCCTTGTTGACTACACTAACCCTAGGACGGGGCGACGCATTATTGTGCGTGACATGGGACCGTGCCCTGAGGACCCTGATGAGGACGCTATGATTAGAAGCATGCTGCCTCCTGACAGCTTCTATAAGCGACTTGCTAAGCGTGATGTTCCTAGACGCCGGCGCCTGTGTCCTGATTGGGTTGCCGATGAGGACTACGATGATAGTGAGTCTCAGGTGGACCAGAATCAGGTGTTTGAGCCTGAGGACGACCATGACAGCGCAGTAGAGTCATACGACGATTCTGAGGAGCTTATTTCGGACCCTGAGCACTAGGCGGACCTGAGCACTAGGCGGACCTGAGCACTAAGCGGCTCTAGTCCGGTTTTGGTAAAATACAAAAACAAATAGAATATTTTTTCGTATTTTTGATAACAGTGCTTATCCCATATAGGCAATTGAAGAAAGGCTTGGATAGGACCAGCCCGCGTCGTCAACGGATTGTACTATGATTGTATAAACATGCGGGCTTGAAAGGTTCGTTATAAGTTGGCTGCGCTGGTCTTGGTAAACGGGTATGTAGAAACTGCTTAGCGTCGACGTTAGTGTTGACGGGACAACTGTGACAATAAAATAGTTATTTAATCCCTCATTAGTATTAGTAGAGAAAGCCCATACTACATTTGCCGTTGTGGAATTTATTGTACTGACTCCTATACTAGTGGGACCACCAGGTAAGACGCCGGGTTGCGCTATCATAAACTGTCTGTAAGCGCCGGTGCCTACAGTATTTGTTGCCGCTAATTGAAAGGTGTAATTCTGACCATTTGTTAAACCTGTTACTTTGCAATAGGTACTAGCCGCATTTACAGAGGCATCATGTGCTATTGACGAGCATATTAGGTTGTAACTGCTTATTTGTGAGCCGCCGTTATTAGTTGGGGCTGTCCAATAGAACTGAAGGGCGCCATTTGATGCGACTGGGTTTATTTTTAGCTCTGCTGCTCCAGGTACAGTACTCATCCTACACTTTTTTAGAAAAAAATGTTCAGAGAAAAGCCGTTTGGGGGTTTTCTCTTTAGGTGCAAAAATCTTATTTGGTTATTAAAATTGAATATAAGGTTATGCTTATTCTTTTTTTAAAAAGCACTAATGAGTACATACGTTGTAAAGCCATTTAAACCTGCTGAGGAACCTTTGTCGGCATTGACGACACAGGTTACTAAGAACAATAAGTATGTTGCGCCCAACGTAAGACATGCTACTGGTGAGCCATTTCCTGACTTGCTTGGTTCTAGCGTTGTTAACAAAGCTAATAAGATTAGCTTTGCAGACTTGCTGAAGCCAAAGGCGCCTGTTATTGTTACCCATGATGAGGTAACGCCAATTAGTACTTGCGTCAGTTGCCACACCCTACACAATGTGGTTGTAGTCGATATTAGTAAGGAAGAGCAACAGGACGCAAAGGACCCGCTTTACAGGGCCACTAGGCGGTGGATTATGCGTCCTCCTACAGCCATGAAGCCGCGCCGCACCTTGTTTGAAGATTTCAATGATAAGGAGGATGAGACCCCTGATGATAAGTCTGAGGATGTTTCACAGGAGGAGGACCTAGAGGAGTTGCAGTCGCAAAGCGATGACTACATATCCGATTAAGTCCGCTGTCTTAAGCAGCAGAAAGTGGATTTCTTCAACTTAGTAAAACGTTCAGACCACTCCTTCTTCATTAGTGCCTTAAACTGCACAAAATCCATGTCAGAATCCGGCTCATATTCACGTTGTCTGCCTTCGTCGTCAACGTAATCAAAATACTCATAATGGGCATTATCCTCCTGGTCGTACAAGTAGCACTGAATCGTGATACACGTATAGGCGTTTTCAGGTAGATTTTTTAGCTGGTGTGTCTGGTTTAGGTTGGCGCTAATCCATGTAATATCATCTTTGTTGAAATCCGCTACTGCAAATGGCTTAGGATTACTAGTTGATAAATATGCATACTGGCTGACATTGATGCTTCCATTTAAGACGCGAATGACTGCATTTGCGCCGCTGTGACTGTGAACAGGGCTGTAATGACCCACGGGCCAGATTTCCATCACATAGGGAATGCCAGGGGATTCACCGTTGTTTTGCCCCAGTGTAATACGTAAATAGGTCTCTAGAAGGTTGGGCTTGTCCTTGTCGAATTCAGTGGACTTTTCCTGGAGCCTCTTGTTGCACCAGAGTCCTGGTGTTTTAATACTGTGCTCAATTGCCTGCACAAAGTCTGGAAAGTCTGCAGTGTCAAGGGTAAAATTTTTGCCGGCAATGCAGTCATAGAGCTGCTGCGCGCCCAGTGATAGGTTTGCTTTTGGCAGAAATTTTCCATTTGCAATATCATCCATGGATAAATTGTCTTTCACTAGGTTAGGCAGCTTGTTTGTTACTGGGTCTCTTAATAGGCGCATAGGCTTGCTAGCGGATTCTGATGAAATTTGCACGGTTTCTAGGGATTCAATAAACAGCTTGTTTGCCTTGCGACTTTTGTTAGAAGTGAACAGAAAGGTATATTGATAAATAATAGTCTCAATGCGGGCTTCGCCAACACCGACTCTGATAGTCTGGTTTTGCGCGTCTAAGCTGACCCAATAGTAGGCGCCCTGCGCATTAACTAATCCTGAGTTGTTTTTGCTATCTACATATTTAATGCCGTCAATAACGCGACTTACCTGGACGCCGATTAGGTCTAATGTTATTTTGTAGCCATTTGACTTGTCGGCGTTGTAAAAATAGAGCGTCGCAGGCTTACTATTGTCAGTATTTTGAAATAGAAATACACCCTGACCATTTACGATAAGCTTTGTTTCATTGGTTGCGTCTTTACTGACCGGAAACTTGCTTTTTTCGGTCGTGTATGTCATTATATAATTATTATGAATAAATATATAATAGATTTATTGCGCTTGCTATTGTCTGCTGGTCGCTGGTCGTAGGCTTTTCCAGGCAGTCGGTAGAAATGCCTGACGGCATTTCCACCTTTTGTCGGAAAAAATGCCGCCAGGCATTTTTTCCTTACCAGAATCTCCAGCCGCCCAGCTTGCTCAAGCTGACTACAGAGCTCTTGCTGCTCTTGCCGCTGCTCTTACTGCTTTTCTTGGAAGGGCGCTCAAAAAGACTGTTGTTGCTCTTGGCGCTGTTCGCCTTTAGCATATGCTTGAGCTGACGCGCCTCACCCGCGCCAATGACGGAGCGGATTGTGTCCGCGTCTACAATAACGTGGCTGCCAAGGTGGACCGCTGTTGCCATTGTCGCATCACGGTGCTTCGCCGCCTTTGCGAACAGAATCTTGGCAACCTTTACGACGTGCTGGACCTTGTTCAAGTCCTCAACAACAAAGCGACCGCCGCCATTGACTTGGACAACTGTCGCTACAAACATGTGACCGACGTTCGCGCCCTTCTTTACCTTCGCCTTGAATGTCTTGGCTACCGCGTTGGACTTGTTCATCGCCTTTTGCGCCTTCTTGCCGATTTTCTTTGTCTGAGCTTTGCCGGGCATTATATTTTGGACGCAGATTATCGGCGGGCACCCAGACCACCCAATGTTGTAATCGGGTAAATGGATTGGAATTTGACGGTCTTTTTCGGCTTTACGGCTTCTTTGTATTGCTTATCTATAAGAACTAAATCCCTTTGCGCTTTTAGGGCGGCGCGCTCCTCATTAATTTGATTTCTGACTTCTTTTAGTTTCGCAATTTCAGCCTGAACATCTATTTTTAACTGGCGCTGCTCTTTGAAAAGAACGTCGTACTCTTGTGCCACTAAATAACGTAATTCCATCATTGCATCATATGACTGTTTTGTGGCTTCAATATCTGAGTTGAGCGCCTCAATCAGATTTAATAATTCTTGTGCCGGCATTTTGCTCTTGATTTAAGTTTAGTTTAATTGCTTTAACCCACGATTAGCCACATCACTGTACCTGCGTCAGCTGTGTTGGATGATACAATCTTAAATAAAAGTTGCAGATAAAATATCACAAGTATCCACCCCGCTTCTTAGACCCAGAGAAACCTAATTTATTTGCTAGGAAAGGCAATACAAAATAGTAAATAAGGAAGATAACAATAAGTATCATGAAAATATACTGAAGCGTACCTACTAGACGGGAAAGCCAACAGAACCATGTAGTATCTGTGGATGAACATTGTGTAATAGCCCCTGTATGAGCAATTACTCCAGAATTTGCTAATAAAGACGAACCAGCATTACTCTGTCCTCCCCCGCTTCTTCCCTTAAACGCTTCATATTCCTCTTTATATTCATCCATTCTATTTATAAGGCAATAATATAGTCAGACGCAGTCACAAGAAACATATTAGGGCTGTAGTGCATATTTTACTGACCTGTTTACTATACACTTAAGACGTTATGTTCGCAAAATCAATTAACCAGCCCGACCCATGTGCTGCCTTGATTAAATGGTTTGGATGGTATATCTTCGGCTTGGACGTCGTCGGGCGTTCTTAATTCTCAAATTCTATTATGGGTTACAATCTAGACGGTATAGTGACAGGGTTTGCCAATTGAGCGGCTTGGTGAAATCCATACTTTGCGGTATTTTATCTTTTGTTCGATTGCGCGCGACTGTTTTTTGTTTGCGTTTAGTAGAGATGTTTCGCCCGATTGGTCGAAATAGAGCGCCTTCTTTGGTGGCAGATGGACGGGCAAGCCCTTTTATAGGAAGGGCGCGCGCTAATTCCTTTGCTGTAGAAGCATTATTAGAGTTACCCGCCTTTGAAGAATTAAGGGCGAAAACGCCATCCCCGCCAAGAGGAATATTCTCTTTTAGCCAACGCTCATTAAAGTCGCCTAAATGGCAAGAGGTTCTTAATGAAATAGATAAAAGAATAGATGAGCTTGCCGCGCAAGAAAGGGAGCGAAAGGATGCTGAAAAAGTAAATATATGGCTAGAACAAATATTTGATACAGAAGAGAAGAAAGACGCATATATTAAAACTATTTTTGAAGCGGCAAAACTGGATGCAATTATCGATAAGGATAGTGAGCCATTATTTAACGACGTAATCTTCTATATCATAAAAAAATATTTAGAAAAAAACATCGATATATATACGACTAGAAGAGACCCTGATTATCTAATCCTAATGGCGGCATCACAATGTACGCAATATTGGTTAAACGGACCTGATTTACGACAAAAGATTTCACTATTTAAGGAACTATTACAAACTGCTATAGACGATGTGAACGATGAACCAACTGAAGATAACATAAGAGATTTAAAAACTGCCTTAGAAATTGGGCTTGGTGCTGCTGGATACGTTGCACAACTTTTAGGCGAAGGCTTTGATATAAGTAACTACGATAAAATAGTGTGGGATTGCCCACCAGGTGTTGAATGTACGGTCAAATACATCCTTGAACATAATTTAGTTCCGCAAGGAATTATTGACCAGGAATTAGCGCAAAAGCGTTACGCAGGCTGTAGTGATTTCTACAAAAATCCTGCTGTACAAAACGCCCTTTCCAACAAGAATGGTTCAGCCTTATATAATAGGATGCGTCGTTTAACAGCAGCTGGCGGCAAGCGTATTAAGCGCGTAAACAGAAGAAAAACGCGCCGCACTAAACGCTGATTGGTTTTATTAACTCACAATGAATGACTTATATTAAGTATATCATTGTGAACATTTGATTGACTTGATGCTAAGTCCCGACCGTTGATTTTTTATCTGTACATAGTAAAACATGGCTGCACCCTACAAGCCAAGCATTCAGTTTAGGCCGCGGTGCACGCCTAACACGCTGGAGTTTTGGTGGAATGCACCGACGCAAGGACCTACAGTAACAAACTACACATTGGCTTGCCCTGAAGCTAGTATTGTAAACGTGTATAGCGGAACTACATTTTATGTAGGAATTTCTGGGTTGACCAATGGTCAAGATTACACATTTACACTTATTGCATCAAATAGTTATGGACAGAGCACGGCAGCAATATTTCGCACAGTTCAGCCTGGCAATATACCACCCGCGCCTTCTGGTGTTAGTGCCTCAGTGACAGGCGCAGATTCTGTTTCCGTTTCATGGACAAATCCTGTTATTAGCGCGGATGCTGTCCAAAAATGGAACTTGGTCACGGCAGTTCCTATTAACAGTGCTGCCCCAACAATTAAGAAACCTACAAACGGCTACAGGACCATTATTGGTATTTCAGGATTGGATTCAACACAAACATACAACTTTTTGGTTCAAGGCATTGCAAACACAGGCTACTGCCCCAAGGATGCCTGGTCTGGCACTTTATCTTTCGGCACGAATCCCAATTCCGTCAACGGTCTTTCTCTTTGGTTAGACGCGTCCGATTATGGAACGCTATACAAAGACGTCAGCGGTAATTTACCAATTAACGGTGATTATTTGATACCCGCTGCGGCTGTCGACGTTAACTGTTGGATAGACAAGTCGCCAGCCCAAGTTCAATTTACAACGGCTGGATTAGGGGCGGCACCGCTATGGGTTGCCACTGGATATAATTATGATCGTACAGTTTCCATTGCAACAAGTACAGATGGATTAACTTGGACACCTTCTACCAATAATCCATTTCCAGGCGGTGTGTGTTGGGATGCTAGTTGGAATGGCTCTTACTGGATTGCTGCAGGTTATAATTCCGACTTTACGGTTTGTTTTGCGAAAAGTGAAGATGGATTGACTTGGATTCCTGCAATTAATAACCCTTTTTCTGGTGATGATTTTACTCGTGTAGATTGGAACGGCACTTATTGGATTGCTGTTGGTAATAATCTAGGAAACACAGTTAGCATTGTCAAAAGCGTTGATGGATTAACTTGGGTACCAGCAACAGATAATCCTTTTTTGGGTGGACGGGGATACGACGTGTCTTGGAATGGTACGTACTGGGTTGCCGTAGGTAAAAACCTTCCTCCAGATACTGGCGTCCCAGGCTCAGTGACTATTGCGACTTCTACAGATGGCTTAATTTGGACACCGTCAACAAATAGTCCATTTTATTATAACCCAAATTATGGTGGACAAGGAGTTGGCGTTGCATGGAATGGTACTTACTGGATTGCTGTAGGGTACGGCAACAGCGGCAGTGATTCAAATGCAGTTTGTATTGCTAAAAGTGATGACGGTTTGACTTGGACACCATCAACAGATAACCCTTTTGCACCCAATGCATGTTTTGGAATCGCGTGGAATGGTTATTATTGGATTGCAACAGGTAATAATGGTTTGACGCCTAACACTACTATTGCCAAAAGCTCTGATGGGTTAACTTGGTCGCCTTCTAGCACTGACCTATTTAGCGCAGCTTATCGCAGTACTTGGAATGGGTCTTATTGGATTACTATGGGTAGCGGGGCTGCAAATATAGCTAAAAGCTCTGACGGGTTAACTTGGTCACTTTCTACAGATAACCCGTTTGCTGGAGGAGAGGGGTTAGGCATAGGTTGGTCTGGCACAGGCACAGGCACCGGTACAGGTACAGGTACAGGTACAGGCACAGGCACAGGCACCGGTACAGGTACAGGTACAGGCACCGGTACAGGTACAGGCACCGGTACAGGCACGGGCACCGGTACAGGTACAGGAACAGGGACTGGCACTGGCACAGGTACAGGTACCGGTACAGGTACAGGTACCGGTACAGGTACAGGTACCGGTACAGGTACAGGGACTGGCACAGGTTTGGCTACACCATTACTCCTGTTACGTGCAAGTTCATATATTGGCTACGGTTCTTGGTTAGATGAATCCGGTGCGTCACATGATGCAACATTAGAAGCCGGTGTTATAGCTAAAAATGTAACCAATAATGGAATTGTATTAAATGGTTCAACCAGTTGGACCTTTCCTAATGTAGGCATTAGTAATTCATGGACCTTGAATGTTTGGTATAAAAATATGGGAGCACAAGCCGGCGGAACTGCAAGTATTTTGTCCCAAAATTTATCTGAATATAAAACAATTCAGGTGGGAAATAATGAGCAATTTACTACTGGTTCAGGGCAGATTTGCGGCGCTTTTTATAACGGTTCATGGAGCAATGGCTCAACTGTTCAATTAATTAACGGACAGTGGGCAAATGTTCAAGTTACCTGGGACGGGTCTGACATTAAAACGTATTTTGATGGCACACTTCTAGGCTCTGTATCATCTGCTGCGGTTTCGTTTGATAATGGCTCAGCTTGGCGTATTGGTAGACATTGGTCTTTACCATATTATATGATTGGTGAAATTGGTGAAGTGCGCATATATGATGTGCCGCTTACAGCCGAACAAGTCTTAGCCGATTATAATGAGTCTTTTTCTACATTTAAATCTTCTGTCGTCTTGCTGCGTGCGGTTTCCTATAGCGGTACAGGTGATTGGATAGATGAGTCAGGAAAGGGCAAAAACGCCACCCTGGCTGCTGGAACAGCTGCAAAAAATGCAGCCGGTAACGGCATTGTATTTGATGGAGCAACGTACTGGACCTTTCCAAATATTGCCGTTGGCAATGCGTGGACAGCAAATGTGTGGTTCAAAAATACAACAGCTACGCCAAATCAAGCCAATATATTGACGCAACGTATTGTTACACCGCGCGTAAATCTACTTGTTGGTCCCACTATTACCGGTGGTAAATGGGTCGGTGGATTTTTAAATAATGGTATTGCCCGCGGCACACAGCTGACTATTGCACAAGACGTGTGGGCTAATATCCAAGTTACATGGGATGGTGCGAACTTTTTAACCTACCTTGACGGCGTTTTTATGGGTACTTATCCCTCTGCTTTGGTAGCAATTGATAATGGAAGTGCTTATAACATTGGAGCACGCTTTGACCAGAGTCTTTTCATAACCGGTGAAGTCGGTGAAGTGCGCATTTATAATTACGTAATTAGTGCGTCACAGGTCTTAGCCGACTATAATGAAAGTTTGCCGCTGTTTTTGACGGTGCCGCCATTGGTTTTACTTCGCGCCATTGATTATAGCGGTTCAGGTGCTTGGCTAGATAAATCTGGTAAGGGGCGCAATGCGACACTAGAGAACGGTTTAGCAGCTCTTAATAATGCGTCTAATGGTATTATATTGAATGGCGGCACTAGCTGGACGTTTCCAAATGTGGGCGCCGGCAATGCGTGGACAATCTGTGTTTGGTATAAAGATAATGGGACGAGTTTAGGAAATCTTTATCCTTGCATTATTACCCAAGTTTATCCTAGTTCTATTAACGCACTGATTGGTTATCCTGCTTCTACAAGCTTAAGTGGAGGATTTTATAGCGGCACTTGGTACAGTGCTTCTGCGATTACATTAAGTCCAAATACATGGACACATATTGCAGTTACATGGGATGGTACAAATATGGTTACCTACATTGATAGCGCATTACTTGGGTCTGCTGCTCCTGGAGGAACATGTGTTGACGGTGGCAGCGTTTATCGCATTGGTGGGCGTTGGGATAGTTCTGAATATATGACTGGTGAAATTGGCGATGTTGCAATGTATAACTATCCCCTGAGTTCTGAGGAAGTTTCTAAGTACTACTTTGCTAGTGGCTTGCCCTTTGGCGCATCTGTTCCTTTGACAGCGCGTTCACTAGCCGTTGGACCTGTTGCTGTCTACAGCAGTGGTCTTGGTGTAGTCGGCGGCTTAACGATGGATGATGCCGGCAACTTGTTTGTTGCCAGCGGCTTGTCCATTTACAGAGTTGATGTACATGGCAAGAAGGCGCTTTACGCCACAGTAAATGCAGCAAAGGGTAACGTTTTATACGGAATAGCGTTTGATACTAAGGGCTGCCTTTACTGCTGCTGCAGTAATAAGTATATTTATCGTATTGATGTGGATTGCGTTTGCGTTGAATACGTATTGTTAAAGGACTTGCGCCCTTATGGTATATGTGTTGCTAGTGATAAAAGTCTATACGTAAGTTCCTATGAGAAGGTTGCATCTTTGATTTCTATAACACCTGATGGAACGGGTCAAGCTGTTATTACAACACAGCTAAGCTACCCTGAAGGGCTTTGCATAAATGGTAATATTTACGTTGCTGATAACGGTAATAAGCGTGTTGCCTGCATTACACCTTCTGGCATTGTGTCAACGGTTGTTGACGGGCTAAGTGGACCCAGCGATGTTGATTTTGATTCTAGGGGTAATCTGTATATTTCTGATTATGATTGTATTAAAAAGCGCAGCCCTGGTGGCGTTATGTCTGCTGTGCGCAATAAGGTGTTAACTAGACCATGTTTTATTAACGTTTCTAGTAAGGGAGTTGTTTACAGCGCGCAGTATAATGAAATTGTGCGCAGCGTCTTCTTGCCTTCTTCTAAGAATGAGTTGCTTGCTGCAACTGCTACTTCTGTAATAAGAGACAAATACAAGGACTGCGTTGTTGGTGATGACAAGTTTGATAAAGCCCTAGTGCCTGAAAAAATCTTGACTACGGAACAACAACGGACTGCTGCCATTGCTAATGTGAATAAACATTTTAAACCGCAAACACCAATAAACGCGAACTTTGTACCCGCTTTTAAACAGATTAGGACTGCAGAAAAGCCCGTTTTGCCGTTTGTAGAACCGGTGCTAACAGTTGTTCAAGACACAGTTGTTCCTAAACTAAAAGCCCATAATAAGAAAGTCGTGCATAAAACACCGCTTATGAAAATGGCTCAGCCGCGTCTGCCTAATGTGACTTACAAGAAGGCTTTGACTAAAGGCGACGTGTTTAGACCACTAGTAGAAACTAACTATGCGCCTTTCAGTACCGTCGTTAATGGTGCGGGAATTTGTTTTGATGCCATAGGTAATACATATGTATCTGTTTTTGATGGA
>Ga0114968_10002919_pt1 | contig 12920 bp, 17 predicted proteins | sample M_130807_EF_Meta_FD_87020 | JGI IMG/M metagenome (GOLD analysis project Ga0114968, IMG submission 87020) | Freshwater microbial communities from Lake Montjoie, Canada to study carbon cycling - M_130807_EF_MetaG | ecosystem: Environmental > Aquatic > Freshwater > Lake | place: Lake Montjoie... | reverse complement strand
CTTTTTTAACTTCTTTTTGAATAATTTTTATTTCTTTTTTTGTAAGTTTTGGAGTTTCTTTAAGTTCATCAAGAAAAGATTTTTTAATTTTTATTTCAGGTTTTTTTACTGGTTTTAATGTTGTTCCTTTTCTTATGCTTTCTAAAAATTTGTCATTTTCATTTTCTTTTGGTTCTGGTTTTTGATATACAACACTTCCGGCAGGTGGTTTCGGTATTAATTCCTTTTGTGGTGGTAATGGTGGAGCAGGGGGAATATTAAATGATGGTGGCAAAGGTGGAGCAGGTGGAATATTAGATGGTGGCAAAGGTGGGGCAGGTGGAATATTAGATGGTGGCAATGGTGGGGCAGGTGGAATATTAGATGGTGGCAAAGGTGGAGCAGGGGGGATAAATGGTTTTGGTGCTGGTGATAATTCTTCGTTTCTTATGTTATCCTTTATATCATCAATAGTTTGTGTGGTTTTAATTGCTCGTGAAATTTCATCGTTTGCCATAGATACAGCTTTTTCAATTGCTTCTGGTGTCATTTTTTTGGGTTTATGTGCTCTATTACCAAACACAAGCCAATCCATAAAATCTTGTTCTTCTTCAAGTGGTTTTTTAGCAAAATTACGCAATTCTTTAAAAATCCAAGACATTAATATATATATATTGAATTTATAATTATAATTATGAAAATATAATATATATGTCAATTGTTTCAAATAAAAGCGGTTCAACACCGATATTTTATTATTCGAAAGTGGGTGCTACAAGTTTAAATGTTGTTGATAATTCATTAGACAGTCTTTATGAATTTCCAAAAGTTGCACCAACTGGGGACGGACAAATTATCGCTTTTGATACAGATGGGTCTTCGTCTTTTGTTGATACAGTCCCGGGAAATCCAAATGCCCTATTAACTGATACACCGTTAATTGTGCCTACACAAGGTTCAGTTATTATTAGCGACGGTTTAACTTCAACAGGGACAAATAAAAGTGAGGACTTAATTATTCGTGATTATGATGGAATAGATGTTTATAAACAGTTAAATTGTAATGGTGGGTTGAATATTCAATCATTGACAACTCTTCCCGTGGTCATGACTTCTGGCACTGATGATTTCACTATTAATAACGGTCAAGGTTCAAGAACAGTTTTTATAAATAGTAATTCTTATGAATTTGACAATAATATCATAAGCAACGAAAATGTTATTTTAAATAACGCAAAAGCACTAACTTTGAATAATAATTTTGATGTTGATAATATTAAATTGTATAAGGATAATGTTTTGAATGGAACTTTTTTTATTGATAACCAATCAGGAACTAAAACAACTTTTAAAGGTGCTAACGGTTATTTTATGGATAATAATTTATCAATAGGGGATAATACAACTACTAAGAAACTATACCTCAATAACGTCGAAATTACCCCTTCCGGTGTGGGTGTTAGTGCTGGAATGCTTCGTGCGTTGTCTTTAAATTTATTAGTGCCAACAGTTGCACAAACATATAATGTTGTATGGTCTAATTTAACAGCAGGAGAACAATTATTATGGAAAGGAGGAGACGCCACAAGTGCCGATCCAATAGCAAGTGCTACAGGAAATTATTGGAGTTTTGTTAAAACAAGTGGAACATCCAAGATTAATTGGACGCCCCCTATTGACCTTTCATCGTTATCTTTTCAAGATTTACAATCAGTGTGGGCGATTGTTAGGATTAATACTACTACCGGAAATTTAACAACAGAAGGTTCGTTATGGTTTCAAATCCAATCTAACAACAACCCCGCAAATCCGCCGGCATATCGCACAAGATGGAATTATAGCAACGCGGCTAATCCTAACTCACAGACAGGATATTTTATAAAATTATTTGCTCTTGACACAATACCGCTTAGCACAAGTGCTTCAAACACTGGAAAAGGACAAGAAAGCACGCAAACCAAATATAAAACGAATCCGTGCGACGTTGAACCAACATTATTTTCTCTCGGTTTAAATAAATTCGTGGTTTCACCATCTGGAGACCAAACATCCGGTTATACACTCGCCCCCGTTCAATCAGTTGGACTCAATACCGCAAGCAATATATTAACATATAATTTTGATGTAATCGCAATGGGTGTAAATAATTATAGATGGAATTTAAGTTTTGCTTAAATTATTTGACATTCATATAATGGAATATACAACCAAACAAATTATTGATTTTGTAAAATATCTAAATGGAAAATATAATGTTTTTAGACGAATATATCAAAAAACATTAATAGACTTAACGAAAAATTATGATGGTTTGAGATTTATTAAACTAAATATCTAAGTAATGAAATATATTTATAATAACCTAATCCTACGATAATTAATGGTTGAGCGTCTTTTACAAGAACCATTAAATTTTTAACGTGATGAGAAATTTTAAAGTCTCTATCTATCATACAGGCGGTGTTTAATAATTCACTTAACATATAATTATGTCTCATATAATTTTTATGATTAGTTTTATTATAATGGGATTAATATTCTCTTGTAAAAAATATGATGATAAACCATTATTTTGTGAGAATTGTAATGTATTAATGGGAAAAATTTATGATTACCAAGACCAAATTAAAGATATGAATTATGCTTGTGATTTACATATCAAAAATAATGAATTACTAAGCAACCAATTAAAATTATATGAGAAGTATTATTAATTAGTTTGTAGGATATATTTGAGTTTCTTTAAATATTATGGCATTTTAACCTACAAATTATTTGTATCCATATTTTGATTTTCTCTAAAATATTATTCCTAATTATGGATACAAAAATCTAATTTCAAAATCTACCCGCAAATTCTAAAATTATGCTGAGTTAATTTGTATTGCTAATTCATTTTTCTTATCTAAACAATAACTTGTCTTTTCGTGATGGCTTTTATGATTTCTTGAATATTCCTTATTACAATAAACACATTCTATTCGTTCATCACCATAACGCCTTATTTCTGTTCTTTTTTCTCTTCTATATTCATACATAGTTCGAGATGGTATCTGTATATTAAACATTGGTTCTAAACTTAAAATAAACGATTTCTCTTTTTTTCTTAATTCAATAATATCGTTGAATTGTGAAGTATGTAATACATCGAATGAAAAATTATTTATTCCGTGTGCTCTAATATACACATATAACGCTTTATTAGAATGTAATGAATTATATTTATGTTCTGCAAATCGTTTATTGACATTTCGTGTTGTTGAACCAACATAACAAACATTATTATTGTTGTCAGTAATCTTATATACAGAACCTCCAAACATTATTATATTAGTTATATCTAATTAGATATTATATTAAAAATCACAAATAAAAATATTCTTATATATTATAATATGTCAAACAAGATAGAAGAAATTATTAAGACGAATTTTAACAAAAGATTATTTGACGATGTAATAGCAGATTTAGCACTACTTTTTTATGTATATAATAAGCATAAAAAAGTCTTAGGGATATTACACGGATATAAAAAACGGATACCATATAGAAATATATATATGAGTGATGATGAGACTATGCCCGGGCATTGTGTCATTTGTTCTAAAAAATGCGATTTAAACGCTGACTTGTGTAATACATGTGATATGACGGCAGACACTCAAAGTGAATATTAAGTTTGATACTCTATATAATCCTCTAATTTGGCACGTTCTCTCAAAAGTGAATTTAATTCATTCCCATCTATATATTCTCTATTTAATAATTTATTAATTTCTCTTATTCTATCATTCATAGCATCAATAGAATTAGATTTATTTTCTTTTAACATAGTCTCTTTTATTTCTTGTTGTTTTTTTGGTTTAGGTTGTGGTTTAGGTTGTGATTTAGTTGTTTTAGATTTTGATTTAGTTATTTTAGGTTGAGGTATAGCATTAGTTAATTGAAAATACATACACAATAAATCAGCCTTTTTAAGTTTGCTTACCGGTATAGATTTATCCAGACTTTTAACGAGTTTTCCTAATTCACCCTTTTTCAATGTAAATACGTTATCAAAACAACTCATAATATTATATATTTAGAAAATTAATATTACCAGAGAATGAAATATGAAAACCAGCTAGGACTATAATATCCATTCTTTAAATTGTGATGATGTCTCAATCTATATAATAATCGTCTCTTTTTATCATTATGGATTTTATCAGGATATAAATTCAATCCAGTCATATCTCTGTAATTCTCGAACCGATTATCGCCAAAGGGCATATATTTAATTTCCCCAGTTTTTCTACTTTTTAAAATTGCGTCATATTTCTTAAATTCCTTTTGAGATTTCCTAAATCCCAGTAATTTATATTCACTCATCTTAACATAAACCATTCTTTTATATTAGATTTAGATAATAATTATTAAAAAGTATCAATAGAGATGCCTAAAAATTAATTTTTAGTCTAATTATGCCCTTTATTAATATAAAATTTATGTAAATCTAATATATAAGAATGGAATTAGATGAGATTAAGAAACGATTTCAAACGAAAAGGGATGATTTATCAATTTATACAATCAACATATATATCTCTTGTATTAAAAAATTGCTCGAATTAATGAATGCTGAAAGTGTAAGTGTATTTTTAACTAATCCGGATGAAGTTATAAAGACCTTAGAGAAGCATTATGACAATTTTAATAGTAGAAAGACAAAGATTGGGGCAATTTTAAGTTATATGAATTTATTAAAGAAAACTAAGGCACTTGAAAATGTTAAAAGTAAATACTTAACAAAATGTGAAGAATATAATAATGCTATAAAAAATAAATTACAAACTCACGAAAAGAATGAAAAGGAATTAGAAAGTATAGGAACGACAGAAGACTATGAAAAATTAGAAAGTAAATTATTTGATGCTTTACCAAAGAAATATAATGACATTAATGATTACTTTAAAATTCGTGATTATGTTATTTTCAAGTTGTATCAAGCATTGCCAAGCAGATTGGATTTTGCAGATACGAGGTTAATATACAATACTGATACTATGGATAATGAAGATGATAATTATTTAGTATTGGATAAGAAAAATAAGACCGTAAAATATCATTTGAATAATTACAAGACATCAAAAGTATATGGGAAGAAGATTTTAAATATTGACAGCAACTTATATAATTTATTGATTGAATATAAAAAAGTTCTCAATAAATTCAGTAATAGCAATTACTTATTTCTTAATCAAACAGGGCAAAAAATGACAAGGAATTATTTATCAAAAATATATAAAAAAATAGGGCATCAAAATATTGGGAAGAAAATAACAGTATCGGGAAATAGGCATAAGGCAGTAAGTGATTTAATACCAATTGAGAAGATGAGGGAATTATCTAATAGGATGGGACACGATATCACAGAAGCAGTTAATGTTTATAGCAAAACATAAATATTGTATCCATATTATGCCATAATATTTAAAACTAAATCAAAATATGGATACAAATATAATTAATTAATTAAAATTAATATAATTAATTAGTTAAATTTATTATTATATATATAAGATATAATAATATATGGCATTTGAAGCATTTAAAAATTTTGATTATTCAGGGATTTATATGAGTGGATATTTTAATGAAGCAGGAGAATTGAAAAAAAACACTATCCATCCTAAGAAAGAATTATATGAGAATACAAAGCATTATTATAAACCAATCTTTTTTCGTGGTGAAATGATTGAACCAAACGCAATACAAATTGACACATCTAATATTTCAACAATTGACATTGATAAACCAGAGCAATGTATTATTTTAGACAAACTTAAAAAAGATTGTAAATTTTACATTCAAACTCGAAAAGGTTATCATTTCTATTTTAATAATTGTGATAAGATTATCCAATCTCAAAATGGAAAGAGACGCGTATTATGCGATGTTGCCGACATCAACTGCAACAAATTATATTATTGCCCTAAATATATTGATGAAGATAACAATGAATATTGCTATAAGATTGTCAAGAGTAATAAATTAGTTTCTATGCCAGAATATGCTATTGATTGGTGTAATCAATTAATTAAAAATGCTTATGACAAAAATGAAAAACCAAAAAAGATATTCAAAAAAAATATGGTTGTTATGGAGCATTTGCCAAATGTTGAAATTAATAAATTTACTATTGATACAATTAAACATATTTATGAAATTTATTATAATGCTAATCAATTTGACAAGTTTGATACATGGGGACGTATTGCCTATTTTTCAAGACATCTTAATAACTCATACGAAGTTGCTGAATTATTTGATGAATATTCCCGTAAAGTTAATAAATACAATAATAAACCAAAGCACGAAAATATTAAAATGTTCTATGGTGATAATAAATATAACTTAAATTTTGAACCAGACGGCATATTATTACAATGTTCTAAATTTGATTATGATTATTATGTCAAGCATTTGAGAAAATTAAAGAATGACAAATATGAAAATTTGTATAATCATATCAATTCTCAATTTTTATACACTGATGAGAATAAAAATATTTTTGCTAATTGGATAAAGTCATATAAATGTCTTATGATAAAATCATCATACGGAACAGGGAAGACGTATTTATTTAAAAGATTAATGGACGAATACAAATATAAAAAAATAGTGTTTATTACTTATAGACAAAGTTTAGCATATTCACTCATAGAAGAATTAAGAAATGATTATGGGTTTAAATCTTATCTCGATGAAGGTATTGAATGCTACAAAGAACCTAAAATTATTATTCAATTAGATAGCATTGAGAAACTCACACAAAAATATTTTTTAGAAACTCAATCAAAGAATATTAATAATTATGATTTAATTGTGTTAGATGAGATAGAAGGAATATTAAACCATTTCAATTATGACAAACTTAATCAACATATAATTAATAATACATTAGAACAAATTATATACAAATCAAAAAAAGTGTTATGTCTTGATGGTGATATGTCAAATAGAAGTTATGACTTTATTAACAACTTAGAAATGGATTATAAAATTTATGTCAATTCATACAAACCAAATAAGAAGAATTATATTTTTACAAGTGATAAGCAATATTATAATGATAAGATTGACAATGATTTAAAAGAAAATAAAAAGGTTGTTATTGTTTCAATGAGTGCCAGTGAAGCAGATTATTATGAAAATTTGTATAAAGATACATACAAAGTTATTAAACATACAGGAATAAATAAAAATAAAGAAATTTTAAAAGACGTAAATAATCATTGGGATAAATGCGACCTTTTAATATATTCACCAGCAGTTGAAGCAGGAGTTGATTTTAATAAAAAATATTTCGATTGTTGCTATGTGATATTTTCACAAGATAGCACAACATACCGGGCATTATCGCAAATGATTAATAGAGTAAGATATTACAAAGATGACACAATTATTTGTTATTTCAATGAAGACCAAATTAAATATGACACATTTTTATATCCTTATACATTTGAAGACTTTAAAATCTCAAAATATGGAGATATGGAATTAACAAATTTATTAAACATTGTAATTCATAATGATGTTGAAAGTTATAACACTGAGAATTATTTAATTCCTGCATTCATTGACTTAATACATGGTAAGGGGCACACATACGAGAAATTAGAAAATCCTAAGTTTAAAATATCAACTAAATCGACAGAGCAAAAAATAAAGAATATCAATGATGCTGATGATATTGACACTAATGAATTTAGAACATTATTAGACAAACAACGACGAAACAAAGAAATAACTGAAACCGAACAATATCAAATTTACAAATATCAAATAAAGGAACGATGGATATTAAAAGAATTAGATGAGGAAATTATTGAGAAACATTATAATAAAGAACATATCCAATACAATTTTTTAAATCTAACTCGGGGCGTAAGTATTGAAGAAAAGAATGACATTAAAATAAATACTATCAAAAAGAAAATAGCAAAAGTAAAAGAAATAATAAAGGACATAGGATTTGATTTAGATAATAGAGACATAACAATCAAACACGATGACTTCACAAATAATATTGATAATGTATTAGAAAAGATGAATAAAAAGGAATTCAAAATATTATTTAATCATAACAAAATAACATTTATTAAATCAAGGATATCACAATTTTTTAAGGATTGGGGATTATGTTTTGAGAGTAATGTAAAATCTAAACGCGACGGGGATAAGATTAAGAAAATTACATATCATAAACTTTGTAATATTGATATTATTGACGAATACCTTTTAAGATGTGAGTAAATATTTTGTATCCATATTATGCCATAATATTTTAGAGAAAATCAATTTATGGATACAAAATTATTTAGACGAATTTTAAATAAATAATTAATCAGTTAAAAATATAAGAATTAATATAATTAATTAGAATATAATGACTGACATAATAAGTGATTTTAAAAGTCTTATTGATAAACATATTAATGATAATACTAAAATGCCGGAAGAGATATACAACGAATTTATTGAAAAAATATATAAAGTGAAACATAATAAGTATATGTCAAATTACATAAAAGATAAAGAAACTTTAATGTGTGATTGTGGCGGTCATTACAAAAAGCACCAATACCATATTCACCGTAAGTCAAAGAGACATATTAATCATTTTACAACAACTGAAACCAAAGAAAATTAAATTATATTTGTTATTACTTAAATCATTAATTATTATTGATTTTTCATTTTGAAAGGCGGTAAATTGCTATCACCTTTGATAATTTGTTTTCTTTTAATTTGTTCTTTTAAATTTTTTTTATCTATCTCATCAACTGTTAAGGGGGTCATTTTATTAATTCGTTTCATTGGTCTAAAAACTGGATACTCTTTATTTCCAATATCTTTCCAATCTTCTTTAAACCATCTTTTTAAATTTTTTTCTTTATCATCATCTATATATTTGCCTCCCATAGATTTGTAAGTCTTAACAATAAAACCACTTTTAAAAGCACTTGGCTTCTCATATATTTTGTCAGCATATTCTTTTACAAAATTGTATAATTTTTGATTTGCTATTATTGGCATCTTATAATATTACTTATATAAATTATTGATTTTGTTGTTGAATTGTTCTCAAAAGGTTATGATATTCTAATTGTGATAATGCTGTTTGTTGCTCCATATTTTGCTGGTTCAATATTGCTTGCTCCATCTGTTGTTCTGCATTCATTCTTGCCATTTCATTAAATAATCTATTTCTACTTAATGCGTCTTCATAATTTGACTCATATTCACTTGACACATATTTTCCATTAACTTTTCCGCAACCGCTCATTTCTGGATGTCCCATTCCCATCATTGCTAATAACGGTAAAAATCCGCCTTTAACTTTCTTTCTTCTTCCTTTTCCTATGGATTGGACGGCTGTATCTGCTAATTTTTGAATTCCTGTTTTTGCTAAATCTTTACCAATATTTTTTAATCCTGTTGCGGCTCCTTTGGCAACTCCTTTTATTAAATCTCCGGTAGCATCAAAAAGAGCATCAGTTAAACCAAATCCCCCATAAGGCATTCCATAAGGTTGTATGGTTGCCATTTCTTCAAATCTTGGCATTGGTCTGTCATAAGGTATTATTTGATCGTAAGGCAACATTTTACGTCCTCCTTTCTTTCGTCCATAGCCTTTTGTTTTTCCTAATAAATCCATATTGCCGTGTCCTGCTTTTGTTCTGGGTGCTGTTCCTGTCCTATCCATATTACCCAAACCTAACATTTTAGCGATGTCTTCTCCAACTCTTGATGCTGAACCTAACACGCTATTTCCAATAGTTGCCACTTTTCCGTAAGTTGGCACGGCACCGACTAAACCGCTAATTTTAGGTGTGATGCCTCCAAGCGTCCCCAAAAAATCACTCAAAAAAGCACCTCCTGAAACATCAGCCATATTTAATCCGCGTCCATATTTTTTGGCACGTGATTTTTTGCCACCAAGTCCAGCCATTGCTTTAAGCGGGCCGCCTAAGGCATCTGTAAATCCTGCAACCTTTTCTCCGTCCTTAGATTGCTCCTTGATTAGTTGTCCTGCTGTTTTTCCAAATGATTGTGCCAATCCTGACATATTGCCTAATACCTGCCCGAATGGCCCCATATTATTCATTAACTGCGGAATTCCTGGAATAGAACCCAATGTTAGCATCCAATCTGCGATACCTGCTCCACCATGTATTTTATCCATTATACTATTATAATTTATTTTTCTTTTTCTTTTTCCTTGGCCTTTTTCTTCTGGTTTTGCTTGTCCCATTTGTGCTTCTGTTGCCGGGTCAATACTCATATTATAACCAAATATATCACGAGCATCCCGGATCGCTTTTTTTGCTTCTTCTGTTTTTGCTGATTTTTCATTAAATAATTCATCCGTAGCTCTTGATATAAATTCACTAGCTATTTTTGAAATTGGATGTTGTTTTTGCCAAATTAATTTTCTTAAATCTTCTGTATCCTGTTTGCTAAGTTTTTTTGCTTTATCTTTTATAAATGTTTCCATTATTTTATTATATTCTGCTGGATTTTGTTGTAATTGAAAATTTGTGTCTAAGTCATTGAAATCTTTTAATATATTCAATACTTTTTTCGTCGCAAAATTAGATAAATATTCTTCTTCTTCTTCTTCTGGCGGTAATGCCGACGCAAAACCTTTTTTCGGTATTTTTGGTTCTTGTAATGCCGACGCTAAATTTCCAAATATATCCTCTGCTTCTCTTCTTGCTCGTCTTTCTTCTGCTTCACGTTCTTTTCTTGCTTGTTCTAATCTTTGTTTTTCTAATTTTCTACTTTCTGCCTCTTGTTTTTTCAATTCTTCACGTGCTAATTTTTCCTCTTTTTCTTGTAAAATTTCATTTCCTAATTTTTCATAGAATTGGTCTAATTCATTTTTAATTTCTTCTAATTTTTCCTTAGTTAAATCTTTCTTTTTCATACCATTCTCTTTTAAATATCTTTTTAATATTCTCTCTTTTGCGTCATCCTCCTCATATCTTAAATACATAGTTTTAGCGAATACTGGAAAACTGGCATTTAAAGCAAGATTAACCTCTTCAAAAACTAATGCCGGATTTTGTTTATTTCTAATACCACTATCAATTATTTCCTTTTCATCTTTCAATTTTTCTAATTTTTCCTTTTCTTTTTCTTTCTCATCTTCGTCTTTTATTTTTTTAATTTGTTGTTCTTTTTTAATAATTTGATTTGCTAAATCATTTTTCCTCTGTTTTAGTTCCTGAGATAAATTTAAAAATTGTTGCTTCAATGGATTAAGAACCTCTTTAATTTCTTCTTTGTAAGGTAAATTAAATTTTACCATTTTTTTTGGCTTTTTTGCTCTTGTATTTAATTTATTATACAATGATTTTAATTTATTCTTGATTAATTTTTTGTCATCTTTATTATTAGATTTCTTTAATAATATTAAAAGTTGCATTATTTGTTCTTGTAATGACATTAAAAAGTATATTATATATTATCAAAATAATAAATAATAATGAAAAATTTATAAATAATTATTGTCCGTTGTTTTTCAAATATGCTGATGCTTGACCTAAATTCATACCACGAGTTTTCATAAGATGAGCTATTTTTTGACCCCGAACCGATGAACCACGCCTTTTTCCGCCTACTTGACCCATTCCAAACATATTTTTAAACATACTAATAGGGGATAGAGGCGATGTCATCGGGTTGAAAAATGTGGCTGCGTCCATACCACCACTCATCCCCGAACCCTTATATTGATAATTAGGATGAACCACACCAGAACCACGATATTGATAATTAGGATGAACCACACCAGAACCACGATATTGATAATTAGGATGAACTACACCACGACCCATCAATTTTCCCATCATTTCCATAGGGTTTCCCATCATACTCATCATTGGTGTGAACATTGGCAAAAACCCACCTTTTACTTTGTCTCTCATTTGTTTCTTGTTGGAATACATGTATATATATTATATTACTCGGTATTAATTTTATTATAATAGTTTTTAATTTTCATTATATTCTCATCAATGATATTTATATAATCTTTTAATTTTTCATAATCACTCTTTTCATTATTATTTAAATTTAGTAATTCTTGCTTTTTCTCAATAGATATCATATTACGTTGATGACGCTTTGACTTTTTATGTTGATAAAAATAATTTGATAAGTATGTTTTACCCCCGCAAATATCACATTGAATTTCTTTATAATCTGGCATATTTTAATATATAATATAGAATTATTTTATTTATTATATATATAAATATGGCTGAAACTCTAACCAATTATTTGACTGATGAGGAATTAATTGAATTCTATGAAAAATTAAAATCTAAAAATCAACTTGAAAATTTCTTAAAAGCACTAAAAATTATTTGTGATGATAATATTAACGATGAGGATAATATTGACGAATTATTAGAAACAATGACGAATGATATTATTGAAGATGATAAAAATGATGATACAATTGATTTAGATAAAAATGAGGAATTAGAAAAAAAAGAAGAGTAATAATATAATGGGTAATACGTGCTGTTGTAAAGATACGCCTTCTTTTTCTTTTAAAGATTGTATGAAAGACATTAATATTAAGTCAAATTGTATGAGTAGTTGTTGCGTAAAAGGGGATAGTAATGTTGAAAAAAATATTGAAAAAGAGAAAGAAAAAGATAATAGTATTCATTCTCATCATTCTCACCATCATCATAAACATCATAAGCATCAAAAACATTAATTTTGTATCCATATTATGCCATAATATTTAAAACTAAATCAATTTATGGATACAAAATTAATTAATTAATCATACTTACATCCTTGAAACTGAAATTTTATAAATCATAATTAATTAGACATAATTATAGACACAATATTATCTAATATTAATGAGATTG
>Ga0114968_10002917_pt1 | contig 12922 bp, 11 predicted proteins | sample M_130807_EF_Meta_FD_87020 | JGI IMG/M metagenome (GOLD analysis project Ga0114968, IMG submission 87020) | Freshwater microbial communities from Lake Montjoie, Canada to study carbon cycling - M_130807_EF_MetaG | ecosystem: Environmental > Aquatic > Freshwater > Lake | place: Lake Montjoie... | reverse complement strand
GATCGACGGGCAGGAGTGCCCATCGTACTTCAATCCTGCGTGACCGCTCCCACGACGACTTCTGCTGTGGGAGCCTGCGTTTGCATGTCAGCGTGCGTGCCATGAATAAGCGTCCACTTCAGGCCGGGGCAGTAGCGGGATTCCCAGACATCGCGGCGGATGAGAGTGTCAGCGGCGCCGTGGCGGAGGTAGGGGAAGTGGCGCTTGTGATGGAGGGCGAGGCGCAGCGGGGCGAGGTCTTCGCTGAAGCTGACGAGATGCAGCGGGCGGAGGGGGCCTTTGGCGGCTTCGGCTTCGTAGAGGAGGATGACTGCGAGCGCGGTGGCGGCGGTCGCGAGCTGGGTGTCCCAGACGATGAGCGGCGGAGACTCGGCAGGCAGGCGCAGTTGCTGGATGAGCTGGGACTCGATGGCGGGATCGAGCTGCGGTGTCGTGGGAAAGGTGCGGCCGCTGCTGATGTGGCGGATGGCGGGAGGCTCGCCGTGGAGTTCGTAGTCGCCTTCGTGCTGCGGTTTGGTGGAGGTGCGCTTGGGATGCGTGACGGGATGATCCACATCTTCGATGGGCAGGATCTCGCGGCGTTCGCGGTAGAGCGGCATGAAGCGATCTTCCAGAATGCTCTGGCGGATCTCGCGCATGAGCTGGTGGTAGAAGTGGATGTTGTGCTGGCCCACGAGCGTCCAGCCCAACTGCTCCTGCGTTTTGGTAAGGTGGTGTAGGTAGGCGCGACTGTGCGTGGAGCAGACCGGGCAGGTACAGGCGGGATCGAGACGGTCCTCGCTGAATTTGTACACGGAGCGGCGCAGCTCGACGATGCCGCGTGAGGTGAAGGCGGTGCCGCGCTTCGCGACTTGCGTGGGGATGATGCAGTCAAACATGTCCACGCCGCGATGCACGGCCTCCAGCACATCCACGGGGGTGCCGACGCCCATGAGGTACCGAGGACGGTCCGTGGGGAGCAGCGCGGCGGTGAGCTCGCAGACGTCTTCACGCTCGTTTTTTTCCTCCCCCACGGCGAGGCCGCCGATGGCGAAGCCGTCGAAGTCGAGCTGCATGAGGCCTGCCGCGCTCTCGCGGCGGAGCTGCGGATACAGCGCACCCTGAACGATGCCAAACATGGACTGCGGCGAGTCCTCGCGCGCAGCGAGGCTGCGCACGGCCCAGCGCTGCGTCACCTGCAGGGCGGCGCGCGCAGTTTTCTCATCAGCGGTGGAAGGGATGCACTGGTCCAGCACCATCATGATGTCGCTGCCGATGGCGCGCTGCGTTTGAATGCTGAACTCGGGGCTGAGGAGGATGCGCTGGCCATCCACGTAGCTTTGAAACACGGCGCCTTTTTCCGTCATGGAGCGCGAGTGCGGCAGCGAGAAGATCTGGTAGCCGCCGGAGTCGGTGAGCACGGAGCCGGGCCAGTTCATGAAGCGGTGGATGCCGCCGAGCTTGGTGAAGACATCCGGGCCCGGACGCAGCAGCAGGTGGTAGGTATTTGCCAGGAGGATCTGCGAGCCGGAGGTGTGCAGGGACTCCTGCGTCTGCGCCTTCACCGTGGCCTGCGTGCCCACGGGCATGAACAGCGGCGACTGAATGGTGCCATGCAGCGTGTGAAACGTCGTGGCGCGGGCGTGCGAGTCGCTGGCCTGGGCATCGAGCTGGAAATTGAGACGCGAGGGCGACATGGAACGCAGCGGCACGCGGTTACTTGTCCGCCAGCATGGCCCTCAGCCCAGAAAAGAAATTGGTGTTTTCCTCCTGCGTCACGGTTTCGTTCATGTGCTTGGTATAGTCGAGCTCCTCGACGTATTTGCGGTCGAGCTCCTTGAGGAAGGTGCTGGGCATGCTGGTCTGCGTCTTGCCCCACTTCATACGTGTGCGCGTGTGGCTCAAGGTCAGTTTCTGCTTCGCACGGGTGATGCCCACATAGAACAAGCGGCGCTCTTCATCCACCCGGCCTTCGTCAAAGCTGCGCTTGTGCGGCAGGATCCCCTGCTCCATGCCAGGCAGAAACACGACGGGGAATTCGAGCCCCTTGGAGGCGTGCATGGTGATCAAACACACGCCCTTCTTCTTTTCGATGTCGTCCTTTTCCTCGCGCTCATCATTAAGGCTGACTTCGTCCAGGAAGCCAGCGAGACCACCCGCGCGATTGCGCTCCTCATAAGCCAGCATGCTTTTGAACAATTCGTTGAGGCCGTTCTCCCAGCCCGTAAAATCTTCGGGTTCCTTGGCGGCCTTCTTGAGATGCTCCATGTAGCCGACTTCAAGAATCAGGGCCTGTGTCATGTCCACCAGCAGCGTGCCATGGGAGTTTGCCGGACCGGAGTACTTGCTGATGAGCGTGGTGAAGGTACGGATGGCGTTGCGCGCCTTTTCGGGGATCTGACGCAGGAAACCTTCATCACACAACGCCACCCAGATGCTGTGGTGCTTCTCCATGCTGCGCTCCCGCGCGAGCTCGGCGGTGGCGCTGCCGATGCCGCGCGTGGGAGTGTTCAGCACCCGCAGCAGCGCCATGTCATCATGCGGATTGTGCAGCACCGAGAGGTAGCTCAGGATGTCTTTCACCTCACGCCGGTCAAAAAAGCTGCGCGCACCGACCACACGATAAGGAATACGGCGCTGACGAAAGGCCTGCTCCAGCACACGTGACTGATCATTGGTGCGAAACAGCACGGCAAAATCTTCCAGCGGCTGCTTGCTGGCAAAGTGGGCGTTCTCCACGTCCTTCGCGATCATATCCGCCTCCTCCTTCTCATCCTCAGTGGCGATGAGGCGAACAAGATCGCTGCCTTGATTGCGGCTCCAGAGGGATTTTGGTCGGCGTCCGGCGTTGTTTTTGATGAGACTGTTCGCCGTGTGCAGGATGGGTGTGGTGCTGCGGTAGTTTTCCTCCAATTTCACCACATGCGGATTCGGAAAGAAATTTTCGAACTCAGTGATGTTGGTGATTTCGGCACCGCGCCAGCCGTAGATCGACTGGTCATCGTCTCCCACGACGCAGACATTGTAGGGCGCAGGCACCAGTGCACGAAGCAGACGCATCTGGAGGGAGTTCGTGTCCTGGAATTCATCCACCATCACATAGTGGTGGCGGCTCTGCACCGTGGCGCGCACATCGGCATGCTCTTCGAGCAGACGAACGCCGAGAATGAGGAGGTCGTCAAAATCCATCACGTTCAGCCCGCGCATCTCGTCCATGTACTTCTCCAGGATCGCCGCATCGAGATCTTCCTTCGCATCGCCCAGCGACTTGCCTTCGTTCTTGGCCTTGCTAATGCGCGCGAGCGCCATAGATGGGTCGAGTTTCTCGTCTTTGACGAGGAGTCCCTGCAGCACCCGCTTGATCAGGCTTTCCTGCTCGCCCTGGCTGTAGATGGCAAAGTTGTTCTTGTAGCCCACATGCTCCGCAAACTCACGCAGCAGGCGGGCGCAAAACGCATGGAAGGTGCCGACCACGACCTTCTTGCCGAGGCCATCGCGCACCATGCCTTTGATACGCTCGCGCATTTCGGTGGCGGCCTTGTTGGTGAAGGTGACCGACAGAATGTTCTTCGGATTGATGCCTTCATTCACCATGTAGCTGATGCGCGCGGTGAGCACGCGGGTCTTGCCGGTCCCGGCACCAGCGAGAATGAGCAACGGGCCATGGATGTGCGTGGCGGCCTCGCGCTGCTGGGCATTGAGTGTGCCGGTGAAGCCGCTGCTCATGACGCACCCGCACCTCGCACGGGCAGACCACGTTCACGCCATTCATTCAGCACCTGCGGCAGGAGCTTGTGCTCCTCCACCTTGATGCGCGCATGCAGCTTTTCAGCGGTGTCGCCGATGTTCACTCGCACCCTGGCCTGCGCCAGAATGCGCCCGGCATCAATCTCTGCGGTGACGAGATGGACGGTGCAGCCGCTTTCCAGTTCGCCTTCATCAATGGCAAGCTGCGGCGCATTGGCACCTTTGAATTTTGGCAGCAATGACGGATGCACATTCACGATACGCCCAGCATAAGCACTGATCACCGGTTCTTTGAGAATGCGCATGAATCCGGCGAGCACCACGACATCGACTCGCGCTCGCTCGAGGTGCTCAAAAATTTCTTTCTGCGCCGCTTCACTGAGACGGCGCGGATTGGAGCCACCATCAACAAACATCGCGGGCACTCCTGCCGCCCGGGCAATCTCACGAAAACCGGAATCAGCCTGATCTGTGAGCGCGACGGCAATCTCCGCCTTCAGTTTGTTGTCCGCGATGGCAGCAATGATGGCGTGGAGATTGGAGCCTGCGCCCGAGCCCAGCACGGCAAGGCGCAGCAGGCCGCTGCTGGCAGGGGGGCTGTCGCCGCCTTGCATCTTGTTGATCGTACGCGTGGTGGAGCGCCCGGGCACAAGAGGCAGGATGGAAATCTGCGTGCCTGCGGCTTCCAGCGCCGTGCGCTCTTCACGGTTCAGAGACTCCACGGTGTAGTCGCCACCTTTGGCATAGACATGCGGACGGATGGCTTCAATGAGCGAGGTGGCGCGTTCATCATCGAACACAACCACGGCATCCACCGCACGCAGTGCGGACATCACTTCCGCGCGATCGCATTCGGTGTTAAGCGGGCGATCCGGGCCTTTCAGCGCGCGCACAGACCGATCTGAATTCAAAGCGACCACCATGGCATCTCCGAGCGCACGTGCCTGCTCAAGGTAGCGCACATGGCCTGCGTGCAGAAGATCGAAGCAGCCATTGGTAAACACCAGTTTTTTTCCCTGCTGATCCAGGGTGTCACGCAGTCGCCGGACATCGGCGGCGGTGGCGGGTGTGTAGTCATCGGGCATGCTTTGCTAATGGCGTGAACCTTGGCGGATGCAAGGAACGAGCGATTTGAAATACGGTGAAGAAAACGGCCATAAAAAAAGCGGAAGGCGCCGCCTTCCGCTTCTTTAAATATTGGAATGAACCTCAGCCTTGCTTCGACACCACCTTGGCGGTGCTGCTTTCCAGCACGGCGGCACCAGGATCACGGGTCAGCGGCCAATAGGCATCCATGTTGAGCTTCTCCGGAGGCGTCATTTGGAACTGCTTGCCATTCTTGGTGACAAACCCCTGGTAAGAGAGCGGCATGAGCGTGACACAGACGCGTTCCTGATCAAATTTCTGCACATGCAGAGCCGCCGCAAAGGTGCTCTTCTGATCCAGGACCAGCGTGTCACCAGCTTGATATGGATCCGCCTTATCTTTGTTGCCCGGAAGCACGATTTCAATGTCCACATCTTCAATGTCCGCCGAGCGAGCACGCACCACCCAGCCTTCGGTGATGACATCATCCTTGGTGAGAGGACGTGCATTGATCACCTGGAAACTGCCTTTCACATACAGCGGCTGCTCCTGCTTGTAGTTGCGAATGTAGGAACGCTTGAGGAGATCGTTCTTCACCGCGAGCTGTTCGCCGTTGAAGGCGTAGAACTCGGCAAGCAGATCACGTGCAGGAAGAAACTTGCCCTGCGGTACGGTGTAATTGGTGAACTTGCGCAGCGGATCGAGCTTGTCGAAACGTGCCAGCACCCGATAATTGAACGGCTTTTCAGGATGCGCGAACACCATGATGCTGAAGAACCAGCAAAATGTGGCAAATCCCATCAACAGGGTGATGAGGATTGTCCACCAAAAAATGCCGCCAGAGTCTTTCTTCTTGGAAAAACTCCCACCACCGTATGAACGGTACTCGTTGCCGTCGCTCAAAAATCGGATTTGCATGACAGATTTGCGAAAATTTTAGTTTTTATGGAATGATTATGTTCAAATTCTACAATACTGACGGAATTTGAAAAGAGAATTTTGTGAATAAGTTGGCAACAAGATTGCTTCAATTATTTCCAGGTAATCAAGCTGTCTGAATCTTAAAGTTAAGTTGCCTGAGGTTCAAATGAAGTGCCGCAGCCACAACTGCGGGCGGCATTGGGGTTGTTGAGCTTGAATCCGGCATCAGCCAGTGAATCGACATAGTCAATCTGACAGCCACGAAGATAATTGAGGCTTTCCTGATCGATGATGATCGAGACGCCGTCCTGGGACTGCACTGCGTCATCCGCTTTGGATTGATCCAGCGCCATCACATACTGCAAGCCAGCGCAGCCGCCCTTCTCGACGCGCAGACGCAGACCGGTACTGGCATCTGCCTGCTTTTCGGCGATGAGAGATTTGAGGTGTTCGACGGCGCTGGCGGTGAGGGAAATCATGCGGGGCAGGACAAGTGGGAGTAGCAGCCAGATGGCGGAGAAGTGCGGCGATTGCAAATCCGCAACCGGCGTCCAAGGTAACATTCTTGTGTGGCAATAGAGGCTACGCTCCCCACTGCACACTTTTTCGAAATTCATGGCCAAAATTCGCATTCTTCCAGACGCACTCGCCAGCCAGGTGGCGGCAGGAGAGGTCGTGGAGCGCCCGGCCGCCCTGGTGCGCGAACTGGTGGAGAACAGCCTGGATGCGAGCGCCCGGCACATTGAGGTGCATGCCCAGCGCGGCGGCATCGCGATGATCCGCATTGTGGACGATGGAACTGGAATGGACCGGGAGGACGCCATGCTGTGTTTGGAGCGCCACGCGACGAGCAAGATTCGGACCAAAGAGGATCTTGGAGCCATTCACACCTTCGGATTTCGTGGTGAAGCCCTGCCCAGCATTGCCAGCGTGTCACGCTTCCGGCTTGCCACCCGGGAGAAAGAAGCGCTGGTCGGCACAGAGATCGAAGTGAACGGCGGCAAGCTAGTGGCGGTGCGTGATCACGGCGGCGCTCCTGGCACGGTCATTGAGGCACGCTCATTGTTTTTCAATGTGCCCGCCCGCCGCAAATTTCTGCGCACCGAAAACACCGAATTTGCCCATGTGGAGCAGCAACTGCGGCTGCATGCCATCGCCAATCCACAGGTGGCTTTCACGCTGACGCACAATGGCGAACTCGTGCTGCATCTGCCTGCCACCCGCGACATGCTCGAACGCATACGCGGTCTGGTGGGCGATGAGCTGGCGGCCCGACTGCTCAAAGTCGAGGAAATCACGCTGCATGGCATCACCGTTTCCGGGTACATTGGCGGCCCGGGCATGAGCCGTTCCAACCGTCAGATGCAGACCACGTATCTGAACGGTCGTCCCATCGAAAGCGCCAGCATTTCCTACGGTCTGCGCGAAGGCTTTCACACAGCCTTGATGAAGGGCCAGTATCCAGTGACCTTCCTGTTCATCCAGATGGATCCGCATGCGTTCGATGTGAACGTGCATCCGGCCAAAAAGGAAGTGCGGTTTCACGATGGCAACAGCGTGCGCGATGCCATCTCCCGCAGTGTGAGCCACACGCTGGAAAACGCGGCCAAGCTGCCCACCGGGCACGCCGCAGCGCGAAGTGTGCCAGCCATCCCTGCGGCGGCGCGAGTGCCGCTGGTGCCAGACAGCCGTCAGGAGCAGTTTTCCTTGCCGGTGGCGGCTTCGTCAGCACCGCTGCGCAACATCGCACCTGCACCTGCATCTACCCCAGGACCGCAGCCAGCCGCACCCGCCGTCTCTCATCGCGTGGCGGACGTGCTGGAGAGAATAGCCGCCGGTCACAGTGCTCCTGCCATTCAGCCTCAGGCCACGGATGGAGCGGCACCCCCAGAAGCCCAGGAAAAGGAAGAACCCCAAGCCCCTGCCAAAGCCGAACCCGCCGAGGCACCGGAGTACCGCATCATCGGCGTGCTGCAAAAGCTGTATGTGTTGATGGAAGGTAAGGAAGGCCTCGTGCTCATGGACCAACACGCCGCACATGAGCGGGTGAACTTCGAAAAATTCCGCCGTGCGCTCGAAACGGGCGGCGTCCCCTGCCAGCGGCTGCTGCTACCGGTCACCCTGCAAACCACGCCGCGTGACGCCGATTTGCTCCGTCAAAATCTGGCCTCGCTCAACCGCCTGGGCATCGAGATCGAGCCGTTCGGCCCGAACATTTTCAAAGTCGAAACCCTGCCCGCGTTTTTGAAAACCGATGACCCCGCCGCGTGGCTGGATCAGGTGATCGAAGAACTCAGCAGCCTGAGCACGAAATCCTCCAGCCTGCGCCTGAGCGAGGATGCCATCGCCACCACCGCGTGCCGCGCCTCGGTCAAAAGCAACGATGTCCTCTCAATCCCTGAGATGCAGGCGCTGCTCAAAGACCTCTTCGCCTGCGAAATGCCCTACTGCTGCCCGCATGGCCGGCCCACCTTGGTGCAGATTTCCACCGCTGAGCTGGAGCGGAAGTTTGGGAGGCGAGCGCCGGGGTAGGTTTCTATTCTCTGTTTGAGGAATGAATAGAGAGAGCCAAGCCGGAGTGACGGAGAGGGATCCTCTTGATCCCTGCGTCGGCGTATCGAATGTCATCAGCGGGTTCGCCGTCCCGATTTCGCGCCGCCGAATGGCTTTGGGCTACGGCACCACATGCAAGCCCATCTGCCCTGCAAGCGTGCGTTGCTTGGCATCGAAGCTCAAGAATACATCCGCTCTTAGCACGAGCGCTGCAGCGATATGGGTGATGTCATAAGCACGGGAACCCATGGTTAGAGTGTGCGCGGCGCTGATCCGCCGGCATGCCTCCCAATGCAGGTCCGAGGCCAGAGGCACGGGAATGAGGATGCCTTGGACCAAATCACTTTCGATCTCGGACAAGGCGTGCGCCAGCTCGGGTGCGGTGATGCGTCCGCGAAAGCAGGCAAGCCGCAATGCGTTCTCCGTCTCAAATCGCAGCGCGCTGGTTAACAAGACTGGCTCAGCATGGGCTGCCATCCAGGCCCGAGCCGCTGGGGTGTTCACATCCACGCCGTAGAGCGACACAAGAAAGCTGGCATCTGCCGTGACGGTCATGCTTCGCCACGGTTCTCGTTCACAATGTCGCTCAAATCACGCTCCGGCACTACGGCCAGCGGCGCAAACCGGCGCGCGAACAGCTCGCTTCGACTGCTGGCTGCCGGGGACGGCAAAGGCATGCCTTCATCGCCCAAGGCGAGTGCCAGACCATCGCGCAGGAGTCGCTCAAGCCGGGAAGCTTTGGGCTGGTCAAGACGCTGCAACGCAAGATCAATTTCCAAGGCCAGTGGACTCATGCCCTGAGCATCCCTGCACGCTCTTGGATTGTCAACGCTGAGGATGCCACGGAAAGCCGAACCACGGGATACACGGAAACTTGAAGCAGGCTCCTGTTTCCGTGTATTCAGTGTATTCCGTGGTCAACTTTCAGGGACAAGAACGAGAACGCAAATCTCTTGATAAGTCCGTGGGGAACCTGCGTTGAAGGGCGCATCCCCCAAATCGCGTTCGCTTATGAATCCCCTTCGCCATGATCTCAGCCGTCGTTCCTTTGTCTCCGGTGCTGCCAAGACCTTCCTCGGTGTCAGCACCGCTTCGCATTTCGGTTCCCACATTCTTGCTGCCCCCGGGCAGGGTGCTTCACCGCTGAAGCAGGCCGCGACGGCACGGAACGTCATTTATCTCTACATGAATGGCGGCATGAGCCACCTGGACACCTTTGATCCGAAGCCGGAGAAAACCGACGTCATGGGCCTGACCAAGGTCATCAACACCAATGTCGATGGCATCCGCGTCGCGCACAACATCCCGCTGATTGCCCGACAGATGGACAAGCTGGCCGTCATCCGCAGCATGATGACGACGCAGGGCGCGCATGAGCAGGGCAACTACTACCAGCACACCAGCTACACGATGCGCAGCAGCATCCGCCACCCCTCCATGGGCGCATGGCTGCAGAAGTTTCAAGACCGTGGCAACCCCACGCTCCCTGGCAGTGTGATGATCGGCAATGACAGCCGTCATCCCGGCGCTGGCTTCTTCGAGAGCCGCTTCGCACCGCTGATGATCAACGATCCTGAAAGCGGCATCAACAACGTCAAAACCAACCAGTGGTTCACGGAGGAGCGCTTCATCAGCCGCCTCGACACCGCCAAGCAACTGGACCGCCAGTTCGCCGAAAAATACAACGTCAAAAACGTGCGTGCCTATGCCGACATGTATGACGACGCGCTCAAGATGATGAAGAGCGAAGAACTCGCCGCCTTTGACCTGAGCGCTGAGCCTGAGGCGCTGCGCAACAAGTACGGCAGCGATCGCTTCGGCCAAGGCTGCCTGCTGGCGCGCCGTCTAGTCGAACACGGAGTGCGCTTCGTCGAAGTCTCCTTTGGCAGCTGGGACACCCACAATGCCAATTTCACCCGTGTCCCGGAACTGTGTGACGAACTCGACTCCGCCCTCAGCACCCTACTGCAGGACCTGGAAGCACACGGCATGCTGCAGGAAACGATGGTCGTCCTGGCCACCGAATTCGGTCGCACGCCCGAGATCAACGCCAATGACGGCCGTGACCATCACGCCCGGGGCTTCACCTGCCTAATGGCGGGTGGCGGCGTGCGCGGCGGCCAGGTTTATGGTGCCACAGATGAAACCGGCACCGTCGCCAACGTGAATCCGGTGACGATTCCCGATTTCAACGCCACCATCGCCTACGCCCTCGGCATTCCGCTGGACCAGGTGCTGTACAGCCCGAGCAAGCGACCGTTCACCGTCGCAGACAAAGGCAAGCCGCTCACCGCTCTATTTGGTTGAGCACGGCACGGAACTCGACGGGCCAGGCTCAGTGATTGATTGGCCAAAAGCGGACGATGGATGTTCAGTGAACATTTCGTCACCATCGCCTGCGCAGACCGACCGTGAAAATTGGCCGGGCTACGGTAAAAATGTTGGCCCATGGGTTGAATTTCTTGTAGTCTCCCTGTGCGCCGGTTGGATTCGTGACAGGCTGCATCTTGTCAGGTCTCCAATCCTTCTATTTTTCCAGGCATGAACCTCATTCAACAATCTGTCGCGCAGGCCGCTGGTATTGGCGCTACCGACATGCAGGCCGCATTGGACCATGCGGCGGCCGGAGGCATCTCACCAGTGCTTGCCTTGATCGAGAACGGCGCGGTGGATGAACGCCAGTTTTCCCGCCATCTGGCGGAGCAGCTCCGCTGGCAGTGGCTGGAAGCCCCGCAACCTGAGCCCGACGATGCGGCGGAGCTCAAGCGCCTCATCCCGGCACGTTTTGCCATCCGGCATCAGGTGTTCCCCGTGGGATTCAGCGGCGATGCGGAGCAGAACCAGCGCAAGCTGCTGCTCGCCTGTCATGACCCGTTTGATCTGATGACCAAACAGGCGGTGGCACGCATCACGCTGATGCCGGTGAAGTGGTGCCTGACCCCACGCAGCGAACTGCTCAACTCCGTGCAGCAGCTCTACGGTGTGGGTGCCGAAACCTTCGATGCCCTCATCGCCGCTGGCGGCGGCGGCACGGAAGACCAGCACCTGCGGGATGAGGCCAATGTGATCGACGACGAGGATGAAGACGCCTCCGTGGTCAAATTTGTGAATCAAATCATTCGCGAAGCCCTGGCCCAGAAGGCCACGGACATCCATGTGGAGCCCCAGCCGGACAGCCTGCGCATCCGCTACCGCATCGACGGCTTCCTGCATGAAATCCCGGTGCCGGAGAACATCAAATCACTCCAGGCCTCGGTGATTGCCCGCATCAAGGTGATGAGCAAACTCGACATCGCTGAGAAGCGCCTGCCGCAGGATGGCCGCATCAATCTCAAGGCCGAAGGCCAGTCGATCGACGTCCGCGTGGCCTGCATCCCCAGTGTGGAAGGCGAGTCCATCAGTCTCCGTCTGCTGGGCCAGGAACGCTTCACGCTGGATCGCCTTGGCCTGAGCGAGGAGCACCGCGAGCGCATCGAGCTCCTGCTGGCCAAGCCCAACGGCATCGTGCTCGTCACCGGCCCCACGGGTTCAGGCAAATCGACCACGCTTTACACCTTCCTCTCGCAGCTCAACAGCGTGCACCGCCGCATCGTCACCATTGAAGATCCGGTGGAAAACAAGCTCCCCGGCATCGTGCAGATCCCGGTGAAGAACGAGATCGGCCTGACCTTCGCCAGTGGCCTGCGCAGCATTCTGCGCGGTGACCCCAATGTCGTCATGGTCGGTGAAATCCGTGACCTGGAGACGGCGGAGATCGCGGTGCGTGCCTCGCTGACGGGGCATCTGGTGTTTTCCACGCTGCATACCAATGACGCCGTGGCCGGCATCACGCGTTTGATTGAAATGGGCGTGAAACCCTTCCTCGTGAGTTCGGCAGTGCGTGCATTCATCGCCCAGCGGCTGGTGCGCTGCCTGTGCTCGGCTTGCAAGGAGCCGGCCAACTACAAACGGGATCAGTTCCTCAAGCTCGGCTTTCCCGAAGCCAAAAACCTCAAGCTGTTTCGCGCTGCGCGGGGTGGCTGCCAACAGTGCCGTAACACGGGCTATTCTGGCCGTGTGGCGCTCTACGAGATCGCCCTCATGACCCCGACGATGCAGGCCCTCGTTTCTGAGCGTGCCTCCGAGTCGGACCTGCAAGCCCAGGCGCGGAAAGACGGCTTCGTACCGATGCGCGAATATGGGCTGCAAAAAGCGATTGCGGGCGTCACCACGCTCGAAGAAATCGCCCGTGTGACCAGTGAAGAATTTGAGTGATGCCCAACTTCGCCTACCAAGCCCTATCCGCAGATGGATCGGTCAAAGCCGGATCCATTGAAGCCATGGACCGCAGCGACGCCCTGCGCCAGCTCGCGCGGCGGGGGCTGCAGGCGCGCTCCATTCAGTCGCATTCGCATTCATCGGCAGGGCCGGAAAAAAAAACCCAACCGACTGAGAACACTCCTCTGGTCATCACGAAAGCCGATGTGATCCGCTTCACCGAAGACATGGGCGATCTGCTGGCGTCAGGTTTGCAGGTGGAGCAGGCCCTACAGGCGATGGAAAACCGCAGCGCGTCCAAGCTCGGCACCCTGGCGACCCAGGTCCGTGAACTCGTGCGCAACGGCGTGCCGCTTTCCGCCGCGCTGCGGCAGTCGTC
>Ga0114968_10002912_pt1 | contig 12935 bp, 14 predicted proteins | sample M_130807_EF_Meta_FD_87020 | JGI IMG/M metagenome (GOLD analysis project Ga0114968, IMG submission 87020) | Freshwater microbial communities from Lake Montjoie, Canada to study carbon cycling - M_130807_EF_MetaG | ecosystem: Environmental > Aquatic > Freshwater > Lake | place: Lake Montjoie... | reverse complement strand
GTGATCATGCGCAGGCCCAGCTCGAACTGCGCGTCGGCGTCGCCACGGTCAGCCCAGTCTCGCAGCTCTTTTTCATTGATGCGCTCAGTCTGCTGCGCCGGCAGGATGGAAGCAGAAAACAGCAACGCAACGAGGAGGCCGGAGAGGAGGGGTACTATGGGCGCATGCTTCATAAAGCGAAATTACGTCTGGCTGGAGCCGTCTCAACCAGCAAAATGCAGCCGCCCCTCAATTTGGCAGCCCGTCTTCCGCAGTCCCGGGAATGCCAGACGGCAGCAAGCACCCGCCCAAGGGCGACAGCTTTTGACTGCAAAGCCCAAAAGCCGATACCCCTGTCAAGCCCTTGCTCACAGTTTATCTTGGGCCGCCGTTTTGACAAAACGCAGTGCCTGTGCATGAATTACCCCGCAGCCGAAGCTGCCACTCCTTCCAGAGTGGTGGCGCGGGGGACCCAAACACCCTGAGTCGAAAGACCCAGGGCGGGGCGAAGGAAGGTGGGTAACCACTGACCAGTCCACTTCCAAGGACCAGTCCGACAGCTAACCTCGCAGGCGACATTGGAAGGGCGATCCTATGCCCGTCGCGAGTGCGCCGGGACCATGGTCTCCCCAGAACCACCGCACCCGCGCGTGGACGGGAAACTGTCCGCACACCGGGGGCCAACGAGAGCCATACCCATGAACTGCCAAGAACTCCAAAGCCCCATGATTGCGGGTTTTGTCAATGAATCCGCCTGGTGCGCGCCGCCGCCGCCAGCATTCCAACTCCTGAACTGGATTCACGTGATCTACCAGACCGACAGCGACGCACAAGAACATGATGCCGAGCACGCCTTCAGCTCCCTGCTGCATGAAAGCGCCGCATACAACGCTGAATAAACCACCCACGAACTCATTTCCAAATCTGCCGTCATCATGACTCACCATCACTTCAAAGCGCCCTGGGGCCGCACCCTGTTCATCGCATCCGCATTCACGACACTCGTAATGCTTGGAACTGTCTGTCTGCTCATCCTCAACCGGCAGCTTCCCTGGTTCGTCAGCCTGCCCCTGCCGACCGATTCACTCGGGATAGTGATCGCCGCCGTGCTGCTCATTCCACTCGGTGCACTGCCTTTCATCATTCGCGGCTACGTCCTCACCAAGGACGGCATCCTCATCAAGCGACTGTGGTGGAATACCGTGCTGCCCTTTGCTGAAATGCGGTCCATCGAAGTCGAACCGCTCGCGCTGAGCCACAGCTTTCGCACCTGCGGCAATGGCGGCCTCTATTCCTTCACCGGCTTTTACTGGAGCAGTCAGCTCGGACACTTTCGTGCCTACGTCACCGATCTGAACCGCACCGTCATCGTCCACATGCGGAACCGCACTGCGGTGCTGTCCCCTGACGACCCTGCGGCCTTCGCCCGCAGCGTCAGCTCCCATCTTCACGCCTGATCCACCTTTAAAATCTGCAACTTTGAACTCATCATGAACTCCATTCTTCTCTTTGTGTACGAGCACTGGCTCATCACGCTCTCAGTCCTCGGCATCCTCCTTTTCTACTTCGTCTCCTGCGTTTACATCCCGGAGAGCAAAGTCGGCGTGGTCATTAAGCGCTTTGCTTTCAAAAACCTCCCGCCCGGTGAAATCATCGCCCTCAATGGAGAAGCGGGTTATCAGGCTGACACGCTCGCTCCGGGCCTGCACTTCGGCTTCTGGATCGTGCAGTATCACATCGAAAAAATGCCCATGGTCCGCGTCCCGCAGGGGGAGCTGGCCTTGATCGTGGCGAAAACCGGCTCTGCCATTCCGCCCGGCCGCATCCTGGCGCGCACCGTTGATTGCGACCACTTCCAAGATGCCCGTGCCTTCCTCAAACACGGTGGCGAAAAGGGCCGACAGCTCGGTGTCATCACCGCAGGCACGTACCGCATCAATCCCGCGCTCTTCACCGTCATCACCTCCGAAAACGCGCCCCAGCACGGCCTTGATCCGCGACTCCTCCGCATCCGCCACGTCGATCCCGATCTCGTCGGCATCGTCACCACGCTCGACGGCATGCCCATCGAGCAGCCCGAGATTGCCGGAGCCGTTGTCCCTGGACACGACAACTTCCAGAACGCGCAGGCCTTCCTGGATGCCGGCGGCCACCGTGGCCTGCAGGAGCAGGTCCTCCTCAGCGGCCAGTGGAACATCAATCCCTGGTTCGCGCAAATCGAGCAGGTGCCCATGTTTGAGATTCCCATCGGCCACGTTGGTGTCGTCATCTCCTACGTCGGCAAGGCGCACCTCGACATCAGCGGTCCTGAGTTCAAGCACGGCGACCTCGTGGACGTGGGCCACAAAGGCGTGTGGGGCACGCCGCTCCTTCCTGGCAAACACCCCATCAACACCCGGATCATGCGCGTGGAACTGGTGCCCACCACCAACATCGTGCTGAACTGGGCCATGCGCACCGAGGCGCATCACTTCGATGCCAAGCTCAGCAGCATCACCGTCCGCTCGCGCGACGGCTTTGCCTTCAATCTCGACGTTTCGCAGATCATCCACATCGGTGCCAACGAAGCGCCCAAGGTGATCAGCCGCGCGGGATCGCTGCAAAACCTCATCGACCACGTGCTGCAGCCGATCGTCGGCAATTATTTCCGCAACTCCGCGCAGGACTATACCGTGCTCGACTTCCTCAGCGCGCGCAGCCAGCGCCAGGGCGAGGCCGCCAGCCACATCGAAACCGCTCTCCGCGAATATGACGTGGAAGGGATCGACACGCTCATCGGCGACATCACCCCGCCCGAGTCGCTGATGAAAACGCAAACCGACCGCAAGCTGGCGGAAGAAAGCCGCAAAACCTACGAGATGCAGGAAGCCGCCGAAAAGCAGCGCCAGCAGCTCGTCCGCCAGACCTCCCTGGCCGACATCCAAAATCAGGTCGTCAGCGCCGAACAGGGGGTCAACATCGCCGAGCTACACGCCACGGCCGCCGTGAAGAAAAGCGAAGGTGAAGCCGCCTCCACCCGGCTGCGCGCCAGCGGCGAGGCCGAAGCCATCCGCGCCACCGGCCAGGCCAAAGCCGACGCCTATCAAGCCGGCGTGACCGCTCTCGGCTCCGATGTCTATGGCATGCTCCAGGCCTTCCAGATCATCGCCGACAAAAACCTCCGCGTCGTCCCCGACGTCCTGGTGAACAGCGGACAGAACAGCAACGGCATCCTCGATGCGCTCATGGCCATGCTGACCAAGCAGCGTGCCGCCCTGCCCCACCAGCTCAACTGACCGCCACCCACCGGGCGGATTGTGGCCTCAGCGCCGCAATCCGCCACGGTGCCCGCTGCTCTCGACAACGAATCTGCATCCACGGATTCGCATTTGTGTGCAGATGTGGTACCAGATCGCATGAAAAAGCTTACAGCCCTCGCTTTGATCCTCGGTTGCGGCATCTGCGTGCTGGTTCTCGCCGGCTGCAGTGACGCCAGCTACATCACGCCCGCGATGACGTTTTCCTATGCGGACTTCGGCGGCGAGCCCATCGCCAGCCACCTGCTGGGCCCCCAAGGGAAGGACACCCAGGTCGTCGTACGCTTTGGCAGCACCCGCACCACCCCGACACCCGGCGGCCCCGATCTGCGGTTTGTAAATACCGAGCAGGCCATGTTCTTCCTGCGCAGCCAGGTGCGCAAACTGCCCAAAACAACGGAAAATGCGGCGCTGCGCCAGCGGCTCCAGGCCACCTACGGTCGCTTGTACTACGTCTATTCCATCAAACGCAGCGCCTTCCTCTCCGCCCCTTCGTCCAGCTATGGCAGGGGCGGCATGAACCGGGCGCTCATAATGCCCCCGATGCCGCCCTCAATCTGATCGCAGCGCATTTGACAAGGCCGCCGCCGCCAGCCAGACTCCGACCAGCATAAACAACGCGGGTGTAGCTCAATGGTAGAGCAGGTGCTTCCCAAGCATCATACGTCAGTTCGATTCTGATCACCCGCTCCAACTTCCCATCCCCCGTCAAGCAGGCGCTTACGACGTCATAAAAGTGCGGTCGCTGGAGAATCTGCAGGTGGCGACGTTCCAACTCGAAAATCAAATTTTCAAAGGTAGCCGCGACCTCCTGCATTTCATCGCAACAGAGCAGGTGCATTCCTGATTGCGGGGCGAACGGCAGCGAGGGTACACTTTCTCTTCACAGCCGATTTACTCTCCCATTATCCCACGCTGTTTACTGAGACGCTTCCGTTTCTTGGCATGCAGAAGATCAATGGCCTCTTGCTTTCGGGCCGTCCGTTTACCATGCTCGTCGCCCCATTTGCACATTGCTTTAAGGATCGGCTCCAGCGTCAGGCCGTAGGGCGTCATGGCGTAGCTGACTTTCGGCGGCACCTGCTCATGCACGGTGCGCAGGATGAGCCCGTCGGCCTCCAGCTCGCGCAGCGTTTGGGTGAGCATCTTCTGCGTGGCCTCGGGGATGTGGCGGCGCAGCTCGCTGAAGCGCAGCTCGCCGTGCCGCAGGAAGTACAGCGTCAGCGGTTTCCAGCGGCGGCCCATGACGCGGATGGTGGAGGTGATCGGGCAGGTCTCTGAGGTGTAGGGAATGGGCTTCTTCTTCACGCGGTCATGGTATCTAAAAGGTGCCTAATTGACAAATAGATACCGTCTCCCATGATGCGTAGGCTTGCAGAGAGCCTGCCTCTCAGACAGGTCGGCGCGGGGGAGCTTCCCACGCGTTTCCCTGCGGAAATCTAAACTCCCGTCGTGAACCCCTCAGCAATGACCTTCATCGAAAGCACCCACCAAGCCGGCGACGACACGCAGGCATATTTCAAAGCCGGGTCCGGCCCGGCACTCGTCATCATCCACGGCGTCGGTGGGCATAAGGAAGACTGGCGCGGCGTGGCCGAGGCGCTCGCTACGAGTCACACCGTCTATGCGGTGGACATGCTAGGCTTCGGCGGCTCATCGCGTGAATGCAAGGATTTGAAAATCTCCACGCAGGCCGCCGCCATCAAAGCTTTGCTGGATGCCGAGGGCGTGGCCTCTGCCACACTCGTGGGCAATTCCGTCGGCGGCTGGGTGGCGGCCACCTTTGCGGCGACCTACCCCGAGATGACTGCGCAGCTCGTCGTCATCGACCCCGCCGGTTTCGAAGCGATGTTTCAGGGCGAGTCGCCGGTGAATCTGTTCCCCGACGACGTGGAGCAAATGAAGAAGCTGCTCTCCTTCGTCATTCATTCCGACTTTGCCCACACGGACGAGTTTGCCGCGCAGGCCTTTGCAGGATTTCAGGCCAGTGGTGAAAAGGCCATCGTGCCGGTGCTGTGGCCCGGCCTGTTTGAGTCCGCACGGCTTGAAGCACTGCTGCCCAACGTCAAGGCACCGACGCTGGTGATCTGGGGCAAGGAGGACAAGCTCTTCCCCGTGGCCCTGTGCCCCTACCTCACCTCCCTCACGCCAGGTGCCAAGAGCGTGGTGATCGAGGCTGCCAGCCACTTTCCGCAGGTGGATCAGCCTGCGGTGCTCATTGGGCACCTGGCGGCGTTTCTCAACGATCTCGTTGCATGATCGGCAGGCAGTCGCGCCTCTCCTGCTTCACCCTCTCGCGGAATCCCATGCAAGCCATTCGCATCCATCAGTTCGGCCTGCCAGAGGTGATGGTCCTGGAAGAAGTTCCTGATCCCGTTCCCGCTGCCGGACAGGTCGTGATCCGCGTGCGGGCGGCAGGTGCGAACCCGCTGGATGCACACCTGCGATCAGGGATGAAAATCGGCGACTATGCCCCTGCCCTGCCGTGGACTCCCGGCAACGATGCAGCCGGGATTGTGGAAGAAATCGGAGCTGGTGTCACGCACCTGAAAGTGGGCTACAGCGTCTATGCGCAGCCGCTCAAGGGCTCCTACGCGGTGATCATCGGCGTGCGGCTCTCCCTGATCGGTGAAGAGCTGAACCAGTCGATCCATGCGGCGCTGCATGAAAAGCTCGTGCGAGGCACGCTTAAGCCCGTCGTGGATGAGGAGATTCCGCTGGCGGAGCCCCCCGCGCGCACGACGCCCTGGCCCAGGCAGGGTCGTTGGGAAAAATCCGCCTCATTCCCTCATAGCATTTCATACCATGCCCCAAGTGAACGCAGACGGACTGAAAAAGCAGCTTGCCCCGATCAAGCGGGAATGGTCCGACGGCATTCATGCCTGCTTCGCTCCCGCCAGGTGCGGAGAGCGTGGTTGTCGGGAATGCCAGCCTCTTTCCGCAGGTCGATCAGCCCGCGGCGCTCATTCATCACCTTGAACAACTAGCAGCAAAAATCAGCTATGTATCAAAACATCACCACGGCCGATGCCTCGAAAGCCATCCCATTGCCCATTCCTGGCTCCACCCCAACGATCACCATGCAGCCGTTGAACCTGGACTACTCCATCGGTCCAGCGACGTTGCTCTTCCACTTTGGGCCAGGGACTTTCATTCCGGCGCACTACCACAAGAAGGCCAACGAAACCTTCTATGTCATTGACGGCGAGTTCATCGACGATGGCCAAATCTATCCAGCAGGCACTTTCTTTGCCTGCACACCTGGCACCGTCCACGGCCCGCATGAGACGAAGACGGGCGCGACCGTGCTGGTGATCCAAACTGCGCAAGTGGATGGCTCGGACTTTTACCTGGCCGGTGAATGATCGCCATCCGCCTGCTTAGATCAATCGTAGCCCAGTTCACTTCAAACACCCCACACTTATATGAGCACCCCCATCAAAGCCCTCGCCGCATTCGGCGCGAAACAGCCCCTGCAACCCTTTGAGTTCACCCCCGGCCCGCTGGGCGATGAGCAGGTGGAGATCGCCGTGGAGACCTGCGGCATCTGCCACAGCGATCTCTCCATGCTCGACAATGACTGGGGCTTTTCGAGCTATCCCTTCGTCCCCGGCCACGAGGCCATCGGCACCGTCGTCGCGCTGGGAGATCACACCAAGCGCGTGAAGATCGGCGACCGCGTGGGCCTGGGCTGGTATTCGGGAAGCTGCGGCGAGTGCGAGCAGTGCCTCTCGGGCAATCAGAACCTCTGCCTCAAGGCCGAGGCCACCATCGTGGGTCGCCACGGTGCCTTCGCCAACCGCGTGCGCGCACACTGGACGTGGGTGAGCCCCATCCCGCAGGCACTCGACACCACCACCGCCGGCCCGCTGCTCTGCGGCGGCGTCACCGTCTTCAATCCCATCGTGCAGTGCGGCGTCAAGCCGACGGACAGCGTGGCCGTCATCGGCATCGGCGGGCTGGGCCACATGGCGCTGAAGTTTCTGCGCGCCTGGGGCTGTGAAGTCACCGCCTTCACCACCAGCGACTCCAAGCGCGAAGAAGCCCTGAAACTCGGCGCGCACCGCACGCTGAACTCACGCAACGCCGATGAACTCGCGAAGGCCGCGAACAGCTTTGATTTCATCCTCAACACCGCGAATGCAAACCTCGACTGGAACACCTATATCGCCGCGCTGAAGCCGAAGGGCCGCCTGCACACCGTCGGTGCCGTGCCCGGGCCGATGGCGATGGTCGCCTTCCCGATGATCACCGGTCAGAAGTCGCTCTCCGCTTCACCCCTCGGCAGCCCCTCCACCACCGACACCATGCTCGCCTTCAGCGCCCGCCACGGCATCGCGCCGACCACGGAGTCCTTCCCCATGTCCCGCGTCAATGACGCCCTCGAACACCTGCGCTCCGGCAAGGCGCGCTATCGCGTGGTGCTGGTGAATGATTTGGCATAGGCTTCAACCATGCAAATTCGCCAGACACTCCCGCTGCTCGAAGCCATCCTCCAACCGCGCGCGGCAGTGATCGGTGCGCAGTTTGAGCCGTACAAAAATCACGTCTATCGCGTGGTGCATTTCTGCTTCGCCTTCCATGAGTGCCAGGGCGATGATGAGGCCAAGCTCATCACAGCGGGATGTTTCCACGATCTCGGCATGTGGCCGGGCGATGTCATCGATTATCTCGCGCCCTCGATCTCACTGGCAAAAACCTACCTGCACGAGCGCGGCCTCGACGCCTGGACGCCGGAGATCACGACGATGATCGACCTGCACCACCGCTTTCGCGCCGTGCGCGAGTCGCCCTGGCCGCTGGTGGAAATCTTCCGCCGTGGCGACTGGACGGATGCCACCCTGGGGCTGCGGCGGTTTGGCCTCAAGCAGAGCGTGGTGAAGGATGTGCAGGCCGCATTCCCCAACCTCGGCTTTCACCAGAACCTCATACGGATCGCCCGGAAGGAATTCTGGAAGCGCCCGCTGAACCCGCTGCCGATGATGAAATGGTGAACGCTGCGACGAACCCAGAACAAACTTTAGACGAACAAACACTCACCCATGAACGAACACCCCATCGCCCTCGTCACCGGAGCCAATCGCGGCCTCGGCTTTGAAGTCTGCCGTCAGCTTGCCGCACGCGGTTACACCATTCTTTTGAGCGGACGTGATCTCGCCAAGGCTGAGACGGCGGCGGCGGAACTCACCAGCAGCGGCGGCACCGTACATGCTCTGCAACTGGATGCTGGCAGCGATACCTCCGTGCTGGCGGCGGCGGCAGCCATCGAGGAGAAGTTTGGCCGGCTCGATGTGCTGGTGAACAATGCGGGCGGAAACTTTGACTCCGACCATCTCACCACCACCGTGACGATGGACTACGTGCGCGAGACGCTGGAGATGAACCTCATCGGCGCATGGCGCGTGACGCAGGCCATGCTGCCGCTGCTGCGCAAGAGCGCCCATGCGCGCATCGTGAATGTATCCAGCGGCGCGGGCGCATTTGAGAGCGCCATCGGCTTTGGCCTGACCAAGATGGGCGGCGCAGCTCCGGCGTATTCTGTTTCCAAGACCGCGCTCACCGCCCTGACCGTGAAGCTGGCCACCGAGCTCAAAGACAGCGGCATGCTCATCAATGCCGTGTGTCCCGGCTGGACCGCGACGTATCCCGGCGGCGAAGCGCAGGGCGCTCGCCCCGTGGCCGAAGGTGCGGCCAGCATTGTGTGGGCGGCCACACTGCCAGATGACGGCCCCAGCGGCGGCTTCTTCCGCGACGGCCAGCCGCTGCCATGGTAGGGCGGACGCTTTTGTATCAACACCGAACCCAATCCCCGCGCCTATGACCCCGCTGATCTCACCCGCAGACATCGCCCGCGAGCCGGACGCGTTTCCACTCCTGACGGCTGAGGACCTCGAGCTCGCCCGCTCCTGCGGCACCACCGAGCACCGTGCGGCGGGAGAGGCGCTGTTTGTCCCTGGCGACCAGCATGTGGACTTCTTCATCATCCTCAGCGGCGAGGTCGGCATTCTGGACACCTCTGGCGGCAGCGAGCGCCTCATCGTCATCCATGGCCCCGGTGCCATCATCGGCGACATCAATCTCTTCGTCGAGCGCCCCGCCGTCGCGGCTGGCCGTGTGGTGACTGCGGCGGAGGTCATCCGCCTCACCGTGGCCCAGGTGCGGCGGCTGCTGGTGCGCTCTGCAAACCTCAGCGAGAAGTGGATGAACGCCCTGCTGCGCAGGCGCGAGCTCATGGAGATCTCCGGCTTTGAGGGGCTGCGCATTTTCGGCGCGCACAATGATCCGGCGGCCCTGCGCCTGCGCGAATTCCTGCACCGCAACGGCGTGGCGCATCGGTGGATCGACACCGACTTGGCGGAAAACGCCGCGCTCATCGCCGCGCTGGACACGCCTATTGAAAAATACCCGGCTGTGGTATGGGGCCACAGCGTCGTCTTTCAAAATCCCACCCTGCGCGAGATCGCCACCCGCATTGGCATTTCCCAGACTCTGGCGGACGAGCTGTTTGACACCGTCATCATCGGCAGCGGCCCGGCGGGTCTCGGTGCCGCCGTGTATGCCGCCTCCGAGGGCCTGCGCACGCTCGTGCTGGATCGCCTCGGGCCGGGCGGGCAGGCGGGTTCCAGCTCGCGCATCGAAAACTTCGTCGGCTTTCCCTCCGGCATTTCAGGGCGGGATTTGGCGATGCGCAGCTACCTCCAGGCGCTGAAGTTTGGTGCCACCTTTTCCGCACCGGTGGAGGTCACCAGCCTCACGCGCGGCGCGGATGACATCCTCACCATCACCACAGACGCCGGCAGCCGCATCCGCACGCGCACGGCCATCATCGCCACCGGCGTCAGCTACCGCAGCCTCGGCGTTCGCGGCCTAGAGTCGCTGCGCGGTGCGGGCATTTATTACTCCGCCACGCAGGTGGAGGCGCTGCTGTGCGAGCACCAGCCCGTACACATCATCGGCGCAGGAAATTCCGCCGGACAGGCCGCGATGTATCTCTCCCGCTTCAGCGATCATGTGCAGCTCGTGGTGCGCGGGGGAGATCTGAGCAAGAGCATGTCATCCTACCTCTCCGAGCGCGTGGCGGTGAACCCGCGCATCCGCCTGCGGCTGCACCATGAGCTGCGCGCCATCGAAGGCACCGACTGCCTGCAAAAAGTGCATCTGGAAAACACCGCCACTGGCGAGCACAGCATCGAGGACAGCGCCGGAATCTTCATCTTCATCGGGGCCGCGCCCTGCACCGGCTTCCTGGGCAGCTCCTTCTGCAAAGACGCCCAGGGGTTCGTCCTCACGGGGGCCGACACCGCCGCGTGCGGCGCCTGGCCCCTGCGGACACGCCAGCCCTGCACGCTGGAGACCTCCGTGCCGGGCGTCTTCGTCGCTGGCGATTGCCGCTCCCGCACCGCCAAGCGTGTGGCCTTCGCCGTGGGCGATGGCGCGCTGGCCGTGAACTGCGTCCACGACTACCTCGGCACTTACAGTTAACCAGAATCGCGCCCCATGAAAATCCTCATCGTACATGCCCATCATGAACCGAAAAGTTTCTCCAGCGCCCTAGCGCGGCAGGCGGAGCAAACCCTGACGGCGCAGGGGCACACGGTTGATTTCAATGACCTCTACGCGGAGAACTTCAATCCCGTTTCTGACCGCCACAACTTCACCACCACGAAAGACGCGGACTATTTCAAACAGCAGGTCGAGGAAGCGCACGCATCGGCAGTCGGCGGCTTCGCCCCCGAGTTGGAAAGAGAAATTCAGCGCCTCGAAGCCTGCGATGTGCTCATCTTCAGCTATCCCCTGTGGTGGTTCGGCATGCCCGCCATCTTGAAAGGCTGGGTGGACCGCGTCTTCGCCTCCGGTCGCATCTATGGCGGCGCAAAGATCTACGAGACGGGCCTCGGCAACTCCCAAAAGCGCGGCCTCGTGCTCCTCACCACTGGCGGCGGGCCGGACATGTATGGCGGCTACGGCGTCAATCCGCCGCTCGCCAGTGTGCTCGCGCCGGTGCAGCACGGCGTGTTCTGGTTCAACGGCTTCCTGCCGCTGGCACCCTTCGTCGCGTGGAGTCCCGCGCGCATCACGCCCGAGGAACGTGAAAAATACTTGGCCGCTCTCAGCGCACGCCTGCAGGACCTCACCACCGAGCCGCCGCAGGTGCTCCCGCCCCTCGCCGATTTTCCCGGCTGGAGCACGGACGCGAAGAAGCGCTTCATGGTCACCGTCACGCGCTTGAAGCCGATGGACGACACTTTCAAATCTCTCATAGCAGCCGAGCAGGCGCGGCTGGCCGAATGGCGGCGACTGGGCCTGATGCTGGATTTTTATATGATGCCACCAGCGGCCGCCCCCTGGCACGCCTACATCGTCTTCCGCGAAACGGATGCCGCAGCCGTGCAGCGGCATCTCGATACGCTGCCGCTCGCCCGCTGGATGGGGTTTCAAGTGGTCGAAGTCATTTAAGAACTGATAGAAACCAGGCCAATGGCCGCCATCCCGCCATGTAATGAGTGGCGATTTCCCCCCCCTTTTGGAACGTCCGTTCGATTCTGATCACCCGCTCTCCTGTAGCATTTTTGAATGGCCTGAGGCAGCGCAGACGAAGAAGCTCTACTGATGTATGGTGGACAGCATTGTCTGCTGGTCTGGGGTGATTGGAGAACGCTGATCGAAGGGCAGGAGTGCCCATCGTACTTCAAGCCATTGGCTCGATCAAAGACGCGGCCGCCAATCGGGTTACGTTATTATTTGAAATGCTCTAACGCTGGGCCACGAGCCAGCCGCAGGTTCTGGCAGCTTTGATTATGTGTGGTCAGGGCTTGAAACAGTGCCGTCTTCCCCTGCTCTGATCCGGCGCCCACTCCAGCTTCACTGCCGATCATGTCGCGAAGCCTGCTGCGCGCGCGATGGACGGCCACGCGTAGGGCGGGCGTGTAGTCCGGCACCGCTTCGGCGTAGTCCGTGCCAAACAACGACGGCTCGATTCGCTTCCACTGCAGGTCCCCACGCTGGAACGCAACCTCTTCACCCCGCGCTCGATCACGGACATGATCCAAACCCGGTCATGCTCGGCTGCCGACGAGCGCGGTCCGGGCAGGTCACTTCCCGCTTCAAGCAGAACGTCAATGGACAGCGTGAGGCTGCCCTCACCACGACGCATGGCGTTCTTGTGACGCCATTTATTGAGGACGATCCAGTTCAAGGTGCTCAGCAGCTAGGCGCGCTGCCAGTCCAGCGGCCTAGCTCAGAGAGGTTCCAGCATGCCAAGACGGAAGGTGCGCAGAAACAATTCCTGCACAGCATCCCAGGCCTCATGCTCGTCGCAGCCACGGTGGCGGGCGAATTGCACGAGGCTGAGCTGATGGCGCTGATACAGAAGTTCACAGTCCTGATCAAGCATGCAGCCTGAATCGACGGCGTCAGGGTGCGGAAAGGTCATGAAGACTGGAACTGCGGGTCTTCCCCTTCCCACCCTGAGAAGGGACCGTGCGATCAAGGCGTCGTGTCCAGCTCAATCCGGAAGAACTTCCGGTTGTTCGGGGTGATGGTGATGCGCCAAGCGGTGAAGACGGCGTCATTGGTGATCTTCGGACTGCCGGCGACGGAGGAGCGCGCGTCGCCGTAGCTGACGATGTTGCCACTGGCATCGAGCATCTTTACATCGCT
>Ga0114968_10002911_pt1 | contig 12937 bp, 11 predicted proteins | sample M_130807_EF_Meta_FD_87020 | JGI IMG/M metagenome (GOLD analysis project Ga0114968, IMG submission 87020) | Freshwater microbial communities from Lake Montjoie, Canada to study carbon cycling - M_130807_EF_MetaG | ecosystem: Environmental > Aquatic > Freshwater > Lake | place: Lake Montjoie... | reverse complement strand
ATTTCTAAATAAAAATATGTCACAACTTGATCTCGTCGTTATTGGCTCTGGCCCTGGAGGCTACGTCGCCGCAATTAAAGCCGCGCAACTCGGACTGAAGGTAGCGCTCGTCGAAAAAGACACCGTCCTCGGCGGTACCTGCCTCAATGTCGGCTGCATTCCTTCGAAGGCCCTCCTCCATTCCACCGAAGTATTTCAACACGTGGTCCACGGCAAAAAACACGGTATCGTGGGTGGTGAAAAAGTGACTTTCGACGTCGCTGCCATGATGGCCAACAAAGATAAAGTCGTCGGACAACTCAACAAAGGCGTCGAATTTTTAGTCAGCAAACGTGGGGTTGAAATTGTGCGCGGTCTGGGTCGACTCGGAAAAGCCGGCGAAGTTTTAGTTCGTAGCACTTCCGGTGAACGCATTCTAGAAACTAAAAATATCATTATCGCAACGGGCTCATCTTCCGTCGAACTACCGTTTATGAAATTTGACGGTGAGACTGTCATTTCATCCGACCATGGTATCGCTCTAAAATCCGTTCCTGCAAATATGGTGGTTGTGGGTGCAGGTGCAATTGGACTCGAACTCGGATCCGTCTGGGCTCGCCTCGGATCACAAGTCACCGTCGTTGAAATGCTTCCTGGTATTGGCGGCCCTGCTTATGACACTGATGTGGCGAAAGTCGCTCAAGCTGCTTTCGAAAAACAAGGAATCAAATTTGAACTCGGTGCTAAAGTCACCGGCGTTAAGAAAACTGCTGCGGGCTTTGCCTTAACTGCCGAACGTGAAGGAAAAGTTTTAGAATTCCCTGCGGACAAAATCCTCGTCGCTGTGGGTCGTAAGCCGAATACAGTTGGCCTAGGTGCACAAGAAGCTGGACTCAAACTCGATGAGCGAAATCGCATCGTAATTGATGACCACTATCGTACTAACCTTCCTGGAGTTTACGCAATTGGCGATGTTGTCGTAGGTCCAATGCTCGCGCATAAAGCCGAAGAAGAAGGCGTCGCCGCGGCTGAAATTATTGCCGGTAAAGCCGGTCACGTAAATTACAACGTCATCCCTGGTGTCATTTACACCGACCCCGAAGTCGCAGCTGTTGGCATGATTGAATCCGAAGCCAAAGCCAAAAATATCGAAGTAAAAATTGGTAAATTCCAACTCGCTGGAAATGGTCGTGCGATCGCTTCCGACGCAACGACTGGATTTGTGAAGGTGATCGCCGATGCGAAGACGGATAAACTTTTAGGTGTACAAATTGTGGCGCGTGGTGCCTCTGAAATGATTGCAGCTGCGTGTGCTCACCTAGAGTACGGTGGTAGCGCTGAAGACGTGGCACGTACCTGCTTTGCGCACCCAACCATCAGCGAGTCCTTCAAGGAGGCGGCAATGGCGGTCAATAAGGTGAGTATCCACTCGCTCTAATTCGGACCGATTTTTACCCAGTAAAATTGAGGGGCTAGGCTTACCACGGCACACGAGAAATCAGACTGCCGTTGCTTCCTTCCGGACCTGGCGGGGTTCGCCCGCTCCCGTTGCATGGGGCCTAGCTTACCTTTAAGTGTGGTAAATCTCTTAACGCTTTTCAATCTCCATCTTACCCCCTAATCCTAGCATCATAAATGGCCGAAATTCCAAAGTCTTACGAACCTCAAGGGGTTGAGCAAAACTGGTACGATCGCTGGGTTGCTGCAGGTTGCTTCGCTGGAAAAGTAGACCCAACCAAAGAGTCTTTCGCGGTGATGATTCCCCCACCCAACGTGACAGGCGTTCTACACATGGGTCACCTGCTCAACAACACGTTGCAGGATATTATGGTTCGTCGCGCCCGCCAAGAAGGTAAATCAGTCTTATGGCTTCCGGGAACTGACCACGCCGGCATCGCCACCCAAACACGTGTCGAAAAAGATCTACGTCAAAATTCTGGCAAGACTCGTCATGATCTCGGACGTGAAAAATTTATCGAAGTAGCCTCCGAGTGGCGCGATAAGCACGGCGGAATTATTTTAAATCAATTACGTAAACTAGGTGCATCCTGTGACTGGGATCGCAAAGTGCACACGCTCGACGCCGGTTACTCGCAGGCTGTTCTCCAAGCTTTCATCACGCTCTACGAACGTGGTTATGTTTATCGCGGCAAACGCATGGTCAACTGGTGCCCTGTTTCACAAACCGGCTTATCGGATGAAGAAGTGATTATGAAGCCTTCCAAAGGCTCATTATATAAAATGCGCTACGAGGTGGTCGAAAAACCTGGTACCTATTTAGAAATTTCCACCACGCGTCCTGAAACGATTCCTGGTGATACCGGTGTAGCCGTCCATCCGAGTGACGAACGTTATAAAGATTTAATCGGACTCCACGTTTGGCGCCCCTTCCCTCGCGAGAAAATCATTATCGTGGGTGATAATGCCGTAGAAAAAGATTTTGGTACGGGAGTTTTAAAAGTCACCCCCGCCCACGATCGCACCGACTTCGATATCGGTAAGCGCCATCAATTACCAGTGATTGACGTCATGAATCCTGACGGCACGATGAATGAATTAGCCGGGCCATTAGCTGGCATTGAAAGATTTAAGGCCCGCAACATGGCCGCGAAGTTACTCGAAGAATTAGGTGCATTAGTAAAAGTTGAGCCGTATGAAAATACTGTTGGCTATTCTGAGCGTGCCGACGTGCCCATCGAACCTCGCTTAAGCGAACAGTGGTTTATCCATTACCCGAAGATTGAAGAAGCTAAACGTGCTGTCACCTCGGGTATGATTAAATTCCATCCTGAGCGCTGGACGAAAACCTATCTTCACTGGTTAGATAATATTCAAGACTGGTGCGTCAGTCGCCAATTATGGTGGGGACATCGCATCCCGGTTTGGTATCGCAAGGGTGCTGATCGTAACGATGCGAAGAATCGTCACGTTTCACTCACTCCCCCCAATGACCCACAAAACTGGGAACAAGATCCCGACGTCTTAGACACTTGGGCATCCTCTTGGCTTTGGTGTCTCGCAACGATTGGTTGGCGTAAACCTGGTGAGACGACTCCTGAGCTCAGTCACTGGTACCCTACCGGCGCACTCGCGACCGGACCTGATATTATTTTCCTTTGGGTGGCTCGAATGATTATTGCTGGACTCGAATTACACGGCCCCGAAAAGAAAACCCTGACCGACGACGAAATCCGTCAGCGCATTCCTTTTAAGCGCGTTTATTTCAACGGTATTATTCGCGATAAACTTGGTCGCAAAATGTCGAAATCACTCGGCAACTCACCCGAGCCGCTTGATTTAATTGCGAAGTTCGGTGCGGATGGACTTCGACTCGGCCTATTGCTTATTGCTCCTAAGGGTCAGGATATTTTATTCGACGAAGAACGCGTTTCCGGCGGAAGAAATTTTGCGAATAAACTCTGGAATGCATCACGCTTCCGTCAGATGTCGGGCCCGATGTTTGATAATTCATCGCTCAACTCGATTATTAAACGAATTCAGCCAACGCAGTTGGATGACGATGACTTCGCGATCATCCACGGACTCGCAGAACTCACCGATAAAGTTGCCAACCAACTTTCCGAACACGAGTTCACGGCCTACGCCCAATCTCTATATAATTTCTTCTGGGGAGATTTCTGCGACTGGTACGTCGAAGCTTCTAAAGCACGCTTAGCCGATCCAGCGCTTCGCGATAATTGTTTAGCCGTTCAAGATTTAGTCATCCGACAATTCCTCTTACTCTTCCACCCCGTGGCTCCGTTTATTTCTGAAGAGCTCTGGCACCTCCTAGGTTACGGCAATGAGGCTGACTTCATCCAGAAACACTCACCAGGTCTTGGGGGTGACTTATTAAAGACACTTCGCGAAAACGGGATTAAACTTATCAATTCCAAGGTACAAGACGTAGCTCAGCTCAGAGAATTCGTGGTCGCCGTACGCGGTCTCAAATCTCAAGGTAACCAAGCGAATCGTCGCGATAGCAAAATCGTTGTCTTAGCCAAAGATGCAGCCGCTCAAGCTATTCTTGAATCCAATAAGGATAAATTATTCCGTGTCGCTGGTCTTCAAGAGATGATCTTCGAAACTCATTCCGCTGATCGTCCTGGCTCGGTGACTCCGCTCGGAACAGTGATTCTGGAAATGGGTACGAATATCGATGTGGGTGCGGAAAAAATACGCCTGACCAAAGAACTCGAAAAAATCGAGAAGGCTGTCACTGCTGGTGAAGCAAAACTTTCCAACGAAACTTTCGTCTCCAAAGCTCCTCCCGCTATTCTAGATGGCGCGCGCAAGCAATTAGCCGAATCAGTGGCTAAACGTGACGAAATTAAACGCATGCTTTCATCATTAAACTAAAAATATGAAACCAACACTTCTCGTTATGGCCGCTGGCATGGGTTCGCGTTATGGCGGACTTAAGCAAATCGACTCCATGGGACCATCGGGCGAAACCATCCTTGATTATTCCGTCTTCGATGCGATTCGTGCTGGCTTTGGCAAGGTCGTATTCATTATTCGACCCGACTTCGAAAAAGATTTTCGTGAACGGATTGGCACTAAATTCTCCAATAAAATTGAAGTAGATTACGCTTTTCAAACGATTGATAAACTACCTCAAGGATTTACCGTCCCCGCCGGTCGTGAAAAACCTTGGGGCACAACGCATGCCATTTTATGCGCACGCGATGTCGTTAAAACACCTTTCGCCGTCATCAATGCCGATGATTTCTATGGTCGCGATTCCTACGCCGTACTCGGCAAGAAACTTGCAACCACGGGTAACAACGAAAACCACTACAACATGGTCGGTTTCACTTTGAAAAACACCCTTTCGGATCACGGCACAGTTGCACGCGGGGTTTGTCGCCTCAACGACCAAGGTTTCCTTACCGACATTCAAGAACTTCTGAAAATTGCCAAAACTACTTCTGGCGCACAAAACGTGGCTGAAGATGGTACTGTCACCCAACTGAATGGTGATGAACCAGTCTCGATGAATATGTGGGGCTTCACGCCCAGTATTTTCCCACAGTTAGAAGCACTCTTCAAAAAATTCTTAGCCGAAAAAGGTCAGGAATTAAAAAGTGAATGTTACATTCCGCTCAGCCTCGGTGAAATTGTGAAGAATGGCGAAGGCGATTGTGCGGTCTTACGTACCAGTTCATCTTGGTTCGGCGTAACCTATCGCGAAGACAAACCCATCGTGCAGGCTAGCATCCAAAAACTAGTTAACGAAGGTTCCTACCCATCCAATCTTTGGGCTTAGTTCGTGACGCGAAGTGGAGCGACTAAGTAATCGTTCTCACCGTCATTAATATTAATCCAAATTTCATAATCCCCTGCGGCTGGTAATTTAAGCTTAAAGGCTAAGGTAGGTTGCGTCTCGTACTCCTGACCTTCTAGCGATGGGTGCATGTGAGCGTAACCAGTCTTCTTAGGGTCAGTCGAAAACACCACAGCATGACCCAGTGCGCCCATAATAGGCTTTAACTTAAGGATGCTAGAGGGATTAGCGGTTGAGAGTTTGAATCTCAATGTGGCTGATTCGCCAGTCTTGTTGGTATTAGTCGTCAGAGAGAATATTTTATTACGGCTTACTCGATCGCTTAATTCCGATTCATGGGACCAAGTTCCCTTGGCTTCCGCTAAAATAGTCCGACCAGATCTCAAGGGAACGAAGTCGATATAGGCCTGCAATTCACCGCCAGGATTTCCTTTTAAAAACTCTTCGGGAAATTTAAAATGCCAAACTCCAGAATCATCCGAGACAGGATGTATATGAATGTAGTCAGTCCGTCCCGTATTTTGCTTCACATGTAGATGAACTTTTTGGGTATGAGATACAGCGATTTCATAATCATAAAATAATTTACCGTCTGATTTAACCAAGCGCAGTTCGCCGTCCTTCTGATTAAATTTGATTTCAGCTTTTACCGGAAATTGTAAATCTGTGGGGCTGTAGAAATTGGCTTCTTCATTCACTCCGCAGAACTCCAGGCCTCTATCTAAAACCGGCTGGTGGTCTACATGTAATAACGCACAATGCGTATCGGGTAATGATTTCAGCAAAATAAATAAGCCGAGTGCCAGAAAAGAAATTAAGATAAGCTGACGGCGTTTATTCATTTCGCGGGAGACACTTGATTTAACTTCAGGAAATAATCCGCCACGTCGACCGGGTCAAATTGTGCACCCTCTCGACGGTGAATAATTCGGCCCTCCGGACTGACAATAATGAGCGCAGCATTATGGATAATAGTGCCATCGGACTGGGTGGTCAGAATACCAAACTGACGCATCAAATCCTTGATTTGATTAGGGTCGCCGGTCAGAAAATTATGTCGGGTAGAATTAATACCATAGCCGGCAGCATAGGTATTCATGATTCCAGGCGAGTCGTTTAGCGGATCGAAGCTCACGGAGATTAACTTAACATTTTTTAACTGGGGTGACTTATCCAATTCCTCGGCTAAACGTTTCATGCACTGCGTGGAGGCGGGGCACATCTGTGCATTACGACAGCGCGTAAAGATAAAGTTAATAGCTAAGGGGTGACCTAGAAAATCCTTCTTGAACAGAAGTTTAGCGTTTTGATCCCAGAGAGCCATCGGGGGCATTAAATCATTCGCGCCACGCAGTACGACACGACCGCGTTCAACGGTATCACGTCGCAACGCATCTGTTACCTCAGCCACTTGTCGCAACTCTTCGGGGTCGGCAGGAAAGATTAGGTCCGCACGAGTCGCTCCTTGATTTTGCACCAAGGTGCATTTCACGTTTTTTTGTACCCAGTTGATAGCAGTATCTCCTGGTAGCAGTTGTATCGTCTTAACTTGTTTATTGGTCTGAAATTGAGCCGTAGATTCAGCGAAATCTACCGAAATAATTTTTCCTTCAATAGTCTGGCCGCTTAATCGGTTTGCGATGAAGAATCCCAGGACTAATAAAAAAAATCTCATGAATGCGTGGCGTCTTCTGCGATGAGTAGTTGAATCATTCCTTGTCTAACTCCATGGTGAGTAAGATAGAAGGCTTCAGCCTGAGTCAAATCGGCGAGCACACAAATCGTAAGCAATGCCGCTGGCATGATATCTATACGATCAGCTGGAATGCCTTTTAACTGCTTTCGCTCATCCAACGTTAATTTACAGATTCGGTCCTTTAATTCACGAATTCGTAATACCGGGAGTCGACCCGCCACCGGTGCCTCACCGATAGCTTCGAGATAAAGTGCAATCGCCGTAAAGGCGCCACCTGCTCCCACCAGTAAAGAATCGCGGGCGGCTTCATTCAATAAAGCATCTTTTAATTGAGAGCGAATCATTGCCTGAAAACTTAATTGATGCTGTTCATCGATGACTCCATCGGGGCTTGCTAGCAGTTGAGATGTTAAACGCACGGAGCCCAGTGGATAACTTCGCGCAAAGGTACATTGTTTGCCGTGCAATTTACTGATCTCCAAACTTCCGCCACCTAAATCAAAGGCGAGAATGTTTCGGTAATCAGCATACACGGGGTCTACGCGTACGCCTTGAGCTGCTAAGCGCGCTTCGACTTCACCCGAAATAATGGTTAACGGCATGCCGCAGAGTTTCAAAATTTTAGCAGAGAACTCTTCGCGATTAGCACATTCGCGGACCGCACTCGTTCCTAGGAGAACAATCTTTTGGGCACCTTTATCTTGCGCAAATTTTACCAAACGAGCCACGGCCTCAGCTCCTAGTTCAATTTTCTCTGGATGTAGTCTGACTGGGCTTTCACCAGATGGAAAAAGTCTAACCGATTCCGTAGATCGACCCAGCTCCTTCATCCCATGGCTATCAACCACAGTCACCTTGAGGGAGTTTGACCCAATATCAACGACGGCAAAAATGTTTTTCGACATAATTAAAAACTAATTACCCCTTTAAATCCACCGAAGTAATGGACTTGAGCCTGCGTCTCGAAATCCTTCGATCGCATAGCCAAATAATAAGTAATCGATGTACGGTAGATACTGGCGGTGGCACCTATAAGAAGTTGTCCAACGATGGGATTTCGGATGACGTGCGCAGACTCTCTAAACGTCGTTCCATCCGTTGCATAATTTTTGAATACAAACTCGAGCTGAGCATCAGTAAAAAAGTATGAGGAAAAAGTGTGCGGGTATAGGCCGTCCGAACGATAATGGGGACTAAACGCACTGCTGTGTCGAATGGTACCCTGCCCCCAAGTGTCTTGCAGATTTACGCCCCAGCGGACTTGAGCCCCGAGCGCCAACTGGGTGCGGATATTGCCTAACTGGACTTGGGCATGGGCGATTATATCGCGTAAATTTCTGCCCGAATCGTCCCAGATTATTTTACGTTTAAATTCTGCATTCAGATTGAACACGGGCTCAGTCGGAATTTGGCTGCCCCATCCGGCGGGTATACCAATGCCGATGACGTGGTGAAATCGATCTTGAATCGTTTCGGCACCCGAAGCTGGACCCGTAACGCCGACTTGCCCTTCCACGGTAAAGAGACAATCGCGACGACCACCTCTTTCCAGGACTTTACCATAACCATAAGTTAAATATAAAATGCCGGAATAGGGTTGATCGTCATCATCTGGCACTGGATTTTGGGTATCCGCTGGGGTATTAATTTCTTGAGTCAGCGCCCAATAAAAATTCGGGTCGTTTTGAAAATGAATGCGTAAACCCTGCGTGTAATATTTATCGGTATTTTTTATACTAAATTTATCATTTTCTTCCGTCAGACCGACTATCGGGTGGATGCCTTCCGAATCGTGTGAGAGGCGCAGCGCGGGAGCCGAGCTTTGGGCCAATACGGCAGTCGACCAGACTAAATGGAATAACGTTCGGCGCATTTAAGGGAGGGTCAGCAAATCGATATTAGGCACGAGGGACAATGCCTTTCTGCTTGTTTAATGAGGGTTGCCCAAGTATCTGATTATCAGGATGTCAGAGAAATCAGCACGTCAGGCCAGCATTTCGACCGAAAACCAGACGGGCGGACTGACTATTATCAAAATAAGTGGCTCTTGGCGGATTGATCAGCCACTTCCCAGTCTAAATTTCAAGGGCGATCAGGTTAAAATTGTCAGCGATGGCTTAGACGATTTCGACTCCGCCCTCCCCGCTTGGATTCACCATAATTTTAAAAATGTTCGTGAACTCGATTTATCCGAACTGCCTAACCGACTGCAATCCCTCGTCCGCTTAGCTGAAAAAAATACACAGTGGAAATCGGAAGATGAAAAACCCAATCTCTTAGAAAATTTTGGCGTCTGGGGAATCGAAAGTTACGGCTCGTGGGGTCGCGCCATGGACCACATCGGCCAAACGAGTGCTGGTTTATTCCGAACACTGATTGGCCGAAGCAAAGTCAACTGGAGCGACTTCACCTTACAGTTGCAAACTTCGGGCGTGGATGCCCTGCCCATCGTCGCCCTTCTGGGTTTCTTAACCGGACTAATTATGGCTTATGTAGGGTTAATTCAATTACGCCAAGTGGGAGCCACCGTTTATGTAGCTAATTTAGTGGCTCTCGCCATGACCCGTGAAATGGGAGCGCTCATGACGGGGGTGATTGCCTGCGGACGAACCTCAACCTCTTTTGCCTCTCAACTCGGCAGCATGAATGTGAGTCAGGAATCCGATGCCTTACGCGCTCTCGGAATAAATCCCGTAGAATACTTAGCCGTACCACGCATTCTTGCAGTAACGCTGATGGTGCCGCTCTTAAGTCTCTTCGCTACATTCGTCGGTATCTTTGGCGGTATGATCGTAGCCTGTGCAGGCGACCTCAGTATCGACCAATATTTAAATCAGGCCATTAAAGCGATTACGTTCAAAAGTTTCCTCGTGGGCTTCATCAAATCATTCTTCTTCGCCTTCATCGCCGCCTGGGCGGGTTGCTATCGTGGTTATGTTGCTCAATGTTCCGCTTTAGGCGTGGGCGATGCTGCGACCTCTGCGGCCGTTCTCGGTATCACCCTCATTGTCATCGCTGACGCGATTTTCGCCGTCATCTTCAACTTATATAATTTTTAATTAATGGACGCCAATGCCCCCATTTTAAAATGCGAAAAACTTTCCGTCGGCTACGGCGATGTTAGCGTGATGAAAGATATTTCATTTTCATTGGAACGCGGAAAAATTCTCGCAATTGTCGGGCCCAGTGGTTGCGGTAAAAGTACCCTGATGCGCGTGTTAGGCGGACTCGATGAACCAATGTCAGGAAGCTGCGAATTACTGGGTGTCGATCTAAGCCAAGCCGAGAGTCGAGTACGTGAAGCAACCCTGCGACGTTCAGGCTTTCTCTTCCAGGGTTCTGCCCTCTTCTCATCTCTGACCCTTCGCGAAAATATCGAAATGCCGATGCGCGAGTTTTTAAAAATCTCTTCCAGTCAAATCCGACAATTAGCAGAATATAAATTAGCCTGCGTGGGTTTATCCGATGCGATTGATAAACTGCCTTCCGAAATCAGTGGCGGTATGGCCAAACGTGCAGGCATTGCTCGAGCCATGGCGCTCGATCCGGAAATTTTATTTTTAGATGAACCGAGTGCGGGCTTAGATCCACTGACCTCGGAACGTTTAGACGATTTAATTCTTAAGGTTCGTGAATCTTTCAATACTACCATTGTTCTCGTTAGCCACGAGGTCCCCAGCATTTTACATACCGCAGACTACTGCGTTTACCTCGATTCTGATACCTCAACCATGGGTGCCTACGCTCCACCAAAAGACTTCCTTGACCCCAAGTCTCATGCTAAAGCACACTCTTTCTTCTCTCGAGTCGTCACCCCTAAATAATCATGCGTCGCAAGGCTAACAAATCACTTATTGGCGCTTTTGTCGCAGGCGGAATTATTTTATTTATCGCCGCGTTTATCCTGCTTGGTGCAGGAAGTCTTTCAGGGACGAAACCGACCGCCGTGAGTTACTTTCAAGATTCTGTCAGCGGTCTCGATATCGGTGCACCGGTCAAATTCCGTGGCGTCACCATCGGAAAAGTTTCTCAAGTACTGCTGCGCACTGCCGCACAAGCACCCAGCGACTACTCCGTCCCCGTTGTGATGGAATTTGCGCCCGACCTCCTCACTCGTCGCGGCTTGGATCAAGCCCTCCTAGATAAGACTGGCCTACGTGGCTCCATCGAAAAAGGTCTGCGCGCCAAATTACAACAGCAGTCCGTCATCACCGGGGTGCTCTATGTCGAATTAGATTATTTTCCCGACAGTGAATATAAGCTGCATGATTTGCGCGGTGACACCGCAGAAATTCCAACTCTACCCTCGAATCTCGGCGCCCTCACCAAAGCCGTCTCACAAACGCTCAACCAATTAAGCAAAGTCGACTTCATCGCGATTACTCAAAAAGTAGACTCGATTCTCGGCCGAATCGATAAAGGTGCTTCCGAAATTGAGTTTCAAAAAATTAATAAGAATCTCGTCACCGCTTCCGATAATATCGTGAAGATCACCGGGGACCCCGCGATTACCCGCGCGGTGTCCGATTTTTCAGCCGCCATGAGATCAGTCGATGAACTCGTGAAGCGTTTTAACACGAAAGTGGATCCAGTGGCCGACGACCTTCAAACCATGGCTTCAGCTGGACGGAAGGCCTTGGAACGTCTGAATGAAACAGCGGAGAATGTCCGCGGATTGACCAAACCCGGTTCACCGACTCGACGCGAATTAGATACCGCATTAGCCGATGTTTCGGAAGCTGCGACCGCCATTCGTTCATTGGCTGACTTCATCGAACGTAATCCTGAAACCATTATTCAGGGACGCGGACAAAAGAAAGTGAATACAACGACCACGGAAAGTCCAACACCAGAAGAAGCCAAATGAGTAAATTCAAATTATTCTTATTCCTGTCTGTAACCAGTTTAGTAACCGGTTGCATCACCTTTGATCAAAAAAGTGAATCCGTAACCTTTCACCAACTCTCTGGGCCCGTAACCACACCCACGATAAAAGCTCCGATTATTTTCATACCCCGAGCTAATATTCCGGTCAGCCTCCGACGCCCCACCCTAGTCATTGCTGATGAAGCCAAGGTTATCAAAGTCGACGATTCACAGCGCTGGATTGCCTCACTCGATCGTGCGGTGAGCGAAATCATTGGACGCAATCTCACTAAACAAACCGGCCTGCCGTTCGAACTCCAAACACCGAGCGAAAACTATCTCGTTTTATTTATCGATGTAGAGGCGATGTTTCTCACTGCCCAATCCACGGTCCTACAATTACATTACCGTATTGAAGACGCCCAGGGGAAAACGCTGAGTCAGGGACAAGGACAATGGAAAGCGAAACGTTCTGAAAATCCTATCGACTACGTGAATGCTCAGTCGGAAAATTTTGCTAATGCCGCCGCGCAAATTGCTAAAGACATCAAACCACTTATCGAAACTAAAAATCCATGACCGATTCTTCGACTCCACGCCCTAATGGATTTAGTGAAGCCACTGGCGAAATCTGTTACGATTTACCTTCCGCTTACATTCCCCATCCCGCCACCGGCCTGCTGCATCTTCCACGCTTCCTTGGTAAAATTCGCAAACATCTCAAAGGCGAGTTACCCAAATCGTATCAAAGAAATTTCTGTAAAGGCTTTGATCGCTTTTTATGTCTTCACTTGGCGGTCGACCCCGAACAAGTCATCGAATGCGTTAAAAATGCTACCGATGAAAATGATCTCAACGTACGTTTACTGAATCTTTTCCCTAAAGACCTTCGCGTTCATGTCTGGAATCGCGAATTAGTACAAAAAGGGATGAGTGAAATGGGTCGAGAAGCCCTAAATGACGCGAAACGCAAAATGAATTCACTACATCGCACGGATGTTCTTTCCTTTGCCGACATGATTGATTTTGATGAAGGCCGAATCCTGTGAGTACCGACACCTCCAATCCTAATCGAGTTATTCTGCGAGGTCTCCCCGCCGTTTTAGCCT
>Ga0114968_10002906_pt1 | contig 12956 bp, 11 predicted proteins | sample M_130807_EF_Meta_FD_87020 | JGI IMG/M metagenome (GOLD analysis project Ga0114968, IMG submission 87020) | Freshwater microbial communities from Lake Montjoie, Canada to study carbon cycling - M_130807_EF_MetaG | ecosystem: Environmental > Aquatic > Freshwater > Lake | place: Lake Montjoie... | reverse complement strand
AGTTCCACGTCGGTGCGAACTCTCGCGAGACGATCACGATCAACGTCCAGGACTCGCGGTCAACCGCGCTTGGTCGCCAGTCGCGAAACGACGGCAACGCGGTCGACACGGCCTTCTCGCTGCAGCAGGGCTCAGTCCAGGTCAACGGCGTATCGATCCGCGGCACAGTGTCCGCGGACGACACCTTCTCGACGACGCTCAACGACGCGTCGGCAATCGCGAAGGCCGCAGCCATCAACGACTCGAGCAAGTTCAGCAAGGTGCGCGCGATCGCGAACGCCGCCATCGATGACGCGAATGATGAGGTCATCGGCGGTACCCTCGACTCGTCGAACTACATCCAAGTCAACGGCCAGACGATCACCGGCATCACGGTGCAGTCGAACGACGCCGACGACTCGCTCGTGAGCGCGATCAACGCGGTCGCGGCCGAGACGGGTGTTATCGCGACGCTCGCGTCCGACAATACGCTGGTCCTCACGGCGGCAGACGGGCGAAACATCGAGGTCACCACCGTCGGCAACGCCGGCACAGTGACGGGCCTCAATGCAGCTGCCGCAGGCACCGTTGTCACCGGTGGGCGCATCACGCTGCAGTCCGAAGAGGCCGTGAACCTGAGCTTGTCCGCGGGTGCGAACCAAGCGGCGGGCCTGGGCATCGGCACGGACGGCGCGAACGAGGTGTTCGGCGTCAACAGCCAGAACGCGCTGTCCACGATCGACGTGACGACACGCAAGGGCGCGAACCTCGCGATCGACATCGCAGACGTCGCCATCGGTCAGGTCTCCTCGATTCGCGCGCAGCTCGGCGCTATCCAGAATCGTCTCGAGTCGACGGTGAACAACCTCAACGCGACAGGTGAGAACCTCTCCGCCGCTCGAAGCCGAATCCAGGACGCTGACTTCGCGTCCGAGACTGCCCAGTTCACCCGAAACCAGATTATCCAGCAGGCCGGCATCTCGGTGTTGGCTCAGGCGAACCAGCAGCCGCAGGTCGCCCTGTCACTGCTCGGTTAATAGGAGTAGTATCGGGAAAGCGAGGCAGGTATGGCCATCAACTTGAACCAACTCGTGACCGGCACCACCGCCGTTCGGGCGCCCACGACGCCCGACGCGGTCGCCGCGCGAGTCCAGCCCCGAAAGGCTGAGGGTTCGGCGAAGACCGAGCTCGCCAAGGCTGCAGAGCCTGGCGCGTCAGCGAAGTCGCCCGACCCCGTCGAAGCCGAGGCGGCTGGAGCGCAGCAGGTTGAGCCCGCCGACTTGGATCGCGCCGTCGAGGAAGCCAATCAACTCTCGGAGCCTACGCTCAGGGCCACGAACCGGCGGGTCGTCTTTGGACGACACGAGGGCTCGGGGCGCATCACCATCACCATCCACGAACAGGTGAACGGCAAAGAGGTCGAGCGTCAGATTCCGCCAGAGTCGCTCTTGAAGCTCGTGGAGCGTCTCAAAGCGCTTGGCAACGACGACCCGCGCGCGACGGCGGGCAGCATCGTGGAGACAAAGGCCTGAGCCCGGGGGCCTAAAACGGCCGGCACCGCCAAGGGCGAGGTCTCACACACCTCGCCCTTGGCCCGTTTATTGCTAACAGCCTCCACGGAAGGAGGTCCATATGGGCATCTCAGTCGGCGGTATCGCCAGCGGTCTCGATACAGACGGCATCGTCAAGCAGCTCGTCGGGCTCGAGCAGCGGAGCATTTTGCAGATTCAGCGGCGCATCGCGCTGGCTGAGCTCAAGCAGCAGTCCTACGGTGACCTCGACGGCCGCTTGTCGAGCCTACGTTCGGCCGCCCGTGGCCTCAACGACGAGGCCCTCTTCCGCAAAGTCAGCGCGACCTCGAGTGACGAGGCCGCAGTGACCGTCAGCGCGACCAAGTCGGCGTCGGCGGGGACCTACTCGATGCAGGTCCTGCAGCTCGCGCAGCGCCACCAGATCGCGGGCCCTGGCTTCGTCGACGAGAACACGACGGGTGTCGCCGCCGCGAACGGGGTCTTTCGTTTCAAGATCGGGACAGGCACCGAGAAGACGGTCAACGTCACGAACACGACGACCCTGCGTCAGCTCGCCAACGCCATCAACGCGGCGAGCCCCGACGTGAAGGCCGAGATCGTCAACGATGGCAGCGCGACGAACCCGTACCGGCTCGTGCTCACGTCGAAGAAGGACGGACTCACAGGCCAGATCAACATCCTGCAGAACGACACCGCCATCGACTTGACGGGCAAGACGATCGAGGCCGCGACGGCCGACGCAACGAACAGCGCCGACTACCTCGGCAGCGTGACGTCTGCAGGCGCGTACACCGGCTCGACGAACGCCAGCTTCGTCGTCGAGGTCATTGAAGAGGGTGCGGCGGGCATCGCGCGCTACAAGTTTTCGGCTGACGGTGGGATGACGTGGAACGACAATAACGGCAACGGCTTCGCCAGCGCGCCGAATGTCGACATCCCGCTCCAGGATGGCGTCGCCGTGAACTTCACGGACGCCGGCACTCTGCGCGTCGGGGACCGCTTCCGCATCGACGTGACCTCGCCGACACTCCAGCAGGCCCAAGACGCGATCTTGAAGGTCAATGGCATCAACGTCACGAAGCCGTCGAACACGATCACGGACCTCGCGACAGGCGTCACGATCAACCTGAAGAAGGCCGAGCTCGGCAAGACTGTGTCGCTGAAGGTCGAGGAGAACGTCGGCGATGTCGAGACGAAGCTCACGTCCTTCGTCGGCGCCTACAACTCCGTCGTCGGCTTCTTGAACGCGCAGTTCGCCTACAACCCGCAAGAGGACAAGGCGGGTCAAGGCGCGCCCGTGCTGAACGGCGACTCGGCGGCGCGCCAGGTGCAGACACGCCTCAAGAGCTTCGTGACGGGCCGCGTGTCGACTCTGTCGAGCAAGACGATCAGCTCGCTCGCGGAGCTCGGCGTGACCTCGGACGAGAAGACGGGCCTGCTGACGTTCGACTCGTTCAAACTGCAGGAGCAGCTCGACAAGGACCCCAATGCCGTCCAGCGCGTCCTCACACGCTACGGCGAGGCGCTCCCCAACGCGAAGTTCGACTACCTGCGACGGTCGAGCGCGTCGACGCCGGGTGAGTACGACGTATACGTGACGACGCCGCGGTCACGCGCCGAAGTCGCGGGGTTGGCGCCCGCTGAGGCACTGCTCGCACCCGAAACGCTGACGATTCGGTACAACTCCGACGCGACGAACATCAACTCGGTGCCCAAAGAGGTCAACGTAGCGCTCGACGTCGGCGACACGCCTGCGGCGCAGCTCACAAAGATCAATCAAGCCCTGAGTGACGCGACCGTCTCCGCGGAGGCGTTCTTGGACGCGCAAGGCGCGCTCCATGTGCGCACCAAGGAGTACGGTGGCCGCTATCAGATTGAGGTCTCGTCGACCCAGCCGGATGGCCCGGGCTCAACGAACTTTGGCAACTTCCCGCTGGCGGACTTGGGGACTGACCTGCAGGGCAGCATCGGCGGCAAGTCCGCGCGTGTGCTCGATGGCAACCACCTCAAAGGAGCGGTCGGGACCGCGTCTCAAGACGTCGAGGTCATCATCCCCGAGGACACCTCGGGCGCGCTTGGACGCGTGCGCATCGTCGACGGCCTTGGCGAGTCGCTGCCCGACGTCGTCGATTCGCTCGGCGCTTCGACGGGTCTGCTCAAGAGCCGGACTGACGGCCTACAGTCGAGCATCGACGACTTGAACGCCAAGGTGCTGCGCGAGCAAGACCGTGTGACGCGGTTTGAGGAGCGCCTGCGGAGGACCTACTCGAACCTCGAGGTCACGATGGGCCGCCTCAACGCGCTTGGGGACTACGTCTCCCAGCAGCTCGGCTCCATGAGCTCGTCGCGCAAGAAATGACGAGGGCTGACCTACCAGCGGCCTAGGCGCACACCGCCGCGCACACCTGAGCGCGCTGCCTGCAGGTACCCGCCCAGCGCGCGGCGGCCTCGGTCCGCCTCCATCAGCCGCTCCCGCGTCGTCCCGAGGATCTCTGAGAGGCGCGTCACGAGCTGGGTGTTGGCGAATTGTATCGCCTCGAGCGACGTGCGCTCGGCCTCGGACGAGTCGCTGCCCAATTCAGGCGGCTCGCTGGCTTGAAGCGCCTGAAGGTGCGCGTCCCGGCGCGCGTCGAGGTCCTCGATATCGAGCTGACCTGACTCTAGGCGACCGAGTGACTCGCGCAGCACCGTCAGCAGCGCGGCCAAGTGGGCCGCGCGCTCGGCCGTCACGTCGTGCGACCCTCGTCCGCCTCGCCGCTCTGCGACACGCCCATCTGGCCCCCGAGCTCCTGAGCCTTGTTCAGGGTCGGGTCCACCGGGAGGCTGGTGAGGGCCTGGCTCCATCCGTCTCGCAGGGTCGTCAACAAGTTAATGACGACGTCAATCGGCTCGATCTTGAGCCGAATATTGGCCTCGGTGAGCTGCTCCATCATGAACATGTAGAGCTGCTGGAGCTGCGTACATAGCTCGGGGGCGATCGAGAAGTCGAGGCTGCTCATCAGCTCGCTGATGATCGCCTGAACCTTGCCGATGTACGTCCCCTTGCCAGCGAGGTCCTTCTCCTCGAGCTTCATCTTGGCGACGTGGCAAAAGCGGATCGCCCCATCATACAGCATCAGCATGAGCTGGGCGGGCGATGCGGTCTGGATCTTCACGGCGCGATAGCGCTGCAGATTGCTCTGACCGTATCCGTTTTTCGCGTACATCTGCTCTCCGCGAGGGCTGCATTGGCCCGTATTGGCCAAGGCGTGGCTGAGTCAACAGCCACAAGTTTCATCGGCGGGGTTTTCCCGAACTTAAAACAATTTCACAGTTTCCACCGCATGACCTTGCGCTCGTACTTGCCGCGCGGGTTCTTACGGCGGAAGTCCTCGGCGCGGGCACGCTCGTTCTCCGCGTTTAAGCGCGCGCGCTCATCCGCGGTGAGCGGAGGCGGCGGCGCCGGCGGGGGCGCGGGCGGCGGCGGTGGGGGCGGAATGACGAACCGCGCGATGTCGCCCGACGAGACGACCGGCAAGTCGGCGCCGGGGACGACGGCCTTGCCCCGGGTGAGGGCGTCGCTGACGACACGCGCGACGGCGATGCCATCACGAATCTCGAAGATCTCGACCTGACCGACCTCGGCCTCGACCATCGGGCCTGCTGCGAAGTGCGGCGCTGGGCGTGCGACGCCGTCTGAGTCGGCAGGGCCACCCGCGTGCACGGTCGAAGGTTTGACCGTGAACCCGAGTACGGGCGCAGCCTCGGGGGGCGCCGAAGCGACCCCGCTGGCGGGCGTCGACGCGGGCGTGGGCGTTGAGGCCGGCGCGGGCGCCGCAGTGGCGGGCGAAGCGGGCTTGGAAGAGGATGCGGGCGTCGGCATGGGCGCGGGTGTCGCAGCCGGCGTGGCGGGCAGAGGTCGCGCGCGCTGAGCCGCCGCCTGACGCAGCGCCAAGAGGCGCTGCGCCGCGGTCATCGGGCCAGCGGGCGGCTTGACCGGGGCTGCGGCGGGCGCGGGCGCGGGCGCGACGGGAGCGCTCGCGGGCGCGGGCACAGCACTGACGGGCGCGGCGCTCGCGGGCGCAGCGCTTGCGGGGACCAGCGGCACACTCACGGGCGCAGGCGCTGTGGCCGGCGACGCGGTCACGCTCATGGGGACCGGGACGCGCCGGTGGACCGTCAGGCGCTTGTTGAGGAGCTCCGGCAGCTTGTCTGCCTTGCCGTCGACGGGCTGCAGATAGACCTCGCGGTCGACCTTGACGGTCCGACCCGACATCTCCACCGGCCGGTAGACACCCACCACGAGGAGCTCACGGCGGTCGGCTTTCGGATCGTTCGGATCGACCCGGGCCGCCTGTGCCGCCTGGGCGGCGCTCGCTGCGTTTGCGTCGGGGCGCTTGCGCGGTGTGCGCCGCCGCTTGGGTTTCGATGCGTCCTGCACAGGCGGTGGCAGCGCCGACCCCACCCCGACTGCAGTCGCAGCGTCGCCCCCCTTGCTCGGCAGCGCCGCGTCCCCCCCCTTGGGCGGGCTCGATGGCGCTGACTGGGGACGCGCCGCGTCAGCAGTGCGTTCGCCGGGCGGACAGACCTCGGCCTGCGCGTGCGTCAGCGCGCAGCACAGCAGCGCGATGAGCGCGGTGGTCGAGCGCCGCCTCATGGGCGAGACCCCGCGGGACCGGCGGGGCGGTGAAAGCCACGCGGGCTGCGCAAGGCACGCCCAGGCCCACCTTGGTAGACCGCCAGCGCCCGCTTGAGCACGCGCTCGAAGAGCACGATGAGACGCAAGTGTTGAACGATGCCGAGTGGCTCGCCGCGATAGCCCGCGACGGCACCGGGGAAGATGACGTCTGAGGCGTCGATCGTAAAGAGGTCGGGCTCAAACGGGCTGTGGTCGCGCAGCACCCGCTTGACGAGCTCAAGAATGAAGCTGCGGCCAAACTGCCGCGCGCTGAAGACCTCGTCGCCCAGCCGAAGCGAGAGCCCCCCTCGCCCATCGCGCAGGTCGCCGCGGAGCCACAGGTCCACCTTGCGGGCCCGCGGCTGCTGCATCAGCGTGATGACGCGCGCAGTATCCTCGACCGCTGAGGTCTGACTCCCCAACGTTCGACCGTCCCGGAACTCGTACACACGGACGACCTTGCGCAGCTCAGCCGCGCTCTTCACGCGCCCGCGCAGGTGATAGACGATGCGGCGGAAGATGCGCGCGAGTTCGCGGTCGAGCAGCTGCGGATGAACCTCTTGGGTAAAGATCCGCCCGATTTCGTCGCGCACGATGATTCGACCCGCGTCCCGCTCGGCGCGCCACGCGACAAGCACCTCGGCCTCGCGGTCGAGGCGCGCGCGCTCCACCAAGGCGCGCATGTCGCCTAAGCCGGGGGAGAGCGGGTCGAACACGCTCTCGAGCTTCTGCTCGCCCGTAACGCCGAGCTGGCGAGCCACACCTTTCAAGGTGCGCGCGCGGACCACTCGAACGCCCTCGGCGAGGCGCCGAACGACCTGGTACTCGCCGCCCACTTCGTACGCGAAGCCGCGAATGACACCCGCTGCCAGCGGCGCCGCCACGGTCGCTTGGACGCTCTCAAGCAGGCGACCGAGTCGATTCCTGAGGGACTGGAACTGCCGCCCATGGGGCACGAAGAGCTCCGGACCCAGCTCGGGCGGGTCCGTCGGGTCAATGCGACGGTACAGGTCGGCGATGGCCTCGGTCAGGGCGTTCTCACCGGCGAACCGCAGGCTGATCATCTCGCCCCAGTTGTTAACGCCCACGAGCGTCATCTGCGTGACTTGGTTCGTGCGCGCCCGCCCATAGTTCAGAATGTCCCAGTTCTCAGGCAAGTAGAAGACGCCCGCTTTGTCGCTGACGTCCTCGGGCTCGCGCGCCAAATCGAAGTTGGCGACGAGCGCGACCCGACCGAGGCGACGTGGCTCAAGGAACGTCGCCGGCGCGATCGCGAACGGGTCCGGCGACTCGAACATGCCATGGAAGCGCTCAAGCAAGTGGCGCAGCTCGGCGACGCTCGCGCGGCTTACGCTCGCGAGCAGACTCACGACGGAGTGGTTGGCGAAGAGGCCGTTGAAGACGAGCCACGCGGCGAGCTCGCCGAGGTCGCCCCCCGTGTGCATCGCCTTGTCACGCCCCGCGAACTGCCCCCGCACCAAACGACGGTGCGCCTCCCAACGGCGAGTCGACGGCGCCTGCGGCACCTCGAGGACGACGATGCGGTCCTCGACCCGTGGCTCCTTCAGAAAATAAGTGAAGAGGTGCGCGACCTTGCCTGGCTCCTCGGCGAAGCACGCGTAGAGCCGGCGACCGAGCACAGTCAGGTCGTCCTCGGCGATCTTCGCCTCGACCTCGCGGGCGCAGTCGACGAGGTGCCGGTAGGTCTTCAGCATGAACTGCCGAATCGCCTGACCGAAGGCGTCGATGCGGTCGGCCGACCAGTGCTCCATGCTGTCGAGGTCCGCGAGCAGGTCGCGGTCCCAACCCCAGCGCATGATGTACGCGCGCATCACGCGGAACCGCTGCAGGAATGCGTCCCGCTCCTTGCGCTCCGCAGAGAGCTTGAGCCCGACCTTGAGGTAGAAGCACTTCTGAATCAGCCGAAACGCGACCCAGTCGCCGCGGCTTGCGTAGTGCTCGCTGATGGCGTCGAACAAGAGGACGTAGGGGTCCGTGTACTGCGGCGACCGCTCCCCTTCGAAGACCCGCTTCTTCAAGATGTCGCACAGCAGCGTCCCCTCGCTCGCGGGGTCGAGGTAGCGCTCAAGGAGCGCCATCTTGAGCAGGCTCTTGAACGGGCTCTTGAGGCTCTTATTGATCTGCCAGAGCGCGGCGCCGAGGAACTCCCCCCGATCAATCGGGCCCACATTGCCCAGGTCGACGAAGCCAACGCCGGGAATCACCGGCGGCGTGCCCCCCACCAAGTCGATGAGGCGCGTGTACTCGGCGTCCGAGAGCCCAAGGGGCGACAGCCACCAGAGCGGGAGCTCACCGCCCAGGTAGATCGCGGTGCGGTAGAACTCTTCCTTGAGAAGCCGGCCCATTGCGCTGCCACCGGACTCCACGTCCGCGGTGGTCTTGCCGAAGTCGTCTCGACGCACACGCTCGACATCGACCAAGAAGAAGTGGGCCTCGAGCCCGCGCTCGCGAGCCCAGACCTCGATCTCTTCGACGCGTCGCTGGAGCAGAACGCGCTCGGCGGCGCTCAGGGTCTTCTCGTCATAGACGACCCAATAATCGACGTCGCTCCCACCGCTGTGGCCGATCGTCCCGACGCTGCCCATCGCGAACAGCGCGCGGAACGCGGGCCGCGCCGGGAGGCCCAAGCGCTGGTATCGTACCTTTGGGAACAGGTCGTTGACCGCCGCGACCATCGTCTGGTTCGGCTCGAAGTTTCTGAAGCCATGCGGTGCGGGCGGGGTCGATCCGCCGACATATCCGGGGGTCCCAGGCACTTGGTAGTGCAACAACCAAGGTATCGCGGAAAAGGTCGCGCGGTCCCGTGCCCGCAGGCCTTGGTACAAGTACGATAGGCGGCGCCGCGTGAACTGAAGGTAGCAATCGACGTTGCGCGTGAGGACCCGATGGACCTCTCGCAGCCGCTCTGCCGAAGGCTCAGGCGACCGACGGACCGCTTGAAGGACGTCGAGAAAATAGGGTTCGGTGCTGGGCTCAGCACCCACCTCGTCGTCCGCTGGCAGGGGGGTCAGCGTCACCGGCCCCGTCACCGTCGGGAGCGCGGGTGTCGGTGAACTCACGACAGGCCCTCGCGGCGCCTCCTGACGCTCGGACAACCGACGCAGCCATGCGGCGACAGCGTCGTCCCCCGTCGAATCGGGCTTTGAGGGCTTAGTCACCACGAGGCGCGGGCTCCTTAGCGCAGCGAGATCGAGCGCAGCATGTCGTTGGGCCCAGGTGGCGGCTCGCTGAAGCCACCGGGAGAGCCCTGCAGGACGAAGTACTTCACCGGGTAGCGAGAGTCGGTCAGGACGTACTGCATGGCCTTGCGGTTGGACATGTTGAAGATCAGGGGCGCGAGCAGATTGGCGCTCATCTGCTGCGGGTCAGCGGGCACCGTCATGATCACGGAGACGACGAGGTCCTCTTCGTTCTCCGGCTCGATGACGCCGACCTCTTGACGCCGGACCGCAATGTGGAAATCCCGCTTGAAGTAGAGCGGGTCCGTGATGATGAAGGCGAGATCGGGGTCCTCGATGCTCTGAAGCCACTTGAACGGGCTGTCCTCGCGGTGGTCGAGGACGATGAAGCGCCGCAGCTTGCCGAAGCCGAGCAGCCCCATCGGGAACGTGAAGATGGCGTTCTCGTCCGCGTCCAGCTCACCGAAACGGGTGGAGTTAACCAGCATCGGGGTCACCTCCCTGCCCGGGCTTGGCGGCCGGCTTTGGCGAGCCGAAGAGGCCGCTGATGGAGTCGAGGATGTTCACGTCGGTGCTCGTCGCCATGACGTTCGCCGACTGAATCTTGAGATACAGCTCCTCGCGGCAGACGTAGACGTCTGGCGGCGCGATGATGCCGAGGCGGACCTGTTTGCCTTTGATCTCTTTGACGACAATCTTGATGTCGTCGCCGATGCAAACGGACTCGCCGACCTTACGGGTCAGTGTCAGCACAAAACCACCCTCCTGGCAGTTCGTTCGGGGTTGCTGCGTGTTCTACCTGAGATAATCGAGAAGCGAAGGCCCATTCAGCACTTTTCCAGTGGCCGACAGCGTCGCCTCGAGCGCTGTACTCGTGAGCTGGAGCTCCGCGATCGCCTCCGTCATGTCGGCGTCTTGAATGTCTGCAAGATAAGCGGGCACGCGCTCCTGCATGAACTCGTTGACGTTGAAAGCGGCCTCGAACCGGGACATGGCAATGCCGGTCTGCGCGCGCGCCTCGATGACCTGCTCAGTCGCGAGGTCAAGGTTCACAATCTCGGCTTCGATGTTGGCGAAACCAGCGACGTTCCGCACTTGAACCTGCGCGGTGAGGTTCGCGAGGATCGTGAAGACGTCCTGCGTTGCGGCGGTGCCGTCGCCAAACGCTGACCCCCCCGCGACGGTGAGTGGCACGAAGTGCTGCTCACCGACCTCGAGCGTGAGCTGGTTCGTGTCGCCCTGGAACACGCCGGCCGCGCTGTACGGGGCGACATTCGTCAAGAAGCCACCAAAGATCGGCTTGTCGCCGACGCGCGTGTTTGCGAGTGCCAAGAGTTGGTCTCGAAGGACCGTGATCTCGCCCGCGATGTCGTTGGCGTCCTGCTGCGTGAGTGACGCGTTGGCGGACTGAATCGCCAGCTCTCGCACGCGGTTCAAGACGCTCGACGCCTCGCTCAAGGCCGTGTCGGCTTGACCGAGGAACGCCCGCCCGCGATCCAGGTTGCGGTCGAACTGCTCGACCTTGGTCTTCTGCGTCTCGAGCACACCGATGCGCAGAGCGCCGAGCGGATCGTCGGACGGCTTGTTCACGCGGCGCCCCGACACGATCTGCTCGTTGTACTTGCCCGACCGCGTGCGCAGCTCGGCGATCCGCGCGCGCGGCATGTCGATTCGGGTCTTCTCTGTGACGCGCATCGGTGATATCCTTTCGGGGCCGTGGGTCAGCGGATCAGCTGCAGGATAGAGTCGAGCAGCTGGTTGACCGTCGTCACGACGCGGGAGTTGGCTTCGAAGTGTTTTTGGAATCGCGTGAGGTCGATCATCTCGTCGTCGATGCTCACGCCCTCGACGCTCGCCCGGAGCTTCTCGCTTTGCTCCGACTTGGCCTGCGTCACGTCCCGGCGGATGTCGTTGTCCTCCGCTGCGAGCCCAATTCGATGAACGATCTCGCCGTAGCTCCGGTTGAAGGTCACGTTGCCGAGACCCACCTGAGCCAAGTTCTGGAGGTTCGCGATCGCCTGCATATTGCGGTTATCGCCGGGGATGGTGACCGCGGTCTGTGACGCAGCGACGAAGGCCGGGTTGCCCGAGATCAGCGGGTCAATCGCAAGGTTCGCCGCGGTCCCAGGCGCGGGCACCGGCGCCAAGAACAGGCCGCGCCCAGTCAGACCATCTAGACCGAAGCCAGCCGCATGCTGGACGTTGACCGTCGACGCGAACGTGAACGCGAGCGTATCGAGCGCTGTGAGTTGCTGACCGAGGAGGTTGTCGCGCACGTCAACGAGCCCGCCGAGCTCTCCGCTCGTCAAGACGGCTGTCAAGTTCGTGATTTGCCCGTTGATGCCGACGTGTTCGATGTCCAGCAGGCCTTGGTTCAGCGCGTTCGGCGTGCCCTGCAGGCGCGCGGCCTGGTCGCCCTGGACGAGCAAGCTCCCGCCCTGAAGCTCAACCGTCAGAGCGCCGTCGGGCTGCGGCAAGGGATTGACGGGGACAAGGCGCGAGAGCTCTCGGAGCGACTGCTCCCGCGCGTCGCGAAAGTCGTTCGCGTTTCGCTCATCGAGCTCGCCCGACACGATCCGAGCGTTCATCTCGGCGATCGACTTCGCGAGGCGATTCACCTCGGCGAGCTTGTCGCCGAGCGCGTCGTCCACCCCGCGTTGGACGGTGCGAAGATCGCGGTCGAGGACGTTGAAGCCTCGCGCGATGTTGTCCGCCTGTTGAATGAAGGACCGCCGCGCGCTGACGTCGTCGGGCTCTTGGGAGAGCTCACGCGCGGCGTTGAAGAAGGCATCGAGCATGCCTCCGAGGTCCGGACTCGTGTCGCCGCCGAACAACCGCTGCGCTGCGTCAAGGGTGCTCGCGCGCCCGTCGAAGAAGCCGAACTCGGTCTGGTCACGCTGGACTTGCCGCTCCAGGAAGTCGTCGTTCGCTCGGCTGACGGTCGTCAGGCTCGCCCCCTGCCCGAAGAGCGACGGTCGATAGGCAAGCAGAACGGGGTCGTTGGCCTCAATCTCGACGCGCTGGCGGCTGTACCCCTCGACGTCGACGTTGGCGATGTTGTTGCCCACGACCTGGAGGCCGGCTTGGCTGACGTGGAGCCCACCCGCGCTCACGTTCAAGGTTCTCATCAGCGTCATGGCTTAGCCCCTGTCCCGAAGAGTCGGCCCGACGCTGGGGACGGTGAAGCGACCCGCCCGCCCATACGTCGTGGTTGTGGTCGACTTCTTCTGCAGGATGCGGGCCAACCGACCTTCGATGGCACGTCGCCCGGTGCGTGCGTACGCCTCGTTGGCCGTCCGCTGATGCTGAACGGTCCGGACGCGGTCACGGAGGACCGCTTGGAGCGCGGCGACCCGGCCATCGGGGTCGAGGCGACGAGCAACGAGGGCCGACAGCGTCGGCTCACCCTCGTCGGGCAGGAGCCCGCGCAGAGCGGTGTTGCGTGCGAGCGCGCTCTCTAGATGACGCGCGACCTGCGCCTCCATGCGCACCGCGAGGACTTCAAGTGCGGCTCGGTCGAGGCGTCTGAGCGCGCGGGCCTCGTCGGCCAGAAGCGCCTCGAGCTCGCCGAGGTGCTCGACTTCATCT
>Ga0114968_10002903_pt1 | contig 12970 bp, 8 predicted proteins | sample M_130807_EF_Meta_FD_87020 | JGI IMG/M metagenome (GOLD analysis project Ga0114968, IMG submission 87020) | Freshwater microbial communities from Lake Montjoie, Canada to study carbon cycling - M_130807_EF_MetaG | ecosystem: Environmental > Aquatic > Freshwater > Lake | place: Lake Montjoie... | reverse complement strand
GAGCAGTTTTTTGATCCGGCAAAAAACATGTTCCTGCCGGACCGCTTTATCAAAGGCGAGTGCCCCAAATGTCACGCCAAAGACCAGTACGGTGACAACTGCGAGGTTTGCGGCGCCGTGTACGCGCCGACCGACCTGATTAACCCCTTCTCGGCGCTTTCCGGAGTCAAACCGGAGCTCAAAAGCTCAGAGCATTTTTTCTTCAAACTCTCCGACCCGCGCTGCGTTGAGTTTTTGCAGCACTGGACCCAAGACGGCAAGCTGCAGCCCGAAGTGGCCAACAAAGTCAAAGAGTGGTTCAGCGTGCGCACCAACCCTGACGGCAGCACCAGCGAAGGCCTGGGCGACTGGGACATCAGCCGGGATGCGCCCTACTTCGGCATCGAAATTCCGGACGCGCCAGGCAAGTACTTTTACGTTTGGCTGGACGCGCCGGTGGGCTACCTGGCCTCGCTGAAAAACCTGCTGGACCAGCGTGGGGAAGACTACGACGCCTACATGGCGAATCCTGCTCTGGAGCAGTACCACTTCATTGGCAAGGACATCGTCACTTTTCACACGCTGTTCTGGCCAGCGATGCTGCATTTCAGCGGGCGCAAGGCGCCCACCAATGTGTTTGTGCACGGTTTTTTAACGGTAAACAATGGCGAGAAGATGAGCAAAAGCCGCGGCACCGGCCTGGACCCGCTCAAATACCTGAGCCTGGGCATGAACCCCGAGTGGCTGCGCTACTACCTGGCTGCCAAGCTTTCTGCCCGCAATGAAGACATCGACTTCAACGCCGATGATTTCATGGCGCGGGTCAACAGCGACCTGATTGGCAAGTTTGTGAATATCGCAAGCCGGGCGGCGGGATTTTTGACCAAGCGATTTGCCGGCAAGCTCACCACCGACTTCGGGCCGCAGGGCTCGGCGCTGCTAAGCGACCTGCGTGTAGCTTCGGACGGCATTGCCGCACTCTACGAATCACGTGAGTTCGGAAAAGCTACCCGCGAGATCATGCTGATGGCCGACAAAGTGAACGCCTATGTCGATCAAAACAAGCCCTGGGACTTGGCCAAAGACGCGGCCAACGACCAAGCCTTGCACCAGGTCTGCTCCGCGCTGGTGAACACCTTCGCTGTGCTGGCACGCTACCTCGCTCCCGTCTTGCCCTCGCTGGCGCAGGCGGTCCAGAGCTTCACCGGCAGCGACATGAGGCACTGGAACGCAGCGGGGCGCGATGTTATAGCCATCCAGCCCTATCAACACCTGATGCAACGCGTCACCCACGAACAACTCGACGCCCTGTTCGAGCCCCCAGCGGTGGTTGAAGAAAAACTGATCCCCGGTGGCGAGGAAATCGCACCCGCCATCACCATTGACGACTTTGCCAAGGTGGACCTGCGGATTGCCAAAATCGTCAACTGTGAGCCGGTCGAGGGCTCCGTCAAGTTGCTGCGGCTCACTTTGGATGCGGGCGAAGGCCGCATGCGCAATGTGTTTTCCGGCATTGCCAGCATGTACCAACCCCAGGACTTGGTCGGTCAGCTCACGGTATTGGTGGCAAACCTGGCGCCGCGCAAGATGAAATTTGGCGTCAGTGAAGGCATGGTGCTGGCCGCCAGCCATGCCGACGAAAAAGCCCAACCCGGGATTTACATTCTTAACCCCTGGCCCGGCGCAACGCCTGGCATGCGCATAGGCTAACTTCATGCAAGAACAGTCAACGTCCCAGGCGCTGCAATTTGACGTATTGATCGTCGGCAGTGGCTTGGCCGGTTTGAGCGCGGCCTTGCTGCTGTCGGAAAAATACCGGGTCGCCATCATCACCAAACGTGCGGTGCGCGAAGGCTCCAGCGGTTGGGCCCAAGGCGGGATTGCCGCCGTTTGGGACAAAGCAGACAGTTTTGCCGCCCACGTGGACGACACGCTGGTTGCCGGTGCGGGGCTGTGCGACATGGCGGCCACACAGTTTGTGGTGGAACAGGCGCCTCAGGCGATCGCCTGGCTGCAGGGGCTGGGCGTGCCCTTTAGCACCGAACACAACGGCGATTTGCACCTCACCCGCGAAGGGGGCCACAGCGCCCGACGCATCGTGCACGTGACCGACGCCACGGGGGCCGCCGTGCAAGCCACCCTGATTGAACGCGTACAAAAGTCACCCAATATCAGCTTGTTCGAGAACCACACGCTGGTCGACCTGATCACCAGCGACAAAGTGGCTGGCCTTGCCCGGTCGGAGCGGCGCTGTATGGGGTTGTACGCCTTGGACGAGGTGACCGACGAGGTCCTCACCTTTTCTGCGCCCCACACCCTGCTGGCCACCGGAGGCGCCGGCAAGGTCTACCTGTACACCACCAACCCGGATACCGCCACGGGCGATGGCATAGCGGCAGCCTGGCGCGCCGGTTGCCGGGTACAAAACATGGAGTTCATCCAGTTCCATCCGACCTGCCTGTACCACCCGCACGCTAAATCATTTTTGATCAGCGAGGCAGTAAGGGGCGAAGGCGGTCGTCTGCTGCTGCCTGACGGCACGCGTTTCATGCCCGCCCATGATGCGCGCGCCGAACTCGCTCCGCGCGATGTGGTGGCCCGCGCCATTGACTTTGAGATGAAAAAGGGCGGCTTCGACTGCGTTTACCTGGACATCTCGCACCAAAGTCTGGCCTTCATCCAAGAGCACTTCCCCAACATCTACGCCCGCTGCCTGGAATTGGGCATTGACATCAGCCGCCAGCCGATCCCCGTGGTGCCGGCAGCGCATTACACCTGCGGCGGGGTACTGGCCGACTTGCAAGGCCGCACCGATTTGCCCGGCCTGTACGCCATTGGTGAAGCGGCCTGCAGCGGCCTGCATGGCGCCAACCGGTTGGCCAGCAATTCGCTGGTGGAGTGCATGGTGTTCGCGCGTGCCGCTAGCAACGACATCCAACAACACGCCCGCACGCACTGCTTGACCCTGCCGGCGTGGGACGACAGCCGCGTCACGGACGCGGACGAGTCCGTCGTGATTTCCCACAATTGGGACGAGTTGCGTCGCTTTATGTGGGACTACGTGGGCATCGTACGCACCAACAAACGCTTAGACCGGGCCGCCCACCGGATTGCCTTGTTGCAGGACGAAATTCAGGAGTTCTATGCCAACTTCCACGTCACCCGCGACCTGCTGGAGTTGCGCAACCTGGTGCAAGTCGCTGATCTGATCGTGCAAAGTGCCCGCGCCCGCCACGAAAGCCGGGGCCTGCACTTCAGCCGCGACTACCCCGACCTGCTGGACCAGGCCCTGCCTACTACCTTGACGCCCAAGCCCAGCACGCCACGCAGGTAATGAGGGGCGCACGCGTTCGGGCGCTACACTGTTCTCGCTAGAAGACGCGGGCAATAAAGGGCGCACAAGGATGTGCCCACGCCCGTAACGCCGCTGATGAAAACAGGGAGGATTTCATGCTTCATTCGATGGTCACCACCGCCCATGCCCTGCCCGGCTACCGGGCAATCAAGAGCCTTGGCGTGGCACGCGGAATCGTGGTTCGGTCACGCTCCATCATCGGCAACTTATTTGGTGGCTTGCAGTCCATTTTTGGCGGCAACATCACCATTTACACCACGATGTGCGAGCGAGCCCGGCGCGAAACTCACCTGGAAATGTGCAATGAAGCCCGCCTGCTGGGCGCCAACGCCATCATTTGCATGCGCTATGACACCACCGAAGTCATGACCGGATTGACTGAAGTCTTGTGTTACGGCACGGCAGTGTGGGTCATTCCAGAGTAAGCGATCGCCTCGTGCGTGCGCGGCAGCAGGGTGCGGCTCACCATACTGGCGACAAACAGCCTTCGCTCACCCTGAAGCCGTGTAGGCCGACCGCGCGGGCCTCAGCTTCGTCATGGGTAACCCACAGTACCGCCATGCCCGAGGCCGCAATGCGCGCCTGAAACTCGGCGCGCAGGCTATGGCGCAGGTCTGCGTCAAGCGCTGAAAAGGGTTCGTCCAGCAACAGCAGGCGCGGCGCCGTGATCAAGGCGCGCGCCAGCGCCACGCGTTGCTGTTCTCCGCCCGAAAGTTGCCATACTTTGGCCCGGGTGTGGGAGCCCAAACCAAAGCGTTGCAGCATTTCCACTGCCTGGGCGCTTGCTGCTGGGCGACGCTGCCCCTGTTCGATCAGTCCAAACGCCACGTTGTCCTGGACGCTCAGGTGTGGAAACAAGGCAAAGTCTTGAAACATCAGCGCGAATTTGCGTTGCTCCGGCGGCAAATAGGTAATGTCCCGTCCGTCCAGCAACACGTGGCCCGCGTCTGGCCGCTCCAGCCCCGCGATGATTTTGAGCAGGGTGCTCTTTCCACTGCCCGAGGGCCCCAGCAGGGCCACGGTCTGGCCCTTCGGTAACTGCAAGTTCAGGTCCTTAAGCAACAAGCGCTCACTGCCCCTGGGCGGACGCCAACTCTTGCAAATGCCTTGCAACTCAAGCATGGGATTCCTCAGGGTGGCGCATGTCGGCACCCGGCCACTCAATCAATAAGAAAACGGCCAGCGCCAGTGCCATCAAGGCGCAGGCCAATACCAAGGCCGCGTCCAGGTGTGCTGCGCCCGGGCGACCCAGGTGCTGGTAAATCAGGGTGCTGAGGGTGGCCCATTCGGGGCGGCTCAAAAACAGGGTGACGGCAAATTCTCCCACTGCCGTCGCAGCGGCGAAGGCCATGCCCCGGCGCAGCGCGGGTAAGAGCAGTGGCCAGCTGACCCGCCAAAACGCGCGCCACGGCGAAGCACCCAGCGAACGCGCCGCCGCCAGCAGATTGGCCGGCAACCCGTCCAAACCTGACGCCACCGACTTGGCCACAAATGGATAGGCCAGCAGCGCGTAGGCCGCCACCAGCAGCGGCACACTCGCCGTCCAAGTGGGATACAGCAGCAGCAGACCAAACGCCACCAGCACCGGAGACACCACCAAGGGCAAAAACGCAAGTGCCCGCAAAGCCGCCGAATGCCGCGCCGCCAGCGCATGGAGCAAGCCCAGCGCCGTGGCCAACAACAACGCGACGCCCGAAAATCGCAAGGTGTTGCCGAGCGCCTGCAGGGTGTCGGGCTCCCACAACACGGCCCAGGCCGACGCACCCGCCAGTGCCGCACGCAACACGATGGCAGCAATCGGCGCCAGGCAAAACAGCACCAGCACCGCCATTGCGCCTGCCACCGCCAGCCACTCAGCGGCACGTTCGGGGGCACGGCGGGGGATACGGTCAGCGCGAAGTGGCGTGGCCAGGCGGCGCTCGAGCGCGGCATACAGCAGCGCAAACACGCCGGTAATGCCGATGGTCCACAACGCCAGCACGCCTGCCGCACCCAGTTGCAGCTCGTAGGCGACCAAGGTATAAATTTCTACTTCAACGGTGGCGTAGGCTTGGCCTCCCAAGACCAGTGCCAGGCCAAATCCCGCAAAGCAGTACAAAAACACCAGGCACAGCGCCGACATCAGCCACGGCAGGATGGCCGGCCACTCAATGCGCCAAAACGCACGCCAGGGCGTCGCGCCCAGAGTGCGGGCGGCGGCCACGCGTGACGCGCTCACCTGCTCAAGCGCGTCGGTGGCGCTGCGCACCAGCACACACAGGTTAAAAAACACATTGCCGTAGAGCAACAAAAAAGGCGTGTCTTCAAAAGACCGACCACCCGCCTGCGCCCACAAGCCTTGCGGCCCCCACAGCGCCAAGACGCCCATAGCCGCCACCAGCGTCGGCACCACAAACGGCAGCATCAACGCCCGCAGCACCCAGCGCCGCCCGGCAAAGTCAAAGCGCGCAAGGACCCAAGCCACTGGCACGCCCAGCAGCAAGACCAATCCGCAGGTCAGCGCGGCTTGCAAGGCCGACCACAGCAGGCGCCAACGCACATAGGGATCCCCCCAGGGGTGCCACAAGCTGAGGGCGTCCAGCCCGTCGTCGGCATGCGCTGCCGAGGGCAAAACGGCACCAGACCAGGCCTCCACCATCAGGCGCAGCACCGGTGCGACCAACACCAGCAGCAAAAAACTCAGGGGTGCCAGTGCCAGCCAGCGTGGAGAACGCAGAGCCGGACCGGTCATTTTTGAACCAGAGCGGGGCACATGGGTGGGGATGCTGTGTTGGCAGCAGGCTTACTTCAGCACCACCTTGGTCCAACGTGCCACCCACGCGGCTCCCTTGTCGGCAATGTCCTTGTCGCTGGGGCTGTCAAATTTGGCGGGCTCAGGCGCAAATTTCATCACGTCGGCGCGGGCCACACCCGCTTCGACAGGGTACATCCACATCTCGGTTTGCATTTGCTTTTGGACCTCAGAAGAGCGCAAGAAATCGATGAATTTTTCTGCCACTTCGCGCGCCTTTCCACCTTTGACCAGGGCCACACCTTCGACTTGCCGGAACACAGCACCGGGGACGCTGAGGCTGCCGGTCGGTGGTTCGGAAATTTTGGTGGTGCTGTAAAACACCTCGGCCGCCGGGCTGCTGGCGTAGCTCACCGTCAGTGGGTAGGTGCCGCCCTTGGCATGAGAAAAGTTGACGTAGTAAGACTCGCTCCAGCCCTTGGCCACCTTGACACCGCCTTTGCGCATGCTGGCCCACCATTCAAACGCCTTTTCTTCTCCGAGTGCGCCAATCGTGGCCAGCAGGAAGGCGTAGCCGGTGCTGGAGGTGGCCGGGTTTTGCACCACCAGCAGCTTGGCCGCTTTAGGTTGCGCCAGATCCTCCAAGGTTTTGGGCAGCGCCACCGCGCGTTTGGCGAACCAGGCCTTGTCGTAGTTCAAGGTCACGTAGCCATAGTCGACCGGCACCAAGGGCGCGGGCAGTTCCATGGCGGACGGCCGCTGGGCGGCGGCACTACTGGACGCCTCCAACACGTTAGCGGCCAAGGCCTTGGCGGCCAGCGTGTTGTCGATGCCAAAAACGACATCGGCAATCGGAGCTTTGCGGGTCAGGATGAGTTTGTTGAGCATCTCACCCGCGTCGCCTGCTTTGGTGATGCGCAGCTTGACACCGGCGTCTTTTTCAAACTGGGCCAGCAAGGGCTTCGGCACACCAAACGAGCTGTGTGTGAGTAAGCGCAACTCGGGCGCTGCGCCTGCCGCCGAAACCGCCGCAGCACCAAGCCCCAAGGTGGACGCCACCAGAAGCGTGCCGATGCGGCGGCGTGACAAAGAAAAAATGCCGTGGTTCATGGTCGAACTCCTTTACGTTTCAAAAAATCCAGCGCGGACCCATGAAACGAAAAAAGCCCCAGAACGCACGGCATCTTCCCCATCACGCTTCCTACGCTGGCATTACCCAGATCAGGTTCATGGGGTATTTCTCAGTCCGGCTCGCGCCCGACACCCCCGGTGTGCCGCAGATGATAGCCGCATTGCCGGGCTGCCCGGCCAGCCAGCGCCACAATCGCCCCATGCGCAGCCCGCTCTTCCCCCTTCTTACGAGCTTTTCCTGGCAGGAAGTGCGCCAACACCCGTGGCGCAACGCGGCGGCCGTGGTGTCCGTGATGCTGGGGGTTGCGCTGGCTTTTGCGGTGCATTTGATCAACGCGTCGGCACTCAACGAATTTGCGCAGGCGGTGCGCTCGGTGTCGGGTCAGGCCGATTTGTCGGTGAGCGTAGGCGGCGGCGCACAACTTGACGAGGCGCTGTACGGTCGACTGGGTCGGCACCCTGACGTCGCCTGGGCCTCGCCCGTGCTCGAGGTCAACACCTACGGGCTGGCGCCTGCGGCGGCGGCCCCAACCAGTGCGACACCGCACAAAACGGCGCTGCGGGTGGTGGGCGTGGACGCGCTGCAAATTGCCGCCATTGCACCTGACCTGCTGCCTCAGCCCGGCGCCGGTGGCGACCGACTGGACGTGTTCGCACCCGACGCGGTGTTTTTGAATGCCAGCGCCCGCAGTGCGCTTGGGGTTGCTGTCGGCCACAAGCTCAGCGTGCAACAGGGCATGCAGTGGTTACCACTGCGGGTGGCAGGAACGGTGGCGGCCAGTGGCGCGCCGCTGGTGGTGATGGACGTGGCAGCGGCGCAGGCGGCTTTTGACTTGCGTGGAAAAGTCAGCCGGATCGACCTGCGACTGCGCACAGGCGTGGACCGCGAGGCATTCGCCCAAGCGGTGCAGTCCCAGTCCGACTGGCCCCCGGGAGCCCGCTTGCAGCCGCCCGCCGACACGCTGGAACGCATGGGCAATGTGTCGCGCGCCTACCGGGTCAATCTGACGGTGTTGGCGTTGGTCGCGCTCTTTACCGGCGGATTTCTGGTGTTTTCGGTGCTGGCCTTAAGCGTGACCCGGCGGGCACAGCAGTTTGCGCTACTCGATGTGCTGGGGCTACCGCACCGCCAGCGTATGGCCTTGGTGCTGCTTGAGGCCTTGTCGCTGGGGCTGGTCGGCAGCGCCTTGGGCCTGGCCTTGGGCACCGGGCTGGCTCTGGCTGCGCTCCACGTGTTGGGCGGTGACTTAGGCGGTGGGTACTTTTCGGGGGACACGCCGCCGCTGCAATGGAGTGTGGGCGCCGCCGCCGTGTTTGGGGCGTTGGGCGTGGTCGCCGCACTGCTGGGCGCTTTTTTTCCGGCCCGCATGGCGGCAAATTTGCCCCCCGCGCAAACCCTCAAAGGTTTGGGGGCCAGCGCCGACGGTCGCAACCCTGCACGCCAGGCTTTGGTCGTGCTGCTTGCGGCGGCAGCCCTGGCTGCGTTGCCGCCCATTGCCGGCGTACCGGTGGCCGCGTATGGGAGCGTGGCACTGTTGCTGCTGGGCGGCATCGGCGCCCTGCCCTGGTTGGTGGCGCTGCTGCTGGACTACGTTGCGCCAGGGGTGGCAAACCGTCCCTTAGCCTTATTGGCCGTGGAGCGCGCGCGACGCGTGCCCCACGGAGCGGCCATCGCGGTCAGTGGCGTGGTGGCGTCGCTCAGCCTGGCAGTCGCCCTGACGGTGATGGTGGCCAGCTTTCGCCAATCGGTCACCCACTGGCTGGATTCCGTGCTGCCCGCCGCCCTGTATGTGCGCACCTCGGGCAGCGCCAGCAGCAGCGACGCGGCATTTTTTGATCCCCGCTTTGTGCAAGAGGCTGCCCGCTTGCCAGGCGTGGCGCGGGTAGTTACGCAGCGCGGGATCGCGCTGGCACTGGCACCCGATAAGCCCAGCGTAACGCTGCTGGTACGCCCGCTGCGCGCGACACAGGGCGCCGCCCTCGATGCCGGTGCCAGTTTGCCCCTGCTCGATGACCCGCTGCCGGTGCCCCAAGGCGCCATGGGTATCTATGTGAGCGAGGCCATGGTCGACCTGTATGGCGCGCGCCTGGGCCAGGCCTTTGTTCCGCTGGGTGACGCGCTGAAAGGCCGATTTTTTGTGACCGGCGTGTGGCGCGACTATGCGCGTCAATTTGGCACCGTGGTCATTGACCGCGCCGACTTTGCGCAGCTGAGCGATGACGACCGCACCAACGATCTGGCGCTGTGGCTCAGCCCCGGCACCGATGAACTCAAGGTGCAAACGCAGTTACGCGCGCTGGCCGACGACTTGGGGGGGCCGCAGGCTAATGCCTTGCTGGACTTTGGCTCGGCCGGTGAAATTCGCCAACGCACGCTCCAAATATTTGACCGGAGCTTCGCTGTGACCTATTGGCTGCAGGCCGTGGCTATTGGCATCGGGTTGTTTGGCGTGGCCGCCAGTTTTAGCGCGCAGGTACTGGCCCGACGCAAAGAGTTTGGCCTGCTGGTGCACCTGGGGCTGACGCGCACACAAGTGCTGCGCCTGCTGGCCCTGGAGGGGTTGGCGTGGACCACGCTTGGCGCGTTAGCGGGCACTGCGCTGGGGCTGGCGGTGGCAGCGGTGTTGGTGTTTGTGGTGAACCCGCAAAGCTTTCACTGGAGCATGGACCTGAGCGTGCCTTGGCTGCGCCTGCTGGCTCTGGGCCTGGCGGTGATGGCTGCCGGCACGGCCACCGCCTGGGTCTCCGGGCGGAGCGCCGCAGGGCGCGATGCGGTGATGGCGGTGAAGGAGGACTGGTAGCGTCGCCTGCCTTTGGCTCCGACGGTATTATTATTGAAGGTCCACCTGTGCCAAACTCGCCGTGGGCCGGGCAGACGCAGACTTCGTCATGGACGCATGCTGGGACATTAAAGCAATGAGATTCCGTTCAAAGCCGAACCGGACCCAGCGCTACATTGAGAGCAGAAACGAGGACCACCATGATCTACAAAGACCGGATGACCGCAAAGATGGATGGCGACTTCGTCGTGTTCCTGATTGGCATGCGAATCAACAAGCCCTTGATGGTTCATAAGCTGCTGCCCGTCTTTGGTGCCATGCCAAGAATGCTGAAAGAGCTCTACTCCCATCCCGAGCTGGGGTTTATCCACCACGAGATGTGGTTTTCACGCACCATAATTTTGGTTCAATATTGGCGTTCCATCGAGCAACTGATGGACTACGCCAAGAGCAAAGACTCGGCGCACCTGCCGGCCTGGCAAGCCTTTAACAAAGCGGTTGGTACCGACGGCACGGTCGGTATTTGGCATGAAACCTACAAAGCCGGCCCAGGCAGCTACGAGAACGTGTACGCAAATATGCCGGCATTTGGGCTCGGAAAGGCGGGGACGCTGGTGCAGGCGCGCGGTCCTCTCAAATCGGCATCCGATCGCCTGAACAGTTAAACCGCGCTTCAGTCCCCGATACTCCGACATCGGGACACTGAAATAAGAACAACCGTTCGCCAAGACCCGGCAACCGCCGTGGTACCCAAGTTGCTCTCCAATCCATGCCCCCTACTTTCCTGACCCGTCGCCAGCTCATCCACACCGGCATGGCCACCGCGACGGCGTCGTGTACGCACGGCGCGGCATCCGCCGCGCCAGAGGCGCCCGGCCGGACCCTGGTCTTCCCCCGAGACGCCGGCGCCCATCCGGACTTTCAGACCGAGTGGTGGTATGCCACAGGTTTTGCCAACGTCGCGGGGCAAGCGGCGGCGCTGGGTTTTCAGATTACGTTTTTCAGGCGCCGGATAGCTGCCACACAAGGCTTGGCGTCGGGGCTGGCGGCCAAGCAGTTGCTGTTTGCCCATGCGGCGGTAAGCGACGTGGCGGGCCGCACCCTGTGGTCCGACCAGCGAATCGCCCGCTGGTCGGGGAGCCCGGAGGGAGCCAATGCGGTCGACTCGGCTTGGGCGAGCATGGCCGATACCGGTGTGGTGCTGCGCGACTGGTCACTCCGGCGCACGCCGCAGGGCGACTTGCACGCCCAGGCCCGCGCCGCCGACTTCACGCTGGACCTTCGCTTGATTGAGACGCAGTCGGTCCTCCTGCAAGGGCGGCAGGGCTTTTCCCGCAAGGGACCGGATCCGGCGCAGTTCAGCTACTACTACAGTCGCCCGCAACTGCAGGCACGCGGCGAAATTCGCCTCAAAGGCCAGCCGCATGCGCTGGGCCCAGGCAGCAGCGCCTGGCTGGACCACGAGTGGAGCAACGCGCTGCTGCACCCCGAAGCCGTGGGTTGGGACTGGATCGGCATCAATTTGCAAGACGGCAGCGCGCTGACCGCTTTTCGGGTGCGGCATCAAGATGGCAGCGCGTTGTGGGATGGCGGCTCATTTCGCGGTGGCGGCCAACTTCTGACCTTCAAACCGGGGGAGCTGGCGTTTGAGCCCCAGCGCTATTGGCGCAGCCCACGGACCCAGGCCAACTATCCGGTGCAGTGGCAAGTGCGAACGCCGATGGGGCACTACACCGTGACGGCCGTTTTTGAGGCCCAGGAATTGGACAGTCGTACCTCCACGGGGGCCGTTTACTGGGAGGGCCTGTGCGAGCTGCGGGACAGCCAGCAGCGCCTGCTGGGACGCGGTTACCTGGAGATGACGGGCTACGCAGCTCCGTTGGTCCTCTGACGCAGGCAGCGCATGCGCGAGCGCAAGGCGCACTGCGGTGCAGGCGCGACAATAGCGGCATACAGCGTCTGGCCTATTGCTGCCGGCGCCCTTACTGAAGTTCCATGTCCTCTGAACGCCCCAAATCCAAAAGCCCCAAATCTCTGACAGGCCTGCTGCCGTTCTTGCGCCCCTATCGCGCCCGCATCGGCCTGGCGCTGGTGTTCTTGGTGCTGGCCGCCACGGCCACGTTGGCGTTTCCGGTGGCGCTACGGATGCTGATTGATGGCGGTCTGGTGCGCGGCGACAAGGGCGATCAGATGATGGCCATGCGCGAGCACTTTTTTACCTTGTTTGGCGTGGCCACGGCGCTGGGTGTCTTTTCGGCGCTGCGTTTTTATATGGTGAGCTGGTTAGGCGAGCGGGTGACAGCGGACATCCGCGACGCGGTCTACGCGCATGTGCTGCACCAGAGCCCTGAGTTTTTTGAAACCACCCAAACGGGCGAGGTGTTGTCCCGCTTGTCGGCGGACACCACGCTGGTGCAAACCGTGGTGGGCTCGTCACTCAGCATGGGCTTGCGCAATCTGGTGCTGGGTCTGGGCGCCCTGAGTGTGCTGATTTGGACCAATCCTCTGGTGATGTTGCAGGTGCTGGCGGTACTGGTGCTGATCGTGATCCCCAGCCTGTGGTTTGGCCGGCGGGTGCGCAAACTCTCGCGCGCGAGCCAGGACCGCATTGCAGACTCCAGCGCCATTGCGGCTGAAGTGCTGAACGCTATTCCGGTGGTGCAGAGCTATACCGCCGAAGTGCGGGAGGCGGAGCGTTTCTCGACCGCGACGGAAAACGCCTTTGACACCGCCATCCGGCGTAGCGGCGCGCGCTCGGTGCTGGTTGGCTTCATCATCATCGCCACGTCGGCCGCACTCCTTTGGGGCTTGTACCAAGGCACCCAGGCCGTGGTGGCCGGGCGCATCACCGCGGGCGATCTGGGGCAAACGGTGGTCTATGTGATCTTGCTCGCCAGCGCCTTTGCCGTGCTGGGCGAGGTCTACGGCGACTTGTTGCGGGCGGCCGGAGCCACCGAGCGCCTGATGGAACTGCTCCATACGCGCTCGCCCATT
>Ga0114968_10002902_pt1 | contig 12972 bp, 11 predicted proteins | sample M_130807_EF_Meta_FD_87020 | JGI IMG/M metagenome (GOLD analysis project Ga0114968, IMG submission 87020) | Freshwater microbial communities from Lake Montjoie, Canada to study carbon cycling - M_130807_EF_MetaG | ecosystem: Environmental > Aquatic > Freshwater > Lake | place: Lake Montjoie... | reverse complement strand
TGGGCGGTGAAGGTGGCGGCTTGCTCAGCGAATGGTTGATGCACACCGCACGACTCAGTGGTTACCCCGCGCAAAGCACCTCTATTCCAGGTGTGGCACAACGCACAGGTGCCACCACTTATTACATCGAAGTGTTGCCCACACCGCTTGTGCAGTTGCAAGGCAAAGCACCGGTGTTCAGCTTGAACCCCGTGCCTGGCGCTTTAGATGCTTTGGTGTCCTCTGAGTTGTTGGAAACCACTAGGCAAATCACGCTGGGCTTGGTGTCGCCCGAACGCACCCGCGTGTTCAGTTCGTCTGCCCGGGCGCTGACCACCTTGGAGCGCATGCCCATGGGCGATGGACGTTTAGACAGCGCTCATTTAGAGTCAGTGGTTCATCAATTTTCCAAACACGCCCATGTGTGGGACTTTGGCGCCATGGCGCAAGCCAATGGCACCATGGTCAGCGCCGTCATGCTCGGCGTCATTGCAGGCAGCGGTTTGCTGCCTTTTGCAAGAGAGCATTTTGAGGCTACGCTGCTGGGGAGTGGCGCACACAGTGCGGCAAGTTTGAAAGGCTTTGCAGCAGGTTTTGTTCGGGTGCAAAACGCTCAAACTGTGCAAGCGATGTTGAACGATGTCCATCCCGATGTTCAAGCCTCATCGCCTACGACAAGCGTCGATCACCCCACTTTGCAAGCCTTACCACCCCATGTGCGTGAACTCGCCACTTTGGGCTACAGCCGTTTGTGCGACTACCAAAGCCGCGCTTATGCAGAGCTCTATTTGCAACGCCTTCAAACGGTATTGAAAGCCGAAGAACAAGCCGACCCAAGCCACGCCCATGGCTACCAAGCCAGCCGTGAAATAGCGCGGTGGCTGGCTTTGTGGATGGCGTTTGACGACATCGTTCGCGTGGCTGATTTGAAAAGCCGTGCCAGCCGTTGGCAGCGTGTGACGCGTGAAGTGAAGTTGCAAGAAGACGATGTGTTGCACCTCTACGACCACTTCAAGCCTGGTGTCCCAGAATTCGCGGCCTTGCTGCCCACGTGGCTAGCGACACCGTTACAACGTTGGGACAAACAACGTGTATTGCGAGGCCAAGCGCCTTGGGCCTTGCCTTTGAAAATTGGCACCCATTCGGTGGTGGGTATGTTGGCGCTACGCACCTTGGCCAGCTTCCAATGGCTGCGCCCGTTTGGCAGTCGTTTTCATGCAGAGCAAGCCGACATCTCGCAATGGTTGCAAGCGGTTTGCACAGGTTTGCAGCAAGACTGGTCGCTGGGCCATGAAGTGGCTGTGTGCGGTCGCCTCATCAAAGGCTACGGCAGCACCAACGAGCGTGGTCGCAACAACTTGCAACACATACTGACCCACTTGGCGGCCTCGCAGTTGCACCCTGATGCGACCTGGCGAAGCACTGCGGTAGCCCAAGCCCGCGAAGCCGCACTGCAAGACGAAGCAGGCACTGCCATGGATGCAAAGCTGCGTGGCCTAGGGGCGCCAGCTCGACCCGTGGCCGAGCAACCGCTGCGTTTTGTGCGTAATGCAAGCCTGCAACCCAAGGGCAGGCCCTAGGGTCAAAGGGTGCTTCGCTCAGTTATCCTATTGTTTGTATCGTTTTCAACCGCAGGCCCTCTATGAACAAGCACCGTTTTTTGCCTCAAGTCTTTTTATCTGCCTTATGCACCTTGACTTTAAGTGCCCTGTGCAGTATCGCTGTGGCGCAAGACAAGGTGCAACAGGTTCGGGTCTCCACTTGGGTGCCAGCGCAACACGCTTTGAACCCTGCGGTACAGGCGTGGGCCGACAGTCTGAAAAAAGCATCTGGTGGCAGCATCAACCCAACCCTTTTCCCCTCAGAACAACTGGGCAAAGCTTTTGACCATTACGACATGGCACGCGACGGCTTGACCGACTTCGCCTTCGTCAACCCTGGTTACCAACCTGGGCGCTTCCCGATTTTTGCGGCGGCTTCCTTGCCTTTCGAGATCAGCAACGCCAAAGCCGGCAGTGCTGCCATTGATGCTTGGTACCGCGCCTATGCCGCCAAAGAAATGAAAGAGGTGAAGTACTGTTTTGCTTTTGCCCATGACCCAGGCGCCTTGCATTCACGCAAAAAAGTTTTGTTGCCTGCTGACATGAAAGGTTTGAAGGTGCGACCCGCCACTTCTACCGTGGGTCAAATGGTCACCTTGCTGGGCGGCACCAATGTGCAAGCCTCTGCACCCGAAGCGCGTGACGCTATCGAGCGCGGCGTGGCTGATGCCCTCACCTTCCCTTGGGGTTCTCTCTCTCTGTTTGGCATCGACAAGGTGGTGAAATTTCACATGGATGTGCCTTTGTACGTCACGCCTTTTGTGTGGGTGATGAACTTGGACAAATACAACGGTTTGTCGCCCACTCAAAAACAAGCCGTGGACAGCCATTGCACCAGCGAATGGGCTGAAAAAGTTGGCACGGCTTGGGCCGATTTTGAAATTGCAGGACGTACAAAGTTGCTGGCTGACAAAGCCAACCGCGAGGTTTACTCACTGACCCCTGAGCAACTTGCTGCATGGAAAACCGCCGTGGCCCCAGTCAAACAACAATGGGCTGACGAGGTGAAGAAGCGTGGCGACGACCCCGTTGCTGTCATGAAAGCCTTGCAACAAAGCTTGACCAAATACAAATCAGCCCTGTAACCAAGCCGCATGTCGTCGTCCAGCAAAAGCGGATTTGACCGCATCATTGACACCATTGAGTGGTTGGCGGCATTGTTCGTAGGCATAGTAGCAGCCAACATTTTTCTGGCTGTCTTCTTGCGCAAATTTTTTGATACCTCTATTCCTGACAGCTTTGACTTTGGTCGCATGCTCTTGGGTATTCTGATTTTTTGGGGAATAGCCGCCACCAGTTACCGCGGCGGGCACATCACGGTGGACTTGCTGTGGACCCACGCCAATGCTCGCTGGAAGCGCTACATCGACATTTTTGCCACCTTGGTGTTGATGCTGGTGGTGACGGTGCAAACCATCATGCTGTTTGACAAGGTTGCAATGACCTATCGCGATCATGTATTGACCTACGACCTGAACTTACCTACTTGGCCTTTTTTTGCAGTTGCTTGGATGGGTGACGTGTGTGCGGTCTTGCTGATTGGCATTCGCACTTGGCGACTCATTGCCGAGCCGCAGGCATTCGCTGCTGACAACAAGGCGGGGCATTGAGATGGATTTAAGCAACCTAAGCCCTGACGCTGTCGCCTTGATGGGCTTTGTGGCGCTTTTCACCTTGATGCTATTGCGCGTACCGGTGGGCATGGCCATGGGCTTGGTAGGCGTTTGCGGCTACAGCTATATCGTGGGCAGCGGCCCTGCATTGAAGCTGATTGGCCAAACCTCTATGCGTACCGTCACCGATTACACCTTTGGTGTCATTCCCATGTTCATGTTGATGGGTGCGTTTGTATCGGTGTCTGGTGTCAGCCGTGAACTGTTTCGTGCTGCCAATGCTTTCATTGGGCATTTGCGTGGTGGTTTAGGCGTGGCCACCGTGTTGGCGTGTGGCGGATTTGCTGCTATTTGTGGCTCCTCGGTGGCAACGGCTGCCACGTTCTCGTCGGTGGCCTACCCTGAGATGCGCCGCTTTGGTTACCCCCAGTCTTTCTCCACTGGCGTGATTGCAGCAGGCGGCACCTTGGGTGCGATGTTGCCGCCTTCCACCGTGCTGGCGGTCTACGCCATCCTCACACAGCAAGACATTGGCAAGCTGTTCATGGCGGGCATTGTGCCTGGCTTGCTGGCCATGTTGATGTATGTGCTGACCATCTTCATCATTGTCAAAGTGCGCCCTGATTGGTTGCCACGCGGCGAGAGCACCAACTGGGCAGAGCGCTTTGCAGGCTTGAAAGATGTGTGGGCACCCTTGGTGTTGTTTGTGTTTGTCATCGGTGGTTTGTATGGTGGCTTTTTCACGCCCACCGAGGCAGGCGGCGTGGGTGCGACTGGCGCATTTTTACTAGGTGTGTTGCGCGGCAAATTGGACCGCGCAAAAACCCTAGAGGCCTTGCTGTCAGCCACGCGCACAGCAGCAGCGGTGTTCACCGTGCTGATTGGCGCTTTGATATTTGGTTATTTTCTGACCATTACCCAAGTGCCGCAAAAGCTCACAGGTTTTTTAACCGAGATGGGGCTGGGCCGCTACGAGGTGCTGGCCCTCATCATGGTGATGTATTTGATTTTGGGCTGCTTGATGGACGCCATGGCCATGATCATTCTCACCGTGCCTATCATTTACCCTGTCATCGTGCAAATGGGCTTTGATCCGATTTGGTTTGGCATCATCATTGTGATGACGGTGGAGTTGGGACTGATTCACCCGCCAGTAGGGATGAATGTCTTTGTCATCAAAAGCGTGGTGCATGATGTGAGTTTCACCACCATATTCAAGGGAGTGATTCCCTTTATCTTGACCGATATTTTGCGCTTGGTGATTTTGATTGCCTTTCCCATCATCGCGCTGTGGTTGCCAGCGCAAATGGGTTGAAGCCCTCAAGGGGCACAGAGCTTGTGTATCAACTCAGCGTCCGCGCTGCCTGTAGCCACCGTCGTGAAACGCAGTGGCGTTTCGTAACTGTTTAAAACTTCTCCGCTGGCGTCTTTACCCGCAAAGCGCATCACTTGTGAATTGGCCATCTTGCGGTTCGCGCAGTCCACGCTGGTGCGAGACTTTTCCGACAAAATTTCTTTACCTTCCAAGTTGGTCAAAGGTTTGGCAAAGTTCGTTAAGCGCCATACGGTGACACGATCGCCCTCTTTGCTAAGAGCGTCGTCATAAAACACCTGCACTTGAGCTGTGTGGGCCACGCTGACCCAAGCCGCTTGCGCTGCAGCGTTTATTCCCAGCGCCATCATGGCGCACAAGAGCGACTTGTTCAATTGAGTTTGCGTGGTTCGCCAAAGTCGCCCACTTGAGGGAATAAAAAGGTGGTGCTACTCGGACCAATGCCCATGATTTGCACCGTAGCGCCTTCGGTACCTGCACCGTCGTAATGGATGGCGCCCGCGGGGTGTTGCATATAGGTACCCGCCGTCAAAGGCTGAGTTGCCTTGGGGTCCCATGAGTCGTCCGTGCCCGCCTTCCATGTGCCTTGCAGCACAGTGACAAAACGGTCTTCGCGGTGGTAGTGCGGTGCACTCATGATGCCTGGGGGGAAGTACACCCGAATGACATAAGGACCGGGTTTGGAGGGGTCGCCAGAGATGACGGCAAACTTCACGCCCTTGCCTGCGTCTTTCCATGCAATGTCGTCGGGCTTGACCACGGGAAAGGGTTTGTCGGTGGTTTGAGCTTGGACGCCCACCATGAATACAAAGTTAGCGGCCAAGGCCAGCAAAACAGGTTTTATACACTTCATCACAGGCTCCAAAAAGAGATTTGCTGTTCATCTTAAACCAGCAAGAGATCAATGGCATATGCAACAAAATGAGCGAAGGATTAACTTTCCAAACCTTCTGTTACTCGTTTATAAGTATCCCACCAGATATCAGACATGTCGGTCTTTTTAAATTCTTCTAAACATGGGGTTCCAAGGGTATAGTGAATTAATTTGGCATCATGCCTGGGTGGATACTCAATAGCAAGATAATTCCATTCGGCATTCAATTCGCCTATCTCGTCATCCTCTAGCCATTTAAACCGATGTAAAAAAGAGCCATCATGCTCTTGAATATATTGAGGTGTCAGAATACTGTTGGCAGGATGTTCACAATTAAAGATCACCATACTAGACCAATTCTTGCGTGGATAGTTATTGTTTTTATTGCCAAAATACTTGACAGATCTTTTGGTCTGATAGTCATGTTTTACCAATTGAACAGCTTTAGTTGGGTCAAATAGCCTTACTAATTCTGATATGTCAGTGTTACAAATCATGTCGCCATCTGCGAAGACAGCAAAACCTTTAAATTCACAAATGTAAGGCGTTAAAAATCTGCTGTAAATAAAACTATTGCTTCCATCATTATGATTTTCATTGTAAAAATATAAAGAGTTGGTCGCCAAAGGGATAAACTGAATAGGAATTGTAGATTTCTCAAGAATACTTTGGCAAAAGGTATGGTAAGCAATGGCCTCTCTTTGATCGAAACCAACCACAATTGTAATTTTATTCAATTTCATTTATTTTCTTTTCAATCGCAAGTTTTATTCTTTGCACCACATCAAACCACTGACCAGAAGGTCACATTAAATAAGTTTCCTTGCCAATTACACCCGCGATATATGCACTTGTGTTAGTGACAGTAACCACAAAGTCACATGCTTGAATTAATGCGGCGTGACCATCAAGATTATTGAATATTTATCTTAAATCAGGCGCTATAACCCAGCTTCTGCGCTTCGTCTTCTTGCTCCAAATACACCCAATCCACAATATTGTCGCTGGGCATATAGCCTGACACCAGTTGTTTCATCATTAAGCGGATGACGCCAACGTCATTGACGCTCAAGGCAACCTCCAAAGCGTTTAGCTTGGCTTCTAACTCGACCCAAGGGATGAACTCCTCGCTAGCTTTCATGATGCAAGGGTGAATGGTGGATTTGGGGTTATCGCCAATCAGCAGTTCTTCAAACAGTTTTTCTCCTGGGCGCAGGCCTGTGACTTCGATCTCAATGTCGCCGCTTGAATTTTTCTCATCTTTAACTGTCAGACCCGAGAGTTCCACAATACGCTTAGCCAGATCGAAAATCTTGACAGGCTGCCCCATGTCCAGCACAAAAACGTCACCACCCTTTGCCATAGCCCCAGCTTGAATAACCAGTTGCGCCGCTTCAGGAATGGTCATGAAATAGCGTGTGACATCTGGGTGCGTGAGGGTAATGGGTCCGCCATCACGAATCTGCTGACGAAACTTTGGCACCACCGAGCCAGAGGATCCCAATACATTGCCAAAGCGAACCATGCAGAACTTGGTGCCTGTACTGATGGGCGCGAGCGCCTGAAGCGTCATTTCCGCCAAGCGTTTGCTGGCACCCATGACATTGGTTGGTCGCACGGCTTTGTCTGTGCTGATCAATACAAAGTCGCTCACGCCGCTTTCAACAGCGGCCTGAGCCGTGTGCAGCGTACCCAGCACATTGTTTTTGATACCAGCAGCAGGATTGTGCTCCACCAAGGGCACATGTTTGTAGGCAGCTGCATGGTAGACCGTGTCTGGGCGCCATGTTGACATGATCTCGCGCATACGGTCAGGGTCTTGCACCGATGCAAGCAGGGGAACCAACTCCGATTCACTGCTTGCATTTTTTTCTTCTAATTCTTGTTGAACACTGTAGAGTGCAAATTCGCTTTGCTCTATCAACAACAACTTACTTGGGCCTACCAGAAGAATTTGCCGACAAAGCTCACTGCCAATGGAGCCGCCCGCCCCAGTGACAAGGACCACTTTGCCAAGAATGTTTTTGGTTAAAAGGATATGGTTTGGCGCGACAGGCTCACGGCCGAGCAAGTCATCGATATCGAGTTCACGTAGATCAGAAATGCTCACCTTGCCCTGCGCCAAATCGTTCATACTGGGCAAGGTGCGAACCGCTACACGGGCGCTGCGGACTTGACTCAAGATTTCATTGCGGCGATGACGAGACAGGCTAGGCATGGCCAACAAAACATCACTAATATGCAGGGTAGTGGTTAGCGCCTCTATGTCTGCGGGGTTGTAAATGGGTAGGCCGTTGAGCACATGACCATGCAATCTGTCGTCGTCGTCAACAAATCCAACCACCTGTATTTCATGGCTGTTGGCCATGGCCGCGGCCAACTGACGCCCCGTACTGCCCGCACCATAGATCAAGGCCTTGGGTCGAGACGAACGCTTGAGAATGCTTGTGTACTGGTCACCCAGCCAAACTCGTGCCAATGCCCTTGACGCACCCACCAGCAATAAAAGCAAGATGGGTTGAATGATGCCAATGGTGCGGGGCACACCTGTGACGCCAACAGCGGTGAAAATGCAGGCGTACAAAAGCCCGTAAACACCTACCGCTTGCGCAACCGTTAAAAGTGCAGGCCAGCCGCTGTAACGAAAAATGGCGCGGTACAGGCCAGAGACAATGAATATGGGTAAGGCTAGAGCAATAGCCACTGTACTTGCCCACACAGCACCCGCGGCCCATTCGCTTTGACCGTTGAAGCTGATGAATTCGCCCAAACGAAGATAGTATGCCAACCAGACCGTCGCGACACACAGCCCAAGATCGACCGACAAAACCAAGAAACGTTTGGTCGCTCTTGGCAAAGCCAAGACAGGGGCTGACAGTTTAAATAGCGGATTTTTCATAACAGTTTGGCTCCATATTGCCTACTTTTAATGTGATACGCCTTGGCCTGCAGTCACTTTAATCACTGTCATCCACAGTATCTTCAGATCAAACACAAAGGATTTGCGCTTTAGGTAATGCGCATCTAATTCCACTTTTTGAGGAATAGGCAGCTCATCACGCCCATTGACTTGTGCCCAGCCGGTGAGACCCGGTAAGAGTTCATGGACGCCTTTTTCAGTACGCAGCGCAATCAAATCATGCTGATTAAACAGTGCGGGGCGTGGGCCTACAAAGCTCATGTCGCCTTTAAGAATGCTCCACAACTGTGGCAACTCGTCAAGGCTTGATTTGCGCAAAAAAGAACCTATGGGGCTTAGCCACTGGCTGGGGTTGTCAAGTAAGTGCGTGGCGACCGCGGGTGTGTCAATTCGCATGCTACGGAATTTGGGCATTTGGAAGATGCGGTTGTGGCGGCCTACCCGGTCGCTCCAATAGAGGACTGGCCCAGGTGAAGTCTGCCGCACGGCCAACGCCACAGCCGCGATGGGCAGCACCAAAAACAAGCCAACAACCAAGGCCATTGAGAAATCAAACAATCGCTTCATTAGCGAAACCCTTGAGCCGCAAGCCGCAGGCCTTCATTGACTGACACAGATGGGCTCCATCCCAACAGCTGTCTGGTTTTGCTAATGTCCAGCTGCAATGAACCGCAAAGGCGCTGATAAATGCCGGGTTTGTTAACCACCTTTGCGGCGATTTTTAACAGCGCAGGTGGCATATGAAATAGGCGTGCAGGATGACCCAAGGCATCCCCCATGCGCGTGAGCAAATCTGCCGTTGAGAGGTCTTCTGCGTCACTGGCCAAAAAAGTCTGGTTAGCAGCTGCTGGGTGGCTCAAGCAGATCAGGATCAGCTCCACCAAGTTGCCCAAGGCCAACAGACTGCGACGGTTGTCGGTGACGGCGGCCAGCGGCAGCGGAATACCGCGCGCCAGCCAGCGCATCATGGATGCAAAATTGGCTTTAACGCCAGGTCCGTAAACGAGTGGTGCCCGAATGATCACCACCTCCATCCCCGTGTCTGCGGCTATCTGGTGCAGCGCCTGCTCTGCTTCATGCTTAGACACTGCGTAGGGATCCTCTGGCGAAGGAGTATCGTCGGCGGTAAAGGGCCTGCCTGCTTGCGTGAACTCCCCATTAACCTTGACGGAGCTCATAAAGACAAAGCGCCTCACACCTAAAGCCGCTGCTTGGCGAGCGAGAGCAGATGTCATGTCGACATTTGCACGACGAAATTCAGCCATCGGATCCGAGCTGTTGTCTTTCATGATGTGCACGCGAGCCGCCAAATGCACGACCACCTCTACGTTTCTCAGGGCACCCGTCCAATCAGTATCTACTGACGGCTCGACAACCGTAACAGTCTCAGCACCAACAGTTTCATCTGCTCTTTGTAACCGACGAAGCGTGAGACGAACATCGTGACCCTGAGCCAAGGCACCGCTGGTCTGCGCTCTGCCAACAAATCCTCTCCCACCCGTGATCAGGCATCTCACAATTTAGCCTTATGGAATATTCGTTGTTGGTAAAGGCTTATCGACTCTTCAAGCAGGCTGAGCAACCGAGTCACCAAAGTGTTGCGATCAAACTCAGCCTTTGCATAGGCCTGCCCATTTTGGCCCATACGCTGGCGTTCATTTGGTGGCATGTTGACCAAGCGCTGTACCGTCTGCGCAAGACCCTCGCTGTCGCCAGCAGGGCAGACCAAACCGGCGCCTGCCCTGAGGATCACATCAGCACCTTCTCCATCGAGCATGCCAATGATGGGGCGGCCCGCGGCTAAGTAGGACTGAACCTTGCCAGGGATCGTCATGCTAAATGTCGGGTCTTTCTTCAGGGTTACAAGCAGCGCGTCCGCCTGTGCGTAAAAGGCCGGCATACGTTCCACTTCATAACGCCCGAGTAGCAGGACCCGCTCTTGCAGCCCCCGAGTCTTAACTTGCTCGGCCACCCAGGAAGAACGGCGACCGTCACCGACTATCAACCAGCGAATGTCATGACGATGTTTGAGGCAGTCAGCTGCTCCAAGAATCGTAGGAAAGTCCTGTGCGTCTCCCACGTTGCCAGCGAAGAGGATGCTGAAAGTTCCTGGTGCCGATGGAATTTCTGAAACGGGTTCATTGAGCTGATGCTGGAAAATATCTTCTGCCCAACTCGGAAAATACCGAACCTTGCTAGTATCGTCACAATAGTTTGCAATCTGGGGTAGGAAGGATCGTGATTGACCCAACACCAGAGTGCATCGGTTATAAATGAAACGCACCATAAGAGCCACTGCGCCCAGTGCCATGGGGCTTCGAATGACGCCAAAGGCTGCCAATGTTTCGGGCCATAGGTCCAGCGCCCAAAACACCACAGGACAGCGCTTGAGACGGCCTAGCAATACGGCAGGAAGGCCGACAGTCACTGGCGAGGGTTCGAAAACGAAGATCACATCGGGGCGGCAGTCGCGCAACTTCCATGGTCCGACAAGACTGGCGCCCAGCACGAAGCTTAGGTAGTTGAGGCCCAGCCGAAACGAACCGCTAGCGCGCGCCAGCATCGGAACCCGATGGACCTGTACTCCGTCGAACCACCCATAGCGGGTCGGATTCTTTTTATATTCAGGGAAGACTTCTCCACTAGGGTAGTTGGGGTACCCCGTCAGAACCGTAACTTGGTGGCCGCGCAGCACCCACTCTTTCACAAGATCATTGATCCGAAAATTCTCAGGCCAAAAGTACTGGCTTACAACAAGAATATGCAAATGCAACTCAGTATTTTTTCCAAACCACGCGGTTCACATAGTCTACGTAGCTGTGAATGATGCGAACCACCTTATCGCTCACATTGGGCACGCTGTAGTCGACGACAAGGCGCAGGTCGCGCACGGCGCCACGCGACTGTGTCGCCAAAATGGCCAGCCCCTGGCGGACTCGCTCAACCTCTAGACCCACCAGCATCACTGCTGCTTCTTCCATGCCCTCGGGGCGCTCGTGCGCTTCGCGCAGGTTAAGAGCCGGAAAGTTTAGGATGGACGATTCTTCGTTGATGGTGCCGCTGTCGGACAGCACTGCCTTGGCTGACAACTGAAGCTTGACGTAGTCATGAAACCCCAAAGATTTAAGTAGCCGCACCTGAGGGTGAAAGACAACCCCAGTGGCATCAATGCGCTTTTGTGTGCGCGGGTGCGTGGACACAATCACTGGCATGCTGTGGTCTTCTGCCACGGCATTGAGCACCGCGACCAATTTAGTGAAAGACTGAGTGGGCTCAATATTTTCTTCACGATGTGCGCTGACTACAAAGTACCCTTCGGCCTCCAATCCCAGTCGAGTCAGCACATCAGATGCGTCAATCCGCGGGCGGTAATGTGTCAGCACCTCAAACATCGGGCTGCCAGTCTTGATGACCAGATCAGGCGGCAAGCCCTCACGCAACAGATAGTCTCGGGCGATAGTGCTGTAAGTCAGATTTACATCTGCCGTGTGGTCCACTATTCGGCGGTTGGTTTCCTCGGGTACACGTTGGTCGAAGCAGCGGTTCCCAGCCTCCATGTGGAAGATGGGTACTTTGCGGCGCTTGGCCGGAATCACCGAAAGGCAACTGTTGGTATCGCCCAGCACCAGCATGGCATCGGGCATCTCTTGCGCCAGCACACGGTCCACCGCGATGATCAGGTTTCCGATCGTATGCGCCGCGCCACTTGAATTGGCTGCGCTGTCAAGAAAATGATTGGGCTTGCGGATACCCAGATCATCGAAGAAGACCTGATTCAACTCATAGTCATAGTTTTGCCCAGTGTGAACCAGCACATGATCGCAATGCTCATCGAGCTGAGCCAGCACACGGGATAAGCGGATGATCTCGGGGCGGGTGCCGACCACGGTCATGATCTTGAGTTTCTTCAGCGACATGATGAGGTGTTCCTGGTTCGATTACACGGGGCAGGCATAAGTATCCGGGCTTGCCCGATCAAAAATCTCATTGGCCCACAACATCACCACCAGTTCATCGCTGCCGATATTGGTGATGTCATGCGTCCAGCCCGGAACAGTCTCTACGATCACTGGTTTTTCGCCACTGGTTTCAAGTTCATGCACCTGACCAGTCTGCATTTGACGAAACCGAAAGCGGGCCTGACCTTTGATGACCAGAAATTTCTCGGTCTTGGTGTGGTGGTAGTGCCCGCCACGGGTGACCCCGGGATGGTTGGTGAAAAAGGAAAACTGACCGCAATCGGGCGTCTTTAGCATCTCCACAAACACCCCTCGGGCATCGCCATACTGCGGCACCTCGTAAGCAAAGCGCTCCAATGGCAGATAACTGACATAGGTGGCATAGAGTGCGCGCACGAAGCCCGTGCCAACGTGGTCAATCAAAAGGTTGTCTCGACTTTCGCGGAAATCGGTGATCTGACGCGCCAACTCGCCGACCGATATTGTGTATTGAGGGGTGATGCTCTCGAAACCCTCGGTATCCGCCGAGGCATCTGCTCCGTCCATCAAATGGATGAATCGGTCTAGCACATCATCGATGTACACCAGCACCACACTGGCATTGGGATCATGAATTTGCACTGGTAAGCCGCGTGCGATGTTGTGGCAAAAAGTCGCGACAGCTGAGTTGTAGTTCGGCTTGCACCATTTACC
>Ga0114968_10002899_pt1 | contig 12979 bp, 8 predicted proteins | sample M_130807_EF_Meta_FD_87020 | JGI IMG/M metagenome (GOLD analysis project Ga0114968, IMG submission 87020) | Freshwater microbial communities from Lake Montjoie, Canada to study carbon cycling - M_130807_EF_MetaG | ecosystem: Environmental > Aquatic > Freshwater > Lake | place: Lake Montjoie... | reverse complement strand
TCCGTACTAAATGCCTGCACTGGTTTTGGATTTAGTTTGTAAATGGTTTCACCGGCTGCAGTAGTAATTAACTTTATGTAGGCAGGAGAAACCTGCAGGCCGCGGGATGCAAATGTTGCATAAGCGGCAGCGATGTCAACAACGTGTGGGCTGGCGGTTCCGAGAGTGAATGCAAGGTTAGGCTCCATGCCGACTGCGTCAGCCGGGATGCCCGCACGAATTGCAGATTCAAGTACGGTTTCCCTCCCAACTGATTCTGCTAATTCAACAAATGCCGAGTTGATAGAACTCTCGGTTGCCTTTAGTAATGTGACTCGATCGCCATACGAGTTACCGCCATAATTTACTACGACGTAATTGTCTACCTTAGTTTTGTTCAGGCCACTAAAAGCTGTTGAGAGTGTTGCGCCACTTTCAATTCCTGCCGCCAATGTGAAGGGTTTAAAAGTTGATCCCGCTTGGCCAATCATCTGAGTCGCGTTGTTTAGTTGATTTTCTAAATAGTCCGCGCCCCCATACATTGCAACTACTTCGCCAGTTTCTGGGCGAACTGAGGCAACACCGATTCTCAATCCATCGATGTTGTCTTTAGGAGCCTCTTCGGCTACCGCAAGAACCATTGCATCCTGTGCTTGCTTATTGAATGTGGTAACGACTCGAAGTCCACCAAGGTTAATGAGTTCTTCACTCACACCATTTTTATACATGGTTTGTCTTGCCTGCTCGACCAAGTGACCTTGCGGACCCGAAAAAGTTTGCGATGGTGGCTCAGTCAGATACATCGGGAACATAGCAACGGTGCGTTCTTCTTGACTTAACCAGCCTTGCGAAACCATGCCATCCAAGACATAGTTCCAGCGCTGCTCTAATCCACTGAGGTTTTCTTCTGGCGATAACCCATTGGGTGCCTGGACAATTGCAGCAAGGAAAGCTGATTCAGCAAGATCTAAGTCCAGTGCCCGCTTTCCAAAATATTGAGTTGCTGCGCTCTCGATTCCATACGCGTTTCTTCCAAAATAAATTGTGTTCATGTAATCGGCAAGAATTTGATCCTTACTAATTAAAGTTTCAAGCTTGATGGACAGAATCAATTCCTTGGCTTTGCGAGTTAGGGTGCGCTCTTGCGTCAAATATGCATTCTTTGCATATTGCTGTGTGATGGTAGAGCCACCACCAGCTCCAGCTGCGCCCATGATGTTCTTGTAGAGCGCGCGCGAAATTCCTCTAATTGAAAACCCGCCATGTTTATAAAAATCGCGATCTTCGGCAGCCAACATTGCCTGTTGCGTCACAACTGGAATTTGCAAAAACTCTACTGAAACGCGGTTCGCGTCACCTAACCGCGCTAGTTCGGTTACGCCATCGTCGTAAAACAAGATTGTGGTTTGCGCAGTCGCGATTTCACTAGCTTGCGGGATTGCTACTACTTTAACTGCGATAGCAATTGTGATGAGCCCTGCCACTATCCCAAATACTGCAAGCAAGACAAGCTGTTTCAAGGATGGGATGAAACGCAGAATGCCACGTTTGTTTTTGCGCGGTTTGTTCGCCATTCCTCTATTTCAACACATCTCTGGGCTCGCGTGGTGGAGTGCGAGGCGCGCCATCTCCTAATACATATGACATGTGAAGATGATTCCAGCCACACAACTTGCAAACTTCAACTACATAAACGCGAAAATGTCCATACTCGTAAGCCAAAACCTTCAATTCACCAGTTGTTTTCACTCTGCCTGACAGATAACCAAGATCATCGCCAAAGACATATGTCACATGTACTAGTTCACTCTTGGCGCACATTGGGCACAAGCGCTCAGTCTCTTCGCCGTGATGCTTTGCTGCGCGTAATAGATACGGATCAGCATCACAAACTTGCTCACGCAGTAAAGCATCATGTTTGATTTGTTCTAGCACCGCGCGCCGAGCCAAAACGTAATCCAATACGTGGCGCGGACGAACCGGATCTGCAACATCTTCGGCTGGGTAAGGGATCGGGCGAGGTGGCTCAGAACTAACTCCACCAGCTCGGATACCGGAAATGCTTTGATGCGAACCTGGCCTACTCACCTGACAACCTTAAGGCTGTTTGGGTTGGGCCTTTTAGTCGCAGGGTTGAGCGAGCTCAGGTGAGGAATGGATTTGGCCGAAACCGCCGGACTGGAAGTCGATGCCTACAATTTCGTTATTTAGAGGCATTTCACCAGGTATCACCTAATGGATTTGCTCCGAACCCGTCATGCTGTATCCTGTAGATGTATCAGTTCGATACATCTAATTGCCCTATTTTAAAAGTTGGAAGTGCTGTGGCCAAAAGATCTGACGCTCTTGAGCTGGCAATTCTTGGCGTCCTTGCCCAAACTCCCCAGCACGGTTACGAACTGCGCAAGCGGCTAATTTCAGTACTTGGCCTTTTCAGCACAATTTCCTACGGCGCCTTGTATCCGACACTTAAATCCTTAGTCGAGCGCGGACTTCTCATTGAACAAGATGAGGTCGGAACTGGAAAGTACCCAAAGCGAGCCCGCATTACTTATGCCCTGACCGATGCCGGTCTATCTCACTTCAATGCCTTGGTTTCGGATAGTGGACCTGGGGCTTGGGACGATGACACTTTTGCAGTTCGGATGTCGCTATTTGGTCACACTGAAGTTAATACCCGAATTCATATTCTGCAGGGCCGTCGTAGTCGCGTTGAAGAACGACTAGCAAATCTTCAAACTAACTTGTCTAAAGGTCGCGAACGTTTGGATTCTTACACTTTAGAACTTCAGCAACATGGCTTGGATGCACTTGAGCGTGAAGTGCGTTGGCTAAATGAACTTATCTCGCGAGAGCAATCGCAGGGTACCGCAGATGGCGGCAACTCAGCAGTCTCGCCAGTTAATAACAAGTAAGACCGCAAGAAAAATTCACTGACAACTAGGAGGCTTACAGTGAGTGAAGTTAGAGTAGCGATCGTTGGCGTAGGAAACTGCGCCTCATCGCTGGTACAGGGCGTTGAGTATTACAAAGACGCTGATCCAAAAGCATCGGTTCCAGGACTTATGCATGTGCAATTCGGTGACTATCACGTTAAAGACGTGAAGTTTGTCGTTGCGTTTGATGTTGATGCAAAGAAGGTTGGCCAGGATCTGTCGGATGCCATCTTTGCCAGCGAGAACAACACAATTAAATTCTCCGATGTGCCACCAACAGGTATAACTGTTCTTCGTGGTCACACTTACGACGGACTTGGTAAGTACTACCGCGACATGGTTGTTGAATCAGATGAGACACCAGTTGATGTTGTTAAAGCTCTTAAAGATGCAAAAGTTGATGTTTTAGTTTGCTACTTGCCAGTTGGTTCTGAAGCTGCCGCGAAGTTTTACGCGCAATGCGCAATCGACGCAGGTGTTGGTTTCGTTAACGCGCTTCCAGTATTCATCGCTGGCACAAAAGAATGGGCAGACAAATTCACGGCAGCCGGAGTGCCAATCGTTGGCGATGACATCAAAAGCCAAGTTGGCGCCACCATTACTCACCGCGTGCTTGCAAAACTCTTTGAAGATCGTGGCGTAACAGTAGATCGCACTTACCAACTAAATGTCGGCGGAAACATGGACTTCATGAACATGCTTGAGCGCGATCGGTTGGAATCAAAGAAGATTTCCAAGACCCAATCTGTGACATCACAATTGCGCGACAAGATCGATCCGCGCAACGTACACATTGGCCCAAGTGATTACGTTGCTTGGCTTGATGATCGTAAATGGGCATTTGTTCGCTTAGAAGGCCGCGCATTCGGCGATGTGCCATTGAGTCTTGAGTACAAATTAGAAGTTTGGGATTCACCAAACTCAGCTGGTGTAATCATTGACGCTATTCGGGCCTGCAAGATCGCAAAAGATCGTGGCATTGGTGGACCGATTCTGAGTGCTTCAAGCTACTTCATGAAGAGCCCGCCAGTTCAGTATGACGACAGTACCTGCCGTCAAGAAGTCGAAGACTTCATCGCTGGTAAGTAGTCGCCGGTAAGTAACTTTCTAGCACCGTAGCGCTTCGGGTGTAAACAAAAGCGGCCTCCGTTATCAAGGGCTCCTAGTACAACTAGGGGCCCTTGGTTTTTTCAACTTACGCTTTGGCATACCAGTAAATTTGGACAACTAGAGGTAGCGTGATTTACGTGAATCGACCAAGTGTTAAATCATTATCAGTCTTACGACATGTCAATTCACGTGAACTACTTGCGGTAAGAATTTTTGGTCAAGCCGGTGATGGTTTGCTACAAACTGCTTTAGCAACATTTGTTTTGTTTTCTCCGCAGCGCGAATCAGATCCTCGAAAGATTGCTTTGGCGTTTGGCATTTTGCTTTTGCCCTACTCAGTAGTAGCTCCCTTTGTCGGCGTCTTTATTGATCGCTGGTCCCGCCGCATGATTTTGATTCGCGCCAATTTGGTTCGGGTAGTAACCATGATCGCAATTGCGGTAGTCATTACGGGCAGTTCAGCCAACACAATTCTTGCAGTCCTGGTTTTGATAAGTCTTGGCGTAAATCGATTTGTGCAGGCTGCATTGTCCGCATCACTTCCACATGTGGTTGACGGTGACGACTTGGTTCCCGCAAATGCACTTTTCCCCACTTTAGGAACGACAGCTGCGTCATTGGCTGCTGCACTTGGGATTGCGACACAGAACGTTTTAACTAACTCAGATTCTGTCAATGCCGGCTTAGTCATTTTGGGTTCATTATGCGCTGGCATTGCTTCACTAATAGCGACTCGAATCACACCAAAAGATGTTCTTGGTCCCTATCTAGTTGAATCCGCAATGCGCGACGAACTTAAAAATGCGTTGTCTGGCCTAGTTGCTGGATTCAGATATATGGTGCGATCTGGACGAGCCTTTAGCAGTATGGCTGCGGTCTCACTCCAGAGATGGGCATTTGGAGCCTTAACGATCCATGCGCTTTTACTGTCTCGTAGTTCATGGAATCCTGATTCAAGCTCAGATCAGGCAGTATTAGATTTCGGTCTTTGCGCTGGATCTGCTGCTGTCGGCGCATTTACTGCAGCCATCCTGAGTACTGTATTGCTACGCAGCCAAGCAGATAGATCCAATTCTGAAGTTACGACACATCGGCAAGTGCAATTAATTACTGCAATGACTATTGCTGTTAGCGCTTGCGTCGTTATAAGTTTTGTAGGTTATCAAGTGGGTACTTTGGTAGCTGTTTGCGCGACTGCTGCCTCATTAAGTTTCGCCGGGCAATTACTGAAAATTAATGCTGACACGACAATTCAGCGGACCATTGACGACGCTCACCGCGGCCGAGTCTTTTCAATTTTTGACATGATGATCAACATCTCATTGATTTTGGGAATAACTACTTATGCATTGATCGAGGGCATCCGGGAAAATGTCAACGCTGGCGCTACATATTCTGTTGTTTTGCTGAGTTGTAGTGCTGGGTTGGCCTTATTCCTACTTGGAAAATACCGCACTAAAAGCACTTCGCTTTAGGTTTGTGAATTCCACCAGGTAGTGAGACGTTCGATCGCTTGCTCTCGCGTCAAAGGTCCTTCGTCTAGTCGAACCTCTAATAAGTAGTTGTACGCTTTTCCGACCATTGGACCAGAAGGCACATTTAAAATCGTCATGATGTCATTGCCATCTAAGTCAGGTCTGATCGAATTCAATTCTTCCTGCTGCGCCAGGATTGCGATTCGATCTTCAAGGTCGTCATAAGTTGCCGCAAGAATTGCTGCGCGTCTTGGATTTCTTGTAGTGCAATCCGCACGCGTTAATTTGTGAAGTCGAACTAACTCATCACCGGCATCTCTTACATACCTGCGCACTGCCGAGTCCGTCCATTGCCCTTGCCCATATCCGTGAAACCGCAGATGCAGTTCAGTTAATTTACAGACTGCATCAATGACGTCACTTGGGTAACGCAGCGCAACCAACCGTTTACGAGCAATTTTTGCGCCGACCACTTCATGATGGTGAAAACTAACGCCACCGCCTGATTCAAATCTGCGGGTTTTTGGTTTACCAATATCGTGAAGCAACGCAGCTAAGCGTAAGACTAAGTCTGGTTCGCAGTTAGGAACATGCGTGGTTTCCAAGTCAATGGCTTGTTGCAGCACAATCAAACTGTGTTCATAAACATCTTTGTGTTTATGGTGTTCATCAATTTCAAGTTGTAACGCTGGCAGTTCAGGAATTACATACTCAGCAAGTTTCGTACCCTCAAGGATTTCAAGACCTACACTTGGGTGTTCTCCCATTATTAATTTGCTGAATTCGTCTCTGACTCGTTCTGCAGACACAATTTTTATTCGATCCGACATCTCAGTTGCAGCTAACAAAACGTCTACGACAGGTGTGAAACCTAATTGACTTGCAAACCTTGCAGCTCGCATCATGCGCAATGGGTCATCCGAAAAAGATAATTCCGGTTCTCGTGGAGTACGAATCATGCGCTTACTTAAATCCTCAACTCCACCGAAAGGATCGATAAATGTAAGTTCCGGCAATCTAACCGCCATGGCATTAATTGTGAAGTCGCGTCGAATTAGGTCCTCGGCTAGTGATGAGCCAAAGCTGACTTCCGGTTTGCGACTATCGTCACTATAAATCTCGGAGCGATATGTTGTTATCTCTACTTGGAAATCTTTACGGCGGGCGCCAACTGTGCCAAAGGCAATTCCGATATCCCAAACTGTGTCAGCCCATGGTGTAACCAGACTAAGTATTTGCTCCGGGCGGGCATTAGTAGTGAAATCTAAGTCATTAATTTCACGATTCAATATCAAGTCACGTACTGGTCCACCAACAATGGCAAACTCGAATCCGGCAGTTTTGAATAACTGGGCAAGTTCGATGACATCAGGCATCTGACTAAGCGCAGCAGTTACCGCTTTAGTTGCGATTGCCTGCGGGGATGAGTTGTTCATGACGTCACCTAGCCTAGATGCAATAGCGAATAGTCCAATATTTGTAGGTATTCTTGGTTGGTGAGCCGTAATCAAGTATTCAAATTTTCGCCAAAAACAAGGTGGATTCACTTGGCACGTACTCGCCTCACCTCGTTTCTATTGGCGCTAGCCATCGGGGCCTCGTATGTATGTGTGCCGATCGCGGCCTCGCAAGCAGCCGAAGGCGACTTGGTCAGTATCACAGGTTTGAATATTTCCGCACTCGATGACTTAGCAAGTCCCACAAGTAGTCGCCATGTTGTCCAAATCCAGGGATCGTTTACCAACAATACGAATGAGGCAATTTCTAAACTGGAGTTGAACCTAGTTTCAACTCCAGCAATCAAAACCCGAAGCCAATTGGCAGATCTACTTTCTGATCCAACAAGTTCAAATACCTTGATCTCTTCGAGTTCCTCTGCTGTGTTGCGAAACATTGCACCTGGATCCCAAAAGAATTGGCAGATCACTTTTGTCGGAGAAGACGTACTTGGCCTGGGTGCATCTGGTGTGTACGCGTTTGGCGTGAAACCAAATCTGACTGGAACCAAAGCTACGGTAGTTACAACTCCGTGGTTCTTCAACGCAGATATCAAGCCAACAAATGTGGCGTTTGTTATTCCGCTCACTACCTTGAACAGTCACCTTGCCAACGGTGAAATAAAAAACCAAGATAGTGATCTGGCTGAAGCAACAAGATTAACGAATTTGATTTTGAATAAATCTGATTCAAAGGTTTCTTGGGTGCAAGATTCTGCATTAAGTACTTGGATAAGCCAGTTGGTTGCGAGCACTGATTCAAATATTCCAACAAAACTTGGCGTTGCGATTGCTGGGTTACAGCCAGCAGGCTTTCTACCTTTCGGGAGTGCGGATTTAGCTGCCTTGTCTTTAGCAAATCAGAAACGTGACTTGAAAGATGTACTTACGCTCACACGCGCAAATGCTGGTGACCAACCGATTTTTTACGCCCCGACACAGGGTGTTGCTGATAGTAAAACCGTTTCGTTTCTGAGTACTAAGGGCATCCAAACCCTGGTTTCAAATGAGTTCTTGCGTGGGAACGCAAGATTGACCACGCCTGCGGCGGTGACCTCTGACACAAATCCCATTTTAGTCCATGACCTCGCTACCTCATCGTGTATGGCTGAATCGGATAAAAGTGCAATCGGGTTCTTTAAAACCGTGAGCTGTATCAAAAGTGAGATCGGCATGATAACAGCAGAGTCGCCACAAAAGTCTCGTTCCATAATTGTGCTTGCTCCAGCAAACTGGAATATTTCAAACGCCCAACTTTCAAAACTTATTGCAAATCTAAGTGAGCACACTTGGATGCAACTTGCGGACTTAGATTTAGTTGCCGCGTCGAAGCCAACACAAAACTACGTTTCATCGGCCGAGAATTTTGAAAGTAAGTTGGCTCGGCAGACCATTGCCCAGGCAGACGAGTTAGCCACTCGAGCCGAAACCTTTTCCTCGGTTTTTGTTGACGAAGATCTAGTTGCTGGGTTTAGTACTTCGCGCATTTTAGGATTTTCTGAGCTCTGGGAAACCACTGCGAATGCCACTAATTATTTATCCGAGAATCTTGCCTTAATTGATAGCTTTCTCAACTCGATAACCATCCAAGGGTCGTCGCGAATCACAACTCCTGAAGAAAGTTCGGAAATCCCAATTACCATCGTGAACGAAAGTGAACGAGCTGTGTCGGTGAGAATTGATCTCACAAGTAAAGCCACCTCTCGCTTCTCTGCTATTCCTAGTGAGTTAATTCAAGTGGGCAGCGGACAACGAATCACAGTTCCAGTTGCTATTACCTTGATCGGTGCTGGCGTTGTTGATGTGCAGGCACATTTAGTTGCTCCTAACGGTGCGCCCTTTGGTGAAGTTAAAAAAATGCAAATCTCTTCAGCCGCTTACAGCCAGTTCGCCCGTACTCTGGTGTGGGGAGCATTTGGACTGTTAGTGCTGTTAGCCCTGAGTAATTTTGTTAAACGGCGAAAGGACCAGCGCCAACTTAAGGCTCTGGACAGTTAGTTCACGAATAGGTGGTTTAAGAAAACAGTGTCATCATTCATCGGACAAACCTCAGGGATGGCGGCAGGCACGCTCGCTAGCCGGATTACCGGGGTTTTTCGAGACATTGCATTAGTTGCCGCAATCGGAACGGGAATTTTTTCAGACACCTATTCCGTTGCAAACAGTATTCCGAACATTATTTACATTCTTATCGCCGGCGGCGCAATTAACGCAGTTTTCATTCCGGCGCTGGTTAGACACATGGAAGATGATGCGGATCAAGGTAAGCAATTTACTGACCAACTATTGACTCTGGTTGGCATAGTTCTGATTGGCATCGTATTAATTACAGTTTTAGTAGCTGGATTGATTGTGCATCTGTATGCAACCAAACTATGGAGTCCTGAGGAATTCAACGTTGCAACAATGTTTGCACGCTGGTGTTTACCTCAAATATTTTTTTATGGGCTGTACACGCTTGCCGCACAAATTCTAAATTCACGTAACTCATTTTCGTTGCCGATGTATGCACCAATAATTAATAATGTAATTGTAATTGCAACTGCTGCGATATTTGTTTCAGCAATGTCTGGGATACCGACAGCTGATTCGGTAACAGCTGTGCAAATTAACATGCTTGGGTTTGGAACAACACTTGGTGTGATGGCACAAGCCTTGATTTTGATTCCAGCACTTAGTAAGACTGGATACAACTTCCGGCCAAATTTTCAATTTCGAAATGTTGGTAACGGCAAGGTTGCAAATTTGGCAAAGTGGACTATTGGCTTTGTGTTAGTAAATCAAATAACGTTTTTACTGGTTTCAAATTTAACTACTTTGGCAAATGTTTTGGTAGCTGGCGACGCTAGTGCTGTTGCAGTCGGATTTACTTCCTACCAAAAAGGTCAACTCATGATGATGTTGCCACATTCAATCATCACGGTCTCAATCATCACGGCGTTACTGCCTCGCTTGAGTAGACAGGCGCACGAGAAAGATCTCTCTGCATTTGGTAGCGAATTGTCAACGTCTTTGAGACTAGTCTCGGCGCTGATTATTCCTAGCGCGGTCTTTTTGCTTGCTTCTGGACCATGGCTTGGTTCGTTGCTTTATGGCTACGGTGCTTCATCTGCGGATCAAGGCGCTGCACTTGGTGGTGTGGCATCCATGTTTGCCCTCGGACTCCCAGCATTTTCGTTGTTTTACGTATTGCTGAGAAGTTACTACGCGCAGGAAAATACCAAGACCCCGTTCCTGATCAACCTTGGTTTCAATGGATTGCACATAGTAATAGGTTTTACCCTGTTTTCTCTTATGCCAAAGGGGTTACAAGTTGCTGGGTTGGCGCTAAGTTATTCAATTTCTTACGTGATTACCTGCGCCCTAACTTGGTGGCGAGTTGGTAATCGGGTTCCTGAAATCCGGAAAAATGGTCACTTCCGGCTGATAGTCAGAGTCACTGCGGCCAGTATCTTAGCTGCGCTTGTCTCATACTTGTTGGTTCGAGTCGCAGTTACGAATCAATCTGACCTGTCTGCGCTGCGAGTTGCTTCCGCGATCGGTATTTTCACAGTTTCGTTTTCGCTTATCTACATTGGATTGGCAAGGTTGTTGCGCATCACTGAGGTATCAGCGGTGCTTGCGTTAGTGCGCCGTAAGTAGACAACTATACACTGCAACTATGAGTGGCGTAACTGACCGGGTCTTTGCTGGTCGATACGCGTTGGATGTTCAAGTCTCTAGCTCACTAAGTTCACCAATCTGGCGCGCGATGGATCTATCGTTAAAGCGTTGGGTGAATTTAATTTTGTTACCAACTTCAGATCTTCGCAGTGTCAAGTTATTGCAAGAGTGCCAAAATGCCGCAGCAAATGATCGGCGTGATGTGGTTTCGATTTTAGATGTTATTTCAGATGGCAAAATTTCAAGTGGGGGCGCCACAGATTTGCCTGACCGCTACGTGGGAATCGTCGCTGAGTGGTTGGAGGGTGAAACTCTGGACCGACTCTTAGTTCGACGCGGTGAGGTTTTTCCGATAGATCAAGCGATAAAGCAAATTGGAACTATCGCCAACACTTTGATGCATGCACATTCCTTGAATGTTTCGCATCGTCGCCTTCGACCGCACAACGTTATATTTTCGCCAGGTCAAGAAGTAAGGCTTGCTGGCTTTGGCGTCGACTCTGCACTCTTGGGACCAGATTCCAATGATGGAGTTTCCCAAGACATCAAGGGAGTTGGTCAATTACTTTTCGTAATGATTACAGGAATGTGGCCACTCGGTAGTGTCGATTCCCTTCCAGCTGCATTAGGCAGTGGCGGAACCGGCTTGGTTTTGCCAAGTCAAGTTCATGGCGGCATCAGGCCTTACCTTGATCGGTTGTATCAACAAACTCAAGATGGCACTTTTTTAAACATGCGCCAATTGCTAAATGCGTTGTCCGTGGGTGAAGCCGAAGAATCAGAAAGTTTACAAAACCGAGTCTCACGGTTGACTTCAACTTCGGTCACATGGACTCCTCCGCAGTCAACTCAGCCACGGAGGTTGCGATCAACTGTGATTGCTGGGTTATTTGTTTTTCTTTTTGGTTGGTTGGGTTGGCAGTTATTAACTAGCAATTTTCATAGATTAGATTCCGGTATTGCCAACTTGACCTCGCCGTTACCAAGTGATCAGATCTCGCAGGGAACCGGCGCCGTTGCTGAGATAGATAAGGTCACGATTTATGACCCATTAGGCGATAACACCGAAAATGAAGAGCAAGTTTTACTTGCCATCGACGGTGATAAAGAAACTGCCTGGACCACCGACAGTTATAGACAAGCTGACATGTCAGGTAAAGCAGGTGTTGGGCTACTTCTCGATTTGGGGGTTGCCCGGGATGTGTACGGGATCGACATCGACCTATTAAGTGGGAACACTGCCGAAATTTATGTTGTTAACTCAGCCGAGCCTGATCTTGCAACGGAAACTAAGTTTGCTGACGTTGGACCAAACGAGATTTCCAGTTCATTAGGCGCATCTCCTGCAGTTTCTGGCAGGTTTGTTTTGATTTGGATAACACCTGATTTACCTCGAACTGAGTCTGGCGAATTCCAAGGTGGGGTTTCTGAAGTCAAAGTCCGCCTTTAGTTTCCTTATAAACAACTCCATGGCTGGGGACGGAATATGCCTGAGTCTGGATCGTCACATTTAAGTTAGTAAACTTGAGGTAACTCATTCTAAGGAATTCAAGTGTCACAAGACATCAATGACGTAATCATCATCGGGTCCGGGCCGGCCGGGTACACCGCAGCAATTTACGCTGCTCGGGCGCAACTTAAGCCAATTGTTTTCGAGGGTGCTGTTACCGCAGGCGGGGCATTGATGAATACCACTGAAGTTGAAAACTTTCCTGGGTTTGAGGACGGAATCATGGGCCCTGCGCTCATGGAAAACATGCGGGCGCAAGCTGTGCGGTTCGGCGCAAATATGATTACTGACGACGTCACAGCGGCTAACTTAACTGGCGAAGTAAAAACAGTTGTTGATGGTGAAGGTCGAGAATACAGAGCCCATTCCATAATCTTGGCAACTGGTTCAAGTTACCGCGAGCTTGGAATTGATAATGAGAAGCGGCTTTCCGGTCATGGAGTTTCTTGGTGCGCAACTTGCGATGGCTTCTTCTTCCGAGACCAGGACATTGCTGTTGTAGGTGGTGGTGATTCAGCTGTTGAGGAGGCTACTTTCTTAACGCGATTTGCAAAAAGTGTCACCATGATTCACCGCAGGGATGAATTACGCGCCAGCAAAATCATGGCTGAGCGCGCGCACAATGATCCTAAGATTCATTTTGCCTGGAACAGTGAAGTTACTGAATTACACGGCGATGCGAAATTATCTGGCATTACGATTCGCGACATCAACACAGGTGACACTCGCGAGCTTGCAGTCACAGGTTTGTTCGTAGCCATCGGACATGATCCGCGCTCGGAACTTCTTAATGGACAAGTTGATCTAGAC
>Ga0114968_10002898_pt1 | contig 12980 bp, 16 predicted proteins | sample M_130807_EF_Meta_FD_87020 | JGI IMG/M metagenome (GOLD analysis project Ga0114968, IMG submission 87020) | Freshwater microbial communities from Lake Montjoie, Canada to study carbon cycling - M_130807_EF_MetaG | ecosystem: Environmental > Aquatic > Freshwater > Lake | place: Lake Montjoie... | reverse complement strand
TTTCTTTAAGTTGTTTTGAGAATTTATTATATTTTAACGATTTTTTTTCCCAAAAGTATTTTGGGATTTTCAATTTTGGACATTTTTTTTGTCCATTTTTCAAAAATCCGAAAAAGTCTTGGAGAAATATAATCTTTGTTACCATAATTGAAAATTAGCATGTGGTAGCAGAAAAAATAATTTTTGATTTGTTACGACAATTTTTTTGTGTAAATTTTTGCGAAACATTTAGGGGATTTTTTTGTAAGTCTAATATACTTACAAATGGCTTACAAATTTATCCCAAAAAATCCCCAAAAGTTTGAATGTAAAATGTGTGATTATTTTACATGTAATAAAAAGGATTACAGTAAACATATGTCAACGCAAAAACATCAAATGCTTACAACGGACTTACAAGAAATCCCCAAAACGCCTAATGTAAATATTCCACAAAATAATGTATGTGAATGTGGCAATATTTATAAGCATCGTCAAAGCTTATATAAACATAAAAAATATTGTGGTTTTATTAAAAATTTTTATGATGTTAAAACATGCAATAATGATGTTAATGCTAGTATTCAACATATAAATTTTGACACGAATGTAGTGTTGGATTTAGTCAAAAAAAACCAAGAATTTCAAAAAGAAATGTTTTTAGAAATGCAAAAACAAATGTTTGACTTTATGAAAGATAAAATTGGCGATAATAATTCTACAAACATTATGAACCACAGTAACAACAAAACATTCAACCTACAATTCTTTTTGAATGAAACCTGTAAAGATGCGATGAATATTAGTGACTTTGTAGAATCTGTGAAATTACAAGTATCTGATTTGGAAAATGTGGGAAAAGTTGGTTATATTGAAGGGATTTCCAATATAATCATAAAAAATTTAAAGGCTCTTGATGTTAACAAACGCCCGGTTCATTGTGCTGATCAAAAAAGAGAAGTTATTTACGTTAAAGATGATAATATTTGGGAAAAGGACGACGAAGCAAATAAAAAGTTGAGAAAAGCAATTCGTAAAATTGCTCATAAAAATATTTGTATGTTCAAAGAATTTAGAGAGAAATATCCTGATTGTGATGAATATGATTCTAAAAGAAATAGTCAATACAATATAATTGTTTATGAATCCATGGGAGGAAAAGGAGATAATGACTATGAAAAGGACACCAAAATCAAAAAGAAAATAGCCAAAAATGTAGTTATTGATAAATCAAGTAATTAGATGGACCAGACGTATAATAAATAAGCCAAAACAGTTTATACTTCATTTACTTCATAAGCAACAATCATATCTTGTTCAGGGTTGTCAGCGTCATCTGCTTGTCCTGCAGTCCAATAATCAATATACTGAAAATATTTTTTGTTTAAACGATTTTCAGGTGCAGGCATATCTTCCAAATCTATGATTCGTATAAAACGATATCTATGAAAAGATGCAGGTCCAATTTGTTCTAATTCAAATTCCATTGCTACATCTTCAAAAACTTCTACAGGCAATCTATCAGTTCCAAGAAAATCATATAATATGTTTTCTAGTTTTTCAAGTGGACTCCTTGTAGGAGCCCTTAATTTGTTATTTATATATTCTCTAAATTCATCTATACTATCCAAATATGGTACTTCTGGTGGGGGTGGGGATGGTGGTGGTACAATTCCTAATGTATTCAAATCTTCACTGGTTAATACTCTTCTACATAATGGACATGTACAATTATCACGCATGTGTCTACATGTATTAATAATACAATTTCTATGAAATATATGTTGACAACTTAGTGTTATATCTGGATTATCTGGATTATTTAATTCTTCATAACAAACGGCACATTCGTCTTCTCTTTCTTTTCGTTTTTCTCCACCCTTTATTATTTTTCTTTTCTTTGTTTTTGTTGCTTTATTTTTCTTTACTGTATTCTTTGGCTTTCTTTTATTAAATGTTTTCTTCTTATGAGTTTTTTTATTTCTTATTCTCATTCTATATATATATATATATTGTAAATTAAATTATATGACATAATAAAAATAGAAAAAACTTAACTCCTAAGTTATCAGTTACAGTTTGAACAATAGCACCCATTAGGGGGTGCGGTTTCAAATATTCACTTGTATAAATCTTCAAGGGTGTAAATTACAACAATTGCAAACGAATCTTCTTTTTGAATTTTTCTTCATTATTGAATAAATACAATTGAAATTTTCTCATTTCATAATTTTCCATATTCTCTCTAATTGTTATGCGCGAGTTCATTTTCAAATCTGGTAAAAATACTATGTATTGATACAACCCATCAGGTCGTGCAATCTTATCAAAAATATAACCTTCGTACTCTTTATTTAATAATTCAGGTTTATTATTACATAAATCCAGCAAAGAGCAGTCAATTTGTATTTTTCTGATTGATCTCATTGTGGTGTTAATATATTCCAAATCATTCAACCATTTATTATAAAATTCATCTACATTTTGTGATAAAGACACCAAACACAATACTTTTTGAAACTGTATCATGTTTAATAGATCAACCAAACGTCTTATCGGGCTTGTAATATGGATATATGCTTCCATATCAAGAACATCGTGTCTTGTTTGCTTACCATTAGATAATTCTGAACCATTTATATATTGTCCAGCAGTGCTATTCCACATTTTTACAAAATTAATTACATCTGTTGGTAAATTAGCAGGCAATGAAACTGTGCTATTGGTTATTTTAGTTATAGCAGAGCGAAAAATACCAGTTTTATGTTTTAATAATTCCATCGCACATTGGTAGTTCATTAATATCATCAAATAAGTAACAATATCATGACTATCTTTGATATTGTATATATATTTGAATTTAGTAGACAAATTTCGGACAATATCCAACAATTCAAGATAGTGTTCATCTTGTAATAATTTTTCTTCTTCATAAATATAATTTTTGCGCACTTTGATGAAACTGTTAGAATACTTTGTATCCACGATTTCATTGTCAACAATATATAAATCCATTGTCAACGCTATCCTCGTGACATTTTCTTGTAAACTACATAACCCCTCGGATAAAATAGTTGGAATCATTGGACGTCTTTTATCAGGCAAATAAATAGTAGAAACGCGTTTTGAAAAGGAATCCCACAGGTTCAACGCATCTATCCATATAGATACGTTGGATATATAAATACTTACAATGTATGAATTGTTGTCGCCATTTTTTTTTACACTAAAAGCATCGTCAAAATCCGTACACTTATCTGGATCAATTGTAAATACATGCCATTCCTTTTGATTTGTACGATCTTCAATACTTTTATATTTTTCTTTGATATTTTCAATAAATACTTGTTGAGATCTATTTTGAATACTTTTAGAAGTATCCTTTTGAAATTTTTGTAATGAAACATTCAAACTTTTACAGTATAACTGATATTCATAAAAATTATCCAATAAATCTACTGGACCTATTACAGTAGTGAGTTTTCCGTATGGATGTTTATCTTCCCATTCATTAAAGGAAAATGTCACATACAAATTTGTAAAAATTTTTGAAAACCCGATATTTTTGTTTTCATAAGGTATCAAGAAAGCAGGAATTCTTATGTCGTCCGGAATGCATTTATAAAGTAATTTACCACTTTTACGCCCATATGTTTTATTTCCAGATATTATCAGTACTCCTGCAATAGTAGGACCACTGCGTAGAGACGAATGTATTATATTTACCTTATTTTTTTCAATTATAAATACATCGTTTGAAAACAATTTGTTTTCAAGTGGGTTCAATTGTATATCTGTTTTTACGAAATTATCAGAATCGTAAATATTCCAATTGTTATAATTACGATTCTCTAAAACAATTTTATATGTAACCATTTATAATATTAATTAATAAAAATATATTGATATTATAACTCTATTATATTATGTTATTATCTTTAATTTGTTTGACATTAACTAATAAAAATGAGTTCTTTAAATTAAAATAATTAGAAAACATAAATTATAAAATAACATAAAGGCTCGCGAAAATATGGAGACAAATAATGTATATGTAATACCAAACAATAATATTAATTTAATTAATACAAATAAACACAAATGCTCGTTTTGTCATTGTGAAGGTCATAATATTACTACATGCAATAGCACTGTTTTATCTAGTGTAAATAATTATTTAATTTATTCAAAAAGCGAGTATTTAATTCTTCATAATGATAACAGATTATTATCTATCCAGGATTTTGAAAACTATTTGTATGATTTTTGTAGTCAGTCAGAAAACAATTTAAAATTAATAAAATTTGTTGCGTGTCGTTTTTATAATGTTAGAATGCGTTCTATGATACAAATAGCAATAAACCAAATACTTTTACGTTTGTATGACATTGACATCGCATGGTTAACCTTTCATGAATTCAATTTTATCCCATTTAACGAAAATACTCCAGTAAGAATAAGTAATATATTAAATGGGATATTATTGAATTATGCGGCAAATGAATATATGAATAACACAAATTTTAATACTAATATAATTTTTACAGATTATCAAATAAAATTAAAAAAGATACACTATGATAATGATAATGATAATGATAATGATAATGATAATATAGAATGTTCCATTTGTTATAATACAGTTAATAAAAAAAATTGCGCTTCATTAGATTGTAATCATGAATATTGTATTGACTGTGTAAAACAATTAATTAATAAAAAACACAAAAACTGTCCTTATTGTAGAGAAAATATCAAAATTATAACTTGTTGTAATGAAAAAAATTACAATAAGTTATCCGAATTATCCGATTTATCCAGCTAATCCAAGTAATACATATTTAGTATATTTATTATATCAAATTTAAATATTTTATATTTTTATCTATAAAACACAAAAATTATCATTCTAATAAAACATCTTTTAATTTTTACTGATATTTTGGTCATGGATTTGTGGTCCCATTCCACCTCAACCTCCTCTCATACCTCTTGTGTGTTTTTTACCAGAATGTCTTCTAGATTGTCTTTGTTTACGCGTTTTGCGCATACTCCTTTTTTTGGTTTTACCAAAAAAATTCAAAAATGAAAACACAGATTTCAATGATTTTCCCATTTATACAATAAAATATTTTATTTTATTTCTGCACCAAAATTTTCATATTCCATAATTGGTTTAGGTTCTTCATTTTTTATTTGATTTATCTCGTCAGATGGTAATTCACATATATTTGTTGTTTGCGATTCTGTTTCTATTTTATTATCGTTTGATTCATTTGTTTCGTTTGATCCTTTATTATTTAATGCATCAATAGATATTTTTTTTGCCACATCTCTCTTAATATTTTGCAATTGAAGTATGTGCATGGATATATAAGGTGAAATTGCTAAATTATTAACATAACTTCTGTATCTAAAACAAGAAATACTACTATTATTTTTAGTAAATTTTATGCTATACCACCAATAAGCAGGAATATAAATCATTTTCCCTTTTGTCAATGGAAGTTCCAAACATTTCATCTTTTCAAAATCCGCTGCATATTTTGTTTGAACTTTCCATGGATTTATTGGAGATCTAAATTCAAAATTTTCGTAATCATATTCAGGATATAAATATTTTATACTTTGAGGAGGAGCCATTTTTATTTGAAAACTTCCTTCTGTACATAAAAAATAATTTCTATAATTAATTTCATATCTAAAAGGTGTGTGTGTTCCGTTGCTTCCTAATAATATATCATAATTCATATTTGATACCATATAAGGGCGTAAATATTCATCATTATATTTAAAATTCTTAATAACTCCAGTCTCATTCAAAAAATCATTGTTATTTTCAGAAAAATAGTTTGAGTTTTTATCTTCATTAAATAGTTTAATGGAAGCATGTAATGGAAGATTTAGATATAATTCGCTATTGTTATGTGTTTCATTTATATTCCGAATTTTTATTTCAAAAGCATGATAATTTTCTAAAATAAATCGCGAATTAGTAGTTTCTATAATTTTATCATTGTTATAATCAAATAATACAGGTTGCCTTAAATCACAAACCTCTTCTAGTTTATCCTTTGATACATCATCTATTTCATAAATTTCTAAATCATTGCTAGTTTTTAAATGAAATTGAATATGCAAATAAATGAAAAGTACTAAACAAAAAATAAAAAAACTTATAATTATTTTCATTAATATACAATGAAAATAATTTTTAACTTATAAAACGAAGAAACAATTATATTGATGTAATATATTATTTTTCCAGTAATATAAATTTCCTTTTAATTTATTCATTTTTTACCTTAAATATTTTTATAATGTCATCATTATGATTATAATCTTTTTCTACAACAACTTCTTTTTTTATATATGCATGCATTTCCTCTTTGTCATTATCATCACTATCACTATTAATGTCTATTAATCCAGGTAGACTATTCTCATCCTCGTCATCATCATCATCCTCGTCATCATCATCATCCTCGTCATCATCATCATCCTCGTCATCATCATCATCCTCGTCATCATCATCGTTATCATCGTCATCATCGTCATCATCGTCGTCGTTCTCATGATCCTCCTCGTCATTTTCTTCATTCCATCGTTCTTCCAATTCTTCCCACGTTGAAGACATGAAATCATCTAATTCGCTTCCTATTACCTTTCTTAATTCTGCGATGTCTTCTTTATTAGATGGAAAGTCAAATGCATCATCCAATTCCTCTTCCTTTGAATAAATACATTTACCAAAAAATTCACAACCGGATTCTTCATAAAACGCAGTGGTCTCAATACCAAAAGTTTTATTCATAATACTATATACTTTAGTGGGAGGAGTCCATGCTGTTTCAAATGTTATCTCCAATATAAGATCGTCATCAAATTGATTCAATATTTCAACGTCAGATGCATCCCATTTTGTATTCCAAGTTTCAATTGCTTTATTATAATTCCAAGTATTTTCATTTGCTGTATTTTCTTCTCCAAGTGGCGCAAATGTTTGAAACCACCTATTTTCTATTATTGAATTTAATAATTCATTATAAATTTCTCTTGATGGGCAAATAATAGTTGCAAAATTATAACACCAGTTCGGCATTGTTTACTATAATAAATAATTATAGTAATATATCTTTAATTTATTTTGAATAAATAATTATTCCTGAAAGCGTATTTTTTTAAGCGTGTTTTTATCAATAAAAATACTCAATAATCTATAAATTTGCTTGAAAAAAACAGACCCTTCATAGATAATACAAAAATCCAATTTATCTGGAAATTTTTCTTTCAAAACATTTTACATATTCATGATAAAATCCCTATTTTTTTCAATTTCTAATAATGTCAGTTTTTCAATATCAACATGAACAATAAATGTTTCATAATTTATAAGAATTTTTTCCACAATAAAAATCAAATAATTCAAAATATAATTTTGATCTATAAATGTGTTTATTATTTTAAAATATTTATATTGTATTATAATCTCATTATGTATTTTTATATGACAAAAATTGTCTAATAATTCATGCAGTTTTTCTTCATTCAATTTCAAATTAATGTTATCGCTTTCGGTTGAAGATTTAATTGTTAAATTACTTTTATCAATATTACAATTCATTACATTTATAAATTATAATATTATACTAAATTTGCACGATTATTATTTATTATTTATTTTCATCATCTTGTTCTGTTTCCTCATTTTCTTCGGGTTCATTGGATGCTAACGATCCATTACTTTCATTATGAGGAAGGAAAACCTCGCTTTGTTCTGACGTTATCATATTTGTGTGATCATTAATATCAATATTTTTTTCTATTTCACCTAAAGCGTTTTCATAATCAATAAATTTTTCATTGGTTTGATTTATGAATGAAGATAGAATTGAATTGAAATTATTAATAGATGTATGTACATCTGACATTTCTTTTACGAAATTTTCATTTTGGTTTGTAAAGTTAATGACTTTACTTTCTAATAAATTTATTCTGTTAACAATATTTTCAAAAACTTCATCTGATACTAATTTCATGTTTGAATGAATCACGGAATTATCATTGGCATCAACACCATTTGCGTTATTGACTGCACCGTCTTCAATAACATCATTTACAATATTTTCAAGTCTGCCTAATCTTAATGTGATTAAGCCAATAGCATTGGACACGCTAATCTTTGTACTTTGATCTTGTTGAGATTGATTTGTTTGATTCATTCTTCCTCCCGAACCAATTGTTTGACTTTTATTTTGTGCTATTCTAACATTTTTACTACTGACTGGTATATTTTGATTCATCATTTGTTGTTGTTGATATTGTTGTTGTTGGGCAAAAGCACCTTGGGATGATATAGATGTTACTGGTCTACTATTATTCATTGGCGGAGCTTGTTCTCCTGCCCTTTTTTGTCTCGCTGCTGCTATTGATCTTGAACTACTACTCATTTTTGATATAATTATTATTATAATTTGTTTCTAAATTACTTACGCATTAACAAATAAAAAACATATACTTATTTTTTATTTATTGTTTTTAATTTTTACATTTTTATATTTTTTGAAGTGATAATTAATTATTATATTTATCAATAACATACCATTCATCACCATACCATGATCTGCGATACATAGCTCGTATAGTATTTTGTACCAATTCTAAAGAATACATTTTTCTAGTTTCTTCGTCATTTTTCCGAAGCAAATCTCTAATCGCAAATACAATATCTGGATTTTTAATAAGCAAAGAAGTAAACAATCTATGTTGAAATTCAAGATCATCCATACAATCTTGTTTGGCACAATGTATCTGAACCATTAAGACATCGTTATAATCATCTACTAAATCATGAGATAAATTATTTATACGGTAATTCTCAATATTACTAATATTTGACATTTTATTTATACAAATATCTAAATACTAATTTAAGCAATCATTTTTATTTTAATTGCTTCATGACTTTTATACCCAATAATTTGAAAATCATCAACAATATAATCATTAATATTTTCTCTTTTGTTTACAATTTCTAAATTTGGAAATTCAATAGGGTCTCTCTCTAGTTGTTCTTTAATAACATCCAAATGTTCTTCATAAATATGACAATTACCCATAAAATAAATAAATTCATATGCCTCTAACCCACAATGTTTTGCCAATAGATGGGTCAAAAAACTATATGATGCTATGTTGAAAGGAGAACCAACTGGTACATCTACAGAACGTTGATACATAGAACAAGAAAGTTTGTTTCCATCGTGAACATTAAATTGACACATTACATGACACGGTGGAAGAACCATCTTATTCAATTGACACGGATTCCATGCAGTCATAATAAGACGTCTACTATTTCTTGTTGCAGGATTTTTCAATTGTTCAATTATATATTGTAATTGATCTATTCCATTTTGATTTTCGTCCAAAACATTGCCACTTCTTACATCATAAGGGGCATTGAAATGCCTCCATTGATAGCCATAAATTGGTCCCAATATACCTTCAGGATAATGTGTCAATCCGACATTTTTTTTGAAATCTTTAGAATCATTTTCTTCCCAAATATGAACATTCACTCTTTGTAATTTTTTACTGTCTGTTTCTCCACGAATAAACCACAACAATTCTTTTAAACAGGTTTTCCATGCCACTTTTTTTGTTGTTAAAATAGGGATTTTACCATTTTTTAGAGAAAAACGCATAGAACCTCCAAAAATACTCTTTGTTTTGCCATTTCTACCTTGTTCTAAGAAACCATTATCTAAAATATTTTGTATAAGATTTAAATATTGTAATTCTTCATTGTTTCTATTATTGTCATTCACAACAGCTTTTTTCAATAATATATTATTTATATATGGCAAATTTTTAAATTCTTCATGTTCACTCATTTACAAATAATTTATTTATACCTTTAATTAGTTTTTGAATTATTTAATTTCTTTTTATAAATCATATGGATAGTTCAGATAATTCAAAAAAAGGGTTTTTTAAACACGTTTTCAATTTTGATAATGATTCTAAATCTGACATATTAAATATAATACAATACACTTTAATAGCAATTATTCCAATCATTGTTTTAAATAAATGTATGCAAAAATATGTTCCAGAGGCAGATGAAAAGAAAGGCAGTGTAGAAATTTTAGCAGAAGTTTTGATTCAAGTTATTGTTATGTTTATTGGATTATTAATCATTCATCGTATGATTACATACGTTCCAACATATAGTGGAATGGAATATCCAGAATACAATATTATTTTTAATGTTTTAGCAATTTTAATGATTACTTTAAGCTTACAAACTAAATTAGGAGAGAAGGTCAGTGTTTTAGTAGATAGGCTGACTGAATTATGGGAAGGAAAAACAAATAAAAATGCTAAAAATGGAAAAGGTAAAGGAAATGGTAACGTCAAGGTTTCACAACCAATTTCAGGCCAGGGTATGGGTTCAACAATGCCAATAAATACACAACCTTCAAATCAATCTGCGATGAATCAATCATTATATGGTGGTAGTACATCAATTAGTCAATTACCTAGCGATTCATCAAATCAAAATTATTCACAAAGTAGACAACAACTTCCAAATTACGATAATATGTATCAACAAGATACCACACCATTAGTTGGCGCAGCTACCCCAGGAATGGAAGCCTTTTCAGAACCTATGGCTGCCAACTCAGTTCTGGGTGGCGGCGCTTTTGGATCCTGGTAGTAACATTTGATAAAGGTTGCGCCAAAATACCCTTTTCACCTTTTCTAAAGGTGGAAAATAAATATATAAACATAACTTTTATTATTATATATTTAGATTAGTAGAATAATATGGATGTCAACAAACTTTTAAAGGCATTAGATGATGATTCAAATGAACAATTATTGAATTTTACATCAAAAAAAATACTGGAGATGAATTTAAAAATTATCAATGAATTGCAATTAGAGCGCAAAGAAGCATTAGAACTAATGAAAAAATTGAAAGGATATAGATATATAGATGAATTAGATGATTTGAAATATGGTACTTATCTTCGCTGGATTCCACTTCAAGACCCAAATAATATACACATAACGAAAGGTGCATTGTTCTGTGAGTATAAAATAAAGGAAGATGGTGTGTATATTATATGTAAAAATTTTGGATATTCAAGTAAACATTTTCAAATAAAATTAGATGAAAATTTAGTTTTTCAAAAATTGACTGAACAAGAATTGGTTTTACTTTCTGCGTTGGATCATTTATCAAAATAAAGAGTCAAATTATACGCTGTATATAAAATAATAATATATATTATATAAATGACTAATCAATATTTACGAGCGTTTGTTATAGGATCTTCTTTTTTTGTTTTTATTCCATATTTTATAGCAGTAAGATCATTTGATAAAAAATTGCTAAATTACAGTTATGAAAATTATACATTGTTTGCACCTATTGGATTAGGTTTGTATAACGTTTTATCATTATATATTTCCAATAAAATGAACATTACAAAAAAATATAGTTTATTATTAATAAGTATAATAGCACCTACTTTAGTTGCAATATTAGTATACAATTTAAAACTATATAATTATACTACTATAACCCAATGGTTTAATCACATATGGAAATTGTATTTAATATATTTTATAGTTTTTAATTTTGTTCTCTATTATTTAGATAAAAACATATAAGTGGAAGTTTTTTTTCGCATTTTTTTCGTCTTATTAAATTTTACATAACGTTTTCCCTTACATTTGAATTTTCCGCGCGTTAACCCTTTTTTATTGAAGACAGTTTTTGTGCAAACACCGATTGCTTTGGGTTCATTTTTTGTATAAGTATCTACTTTTTTAATACATCTACATAATTTTAGTGATAATATTTCTTCTGCCTTCTCTTGAAGTAATCTTTTGGAATTAGGTATTGGTATTTTGTAATAATTTAATATTTGAATGTAATCATTGTTATGTATATTCATTTTTGAATTTATTTTATTATTATACCTAAATTATATGAATATTTTATTATTTTTGAATGAAAATATATGTAAAAGTTATTAACTTGATATAATATATTATAATATAACCAATATTCACAAACCAAATTGAAATGAAGATTGTTGTATTTGATTTAGATGAAACTCTAGGATATTTTGTTGAATTTGGTATATTTTGGGATAGTTTATCCCTATATTTGAATAAACAATTAAATCAACAATCTTTTAATAGTCTGATGGATTTATACCCAGAATTTTTAAGGCCAAATATTATAAGCATCCTCAGTTATTTAAAAAACAAAAAATATACGAAAAATTGTCAAAAAATAATGATATACACCAATAATCAAGGGTCGCGAAAATGGGCGAATCATTTAATTTCATATTTTGAGTCAAAACTTGGCGAATATAAGTTATTTGATCAAATAATTTCAGCATTCAAGATAAATGGAAAACAAGTAGAATTTTGTAGAACAACAAATAATAAAACATATAAAGATTTTATTCGCTGTACAAAATTACCGATAAATGCGGAAATATGTTACGTTGATGACACTTTTTATCCTGAAATGGCAAATGATAATATTTATTATATAAATATTAAACCTTATACTCATAGTTTACCTTTTAATGAAATATACAAACGTTTTTTGGAAAGTGACATAGGGAAACGTTTAATAGATAAAGAGACAATGAACTATTTTATAGATTTTATGAAAAAAAAAATGCACTTATATAATTTTATGGTAGTTAAAAAAAATGCAGATGATTATAAAATAGATTGCATTTTAAGTAAGCGCATATTGCAACATTTATACGAATTTTTCAATGAAAATAAATAATAAAAATTTATGTTTTTATTATTTTACACCTTTTCTCATTTACACCTTTTCTCATTTAAAACGCCCATTTTTAATTTCATTTAATAATTCATATGGTATTTTATTTCCGTAAAATATTTTATAATCTTTTGTGCGACAAAAAGGACAAACAATAGGACAGTCTTCACCA
>Ga0114968_10002897_pt1 | contig 12981 bp, 7 predicted proteins | sample M_130807_EF_Meta_FD_87020 | JGI IMG/M metagenome (GOLD analysis project Ga0114968, IMG submission 87020) | Freshwater microbial communities from Lake Montjoie, Canada to study carbon cycling - M_130807_EF_MetaG | ecosystem: Environmental > Aquatic > Freshwater > Lake | place: Lake Montjoie... | reverse complement strand
CTCGGCCTGACGCTTTTCATCGTCTTCGCTGATCGCCTTATCTTTCACGAGCTTTTTGAGGATATCAATCCCGTCGCGACGGACATGTCGAACAGACACGCGCGCTTCTTCAGCATATTTATGAGCGACTTTCACAAGCTCCTTACGGCGCTGTTCGTTGAGCTCTGGAATGCGCACGCGCAAAACCTGGCCCTCGACATTCGGTGACAAACCAAGATTGGAGTCACGAATGGCTTTATCAACGGCCGCGACCGTTCCCTTGTCCCAGACATTGACGGCGATCATGCGCGCTTCTGGCACGGTGACGCTGGCCACTTGCGACAACGGGACCATGGAACCATAGGCATTGACCATGATCGGGTCGAGCAAAGTGGCCGATGCGCGGCCTGTGCGCAGACCATTCAGCTCATGTTTCAGCGAGGCAATCGAGCCTTGCATGCGCCGTTTGATATCGGCCAGATCGAATTGAGCACTCATGTTCAGTCCTTAATTTAAACTGTCTCACATCCGCGGGAACTTGTCTCCCGCGAGACGGTAAGCTTTACGGCGTCACAATCGTTGCGCGGCTTTCCCCGATCAGAGCACCACGAATGGCGCCAGCTTCGGCAATAGAGAAGACCACTATCGGAATCCGGTTGTCGCGGGCAAGCGCGAAGGCCGCTGTGTCCATGATAGCCAGATTTCTGGAAATCGCCTCGTCATGGGTCAGGTGGTCATAGCGAGTGGCTGTCGGGTCCTTTTTGGGGTCCGCCGTATAGACGCCGTCGACTTGTGTCGCCTTCATGACCGCATCTGCGGAAAGCTCAGCCGCACGCAGTGCCGCGCCCGTGTCCGTTGTAAAGAAGGGATTGCCTGTGCCGCCCGCCAAGATCACCACGCGGTTTTTAGCCAGATGGTTCAACGCCGCTTGGCGCGAAAAGGGCTGGCAGACCGATGGCATAGGAACCGCCGATAAAGCGCGGGCTGATTGACCCGCCGCTTCAATGGCCTGCTCGAGAGCCAAGGCATTCATGACGGTTGCCAGCATGCCGATAGAGTCGGCCCGCGCACGTTCGATACCGGTATCGGCGCCCTGAATTCCGCGGAAGAAGTTCCCCCCGCCCACAACAACGCCGATCTCCACTCCTAGAGCTTGAGCGGCAGCCAGATCCTGCGCGATGCGGGTGACGGTCGGTTCATGCAGCCCATGTGTCAGCGGGCCCATCAACGCCTCGCCGGACAATTTGACGATGACGCGTTTCCATTTGGGTTTGGGGTTGGAAACGGACATGTCACCTCCATAGGGCCAAAGCCGGGTGCCTCAGCCGCTCAATGATCTCTAATGGTCAATCTCTAGTGCGAGTCGGGGCCTTCCGCCAGCTCGACTGCCCATGAAAAAGGCGGCCCCGAGGCCGCCTTTCCAGATATTCCAAAGAGAAAAGTGATCAGCTCTTGCTCATCGAGGCCACTTCGGCCGCGAAATCGCTTTCCTGCTTCTCAATGCCTTCACCCAGCGCATAGCGGATGAAGCCCTTCAGCGCGACCGGAGCGCCAGCGCCCTTGGCCGCTTCGGCAACGATCTGGGCAACCGTCTTGGACGGATCATGGATGAAAGCCTGATCAAGCAAGCAGACTTCCTTGTAGTAAGTCTTGAGGCCGGACTCGACGATCTTGTCGAGCACGTTGGCAGGCTTGCCGGCATTCTTTTCACGCAGCACATTGGCTTCGCGATCCAGAACTGCCTTGTCGAGCTGGGAGGCTTCGAGCGCGAGCGGCGAAGCGGCTGCGACATGCATCGCAATCTTGCGGCCAAGGTCAGCGAGGGCTTCCGCATTGCCGGTCGATTCAAGCGCAACGATCACGCCGATCTTGCCCAGACCATCGGAAACCGCATTGTGAATATAAGCACCAATCGCACCAGCCGTGACATCGATCACAGCGGCGCGGCGCAGCGTCATGTTTTCACCAATCGTTGCAATCGCATTGTTGATTGCATCCGACACAGTTCCACCAGCCGGATAAGCAGCAGCCTTCACAGCTTCCACATCGGCATTGCCCGAACCCACCACAACGTCGGTGATGTTCTTGGCGAGCGCCTGGAAGTCGCTGTTACGCGCCACGAAGTCTGTTTCCGAATTCACTTCGACGACAACGCCGCGTGTACCCTTGACGGCGAGTGCGACGAGACCTTCAGCCGCGACACGATCCGACTTCTTGGCAGCCTTCGACAGGCCCTTCTTACGAAGCCAATCAATGGCTGCTTCAATGTCACCATTGGTTTCATTGAGCGCAGATTTGCAATCCATCATGCCCGCGCCAGTCTTTTCGCGCAGGTCCTTCACCAAAGCGGCGGTGATATTGGACATGGGTTTTCATCCTCTTTTGAGATCGCACGCCTTAGGGCTGCAATCAGAACACGTTCAAACGGGAATTATGTGACGAAATGACAACGGCGGGACTCATGCCCGCCGCCATCTCGTGCTGTATTCAGCCGATAAATTAGGCGGAAGCGAGCGAGCGGGCCTGATCGACCCAACCATCGCGCGAAATGCGGCCTGACAGCTTCAAATCGCCGTCGAGCTTGGCAATGTCACCTTCCGACATGGCAGCGAGCTGCCAGAAGTGGTAGACGCCTGCATCATTGAGCTTCTTGACGATCTGCGGACCAACGCCCGTGAGCTTGGCCAGATCATCGGGCGCACCGCGCGGAGCGGTCAGCAGTTCGAAGCCTTCGCCAGAAACGGCAGCCGCCAAAGCCGGCTCAACCGGATTTTCCATCGCGCCTAGATCAACACCCGACGAACCCTGGCTGCGCGAAATGCCGTCAATGGCAGCGCGTGCAATCAGGTCGCAATACATGGCAATCGCACGACCAGCGTCGTCATTGCCGGGGATCGGGAACGTAATGCCTTCTGGATCGCAATTGGTGTCGAGGATCGCGGCAACCGGAATGTTGAGACGGTTGGCTTCCTTGATAGCGAGCTGTTCTTTGTTCGTGTCGATCACGAAGATCATGTCCGGAACGCCACCCATGTCCTTGATGCCGCCAAGCGCCTTTTCAAGCTTCTCGCGCTCGCGGGTCAGCAGCAGACGTTCTTTCTTGGTGAGGCCAGCCGCACCCGATGAGAGCTGCTCGTCAACCTTGCGCAGACGCTGGATCGAACCAGAGATCGTCTTCCAGTTGGTGAGCATGCCGCCGAGCCAACGGGAGTTGATGTAATATTGAGCCGAGCGACGCGCTGCATCAGCAATCTGTTCTGAGGCTTGGCGCTTTGTGCCAACGAAAAGAACGCGGCCACCCTTGGCAACGGTATCAGACACGGCCTTCAGCGCCTGATGCAGCAAAGGCACCGTCTGGGCGAGGTCGAGAATGTGGATGTTGTTGCGCGTGCCGAAAATATAAGGAGCCATTTTCGGGTTCCAGCGATGCGCTTGGTGACCGAAATGAGCGCCGGCTTCGAGGAGCGTGCGCATAGAAAAATCAGGAAGTGCCATAGTCATATTCTCCGGTTGGACCTCGGCGGATTTTTTGGGGTGCGAACACCCACCGGAAGCAAACCCTTAAAGCAGGACCGCCACATGATCCACCTGTGGAATGGCCGCGCTTATAGGAGGGAAAAGCCACAAAGGCAAGGCATGACAGGCAAAAACAGCCCTCAGGCGCCCGATTCCCGGATCAGCACGCCAAACACACGCCGCGCGACCCGCGATGCCATGCTTTCGGCCAAACCCTCAAGGCGAACCTGCCCCCGAACTTCCTGATCGGGAGCCTGAGGGCTCTCAGGGTGTAAGACGACGGCATAGAGCGACAAAAGGGGCTTCAGCGCCCGATCGGCGCGATCAGCTACAGTTTGCACAGGCCCCTCATTCACCGAGGCCAGAATGGGCAAATCCAGCGTCTCGACTGCCGTAGCTCCGATTTGAGCTAAAATGACCGGCATTGAGGGCCTCGTCACATCATCGGGCAAAAATCGCCCCTGAGCCCCCGTCCGCAAGCGCCGCAGATCGGGTTCTTCGGCATAACCCCTGATTTCAATTTCGCCGGGGGCCAGAACCCGAAAGAGTGGCACCTTGGGGCTCATCCACTGGCCGACCTGTAGATCGGGGTTGAGGTCCCTGATGACGCCATCATGAGGCGAGCGCAAGATCAGATCTTCTTGCTGACGGCGCAAAACCTCAAGCCGACGCGATGCCGAAGACACTTCATTTTCGAGCACCCGCAATTCCCCGCGCTCCACGGCATTGGATGCCGCGCGCGCCAGACGTATGCGCTTCACATCGAGCTGCAGTTCGGCTTGGCGTAATTGCGCGTTCAGGTCTGGTGCATCGACACGGGCGAGCTCATCGCCGGCTTTGACCGCTTGGCCTTCGCGCACGCTCAATGACACGAGTTTGCCCGGAGCGCGCACAAAGATGGGCGCATCAACACGTGCAGTTGCGACAGCTGGAACCAACAAGGATGTCGGCAGCGGAATGATGAAAGCGAGCAAAGAGAGACCGACCACAGAAAAGGTCACAGTCGCGCGACGCGACCGCGCGACATAATCACGGCCTTTCCACCACCGCTGACATTCTTGAGCAATGGGCATTAAAATAAACCAGATGATTTCAATCAGAAATAAAATGATGCCCAGTGCTTTAAAGGCAAAATGATACACAAGCACCGCAATGCCAAGGAACAAAAAGAAACGATAGATCCAGATGGCATAGGCATAGAGCGCCATAGCAATAAAGCGTTTGCGGCTCATTTGTTCTGGCATTGGCGCGCCCAAACCGAACAAGAATTCACGCAAGACCCAACGTCCGATCACCATGGACCGCGTCTGCAAATTGGGAATTCCTAAAAAATCAGCGAGAATGTGATAGCCATCAAAGCGCATGAAGGGATTGAGATTGAGCACAAAACCAAGCAAGAGGCTCGTCGTCGCCAAAGCAAAAACGGCCGTGCGCAAGGCGCCCGGTGGCAGGAAAACCCATAAAAAAAGCGCTGCAGCGGCGATCATCAATTCAACCAGCAATCCAGCACAATCAATCGCCAGTCTTTGCCAACGCGAGGACAATCGCCAAGCATCCGTCACATCTGAATAGAGGAAGGGCGCCAAGACCATGAAAGCTATTCCCATGGTTGGCACACGCACATGATAGCGTGTTGCCATATAGGCATGGCCCAATTCATGTGCCGTCTTCACGAAGGGAACGCAGGCTGCAAGAATAAAGGCGCCTTCCCAATCAAGCAGACCAAGACCTGTGGCAACAAATGAATCCCATTGCCGCGCGGCCAATAAAATTCCAACGAAACCCAACAGGCAAAAAAGACCAAGGGTGAATTTTGAAAATAAAATCTCGCCCACAACACGTGTGCGATCCAGAAAGGCTTGCGGGCGCACCAAAGGTATGCGGAAGAAAAGGTAATTGTGAATAAGCTGATAGAGCCAGTGCTTTTTGCGCGCACGCTGACGGTCAATCAAGCTGGATGTATCTTGCGTTTCCAGCAATTCATGTGCGCCCAGAAATTGACGCAAAGCCACGATCTCATCGCGCGATACCAAGCGACCAAAACGGCTGTGAATACGTTCGATCAAACCATCAAACGATCCGACAGACCAATCGCCAAGCAATTCCACCATGCCTTGCCCGATCTGAAAATATCGATGCGAGACAGGATCGAAAATCACCCAACCCGGCGCACCTGATGCCAACCGCCCTGCAGGCAGGATGCGTAAATCCTGTCGCATGGGGGGCAAAAGATCGTCAGTCCCAATCACAGGCCCACCATCTGGCGCAGCGCCGTGAGTGGTCGGCGCAGAATGTAATAAATGAGCGGCACATCATCGCCAAACACCTGAGCCGTCCCGCGATAGCCAAGACGCGGCGGTGTGCTTTCTCCCAGATGCGCATAGAGAACGAATGCCAACCCGCCCCCGGCAATCGGCGTGGCATGATAGGTCGCGCGCTCCAAGCGCGCATCCAGCGGATTGAGCGGATCTGAATCAAGATAAACCCGCACCCTGGCCTGATCACGCACGACAGGCGCATCTTTGACCGGCATGTCGATGCGCACCTGCACGTGATCGGGTGAGGCGATCTGCATGACCCGCTCACCCATTGCCACAGGCCGTCCTTCCCATTCCTTGCGGCTTGCAAAGACTGCGACGCCTGATCGCCCCGCCATCACGCGCGTGCGTGATAATTGATCAACTGCAGCATCACGCTCAGCAATAGCCAGACGCAATTCGGCCGCCACAATCGACAAATCCCGGCGCGCATTGCGATCATCAAAGGCGGCTTGTTGCAAACGCCTCTCTTTGGCAGCGGCCACTTCAACAGCCCGCTCCGCAACTTCAAGTCGACCACGGATCGTTGTGTCGACAAAGGCAATCAACCCCTGCCCCGCCTCGATCTTCTGATTGGGTTCCACTTGAATGGTCTGGATGATGCCCTCGATCGGCGCTGTCACGGTTTCAGGATCAAGCGGCACGATTTCACAAGGGGCCAAAGCAGTGAGCGGAACCGGCATAATTGCCAAAAGAAATGTCACAGCCCAAAGGCCCGGCCATAAAAACTTGCGATGACGCATTGCCAATGGAATGCGCGCCGGACGCTCTAATGCCGCCCAAGCATGGGCATAGGCGCCCGACAAATGCTGCAACAATTTTAATTCACGCTCTGACCATGCCTCGTTACGGCCAAGCAACATACCACCCACAGGTTTGCCATCACGCGTGCGCAAAGCACAGAGGGCAAAAAGACCATGAGCCATATCAACAAGACGGTTGCTATCACCTGCGCGCAAATCATCAAGGGTGAGGAGTGAGGGTTGCGCCGTTCCGGGCCAAGCGCGATTCATGGCCGCTTCAAGATCCTGCACGAGGGGTGAGGTGCGCTCCACTGATGACAGGCTCGAAACAGCCAAGAGCGTGGCCTTATTTTTCGGCCAGCGAAAAACCACAACTTGTCCGCAGCGCACAAGCTTGCGCGTTTCATTGGCGATCACATGCGATAATTCAACAAGATCACTCGCATCACGTGCGGCCGCTTCAATGGTGAGCAAAACCTCTGCCGCACCGGGCGCAGCACGCGGCGTCTGCACCTCGGCATTGATGTTCATGGCTGCCTCTTTGAGACTGGCAAAACGGCCGTGCCACTCATGCCCTGCAACACGCCGGCATAGAGCCCGTCAAATGTCCCAAAAACTTTCACGGTTTGACTTGCCGGCTCTACCGCCGCGCCCAAGCGCACAATGCGCGCCTGATAGCTTTGCCCCGTTTCGTCAACGCGAAATACAAAAGGTGTTCCCGGTTGCAAAGACGGTAAAGCGGAAGAGGAAACCAGCAATTCGATCTCCAAACGTTCGCGATCGACAATGCGTAGCAGCGGTGTCGAGGGGGCAATCACCTCATGAGGATTGGCATTGCGATCAACAACCGCTCCTGAGAAAGGCGCACGGACCTCACAACCCTTCACACGCACCGCTGTAGCATCCATGTCGGCGGCAGCCCGGTCACGCCGCGCCTCTGCCGTCTCAACATCTCGCTGACCTGCGGCCCGCATGCGCGCCATTTCCCGTGCGGTTTCAAGTGCCACATCGGCCGCGCGCAATTCCGCTTTGGCGCCGGAGAGATTGGCATTCATGGCCTCGCAATCGAAGGACACAAGCACGTCCCCCGATTTGAAAACCTCGCCCTCACGAAACGGCATGGCCAAAATGCGGGCCGATATTTCACTGGAGATCGTGGCTTCTCCCAAGGAGCGCACCAGCCCGCGCGCCTCCTCAGCTGCCTTTACGGAAGCGCCAGTCCCTACCCATGCAGCCAAGCTGAACAGCAAGCCAATACCGACCATCAAACTGGTCGTGCGGCTGTCACTCATTCGAAACCACGCGGGCCGGCATAGCGCGCCCCGAGAGCTTGGCCCGGAAGGCGGCTTTCATGTCGTTGAGATCATTGCTCACCAAGTCTGGATAGGGATCACGCCCCATGGTCGTCTGAACAATCGCCCAAGCGCCCTGCACTTCGGCAAGAGCAACATCATAGCGCGCACGCGCCAGAAGCGAGGATAATTCTTCGCGCACCAATTCCTGCTCACCGCTACGGGCTGCAGAAGTAGAAGCCTTTAATTGCTCCAGCAATTCCTTTTGGACATTTTGGAAATCACTGGCCGTCTGCAAGCGACGGCGCGCTTGCTGATAGCGATCACGGCTGATCGCCACTTGCAAAGCCATGGTGGAGACCAAAGCACGCGCACGTTCTTGAGCGAGATTTTCCTTAGCCGCCGCTTCAGCGTGGCGCACAGGCAAGGTGAAAACACGCATCAGGTTCCAGCTTGCCTGAGCACCATAACCCAGCCATTCTTTGTTTTGGGCAAAAGAATTGCTTGTCGTATTGGCATTCGCAAACAGGCCGGCTGTGGGAAGCGTTTCCAGAATGGCGATTAATTGATCGCGCCCCGTGATACGCTCCTGATAAAGAGCTTCACGCAATTCGGGGCGATATTCCAAAGCACTCGCCATCATGCGCTTGGCATCAGGCAAGGCTCGGGCCGCAGGTTCCGCCTTGGGACGCACGAGGGTGAAATTGGTTCCAGGTGGCAGATTCATCAGCGAGGCCAGTTGCGCCCTGGCTGATACCACTTCCGTCTGGACCGTTTGCACACGATCCTGAATTTCATAAATTTCTTTCTGATAGGCCAGTGCCGTCAGCGGGGAAATATTGCCATCCTTGATCAAGACGCGCGATTGCTCCAACGCTTCACGCGCGCGGGCCTCAACTTTTGGCAATTCACGTGAGAGATATTCAGCCGCCAATGCGCGCCAATAGGCGGTGCGCACATCCTCGATCAAGCGGGCCAGAACACGCCGACGGCGCTCTTCTCCAGCCAAAACCTGATCTGCTGATTGTTGTGCACGCACATAAGAAAGGCCAAGGTCCAGCACATTCCAAGCAAGCGCCGCATTTGCAGTATTAATCTGCTCATCCTGCGAGGTCGAAGCATTGAAATTATAATTATTGGTCGACAGATTATAACTGGAACTGGCATCCGGCTTATTGCGCAAATTGCGCGAGGCACTGGACGTTAGGCTTGGCAACATGGCCGCACTGGCGCTTGCCAATTCTCGCGAACGTAACAGGCTTTCTGCCAGTTGAACGCGATCATCGAGATTGTAGAGAACAGCGCGTGCCATAGCCTCGCCAAGATCAATCGATCCTTTGACCGGCTCCTGTCCCGCATAGGCTTCTTGGAAGCGATCCTGCGCGACACGCGCAATATCAGCGTCCGACAGAGGATCGGTCGATACGGCACATCCTGCCAATGCGACGAGAGAGGCCACAAGCGCAGTTGAAATAAACAAGCGCTGAATGGGGGCAAGAGGCCCAACACTTGAAAAAAAAGCCATTTTAGAATCGCCAATGTTCAAAAGAATGAAACGAATGATTAATCAAAACAATCAACCAAAGATTAACACCTAACCTTTGGTCAGGATGCGCCATCAACGCGAAGGCGCATCCTCAAATAATTCAATCATGTCACGCATATCACCCCACAAGACACTTGCCAATTGCTGATCAAGGCTTTGCGGAGATACAGACGTCGTCCCGCCGGGCAATATTTCAAACTGCCCAGAACGCACATCTACGCGAATGGTTTGTTGGATAACAGTGCCATCTTGCAACTTAATTTCAACCTGCATGCGAATTTCTGGCGGACCGTCACGTCTTACGAGAATCCGCCCAGTTCTCATGTCCTCAACAAATGGCGCATATTCCGTCCGCGTCGTCACCCGCACGTCATCGACCTGCGGGGTCTCAGCTCTTGCAGCCACAAAGCCTGTCCGGCTATCGCGGACCAAAACGCTAATTTCAACAAAGGAGGGACGCAAAAAGCTTGAATATTCAACAGCTGGCACTTGTGTTGACGCAGATCTATCACCCCTGCCGATGGTGCCTGTGACATCACGCGGGAAAGCCTGACCATCAGAGGTGACAACGACGCTGTTGACCGTCTTCACATCGAAGAGAGAGGCCAATGGCGCGCCGAATGACGCACGCACCAGATTATCCAACACCGGAGTCTTTGGAAACTCAGCTGGGACGGCGGGCTTGGGGGCTTCAGCCAGCGCAACTGGCAGTTCAGCAGATGGCGCACGCGGAAGCGAAATCGTCAGTTTCACATCATCCGTGTCGAGACTATTGCCGACATTATCCGTAATGCGGATAAAGACGGACGAGTCACCCTCTTCAAGAGCCACTGAATTCAAGATGGAATATTTACCAGTGAGCGGATCAGTCGTGCCAGTGCCGATCAGGATGATCTTGTCACCCGTGCGACGATAAATATCGACACGGGCCCCCTTCTCAGCCTCGCCAATGAACTTGACCTGTGTTTTGCCCGCAGGCGAGCTAAACGGTTTGGCAACGCCCGGAATGCCGGAATCGTCATCAAACCCATCAAGCTTGCCACTTGTGGTCAAATCAACAGTCAGCGTTTGATCCGCACTATCGGCAGACACGCCCGCCGCATTCGTGATACGGGCGAAAATTTTATAAACCCCGTCAGTCAAACCAGAATCTGGCGTGATGGACCATTTTCCATCCGCCAAGGTCGTCGACCCTAAGCTGATAAGACTGGTCCCATTGCGACGGAACAATTCGACCTTCGCCAAAGGATCAATGGGATCGAGGCCCGTGCCTTTGATGGTTGGGGTCAAATCATTGGTTGGTATATCGAAACCAAATTCACCCTGCTGAGCCTTGTCATTATCAAAATAATTCACAAGAGCGATTTGAGGAGCACTTTTGCTAATTTTGATTGGAGTCGTATTGGCATCGCTGGTTGCGACATTGCCAGCCTTGTCCGTCTGCCTCACCTGAATCGAGCCAGGAACATAGGAGCCCTCTGGCAGATCAAACGAAAGGCCAGAACCCTTCTTCCAGCTTTGACCGCCATCGGTTGAATAGTCCCAAGTCGCTCCGTCTTCCAGACCCGAAACCGTCACAGTGCCATCACTAGAAATACCGTCGCTGTTTGATGTGCCCGTGTCAGTCTTCAAAACAAAACTAGGCTTTGAGACGGTCTGATCAACAAAGATCGGATTTGTGTAGGCATCGCTTGTCGCAAGATTGCCGGCAAGATCAGTCTGCCTCACCAGAATCAGGTTCGCAGAATAAGAGCCCGCTGCCAGCTTGAAGGTTGAACCGGAGCCGTCCACCCATTTGGTGCCGCCATCGATGGAATATTGCCAAGTGGCACCGTCTTCCAAACCAGAGACATTTATATTGCCATTATTCGTAATCCCGTCACCGTCTGTGCCGGTATCACTCACCAATGCAATAGTCGGCTTGGCAACAGTCTTGTCGATATTGATCGAAGCAGCATTGGAAGCGCTTGTCGCAATATTGCCAGCATTATCTTTCTGCCGGACCACAATCGCACCGGCATCATAAAGGCCCGCTGCAAGAGTGAAGGATGTGCCGCTGCCATTCGTCCAATTATTGCCGCCATCGGTCGAATATTGCCAAGTCGCACCCGCTTCCAGATTGGAAACAGTCACAATGCCATCGCGCGAAATGCCGTCGCTGTTGGATGAACCCGTGTCGCTCGATAAAACAAAAGTCGGCTTGTCGACCGATTGATCAATCATGATCGCTGATGGATTGGCAAGGCTCGTTGCAAGATTGCCCGCCAGATCGATCTGTCTCACCAAGATCTTTCCGGCCGGATAATCACCCGCGCCGAGCGTGAAAGATGTGCCAGTGCCATCGACCCATTTATCACCACCATCAATCGAATATTGCCACCGGCCGCCTGCCTCCAGACCCGACACCGTCACCGTGCCATCATTCGAAACACCATCATTCGCCGTGCCTGTGTCGTTTTGGAGAACAAAGGTCGGTTTGGCAATTGTCTGATCAAACGTAATTGCCGTCGCATTGCCAAAGCTTATTGCGACATTCCCTGCCAAATCGGTCTGTTTCACCAGGATCGAGCCGATGGCATAATCTTTCGAGGCCAAAGTGAAGGTTGAGCCAGAACCATCCGTCCAGTCAGCTCCGCCGTTGGTCGAATATTGCCAGGTCGCGCCCGCTTCCAGATTGGAGACCGTGATCATGAGATCATTTGTGATCCCGTCACTGTTTGAAGCGCCCGTGTCATTGGTCAAAGTGAATTGCGGCTTGTCGACAGTCTGATCGACCTTAATGACAGACGCATTGCCGGCACTGGTTGCAACATTGCCCGCAAGGTCTGTCTGCTTCACTTTGATCGCATTGATCTCATAAGTGCCTTCAACAAGGGTGAAAGATGAGCCGTTGCCATCCACCCATGTCTGACCATCATCGGTCGTATATTGCCACCTGCCCCCGGACTCCAATCCGGAGACTGTGACAGTTCCCACACTCGTAACCCCATCTAAGTCAATGCGCGTGTCATTTGACAAAACAAAGCTTGGCGTCGCGACTGTCTTATCAATCTTGATCTGGGACGCATTGCCATCGCTGATCTTATCGTTGCCAGCCGTATCCGTCTGCTTCACCTTGATCGCACCGATCGAATAAGTGCCTGTCGCGAGCGTGAACGACGTGCCAGTGCCATTCGTCCAGTCAACTCCGCCGTTGGTCGAATATTGCCAAGTGGCGCCCGCTTCAAGGTTGGACACCGTCACAAGCCCATCACTCGATACGCCGTCGCTGTTCAACAAGCCTGTATCATTGGTCAAAACGAATATTGGCTTGTCGATGGTCTGGTCAATAATAATGGCCGCCGGATTGCCAGCACTCGTCGTAAAATTACCCGACGCGTCAATCTGCTTCACAAAGATTTTTCCGGCCGGGTAAGTGCCTGCCGTCAAGGTAAAGGAAGAGCCGATGCCATCAATCCAATTATTTCCGCCATCAATCGAATATTGCCAGGTGTTGCCTGCAACCAGACCAGTGACCGTCACAGCGCCTTCGCTCGAAATACCGTCACCTGCTGTGCCAGTGTCAGTCGTCAAAGCAAAAGCTGGTG